>JGI2924J29684_1078699_pt1 | contig 112672 bp, 94 predicted proteins | sample BenlonsequencITS_FD_29684 | JGI IMG/M metagenome (IMG submission 29684)
CTTTCATAACTTTCGCGCTTCGTTCCCTCAGCGCGACTTTTATATGTTATCATGCTGTCTTTACTTTGTCAAGACTTTTTTTAATTTTTTGTGTCACGTTTTTCAATTGTCCTTACTCTTGGCTTCAAGCAACTCTTAGTTGCAAGCAACAGCTTTAATAATATATCATCTGATATGACTTCATTTCAACTGCACAGAATACTCGTTTTACATAACTATTTTAATTTATATGTTGTTTTCTTATGTATGCTTTAGTATATTACTTTATCATCAACTTTTCTTTTACTATGGGCCTGTGTCCTTTGATATTATAAAGCAACTGTACAGAGGATAAATATAGTGCTAAACTATTAATGAACCAAACACACTGTATAGTTTATGGTTAAAATATAAATTGCACTGTTTTCAAAAAAACTTTTATTTTTGGCAAAAGTGCCGTAAACTATGTATTGTAAAACTATATGAACCATATGAAGCATCCGTTTTAATATATTCATTATTTACGGGGAGTTGTTAACATGGAAAACCTGACAAACAAAGCAAATAATAAAATGACAGGCAGTTCTCACTTTCTTGCCTTTTTATTCAGAATGAAATACATAAACCGGTGGAGCCTCATGAGAAACACCGAAGTGGAGAACATTGCCGAACACAGCCTCCAGGTGGCAATGATTGCCCACTTGCTGGCCACAATTAAAAACAAATATTACGGCGGCAATATAGATCCAAATTATACTGCCGTTCTTGCAATTTATCACGATTCCAGCGAAATAATCACCGGAGACATGCCCACACCTGTCAAATATTTTAATCCGGAGCTTAAAGAAGCTTATAAAAACGTGGAATACATTGCAAACCAGAAAATCGTGTCTATGCTTCCCGAAGATTTCAAAGGAATTTATGAAAATATTTTTTTCCACAATGAAAGCGAAGAATGGGCCATAGTAAAGGCTGCCGACAAACTGGCGGCGTATATAAAATGTATCGAAGAGGAGAAAGCCGGCAATAAAGAGTTTGTAAAGGCCAGGGAAACCATAGCCAAAGCCATCGATGCTATAGACAGGCCGGAAGTAAAGTATTTTATGGATGTATTTATGAAAAGCTTCTCTCTTACTTTGGATGAACTGGAATATTAATATATTCCGTGTATTACACTTCGTATGCCGGTATATTTTACAATATTTTTTCATTTTCAGCTCCCTCAAAAATTTTTTCCCTTTCGAATATATATAGGTAAATAATATAATAAATAGTATAATATTTATGTGATATACTTTTTACGTTTATTTGGTACGGGGTACGGGGTATGCATTGTTGTATTTTTTAATTTATCAGAATTTATCCGAGAAATTAATATATCACAACCTTCATATAATACATCCTGCTCTTTCGCAATAAGAAGCACCACTTAAAAAAAATTTCCTTAATAGAAAGTATTCCAGCTCTATTTGTCTACAAACATAAAAAAACAATATGCAACGAACTTGCCGGGCATTACACTGGATATGCCTTTTTCTGTCCTAATCTGATTTAAATAACTTTTTTTGGGAGGTGGCAAAGCAGACATCAGCCGGAAAATTTTAAAACAAATTATATAAAAAAATTTTCAAGGGGAGTGTGAAAACCGGATATGAAAACTGGCTTTTAAACAGTAAAAAAAAGTACAGGTTATCTTTCTGATAATCTGTATGATAACTTCAATTATTGCCGTACCTTCTTATGTATCCGCCGAACCGGAATATAATTTTGCCAAAGCGCTGCAGCTGTCCCTTTATTTCTACGATGCCAACAAGTGCGGTGAGGGGATAACCGGAGGAAGGCTTGAATGGAGAGGAGACTGTCACTTAGAAGACAAGGAAGTTCCTCTTATTCCGATGACAGAGGATTATTTCGGTACCAATATGTCACAGGAATACATTGACAAGTACAGACATATTTTCGACCCTGACGGAGACGGTACCGTAGACTTAAGCGGCGGAATGCACGACGCCGGAGACCATGTCAAATTCGGGCTTCCGGGTACATACGCAGCATCAACCCTGGGGTGGGGTTTCTATGAATTCAGAGAAGCTTATGAAAAAGTTGGAGTAGACGACCATGCCAAAGAAATTTTGAGATGGTTCAATGACTTCTACCTTAAGGCTACATTTTTGGATGAAGACGGAAACGTAATAGCTTATTGCTATCAGGTTGGAGAAGGTAACATTGACCATAATTTCTGGAATCCGCCTGAACTTCAAAGCTCCAAAGTACTTGATTCGTTCGCCAGACCTGCTTATTTTGCCACTCCGGAAACTCCTGCAAGCGACCAATGTGCAGGTGCTGCGGCATCACTTGCAATAAACTATCTTAATTTTAAAGATGAAGATCCCGAATATGCTCAAAGATGCCTGGATACTGCCATTGCCCTCTATGAGTTTGCAAAGAAATACAGAGGACTTGGTGAATCCGGAGGATTCTACGGTTCGTCTTATGATCATGACGAACTGGCGTGGGCCGCTGTCTGGCTCAACATTGCAACAGGAGACATGCAGTATATAGATGACATTGTTGCAACCGACAGCGAGGGAAATTATATAGGATATATGCAAAGAATCATTAAAGACACAACCAACACATGGCAAAATATATGGGTTCACTGTTGGGATACCGTTTGGGGCGGAGTATTTGCAAAACTTGCTCCAATAACAAATACGGAAAGAGACTGGTATATCTTCCGCTGGAATCTGGAATACTGGTCCGGAATTCCTCATGAAAATCCAAATGACACGACTTTCCTTGCTAAAAGTCCCGGTGGCTTCAGCGTCGTAAACGCATACGGATCTGCAAGGTATAATACAGCAGCCCAGCTTTGTGCCCTTGTATATAGAAAATATACCGGCAGAAGCGATTTTGCTGACTGGGCAAAAAGTCAGATGGAGTATATTATGGGTAACAACCCCATGAACAGATGCTATATCGTGGGATATTCCGAAAACAGTGCAAAACATCCTCACCATCGTGCAGCCCATGGTTCCAAGACATTCAGCATGCTGGATCCTGAAGAACACCGTCATACACTGTGGGGGGCATTGGTGGGAGGTCCCGACCTTGACGATTTCCATGTGGATGAAACCACAGACTATGTATACAACGAAGTTGCCGTAGACTACAATGCCGCTTTCGTCGGCGCCTGTGCAGGATTGTATTATTACTATGGTGAAGCATTGGGACACAAACCTGTTCCAAACTTCCCGCCAAAAGAAGAAGCTGTAGAGGAGTATTATGTGGAAGGAAAAATTGAACAGGAAAACAAGGAAAGAACCCAGGTAACCATCAAAATTTTCAATGATACCTGCCATCCTCCCCGTTTTGAGACCGGCTTGATGGCACGTTACTTCTTCAATATTTCAGAACTTCTGGATGCAGGTCAAAGCATCGATGACGTGAAAATAGAGGTTTATTACGACGAAAACAAGGCAAGCTACGACGGTCCTGCCGAGGTAAGAGGTCCTATCAAGTACGATGACGCAGGCACCTATTATGTGGAAGTTGACTGGAGTGGCCGTATTATTTACGGTAAACGCGAAATCCAGCTTGCACTGATATCAAGCCTGGATTCCAACTACAAAAGCAACTGGAATCCGGAAAATGACTACAGCAGGGAAGGATTGGGCAAGGAATTTGTCAGAACCGAAAAAATTCCTCTTTACCTGAACGGCGTAAAAGTATTTGGAAATGAGCCTCCTCAAATTGAACCGTCGCCGACGCCTTCGGACGGACCGGGCTCAACACCGCCGCCGTCTCAAAAGCCTTCATTGGAGGTTCTGTACAAATACGGAGATACAACGGCAGCTACAAAAGATATCAGAGGCTCCATTAAAATTAAAAATACAGGAACAAAACCGGTAAATCTTTCCGACGTAAAAGTACGCTACTGGTTTACCAAAGACGGGGCTTCAAGTCAGGAATTTGTATGCGATTATGCGCATTTGTCTGAAAGCATGATCACAGCAAAATTCGTAGATCTTGAAAACCCGGTTGAAAATGCGGATAATTATCTTGAGATTGGCTTTGACAGCAATGCAGGTATTTTGGGACCGGGCTCCGATACCGGCGAAATTCAATTCAGAATCGTAAAAGGAGATTATGAGTCTTATGATCAATCCAATGATTATTCCTGCATGGCTACTGCAAAAGACTTTACCGCAAATCCGAACATTACGGCGTATGTAAATTCTGTTTTAGTGTACGGCAACCCGCCGGTAGATGAAGAGGAGGAAATTGAAATAGTGTACGGAGATTTGAACGGAGACGGAAGAGTAAATTCTACAGATTTGCTTCTGATGAAAAAACGTATTATCAGGGAAATTGACAAGTTCAACGTTCCCGACGAAAATGCAGACTTAAATCTGGACGGAAAAATAAACTCTTCCGATTATACGATACTTAAAAGATATGTTTTAAAGTCAATAGAAAAACTGCCCGTAAAGTAATAAACTAAACAAATCAAAAAGAGCCGGAAATCAAGCTTTTCCGGCTCTTTTTTAGCTCTTCTTATTACTATCTCTTCTTATTACTATGACTTTGGTCTTTTTATTGCCATGACCTTGGAAGGCTTTTTGGAAAGCCTGTCTTTAATACATGCTTACATAAATTGCACTATTCTTTTTCTTCATCATCTTTTTCTTCTTCGTCATCATTTACTATTCTTGCAACGCTTACAACAGAGACACCCTCATCCATTCTCATGAGAGTCACTCCTTGCGTCGCTCTTCCCAGAAGACTTATATCTTTTGCTTTTATCCTTATAATGCTTCCGTCGGAACTTATCATCATCACATCGTCATCTTCGGATACAAGTTTCATACCGGCAACCTTTCCGGTTTTCTCGGTAACTCTGTACGTAAGGATACCTTTGCCGCCTCTAATCTGAACCTTGTACTCATCAAGCTCCGTTCTCTTTCCGAAGCCCCTTTCGGTTACCACAAGCACGCTGGCGTTTTCAATGTCGGCACTCATGCCCACTACTTCATCATCTTCCTCAAGAGTAATGCCTTTTACTCCCTGGGCCGCTCTTCCCAATGGTCTTACATCTTTCTCATTAAATCTTATGGACATACCGTTTCTGGTCACCAGCAGAATATTTTTCGTACCGTCGGTAAGCCTTACGTCGATAAGCTCGTCATTTTCCCTCAAGGAAACCGCTGTAAGGCCGCCTTTTCTGATGTTGTCAAACTCCATCAAATCCGTTTTCTTGACTATGCCGTGTTTGGTTGCCATGAACAAATACAGGCCTTCTTTGTATTCAGATATAGGAATCACCGTAGTGATTTTTTCATTCTGGTCAAGCTGCAGAAGATTTACTATTGCCGTTCCTTTTGCCTGTCTTCCGGCTTCGGGTATTTCATAGGTCTTTAGCCTGTAAACCTTGCCCTTGTTTGTAAAGAACAGTATGTAATCATGGGTCGAAGTTATAAACAGTTGCTCAACAAAGTCTTCTTCCCGGGTGCTAAGTCCAATTACACCTTTTCCGCCTCTTTTTTGGCTCTTGTAAGTGCTGGTCGGAAGTCTTTTTATATATCCAAAATGGGTAAGGGTTACAACATTTTCTTCAACTTCTATAAGGTCTTCAATTTCTATTTCGTCTTCATCAGGGATGATTTTCGTCCTTCTTTCGTCCCCATACTTTTGTTTAATTTCCTCCAGCTCTTTTTTAATAATATCCAATACCATTGATTTATTTGCAAGAACATCCTTGTAATATTTAATTTCCTTCAAAAGTTCTTTATATTCGTTGTCAATCTTTTCTCTTTCCAGAGCAGTAAGTCTGCCCAGTCTCATGTCCACAATCGCCTGCGCCTGTTTTTCACTAAATCCAAACCTCTGTATCAATGCCTCTTTTGCATCGGATTCGTTTCTCGAAGACCGGATGATGTTTATTACCTCATCAAGGTTGTCTATGGCAATTCTCAATCCTTCCAATATATGAGCCCTTGCCTCGGCCTTGTCAAGGTCAAATTTGGTCCTCCTTACTATTACATCCTCTTGATGCTTGATGTAATAATCTATCGCCTGTCTTAAATTAAGAACCCTCGGCTCAAACTTTTTCTCGTTATTGAGTACAAGAGCCACCATGTTTACATTAAATGCATCCTGCATTTGGGTGTTTTTGTAAAGCTGATTTAAAACAACATTTGCATTCGCATCTTTTTTAAGTTCAATAACAATCCGCATTCCGTCCTTGTCGGACTCATCTCTTAAATCTGAAATACTGTCAATTCTCTTTTCTTTAACCAATTCCGCTATTCTTTCAATCAATTTGGCTTTGTTAACCTGATAAGGAAGTTCCGTTACAACTATGCGCTGCTTGTTGCCCGGCATTTGCTCAATTGTGGCAACGGCTCTTACAATGATCTTTCCTTTTCCTGTGGCATATGCATCCCTGATACCCTGTTTTCCGACTATGATGCCGGCCGTCGGGAAATCAGGACCCTTGATTATTTTCATAAGCTCATCAAGAGTAACATTCGGATCGTCTATTACTTTAATAACACCGTCGATAACTTCAACCAAATTGTGAGGAGGTATGTTGGTTGCCATGCCCACGGCAATACCGGAAGAACCGTTCACCAACAGATTCGGAAATCTTGAAGGCAATACCACCGGCTCCATGTGATGCTCATCAAAGTTCGGTTTGAAATCAACGGTGTCTTTGTTAATGTCCCTGAGCATTTCCATGGAAATTTTGGACAGTCTTGCCTCGGTATACCTCATGGCTGCCGGCGGGTCCCCGTCAATTGAACCAAAATTGCCGTGACCGTCAATCTGAGTATACCTCAACGAGAAATTTTGTGCCATGCGCACCAGACTGTCATAAACCGCGGCATCTCCGTGGGGATGGTATTTACCCAAAACTTCACCGACGGTTGTGGCACATTTTCTATATGCCTTGTCCGGTGTAAACCCAAGACCGTACATTGCGTAAAGTATTCTTCGGTGAACAGGTTTAAGACCATCCCTTACATCAGGCAGGGCACGGTCCACGATTACACTCATGGCGTAATCAATAAAGGACTTTTTCATTTCCGTCTCAATATTAACAGGTATTATTCTTTGTTGCTTTACATCCTTTGTATCCGACATTTAAAATATACCTCTCTCCTATATTTAAAAATGAAATATAATTATCGCACGCCTATTTTTGATATAACACTATATAAAATTTAATGATTTATATAATGTAAATACTAAACAAACATATAACAGATTTCATAATAAACTTAACGCTCTCTGACACAAGGAATAATATCCATATCATATATTTTAATAAAGTTTTAAGAAACTGTCCACTTTTTTCAACATGCGAAAGGATACAAAAAAACAGGTATGATAATAATCATTCCCTGTTTTTTGTAAAATAATACTATTTTATATAAATCAATACTATTTAATATGGATCTTATTTCTTAATGAATCTTATTTCGGAATTCTTATAACAAACTCAACATAGTTTCCCCTGTCAAACTGGGCTGCTTTTGCGTCCACTCCGGACTTTTTCATGAGAATTATCGCCTGTTTTATAGTATTTATAAATATTCTTATATCCTTAATTGCTTTCGTAAATTTTACATTGTTTTTCTTTTCATTTTCTTTCTGCATTGTGTACTTCTCTATTGCCTTTTCAACCAGCTCTTCAGTCTTCTTTACATTAAGCCCTTTTTCACACACTTTTTTCAAAACTTTTAACTGCAGCTGTTCATCATGAAGCTTTAAAAGAGCTCTTGCATGTCTTTCCGTAAGATTATTGTCCATCAATATTTTTTTGACAAGAGGAGGAAGCTTCAAAAGCCTGATTTTGTTTGCTATGGTTGACTGGCTTTTCCCTATTTTGCTGGCAAGTTCCTCCTGGGTAAAGCCGTGTTCATTGATGAGATTGCTGTATCCCTCAGCTTCTTCCAAATAGTTTAAATCTTCCCTCTGGAGATTTTCTATAAGAGCCAAAACCGCAGAATCGTTATCATCCACATCAACAATAATACAGGGTACAGTGGTAAGTCCCGCCATGGCGGCAGCTCTAAGTCTTCTTTCCCCTGCTACAAGCTCATACATGTTGGCCGATATTTTTCTTACACTAATAGGTTGAATTACTCCGTATTGTTTAACTGACTCACATAATTCTTCCAAAGCCAGTTTGTTGAATTGTTTTCTCGGTTGATACGGATTTGGTCTTATGTTTTCGATATTCACGTAAATAATGTTCTTTTGTTCTTCTTCCTTCTTTTGTTTTGCAAGTTGCAATCTGTTTTCTAACATTGGGCACCATCCTTTGTAAATTAGTTTTGTTTTTATCATTAGTTAAACTTGAATTAACTAAACTTGAATTGCTGCCATTAAAAGTTAATTAATTTACAAAGGAAATATTCGCCCGTCTTTTCATAATTCCTTTTTTTTTAAAAAAGAATCGTTCGTCCAAATACGCTATATTACTGCATTTTGAGACTTATGTCAATGTTATGTCAACGGATTTTTTGATGGTTTGCCCGATTTTCTCGGATATTTTGTCGGAGTTTGTCTAAACTTTTTTATAACAATGACATTTCTTTTAATATCGCTGAAAGGAAGATTGAATTCCAAAATATCCTCAATCTTTCCCCCAAGTATTTCCAATGCTTTTTTAGAGTTTTCAACCTCTTCCGTGCTGTTTCCCTTCATCGCAATAAAACAGCCTCCGACCTTTACGAAGGGAAGACAGTACTCCAGCAAAACAGGGAGGCTGGCCACCGCTCTTGCAACAGATATGTCATACTTTTCCCTGTAATCCGGATCCACTCCCTTTTCCTCGGCCCTTGCATGCACCGTGGATATGTCTTTAAGATCCAGCCTTTCTATAACTTCATTTAAAAACTTGGTTCTTTTTTCAAGGGAGTCCAGGAGTTTCACTTTAAGCTCCGGAAAGACAATTTTTACGGGTATGCCCGGAAATCCCGCCCCTGTGCCGACATCAATCAATGCTAAGTTTTTGTCTTTGATGATGGGACATATGCTTATTGAATCAATAAAATGCTTAAGTATTATCTCTTCATCGTCTTCTATGGCAGTAAGGTTCATCTTTTGATTCCATTCTTTCAGCACATCTTTATATGCAAAAAATTTATCAATCTGTTCATCGTCAAGGTTTACACCAAAGCCGGATGCCCCTTCAATCAAAAGCTTACGCAATTTAAGTTCCTTTTCATCCATGCTGAAAACTCCCCTGTTTTTATGATTTTTGCCTTTTCCTTTGTTCCAAATATACAAGCAGTACCGAAATATCCGCGGGAGACACTCCCGAAATTCTTGATGCCTGTCCCACTGACTCGGGCTTGATTTTGTTAAGCTTCTGCCTTGCCTCAAGTCTGAGCCCCTTTATTTCATCGTAGTTTATATCTTTGTCAAGTTTTCTTTCTTCAAGCTTTTTAAACTGCTCAACCTGCTGCATTTGTCTTTTTATATAGCCTTCGTACTTTATTGATATGGAGACCTGTTCTCTCACTGCAAAACTCAAATCAGGCCTGTTTTCATCTATTTCCGCCAAAGTGTCATAATCAAGTTCCGGTCTTCTTAAAAGGTCTGCAAGCTTAACACCGCTTTTTATCGGTGTGCTGTTGTGTTTTTTAAGGAACTCGTTGACTTTTTCAGTGGGAGCAATATTAGTCTTTTTAACTCTTTCAATTTCTTGTTCTATAAGCCTTCTTTTCTCTTCAAACTTTCTGTATCTTTCCTCCGATATAAGTCCAACTTCATATCCTATGGGAGTAAGCCTCAAATCCGCATTATCCTGTCTTAAAAGAAGCCTGTACTCAGCTCTCGAAGTCATCATCCTGTAAGGTTCATTTGTACCTTTCGTTACAATATCATCTATCAAAACTCCTATATACGCCTGGGAACGGTCCAGAATCAAAGGTTCCAGGCCCTTTATTTTTCTTGCTGCATTTATGCCTGCGATAATACCCTGGGCTGCGGCTTCTTCATAACCGGAAGTTCCGTTTATCTGTCCTGCCGTAAAAAGCCCTTCCACATCGCGAAGCTCAAGGGAAAGCTTCAGCTGAGTGGGATTTATACAGTCATATTCTATGGCATAAGCGTTTCTCATTATTGAAACATTCTCAAGCCCCGGAATGGTCCTGAGCATTTCAATCTGTACATCCTCGGGAAGGCTTGTGGACATACCCTGCAAATACATCTCCTGAGTGTTAAGCCCCATGGGTTCCACAAAAACTTGATGACTTTCCTTGTCACTAAACCTTACAACCTTGTCCTCTATGGAAGGACAGTATCTTGGGCCTATTCCCTCTATCAAACCTCCGAAAAGGCCGGATCTGTGCAGATTTTCCCTGATTATTCTGTGAGTTTCACTGTTGGTGTATGTAAGATAGCAGGATACCTGCTCCTTTTTTATCTCCTCGTTTTCAAAGGAAAAAGGCACAATTCTTTCATCTCCCGGCTGTTCCTCCATTTTGGAAAAATCTATGCTTCTTCTGTTTACTCTGGCGGGTGTGCCGGTCTTGAATCTCATCAGCTCAATGCCCATTTCTCTTAAGCTGTCCGAAAGTTTGTTGGCCGGAAACAGCCCATCCGGTCCACCGCTGTAACTTACATCTCCGATAATTATTTTACCTTTAAGATATGTTCCCGTTGCAAGAATCACAACTTTGCTTTTATATATTGCTCCTGTGTGGGTTTTTACACCCCTTACCGTTTTTTTGCCTTCAACTTCATCATACAAAATTTCAACTATTTCAGCCTGTTTGACATCCAGATTTTCCTGCTTTTCAAGGGTGTTTTTCATCTCAATCTGATAGCTTCTTCTGTCCACCTGGGCCCGCAATGAATAAACTGCAGGTCCTTTTGCAGAATTTAATATTTTTGACTGGATAAAAGTTTTGTCGGCGTTTTTTCCCATTTCGCCGCCCAAGGCATCTATTTCCCTCACAAGATGGCCTTTTGCAGTACCTCCTATGTTCGGATTGCAAGGCATGTTGGCAATGCTGTCCAAATTTATGGCAAACACGACTGTTTTAACACCCAGCCTTGCAGCGGCAAGAGCCGCCTCACAACCGGCATGTCCCGCTCCGACAACCGCAACATCATATTCTCCGGCTAAAAATTCCATATTCTATCCCTTCCAATTCTTTTATTTTCCCAAGCAAAACTTACTGAAAATTTCATGCATTACATCTTCGCTTACCGATTCACCTGTTATCTGCCCCAGGTAATCGGCGGCATCGGTAATATCTATGCTCACAAGATCAAGAGGCATCGAACCGTCTATGGATTCCATCGCCTTTTCAATGCTTGATATTGCCATATCAATAAGATTTTTATGTCTTATGTTGGTAAGCAAAATTTCTTCATTTACGCTTACTTCACCTTGTACAAACAATTCCGTTATTGCATTCTCCAACTCGCTTATTCCCGTACCTTCCTTTACAGAAGTCCTTATACACTTTCTTCCTTTAAGAAGACTTTCAATTTCATTAATTTGTTTTTCATCCACAAGATCTATTTTATTTATCAAAATAATCAACTTTTTATCCCCAAGCATGGTTAATATTCTATTGTCGTCTTCATCCATCCCTCTTTTTGCGTCAATCATCATTATGACAAGATCAGCTTCGTCTATCGCCCTGTGGGTCTTTTCAACTCCTATTTTCTCAACAACATCTTCCGTCTCTCTTATACCTGCGGTATCTATTATCCTTAAGGGTATACCGTTTATGTTAATATACTCTTCTATTATATCCCGGGTGGTTCCGGGTATATCGGTAACTATGGCCTTGGATTTTCCTGAAAGTTCGTTTAAAAGTGATGACTTTCCCACATTGGGCTTCCCGATAATTACTGCATCAATTCCTTCCCTTATAATTCTTCCTCTTTCAAAGCTTTTAACTATATCGCAGAGCTTCTCTTTTATTTTTCCTATTTCTTCATATACCATATTGCCTGTTATTTCTTCAATATCATGCTCAGGATAATCAACCGTCACTTCAATGTGGGCTAAAAGTTCAATCAGTTTGCTTCTTGCATCTTTAATTTTGCGGGATAGTTTTCCCTCCAGCTGGCTTATAGCCGCCTTGGAGCTTTCGTTGGTTTTCGAGTTTATCAGGTCAATTACCGCCTCAGCCTGGGAAAGATCAATCCTGCCGTTTAAAAACGCCCTTTTTGTAAATTCTCCGGGTTCGGCAAGTCTTGCTCCCTCTTTTATGCACAGCTCCAGTATGTTTTTCAGTACCACCATTCCGCCGTGGCAATTTATTTCCACCACGTCCTCCCTGGTAAATGTTTTTGGTTTTTCCATTTTAGAGAGGAGAACCTCGTCAAGCACGGCGCCGTTTTCCGGATTTACAATTTTTCCATAGTTTATGGTATGGGAACGAATAAGCTTAAAATCCTTTTTCCCCCGAAATATTCTTTCCGCTATTTCAAAAGCCTTGTCTCCGCTTATTCTGATAATTCCAACGCCTCCCGCACCGTGGGGGGTGGATATCGCAGCTATTGTATCTTCTTTGTACATCAGGCTTCCTCCAAATTATCAGCAGTACTTTTATTATATCCAAATATTATACCAAACTTTAAAAACAGCCAACAATAAAAATAAACTGCAAAAATGGTTCAAGATGAATTTTTCTTGAACCATTTGCGTACTCCAAACTGCCTATGCATATAATATTTTTTCTTTTTTATTGCTCATTTTATCATTCTTTTGTTTTTCCGTCTTATTTTTTAGTACTATTTTAACGCTATAATAACTTTTCTGTTGGGCTCCTCACCTACACTGTATGTTTCCACATATTTATGGTTCTGCAGGCACGAATGTATAACCCTTCTTTCATACGGATTCATCGGTTCAAGAGTAATGTTCCTTTTGTATTTGATTACCCTGTCGGCCAATCGGTTGGCAAGCCTTATCAGGGTTTCCTCTCTCTTTTTCCTGTAGTTTTCAACATCAATAACAATCCTCTTGTAACCTTCCTTGCTCCTGTTAACAACGAGACTGGTCAAATACTGCAGTGCGTCCAGCGTTTCCCCTCTTCTTCCGATTATTATTCCAATATCGTCTCCTTCTATTTTAAGGGAAATAGTGTCTTCACTTTCTTCAACCAAAATATCTGCGTTTACTTTCATTTTGCTTAGTACATCAAGCAAGAATTTTTTTGCCCTGTCTCCGCTTGTCTCTTTTAAAGTAACCCTTACTTTCGCCTGCTTGCTTCCTATCAGCCCGAATATTCCTTTACTTCCTTCCTCCAAAACTTCCACTTCAACCTTGTCCTCAGTTGTATTCAACTCCAAAAGAGCCAAGTCTATTGCTTCCCTAACCGTCTTAGCGGACTTTTCTACAAACCGTGGCATTTAACTATCCGAGTCCTCCTTCTTTTTCATAATAAATTTATTTATTATAAATTCTTGAATTATCTGAAAAACATTGCTTGTAAGCCAATACAATCCCAATGCGGCCGGAGCCTGGAACGAAATAATACCTGTCATTACGGGAGCAATCCACATCATACTCTTGTTCATTGCAGCCGTCATGTCATCCTGGCTCTGGTTCTTCGACTTTTTCGAATTGGTCGAACTTCTTAAACTTTGAGTCCTCTTCATCATCATCTTGCTTGAAAAATAAGTTGCAACGATCGCAAGTACCGGTATCAGCAACAACGGAAGATATGTCGCCACATCCTCGGTAAAATTCAATTTCGGTATTTTACCCAAATCAAATTTTATAAATCCCAGTTCTTCCACCACATCAAGCTTTCCGCTTCTTAAAGCGGCTTCTATTTGAAAGTATATGCTCCTCGTATTTATTTGAGGCAAACCGTTTGCAGCCTGATTCAACTGATTTACCAAAGCTTCTATCTGGTCCTTCGTCATATTGAACATATAAGTAAGAGGCTCTCTGATAACATAATACAGCGATACTATTATGGGCAGCTGAATAAAGCTGGTCAGGCAACCGCTGGCAGGACTGAAATTATGCTCCTTGTAAAGATTCATCAATTCCTCGCTTTGTTTTTGAGGATCATTTTTGTATTTTCTCTGAATTTCCTGTATCAAAGGCTGCATTTCCTGCATTTTTAAAGATGACTTGTACTGCTTTATCGACAAAGGCAACAGCAATAACTTAATAAACACCGTAAACAAAATGATTGCCAGTCCATAGCTGCCAAAGGATAAATTTTCATAGATAAAAACCAATATCTGTCCTAACAACTGCGAAATAATACCCATTTTCCTTTTTTCCCCTTTTGTTATTTAACCGGATCATATCCCCCAGGATGAAAGGGATGACACTTAAGTATCCTTTTTAGCGCCATAAATCCCCCTTTTATCACACCGTACCTGCCAACAGCGTCAATCGCATACTGAGAGCAAGTAGGATAAAACCTGCAGCTGGGCATGGTTTTAAGAGGGGAAATCCATCTTTGGTACAACCTAATTATATATATTACCCATCTTCTAAACAACTTTGCTTCTCCTGTTCATATTTTTCCTGTTCAAATATATCAAGCTTTTTCATCAGGAATTTCATCTCTTTTTTAACATCTTTAAAATCAGGCATTTGTTCAGTGTTTCTTGCCACAAAAACAAGGTCATACCCTTTTTTTACAAACTCTTCATAGAGCCTGTAATTTTCTCTGATAAGTCTTTTCATCCTGTTCCTTTTAACGCTTTTACCGAATTTTTTTCCCACAGTTATACCCAACCGATTTATACCAAGGTCATTTTTCATAACGTACAATACTATGTTTTTTCCTGCAAAAAATTTACCCTTCTTGTACAGTCTCAGAAATTCGGAATTCTTCTTCAGTGGAACAGTGTTTTTCATTGATTCTCCCTAATCTTCTTTGACAATTTAAATAAAAAGACCACATTTATGCGGTCTTACGCTGAAAGAACTTTTCTTCCTTTCAATCTGCGCCTTCTCAAAACTTTTCTGCCATTTGCAGTTTTCATTCTTTTTCTGAAACCATGTTCTTTCTTTCTTTGTCTTTTCTTTGGCTGATACGTCCTTAACACAACAAACACCCCCAATCCTTTTTTCTGAATCGCTATATAAAATTTAACCTGCGACTTTTCCGCTAAAATAAATTTTATTTAAATAAACTTTGCCTTCAATTTAACATTCAAAACATGAACTATAACGAAAAATACCCTATTATAAATTGTAACTCACTGAAAATACCTTATCAATTATATATTAAACTAATTATCAATGTCAAGAAACTATTTTTGTGGATAATTATCAAATTAATTTTATTTTTTTGTGGATATCTTTTCGTTTTTTTGTTGAATATTGCCCCAAAGTCTGATAATATATTAAATACCTGTTGATAACTCGTTAATAACTCACAATTTATCAACAGAAATTGTTAATAACTTTGTTGACAACTTGAACAAAAAACTTTTTTCGCCTTCGTCATTTTACTAAACAATACTTTTTACCACTATATTATATGTTGTTTTTAACAACTTATACAAAATTATTTCAATTAAATGCTTAAGATGCCTTTATTTTGTCAATTATTTTGTATGCGGAAATATTTTAATGCATTCATTTACAGACGGATTTTTAAAATCAACGCAAAATCATAAACAATAAACCACTAAAGATAAATCTTTTTATAAAACACCAAGGAAATAATTTTACAAACCACCGACAAACGGCATCAGGAAAGTAAAAACATATAAATCCTTATTCTTTTAATGGTTTTGGAGGAACTTATGAATACTCAGTTGAATGAAATATGGCAAAAAACTTTAGGACTGCTTAAAAATGAGCTTACAGAAATCAGTTTTAACACCTGGATCAAGACCATCGATCCATTGTCCTTGACAGGCAATACTATAAACCTGGCTGTCCCGGCGGAATTCAACAAGGGAATTCTTGAGTCCAGGTATCAAACTCTGATTAAAAATGCCATTAAGCAAGTTACTTTTAAGGAATACGAGATTGCATTTATCGTGCCTTCACAGGAAAATTTAAACAAGCTGACGAAGCAGACCGAGTCCGCCGGCAATGAGGATTCTCCTTTGTCAGTATTAAACCCGAAGTACACGTTTGACACTTTTGTCATAGGAAACAGCAACAGATTTGCACACGCAGCCGCACTGGCCGTGGCCGAGGCACCGGGAAAAGCATACAATCCCTTGTTCATATATGGCGGAGTGGGACTTGGGAAGACTCATCTTATGCATGCCATCGGGCACTACATTCTGGAACAGAATTCTTCCCAAAAGGTTTTGTATGTTTCATCTGAAAAATTTACCAACGAACTTATCAATGCCATTAAAGACAACAGAAATGAAGAATTCAGATCCAAATACAGAAATATTGACGTACTGCTTATAGACGACATACAATTCATTGCCGGAAAGGAAAGAACGGAGGAGGAGTTCTTCCATACCTTCAATGCTCTTTACGAAGCAAACAAACAGATAATCCTGTCAAGCGACAAGCCTCCGAAAGAAATTTCTCTTGAGGACCGCCTGAGATCCAGGTTTGAATGGGGCTTGATTGCGGACATGCAGGCACCGGATCTGGAAACCAGGATAGCAATACTAAGGAAAAAAGCCCAGCTTGAAAACCTTACTGTTCCAAATGAAGTAATTGTATTCATTGCAGACAAGATAGCATCAAACATCAGAGAACTTGAAGGTGCCTTAAACAGAGTAATAGCATATTCATCGCTTACGGAAAACGAAATTACCGTCGAACTCGCCAGCGAAGCATTAAAAGACATACTGTCAGCAAACAAGGCGAAAGTTTTAAACTGCACCACAATCCAGGAAGCAGTGGCCAGATACTTTGACATAAGACCGGAAGAATTTAAATCAAAGAAGAGGACAAGGGACATCGCATTCCCAAGACAAATTGCAATGTACCTGTGCAGAGAACTTACCGAAATGTCCCTCCCAAAAATCGGCGAGGAATTCGGCGGAAGAGATCATACTACTGTAATACATGCATGTGAAAAGATAAGTGAAGAAATCGAAAGCAACTCCGAAACCAGGAGGGCCGTAAGTGAAATAAAGAGGAACCTGCTGGGAAAATAAAAAATATCAACAAAAATTGTTGATATGGGGACAACTTCATGTGATTTATCTGTGAATAATTTAATCAAAGTTTAATCATTGTTAAAGCTGTTGATTAACTGATACAAAATATCTACAGTTTAGTAACAGGCCAAATCAACCTATTTTTCTTGTTTCAGCCGACTTATACACAATATCAACAGCACTTATTACTATTATTACTGGTTTTATAATTATTAACTTACATAAAAAACAGGAGGCCTTTTAAATATGAAAATAGTTTGTTCCAAAGAACAGCTAATGGAAGGAATCAACGTCGTGCAAAAAGCAGTGCCGACAAAAGCCACTCTAACCATACTGGAAGGAATATTGCTGGAAGCATACGACAATTTTAAAATGACCGGAAATGATTTGGAACTGGGAATAGAATGCCTTATAGATGCAGACATTCTGGAAAAAGGATCTATAGTCTTAAATTCAAAAATGTTCGGAGACATAGTAAGAAGACTTCCCGACTCAGAGGTACTTATTGAAGTTAAAGAGAACAATACAGTTATCATTGAATGTGACAACTCTCACTTTGAGTTAAGGGGTATGCCTTCTGACAGCTTTCCGTCACTGCCTTCAATCGAAAAAGAGAACATGATCAAAGTCAGCCAAAAGGCAATCAGGGATATGATAAGACAAACACTTTTTGCCGTAAGTACGGAAGGAACCAGACCGATACTTACCGGTTCACTTATTGAATGTGCAGGAAACGAAATTACCTTCGTTTCAATAGACGGATTCAGAATGGCTCTGAGAAAAAACTTTAACAACGAAGGATTTTCCGAATTCAGTGTTGTCGTACCCGCAAAAACCCTCAGCGAGATAGGCAAAATCTTACAGCCGGTTGATGAAGATATTTACATATATAGTTCTCAAAACCAGATACTGTTTGAAATTGGAAATTGCAAAGTTGTATCAAGACTTTTAGAGGGTGAATATCTAAACTATAAAAGTATTATACCACCGGAATATGAAACCAGCGTAAGACTTAGAACCGAGGACCTTTTGTCCAGCCTTGAAAGGGCGTCATTGATTACTTCGGACGAAAAGAAATACCCGGTTAAATTTAATATTATAGACGATAAAATCATAATTACCTCCAACACTGAAATAGGAGCAGTAAGGGAAGAAATCAGAGTCGAAGTAAACGGCAGCAACATGGAAGTGGGCTTCAACCCCAGATATTTTATCGAAGCGCTCAGGGTCATAGATGACGAGCTGGTTGACATATACTTCAATTCAAGTGTCGGTCCGTGTACAATAAGACCTCTTGAAGGCGACAGTTTTGCATACATGATACTTCCGGTAAGAATAAATAAATAACCAGAAGGTGTTTATATGGAAAACATAAAAATTAATACCGAGTTTATCAAACTTGATCAGTTTCTGAAATGGACAAAGACAGTTTCAATGGGCTCTGAAGCAAAATTGATGATACGTTCCGGTCTGGTAAAGGTCAACGGCGAAGTTGAATTAAGAAGAGGAAGAAAACTTAGAACAGGTGACATTGTTGAGATAAATGATAAAAAATTTCAAATAGTTTAATTTCTGGAGGTTTTTTATTGTACATCGATAGAATATTGCTGAAAAATTTCAGAAACTACAAAGATGAGACAATAAAATTTTCAAAAAATTTAAACATAATTTACGGCCAAAACGCCCAGGGAAAGACAAATATAATTGAAGCTGTATTTTTATGTGCTTCAGGACGCTCGCACCGTACCTCAAAGGATACCGAACTGGTAAACATTGACGGTACGGGTTTTAGCGTTTTACTTGACCTTGAAAGCTCTGAAGGCAGAAAAAAAATAGAAATTGACTACGAGTGCGGCAAGAAAAAGGTAGTAAAAATAAATGAAATTCCTTTAAAAAAAATCGGAAATTTAATGGGCAACTTGCTGGCCGTTATATTTTCTCCTGAAGACATTTTGATAATAAAAGAAGGACCTTCGGAAAGAAGAAGGTTCATTGATATAACTTTGTGCCAGTTAAAGCCGTCCTACTTCTATGACTTGCAGCAATATAACAAAGTTCTTTCGCAACGAAATATGTTGCTTAAAGAAATACAATATAAAAGAAATCTTTTGGATACCCTTGAAGTATGGGACTATAAAATGGCCGAGCTGTCTTCAAGGATAATGACAACAAGAAGCGAATTTATAAAAAGATTGTGTGAGATATCAAAAAAAATCCACTTAAAGTTGACGGACGGCAGTGAAATCATGGAGATTAAATATTCGCCCTCCGTAGATTTACATGATTTATCCAATCCGTCTGAGATAAAAAATGAATTTATAAGACAGTTGAACAGTATCAGAGATATTGAATTAAAAAGATGCGTGACGTTGATAGGTCCACACAGGGATGATTATGAAATGGAACTTAACGGCTTGAATTTGAAAATGTTTGGCTCCCAGGGACAGCAAAGAACCTCCTTGTTGTCTCTTAAACTTGCAGAAATAGAGATAATAAAGAGCGAGACTGACGAAGATCCTGTACTTTTGCTTGATGATGTTATGTCGGAGCTGGATTTTAAAAGAAGAGAATTCTTACTGGAAAATATAAGAAACGTCCAAACTTTTATTACTTGTACGGACAAAGAATTATTTGAGAACAGAAATTTTGGAGATAATTTATATATAAGAGTGGAAGCCGGAAGAACTTATTATTGAGGAATGTATTATTATAGATTCAATGTATGTGACAGGAAAAAAATTTGAAGTTTGATTTAATTTAATATAAAATAAATTAGTTAAGATTATTTTGAAAATATAAAACGGTTGAGTTTTAATATAAAATTTTGAAATTTGCATTTACTATTACCAGGTGGAGGAATATTATGTTTTTGCATATTGGAGGAGATCGTGTAGTACCGGTAAAAAATATAATTGCCATATTGGATATGGAAACTACGACTATATCCAAGGATACAAAAGATTTCCTGGCTATTGCTGAAGAAGAAGGTTTCATACAGACTGTGTCCTCGGACATACCAAAGTCGTTTATAATAACTGAAACGGATAAAAAAAGTATTATTTATTTATCGCCGATTTCTTCGGTTACATTGCAAAAGCGTGTAGGATATTTGGAGGATTTTTCAAAGGAAATAAAAGAGATTAAAGATGCAAAAGAGGCAAAAGAATCAAAAGGTTAAAATAGATTTTTGAATATAATTTTACCGCTTCAAATATAGGAGGGAAAAATGCAAGCAATTAATAATGAAATGAGCAAGTATGACGAAAGTAACATACAGGTTTTGGAAGGTCTCGAGGCTGTGAGGAAAAGGCCCGGAATGTATATAGGGAGCACCTCGTCAAGGGGTTTGCACCATTTGGTGTATGAGATAATGGATAACAGTATAGATGAAGCTCTTGCCGGATTCTGTAATGAGATAAAAGTTATAATACACAAGGATAATTCCATTACAAATATTGACAACGGCAGGGGAATACCTGTCGGAATACATCCTAAACTTGGCATATCGACTGTTGAGGTTGTCCATACCATACTGCATGCGGGCGGAAAGTTCGACGGGCAAGGTTACAAGGTATCCGGAGGACTTCACGGCGTGGGTGCTTCTGTCGTAAATGCGCTGTCTGAATTTCTGGAAGTTGAAGTTTTCCGTGACGGACATATATACAGGCAAAGATATGAAAGGGGAAAACCTGTAACTCCGGTGGAGATAATCGGAGACACAAATTTGACAGGAACAAAAACTACTTTCAAACCTGACCCTGAAATATTTGAAGTAACGGAATTTGATTTTGAGGTTCTGCTTACAAGATTAAGGGAACTTGCTTTTTTAAACAAGGGTCTTAAAATCATATTAAGGGATGAAAGACCTGAGGAGCCCGTTGAAAAGCATCTTCATTACGAAGGCGGAATAGTATCTTTTGTAGAATACATGGACAGAAACAAAGATCCGTTGCACGAACCGATTTATTTTGACGGATATAAAGATGGCTGTTATGTTGAGATTGCGATGCAGTATAACAAGGATGTATATGTTGAGAATATTCACAGTTTTGCAAATAATATATCTACGGCCGAGGGAGGAACCCACCTTACCGGATTTAAAACGGCCATAACAAAAGTTCTTAATGATTATGCTAAAAAATTCAATTTTCTCAAGGAAAATGATAAAAACCTTTTAGGTGAAGATGTAAGAGAAGGTTTGACCGCTGTCATCAGTGTAAAAATACCCGACCCCCAATTTGAAGGACAGACGAAGACCAAACTTGGTAACAGTGAGGTAAGAAGTTTTGTTGAAAGCATAATAAATGAAAAATTTGCAAGTTTCCTTGAGGAAAATCCGTCGGTAACAAGACTTATACTGGATAAGTGTATAATGTCCGCCAGGGCAAGAGAGGCTGCACGAAAGGCAAGGGAACTTACAAGAAGAAAAAATGTTCTTGAAACCTCCACGCTTCCCGGAAAACTTGCTGATTGCACTGAAAGAGATCCTTCTCTTTGTGAAATATTTATTGTTGAAGGAGACTCTGCGGGAGGTTCGGCAAAGCAGGGTAGAAACAGGAGATTTCAAGCCATTCTGCCTCTTTGGGGTAAGATGCTCAACGTTGAAAAAGCCCGGGTGGACAAGGTTTATGGCAACGATAAGCTTACTCCGGTTATAATGGCATTGGGAACAAATATCGGACAAGACTTCGACATAACGAAACTTAGATACCACAAAATAATTATAATGGCCGATGCCGATGTTGACGGTGCACATATCAGAACGTTACTGCTTACGTTTTTCTACAGGTATATGACTCCGTTGATTACCAACGGTTATGTATATATTGCACAACCTCCATTGTATAAGATTACTAAAGGAAAAACTGAACTTTATGCTTACAATGACAGTGAGTTGGAAAAGATAATCCGAGAGAACCAATGGAAAAAAGAAGAATGCACAATACAAAGGTTCAAGGGTCTGGGTGAAATGAATCCGGAACAGTTGTGGACTACCACAATGGATCCGGAAACGAGGACTATTTTAAGAGTTGAGTTGGAAGACGCTATTGCGGCCGACGAAATTTTTACAATTTTGATGGGAGATAAAGTTGAACCGAGAAAAGAGTTTATCCAGGCCAATGCAAAACTTGTAACCAATCTTGATATATAATTTAATTATAAAACAGGGTTATCCCTGTTTTTTTTCTTTTTTTATTTGTAATTTGCAGTTCTTGTTTAAAATATCCGGTAAAAATGGATTCTTAAAACAGTAAATTTTGTAAATGAATATAAAATATATTAATAAGTTTTAATAAAGAATAAGACAATTGTTGAAATAATCAGCCACTGATGGGTGGCTAAATTCCTTTTACAAAAACATGCTCAAATATTTATCGAAGAGTGATTAATTATAAGACAAATCAAAACCAACAGCTTTCCCGAACAAGCAAGAACATAAACAATGAATTTAAACGATATGTTTATAGAGAAGCTGTAAAGTTTTTATAACTGAAAAATATCTAACGATTGATATGTTAATTTGATTTACTGAGAAAAGTACAAGCACGAATGACACAAAACATAATTTTTTCGATTCATATTAACCATTTTTCATTTTTAGTGTGTAAATTGAATGAAAAAAATGTTTCACGTGAAACATTTTATATTTAAAATTATAATATTTATCTTTGTTTTTACAAGTACAACATTGCAGTGCAAAAAGGTGATAATTAAAAGACAGTAAGATGAAACAACAATAATTAATGAACAATAAATTTTATAAAGACCTGTGAAACAAAAGCTATTTAAAATATTGATTTCAATAAAAAGGATGCAGCTTTTGCAGGTGATAATTTTAATGAGAAATAACAAAATATATAATAATTCGTTTGTCAATTAATGAATATATGATATAATAAATTAGCAAGAAATTTATGCTCAACAACCTTAAATTAAACTGAAGAATTTGGTATATGCAGCAAATTAAATACACTTTTTTTTGGATATGCACCACGGAAAATGCATGAACACAGTTAAAAAGGTGTTTTAAGTGGGGAGATTTCACCCCACAAAATTTTGAGAAAAAAGTCAGCCTTATGAGAACACGGTATTAATTGTTTTTAGTATCGAATGTTGATTGCCAGGGAGTGAATACGATGTCGAAAGTAATTGCAGTAGCAAATCAAAAAGGCGGAGTCGGAAAAACTACTACTGCTGTAAATTTAAGTTCTTGTCTTGCTTACAAGGGGAAAAAAGTACTGATTTTGGATATTGACCCTCAGGGGAACACAACCAGCGGCCTTGGGATTGACAAAAAGAAAATCAATAAATCAATCTATGATATATTAATAAACGAAGCAGATATAAATGATGTATTGGTTGACACACCTGTAGAGAATTTAAAACTGTGCCCGTCAAATATTGAATTGGCGGGTGCTGAAGTCGAATTGGTATCTTCAATTTCCAGAGAGACAAGACTCAAAAGCGCTTTAGAACCTGTCAGAAATGACTACGATTTTATACTCATTGATTGTCCTCCTTCTTTAGGGCTGCTTACATTAAATTCTCTGACTGCTGCCGATAAAATACTCGTTCCCATTCAGTGCGAATATTATGCTTTGGAAGGCTTAAGTCAGCTTATGGAGACCGTAAAACTTGTTCAAAAGCATTTAAACAAGAACCTGGATGTTGAGGGAGTAGTACTTACAATGTTCGATGCTAGAACAAATTTATCAATACAGGTAGTGGAAGAGGTCAAAAAATATTTTAAAAATAAAGTATACAGAACAATTATTCCAAGAAATGTAAGATTAAGTGAGGCACCGAGTTTTGGGCTTCCCATAATATTATACGATCCAAAGTCAAAAGGAGCGGAATGTTATCTTGAGCTTGCGGATGAAGTTATAGAATATTCTGAGGAGGAAGTTCAATGAATAAAAAGGGTCTTGGAAAAGGATTGGGAGCGTTAATTTCCAGTGCCGGTGAAGAAAAGGTTGACAGTGGAGTTATCGAGGTTAAAATAAATGATATAGAACCAAATACCAATCAGCCGAGAAAATATTTTGATACTGAAAAACTTGAGCAGTTAGCCGAATCGATACGAAAACACGGTGTCGTCCAGCCGATAATCGTAAGGCGCGAAAACGGCACTTACAGAATTGTGGCGGGGGAAAGAAGATGGAGGGCGGCAAGGCTTGCAGGCCTTACGACGATACCTGTTATAGAAAAGGATTTATCCAATAAACAGATTATGGAGATTGCTCTTATTGAAAACATACAGCGTGAAGACTTGAATCCTATTGAAGAGGCAGAAGCATACCATAGACTTTTGAATGAATTTAACATGACCCAGGAAGAACTGTCGAATTCAATAGGCAAAAGCAGGTCCGCCATTGCAAATACTATAAGGCTTTTGGGTCTGCCGGACAAAGTAAAAGAAAAACTGATTGAAGGTAGAATAACAAGTGGACATGCAAGGGCTCTGCTGGCAATTGACAACAGGGAACTTCAGGAAAAGCTTTGCGATGAAATAATAGATAAAAATCTTACCGTAAGGCAGGTTGAATTGCTGGTAAAAAAGAAGCTGGCTGAATTAAGCGGCAGCGAAAACAAAAGAAATAAAAATGAAAAAATAAATAAAGAGGAATATCTTAAAATTGAGGAGAATTTGCAGAACATATTCGGTACAAAAGTAAAATTGATAAACAATAATAAAAAGGGTAAGATTATGATTGAATATTATTCGGAGGAGGAACTTGAAAGATTGATTGAATTATTAGGAAGTATTGGTAATAAATAGGATGCTCTATTTTCCTTTATAATCGATTTTTATTGTATAGGTAATATAAAATATCATCTTTGGTATTGCTTTTGTTAAAAACGAAAATAGAGCTTTATTTTAACAATAGAAATATATGGCAGAATATTTAGTGAGAACTAATTATTTTATTAAAAAGTGGCAATAATTATTTTATTATTGGTTAGAGCTAAAAGATTTTTCATATTAGTTTCAAGAATTTTTTTGGATTTTAATAAAGAACAGCTTTTATAGAATGTTTCACGTGAAACATCTTTAGAGAGAAGACAAATTAAAGGACCGGACAATAAATCACTGTTAATTGAAAATTACTCATTTTAAATAGAAAACAGGGATGAAAGAACCGGCGGAAACTGAGATCTGAAATACAAGTAAAGCCTAATGCAATTTAAAAACTAAAAGCAAGATTTTAGGAATGCAGCAAAATGAAAAGAAAAGGACAAAACAAATAAAAAACTGAAAAATTCAAATTTGAAAAAAAAGAATTAGTTATCAAAACAAACCACAAATGAAAAAGACCATAATAAAAGAGAAGGGGTAAGTATGTCATCAGATGTTATAATTGACGTAATTGAGCTTTACGGCCCGTTTGTATTGATTGCAAATGCGATAGTGACTTTAATATTGATAATAGCGTTATTTGTGACCAACAGGAAACTGAAAGAGCTGAAAAGAAAATATAAAAAATTCATGAATGGATCTGACAATAAAAATATCGAAGAATTACTGCTTGATAATATAAAACTGTCAAATGACATATCTTTGAAGAATAAAGAGATAGAAAACAGGGTAATGAGTCTGGAAAGAGACTTGCAGCGTTGCATACAAAAAGTTGGTGTGGTAAGATACAACGCATTTGATGATGTGGGCAGCGACTTAAGCTTTTCGATAGCATTGCTGGACGACAATGACAATGGAGTTGTAATAAGCGGAATATACTCAAGAGAGAGCTCAACAACATACGCAAAAAAAATAGTAAACGGAACTTCCAAAAATCCACTTTCAGCGGAAGAATTACAGGCTATATCCGAATCAAAAAAAATAAATTATTAAATATATAATGGGTGAACAAAATGTATAAAAATAAAAACAGTAAAACATTGTGGGTCTATGCGGTAGTACTTTTTGCCTGTGCGGCAATTGTATTGTTATGGACTGGATATAGTCAGATAAAAATTAATAATTATCTTCAGGAATATGAAGACAAATTACATGATAAAGAAAATGAAAGCAGTATGTTTCAGTACAACTTAAGTTCGGCTCTTGCTGAAAATGAGAAGCTGAAAAAACAGATAAATGAACTGAAAGAGAAATTGGAAGCTGTGGAAAAGGAAAATGAATTACTGAAAAAAGAAATTTCGGATTCGGAGAATAAAAAAGAAAAAGAGAAAAATTTATATGAGAATATAATGGAAGCTTATATAGAGTATGCAAAAGGAAATATAAAAGAGTGTGCTCTCAAACTTCTTGAAATAGACAGCAAGAGCATAACGGATAATAATTTACTGGAAAAATACAATGATTTGGTCGAAAAAACTTATAAAAAAGCTTCAGAACTGTTTTACTTCGAAGGATACGAGAATTATAAAAACAAAAAATACAGCGAAGCTGTAAAAAGCCTGAATCTTTCGCTAAAATTATATGATGAAGATTATTATGCTGATGACTGTTATTATTTTATAGCATATTCGGAATATAATATTGGGAATTACGATAAAGCAAAAGAAGCCCTAAATACCATAATTAATAACTATCCTGACAGCAGTTATTATAAGGATGCCAAAGACCTATTGAGAATTATAGAAAATAAATAAAGTTTTAAATAACGAAAAAGTAAAAAATTTCTCTGTAATCCGAAAACTTTTTTGGAAATGAAAGTGTTATAATATAAGTATGTATCATCAGTATCTTTATCAGGTAATGATAAAAATAAACACTTTAATTAAAACATACTATTAACAGTAAGGAGTAATGGTTATGCTTGACATTAAATTGATTAGAAGTAATCCCGAAATATTAAAAAAAGCTCTTCAAAAAAGAAAAGACAATTTTGATGTGAACGGGCTTTTAAGCCTTGATGAGAAAAGAAGAAAAACTCTCGTGGAACTGGAACAACTAAGAAACAAACAGAATGAGAATTCAAAGCTTATTCCCAAATACAAAAAAGAAGGAAAAGATGTATCATCTCTGATGGAGGAAATGAAAAGTCTTTCGGAAAAAATAAAAGCTCTCGATGCGGAAGTCAGAAAGATTGACGAGGAATTGAACGCAATTCTTCTGACCATACCCAATATACCACATGAAAGTGTTCCGATGGGAGACAGTGACGAGGACAACGTTGAGGTAAGAAGATGGGGTGAACCCAGAAAATTTGATTTTACTCCAAAGCCGCACTGGGAGATAGGAGAAAATCTCGACATACTCGACTTTTCCAAAGCTGCAAAAGTGACAGGGGCAAGATTTACATTTTACAAGGGACTTGGGGCAAGACTTGAAAGAGCTCTAATGAACTTCATGCTGGATCTGCATGTCGATAAACATGGGTATGTGGAAGTATTTCCACCGTTTTTGGTACATAGAAACAGTATGATTGGAACGGGCCAACTGCCCAAATTTGAAGAAGATGCATTTAAAGTAAGTGATACCGATTATTTCCTGATACCGACTGCCGAAGTGCCAGTAACCAACATGTACAGGGAACAAATACTTGACGTGAAAGACCTTCCCATAAAGCATGTTGCATATTCGGCATGCTTCAGAGCGGAGGCCGGTGCTGCAGGAAGGGATACAAGAGGTCTTATAAGACAGCATCAATTTAACAAAGTTGAGCTTGTAAAATTCACAACACCTGAGACATCCTATGAAGAACTGGAAAAGCTCACAAGAGATGCTGAGGAAGTATTGCAGATGTTGGAAATTCCATACAGAGTGGTGAAGATATGTGTGGGAGACCTTGGATTCACGGCGGCAATGAAATATGACATAGAAGTATGGATGCCCAGCTACAACAGATATGTGGAAATATCCTCATGCAGTAACTTTGAGGACTTCCAGGCAAGAAGAGCAGGAATAAAGTTCAGGAGAGGACTAAATGAAAAACCGGAGTTTGTTCATACTTTGAATGGCTCAGGAGTTGCAATGGGAAGAGCAACCGCCTGCATACTTGAAAACTATCAGCAGGAAGACGGATCGGTCGTTGTGCCCAAGGTCCTCAGGGAGTATTTAGGAGGCATCAGTGTAATTAAATAGTTGTTTAAGAAAATCTCTTAAACAGAAGTACCTGCAGGGTATTTAGGGAATTCAGTTTAAGTAAGATACATTATAAGATACATTATTTTACGAATTAAAATAAACTAAACAAGGAGAAAATATAGAAGGAGCACGATATTTAAGATTTCTGCCAAAATTATGATGATAAAAGATAAAAATTACCTTAAAAAGGTATAATAAAAGTCTTGACAAAGCATATGTAACATGGTATATTAATTTGTGTCGTTAAGGATGGAGAGATGGTCGAGCTGGTTTAAGGCGCCGGTCTTGAAAACCGGAGTAGGCGCAAGCCTACCGTGAGTTCGAATCTCACTCTCTCCGCCATATTATTTTTAATAGCAATTTTTTTCTGTGGAGAAGTACCCAAGTAGGTCGAAGGGGACGGTTTGCTAAACCGTTAGGTCGGCTTAAACCGGCGCGAGGGTTCGAATCCCTCCTTCTCCGCCAAATAAAAGCATTCCATTATTATGGAATGCTTTTATTTGTTGTTTACCTTTTTACGGCATATTTTTTGCTCTCTTTCGCAGAATTGACTTCATTTTTGTTATATCCCTTTTACTGTTCTCTGAAACTTTGTAGTAAGCAAATACCGAAGGAATAACAAAAAGCTGAAATGTTGCCATCGCAACTATGTAATTGTCAGGTTCGCCGAAGAAGGAAGACACTATACCCAACGCTATACCCATGAAAGCATTTCCGCACGAACGGGCGATTCCATTTATAAAATTGGATATACTGAAACTTGTAGCCCTGTGCTCGGGAAGATTGACATCAGTAATAAGAGCAAGCCAGTTGGGAATATTGGCTGATTGGACTGCGGATGCAAATATTGAAAGAAGAAAAACACTCAGTATCCATGGATTTAAACAAATTTGTCCCAGCAAAGAAAGCAAAATGGAAAATGCGCTGCCGCCATCGGGCAGAGTAAGGTTGTTTAATGGAATTATAAAAACCAAAATGTAAAACGGCATCATAAAAAAGATGAGAGAACCCGTAAGAAGTGCTCTGGCTCTCAAAGTTTTTTTCTGAAGCCTGTCGCCCAGATACCCAAAGTAAGTCGATGAAAGTCCGCCCAGCTGAAAGAGGGCATAAAAATAGCTTGCCGCAATCAGGGAAGTTTCTTCACTGTAACCCTGGGCTTCTATTTTGGCTGCATACAACGTGGGAAGCCATAAAAGTGTGCCGAGAGTTATATTAAGAAAAAAACCTTGAATCATAAGCCAAAAATTACTTTTCTTTGTTAAAATGCTTTTAACACTTGAAAGGCTTATATTGTAGTTGTAACTTTTAAGTGCAATCCCTCCAAGTTCAGGCTCTGCAGCGCCTTTTACCGGTTCCTTTATAAAAAAATACATAAATATGAAAACTGCACCTAAGGAAGATATAATTATAAAAGGCATGCGCCATCCAAGCCTGGATGAGACAATGGGGGCCATGATTGATCCTGCAATGCAGCCAAAGCCTTGCGAAAGCCCCCACAAACTCATAACAGTTCCAAGATATTTCTTGGGCACATAATCCGTCAGTACACTGAAGCCAATAGAGCTATTGCACCCAAGCCCCAGTCCGGTAAAAATCTGAAAGATAATCAGATGAAGGTAACTTTGGCTCAAAGAGGTAAGGAAAAGGAATAATGACCAGATTAAAGTACCCATAATTATAAGTCTTTTTCTGTTACCTTTGTCTGCAAGGTAACCCCAAACGATGCTTGACAAAGCAGTAAAGAGTATTGTTACGGCTGAAACACTTCCCATGGCCGATATATGCACATTTAAGCTTTTGGCAATGGACGAAAACAAAGGCGGAAAAAGACCGACGACGGCGTAGTCGAGGGAAGCAAGAAAAATAAAAATAAAAACAGTATAAACAGTCCTAAAATCCATTTTACCTTTAGCCATAATTTATAACCCTCACATGTGTATAAAATATGTAAACCAATCCTTAGCAGATTTAATAATATATTATTTATAAAAATTGCGTTATTTATTAAATAATATAAAAATGTTTTATTTTGTCAATAGGAAATGAAATAAAATGACAGCCGGTGTCTTTTTCAATATAAATAAAAAGACAGTATTTTAACAAAAAATATTTTAATAAAAGATATTTTAATAAAAAAAGATGTATAAGCAGTGTAGAAAAAGCTTATACATCTTTTTTTACATGCGATATGGCATAAATAATCAAATTAAACAGCCCGCGTAAGTTCAATGACATATACGGGTAAGTAAAATTTATTTCAGACGGAAGTATACAAATCTGTCGTTATAGTCAAAACTATAACCTTTTGTTATAACAAGATAATTTTCCTCACCTTTTGTCAGCGGTATGATCGCCTTTCCGGTATAAGAGTAGTTGCCTACCTCTCCGGCTTTTAACTTTTTCGTAAGACCGTCACTGCCTTTGACGACTTCCGAAAAACTTCTGTTCAGAGAACCATCAAATCCGTAGTCAGTACCTCCAATTACAGAATATCCGCTGGGCGTTTTCGTACCCCATATGTCTACGGCAAAAGCCAATTCCGGATATACTTCGCCGGATTCAACTTTTGCATTGGAAACAGTAACCTTGGCAGTAATCATCACATAATCGAATTTCTCATTATTGGAAGTCACATTGAATCCAAGGTCCTTTATTTCATCAATAGTCATAGGTTTTACGTCCAGAAGGGTAAAAGAATAATCGGCGGAAACATTGGTATCAATGTACTTTTCTTTTGCCGACCAATAAAATGTATCGCCAATACTTATAGGATCGTCCATGGTTCCTTTGTTCTTTGAAGGTTTTGATGTTTCAGTGCTTGGCGCAGGTGTTGTCTGTGGCTTTGGTGTACCGGTGTTCGAAGGGGTACTGTCGGTTGACAAATAAATTGACTGAGTGGTACCGTCCCATTCGATGTCAATTCCCAACAATTCGCTCATGGCTCTTAAAGGCAAATATGTTCTTCCGTTTATTATAACCGGAGATATTTTTGAACCGTCCGTATCAGTTAAATTTGCCAAATCGCCGTTGTAGTAAATTTTAATGTTGTCGTTTGCAACTGCGTCAATCTTTCTTAACGCATTGCTGCCCCATACCGTACCTGCGGCAATTATGCTTGTGACAAGCAAAACCACCACAGCCAGAGAAACTTTTGTCATTTTCTTCATTTAATGCATCCTCCTTTGAAATGTTAAATTCTGATTTTAGGAATAATGATATAAAAGAATTATATCATAACATTTGAAAAATTTGCAGGTATATAGATAAAAAAATTCGGCACAAGAATAAAAAAATTACTGAATGTTTAATTTTTTGCATCAAAGAAAAGTTTTAATAAAGAAATAAAAAGCATCCCAAAATTCAAGGATGCTTTTATAAATCCATATTAAGTTGTTAAATCAATTATTACCGATATTCGTTTATCTTTTACATTTCACAGGGTTAACGATTAAACTTTACGGTAAGAGCATTATACACTATTACCGACATTTCTCCCCGGGTGAGCTTGTGATTTGGGTCAAGGTTGAGGTTGGCTGACAGCTTGAGCTCGGCGGCTTTATTTATTACATTGCCCGGCCATTCACCTTTCAGAGTCTTTTCATATCCAAGGGCACGAATTACAACAGCCAAAGCCTCAGCGTAAGTTACGTCATTGTCAGGTGCTATGGTATTGTCAGGGTACCCGGAAACAAGGTCGTACTTGATGGCGCGCCTTATATTGTCATAAGCCCAGTGACTTTTCTTAATGTCAGTAAAAGTGACTTTTACGCTGTCGAGGTTGGTATCGGCATCATATCCCATCAGGTTTACAACCAAAGTTATAAACTCGCTTCTTTTGATTTTGTTTTCAAGTCTTAAAGATCCGTCTTCATAACCTTTCATTATTCCCAGGGTTACAAGAGCATCGGCATTCTTTGCCTGAATTTCAGGAATTGCCTGTGCCCTTGCGCCGATTATATTAAAAGAAAATATTATGGCTAAAGCGACCAGTAAACTTATGTACTTCTTCATGCTATCAACTCCATTTGTCAATTATAGTGTTTTATCCAATATAGTGTTTTATCCAAGCCAGTACATTTAAATTATACATCATAAAGAATCAAATAAACATTAAATAATAATTACAATTATGTTTAAAAACCAAAAAAATACATATAAGTGCGGAATAATTCAAACTTCAATAACCAAAACTAAATTTAGTACAACAAAAGGAGGAAAAATCATGTCAAAAACAGTTGCAGCAATTTTTGATAATTACAGCGATGCAGAAAGAGCAGCCTACCAGATAAAAGAGCAAGGACTCAGAACCGACGATATTTCAATAGTTACAAAGCAGGGTGAAAAAGATGACAATACAAAGGGCATGTTTATGGGAACAACAGGGCAGATGAATGCGGACATGACCGCGGGAAGAAACAAAGGCGGTGTGAATGACAATATATCCGACGGAGTTATATCCGGAGGGATACTTGGAGGACTGGCAGGATTGTTAATCGGCGCCGGCAGTATGGTTATACCGGGTCTTGGAATTGTGGCTGCGGCAGGTCCCATAACCGGACTTGTTTCCGGAGCGGTAACAGGAGGCATTGTCGGCGGACTTATTGATTTGGGTATTCCTGAGAACAAAAGCCGGCAGTACGAAACAGATATAAAGGCGGGAAAAACGCTTTTCAGCATGAGAACGGATGACGACAAGGTTGAACAGATTAGTACAATACTGAGAAACAACGGTGCTGTAAGTGTGGACAGTTACTAGAATTTATCTTGATTTGTCTTTGATTTGAGGAAAGAGAACTGTAAATAAAAAGCGAAGGGCTTATTTCCCCTCGCTTTTATTATTGGAATTTATTCAGATGTTACTGTTTTTATTCTACGAGTGTTTCATCAACAACTTCATTCGAAGCTGCAGGATCGGGTGTTGGATCAGATGTAGGCGATAATACTGTTTCGGGAGCCGGAGAGTTGGTTTGTACCACTTTCTCAACTTTTTTGGTACCTCTCTTAATTATGGTTTCATAGGGTCTGTAGATGCTTCTGTGAATCTTGTTGTTACTTACAACATTACCGTTAATCTTTACTATTTTATATGTGTCTATTGTATATCCCGTATATCCGGATTGAACAACCACTGTCTTGCCTTCTTCAAGATTTGGGTCGTCTATATATTTGACGGGTGATGGCTGGGAACTTACCTGAACATGTTTAAGTTCTACGGTTTTTCCCGGCTCTTCCTTTGTGCCGTAAATTGTAAAAGATACGGTGTTGTTCTTTACGCTGGACACAATTTTAATCGGCCAGTTTGTATTGTTTTTAAACTTAAAGTCCAGTTCGTTGTATGCTACGGCGGCATCTCTTCCCAGAGGGATGTATGATACCGTAAACATATGATTTTGTCTTTCCACTGTCTCAAGGTCGGCAAAAAGCACCGCACTGTACAGAGTTGACGAAACCTGGCACACTCCTCCGCCGACTCCGTCCACTATTTTACCGTTGACATATTCTTTTGCAATCTTAAAACCGTTTGCCACCGTTCTTGGACCGACTACGTCATTGAATGAGAAAACTTCGCCGGGAGCAAGAATTTTTCCGTTTATTTTTGATGCCGCAACGCCTATGTTTATGCCTCTGTTGTAATTGTTTTGACCGGATGTGGAAAATGAAGTACTTGATGAGGCAAGAACATCTCTGAAAAGCTTTGCGTTTACTTCATCGGTTGTAACTTTCGGCTGTATAAATTTTACCGGAAGCAATATTTCCTTGTCCGTCGTATTTTCATTTTCCTTTATTATGTCGGCAAGTTCGGACTTTGAAATTTCGCGGCCCAACTCGTGGGGAACAACTCTTACCTTGTTGTTTTCAACGACTGCTTTTGCATCCACCGGTTGTACGACTATTTGATTGTAAATGTCATCGACGCCGATAGCTTTTGGCATGGTTGTTATAACAGGCACGTCAAAAGTTCCGCCCTCGCATGTTTTAATAGAATTATCAATAATTTCCAAAGCTTTTTCTTTGTCTATTGATTTGCCGGGATGACCGGTGGTAAGGGTTACCTTGTTGTCTTGAATGGACAGGTTTGCTTCTTTGACCGAAATCAATGTTTTGGAATAGAAATCATCGATTATCTCATTTACTTTGCCTAAGTTATAAGAATACTCCAGACTTAGCCGAACACCTTCCCTGCTGGTGTTAAAAATCTCGGACAACCTTTCAAAGATATTTCCTTTTCTGCCCACATCAAAAGCTTTTTGTGCGGCTTCTTCAATCTTGTATTCCAAATCTATTTCAGACAGGTCAACCTCTGCGGCCATGCCTTCATGGTTTAAAACCACCTTTAAATCTTTTGCCTTCTCGGAATACTTTGATTTAAGAAGATTGCAAACATCATCAAATGTCATCCGGCTTACATCTGTATCGTTTATAAACACTCCTTTATAGACCCTGTCATAGGACAGAGTGGAATAAACGAAAAATATGGATACAAGTAAGCAAACCGATATTAATACCAGTAGGCAGATTAGTATTATTTTTGTTTTTGGGTTCAAACTTTTATTTTCAACTGCTGGACCTGTCATAAAAAACACTCCAAATCAAATTTATTTTGTTAACTGACACTTTATAAATTAGACGTATTTTTATAAAGTCTGGTTCAAAGTTTGGTCCGAATGAGCTGAGTTGCTTGCGTGAAATATTCAAATTAACATTATTCCTTATCTTGGGATAATTATATTATCGCAAGTTTGCTGTAAAAAAACAATATATTATTAAATGAAAATATGTAAATCATTGTATTACGATAATTAAAATCCTTCATTGCTATTATCGGTCAAAGAGTTTCTTTTGCTTATGTTTTGAGCCTGAATATCAAGCCATATTTTGAAAGAATATTTTGCCAATGCATAATAAAATCATATTAAATTTAAATTAAAGATGCAAGAAGCAGAATTTCTTCATTATCATTATAAATAGTATTAAATTGGGATATGGGAAGAGGATTTTGCCCCAATCCCACTTCAATAGTGAATCCGGGTCTTCTGTACTCCTGTATAAACCAATCCTTGTATCCGGCATAGGCAGCCTCGTAAGGGACATCCAAAACAATGTATCCGCTTACCCTTGCAAAAGCATTTGCAATTGTCAGGGACTCAGGTGGAGCAAGATTTAAATAGTTCCAGTATATTACTCTTCCCTGCGAATGGTATGCCAGGGCAAGCCTGAAATCATGAGTTCTTGTAAAGCTCACCATGGCGGATGACTCGGGCTCTGAAAGAGGATACGGTCCTCCGTATCTTGTGGGGCCAGGACCGAATATACCCAATGCTTCTTCCTGCGCTTTTGCTTCTTCCCAACTTGCCGGATAATTTCTGTTTAAATCAACTCCCCTGATATTGGCACTCCACACCTGGGAAAACGGTCTGCCTGTGGTATTCCAGCGCAGCAGGTCCGCATAATACGGGTTTGTCGGGCTAAGTCCGTTAAGGACAAGATCCACTCCGTCCGGATTTACCATGGGTACAATGTATATACTGCTTTGATTCCATATTTCCCTTACATTATAACCACGAATCCTGCTGCCGGTGGAATATGCTTTCAGGAAGTTTTCCGCAAATTTCATAAGAAGCACGGTGGTTATCCATTCAATGGCATGATGGGCGGCATTGTAAAATACCTGTCTTGGACCGGTTCCGAGTCTCAGATAATAAAGATTTCGTCCAAGGACACTGGTGCCCGCGACTCCTGTCTCCAGGAACGGATATCTTGCTTTAAGACCCTGGATATCCCTTTCCATTATTTCATAAGTATAGTCAATGTCGGTAAATACCACATCTATTCCGTAGGGAACCACCAACCTTTGCCCTATATTTATGACATTGGGGTTTATTCCCGGATTGGCTGTTACTATGGAGTTGACCGATGTATAAAACCTTCCGGCAATATTATATAAAGTATCTCCGGGTCTGACATAGTAAATTGCGTATCCTCTCAGAAATTGTTCAAAGACGCTCCACGTTGCCGGTCCCACAATTCCGTCGGCCACAAGTCCGTTGTTTCTCTGAAAAGCAATTACCGCCTGCCGGGTTCGTGTTCCGTATATTCCGTCCACAGCCCCGACCGGATAGCCAATTTTATTAAGCAGGCTTTGAGCCAGTTTTACATCAGGTCCGACGGAGCCAAGTCTTAGTACTTGCACACATACCACCATTTCCATATTTGATTGCTACTATAGTTTATTAAAAAATAAAGTATTTGGTTATTGATCATTTGAAAATGTATAGTCAAGGTAAAAACTGCTTATACTTAATAATGTATGAAACTGTATTTGATTTAAGAATATTATGAAAGTAAAGCTTTAAAAATTAAATACAAGGTGGTTCTATGAACATAAATATACAAAAAAATCTGAACATTAGGTTTTTGAAAGATGCTTTGCTTGCAAAATTGTCCGGATTGCTGATGAAAGCAAAGAGTGAATTGACGGAAGATGAAGAATTTAATGAAGTTGAAGAATTGTTAAAATGCATTAAAGACGCAAAAAAAGAGTGGATTAATGCCAATGCCAATTTCGAGCATGCCGTTGAAAACGAAATTATAGATTTTTACACTTATGAAATAAAAGCCTATCAGCTAAGGTACGAATATCTTTTGAAAAAGGCTAAGGAAAAAGGAATTAAAATAAACGAAAGCGGAATAATTATATAATTTTTAAACTCCACTTTTACTTATACGGGCCTATTTTTTTGTAATAAATTATTGACCGGGCCTATATATTTATATGAAAGGATTTATTTTCATTAAGCAGGGTGAAAATAAAACCTTGACAGATTTAAGTACAAAGGTAAAAGTGGAGTGGGGATGCATATGTTTGTTGAATATAATACGGTGTTTGCTTATGTAGCAGGAATAATACTTTTGTATATTTTGGGCAGATACCTGGTTGTTCCGATGAAAAATCTCTTAAAACTTGTATATAATGGCTTTATCGGGGGAATTGCCATTCTGGTTATAAATTTTGTGGGAGGAAACTTCAGCTTCCAAATCGCATTGAATCCTCTGACGGCATTTATTGTAGGTACGCTGGGAGTGCCCGGAGTACTTATGATAACAATTCTAAAGTATCTTTTCCAGGTATGAAAACAGCTTAAAATCAACCAAGTACCCTGTTTTTGATTTTAAATCCCTTATTCCAAATTCCATATAAAGTAAACTGTCAATTAAAAATTAAAATTTTCGCAAACGCATAAGAAATTGTATACAAAGAACATTGAGAGAGCAAATCAGCATAGATATTAAGCCATTTTCAATTTCGCTTTCTTGACAAAAAATTGACAAACAATTATACTTGAAGATGTATTAATCTATGTTTTTGGTATACAAAGCTGAATTTTTTTTCAGCGTAAAACTTCTCATAAATAAAATAAGGAGGATTACCACATGGGCAAGGTTGTTGAAATCAGATGGCACGGGCGCGGCGGACAAGGTGCCAAGACTGCGTCGCTTCTGCTGGCTGATGCTGCATTCAATACCGGAAAATACATCCAGGGTTTTCCGGAATACGGTCCTGAAAGAATGGGCGCGCCAATTACAGCTTACAACAGGATAAGTGATGAGAAACTTACCATTCACAGCAATATTTATGAACCGGATTATGTTGTGGTTGTAGATGACACTCTTTTGACATCCGTTGATGTTACAGCAGGTTTGAAAGAGGATGGAGCTATTATCGTCAACACTCCAAAAACTCCTGACGAAATAAGACCTCTTTTAAAAGGCTACAAGGGAAAGGTTTGCACGATTGACGCAAGAAAAATTTCCATTGAAACTTTGGGAAAATACTTCCCGAACACCCCAATGCTTGGTGCAGTTGTAAAGGTTAGCAAGATAATGGACGAAGAAGAATTCCTCAAGGATATGGTTGAGTCATTCAAGCACAAGTTTGCGAACAAGCCTGAAGTTGTTGAAGGCAATATCAAGGCCCTGGAGAGGTCAATGCAGGAGGTGAAAGGATTATGAGTAAAGAATTGAGAGATGTAAAACCTGATGTTACCTGGAAAGAGATAACATCCGGTGGAGTGATAGATTCCCCTGGAAACGCACATCTTTTTAAGACCGGTGACTGGCGTTCTATGAAGCCGGTGTGGAATGAGGAGAAATGCAAGCAGTGTTTGCTTTGCAACCCGGTATGTCCTGATTCATCCATAATGGTAAGTGAAGAGGGAAAAATGACAGGTATCGATTATGATCACTGCAAAGGATGTGGCATTTGTTCAAAGGTTTGTCCTTTCAAAGCCATAGACTTTGTAGAGGAAGTATAAGAGAGGGGGACACAAAATGGGAATAAGAGAAAGGCTTAGCGGTAATGAGGCAACGGCGATTGCCATGAGACAAATAAATCCTGATGTGGTTGCTGCTTTTCCGATAACACCGTCAACGGAAATTCCTCAATATTTCTCGTCATATGTCGCTGACGGACTTGTAGATACGGAATTTGTTGCTGTGGAATCAGAGCACAGTGCAATGTCTGCATGTATAGGTGCTCAGGCTGCAGGTGCAAGAGCAATGACTGCCACATCCGCAAACGGTTTGGCATATATGTGGGAGGCTTTGTATATAGCGGCAAGTATGAGACTTCCGATTGTATTGGCGGCTGTAAACAGAGCACTTTCAGGTCCTATCAATATCCACAACGACCACAGCGATACAATGGGAGCTAGGGATTCGGGATGGATCCAGTTATACAGTGAAAACAACCAGGAGGCTTATGACAACATGCTTATGGCTCACAGGATAGGTGAGCATCCTGATGTAATGCTTCCTGTCATGGTCTGCCAGGACGGATTTATTACTTCTCACGCAATAGAAAATATTGAACTGGTGGAAGATGAGAAAGTTAAGGCTTTTGTAGGAGAATACAAACCGACTCATTATCTTCTCGACAGGGAAAATCCGATTTCTGTGGGTCCTTTGGATTTGCAGATGCATTATTTCGAGCACAAGAGACAGCAGGCACAGGCAATGGAAAACGCCAAAAAGGTAATTCTTGAAGTGGCGGAAGAATTCTACAAGCTTACGGGAAGAAAATACGGATTTTTTGAAGAATACAAAACCGATGATGCCGATGTTGCCATTGTTGTTATGAACTCCACTGCCGGTACTGTAAAATATGTTATCGACGAGTACAGGGCAAAAGGCAAAAAAGTTGGTTTGATAAAACCTAGAGTATTCAGACCTTTCCCTGTTGATGAACTGGCACAGGCTTTGTCAAAGTTTAAGGCAGTGGCCGTTATGGACAAGGCTGACAGCTTCAATGCAGCCGGAGGACCTTTGTTTACAGAGGTAACAAGTGCACTCTTCACAAAAGGAGTATTTGGTCCTAAGGTTATTAACTATAAGTTTGGATTGGGTGGAAGAGACGTTAAAGTTGATGATATTGAAGTTGTTTGTGAGAAGCTTCTGGAAATTGCAAGTACAGGCAAGGTAGACTCAGTATACAATTACCTTGGTGTTAGAGAGTAGGAGGTGTGGTAAATGGCTTATAATTTGAAAGAAGTTGCAAAAAAACCGGAAAGACTTACGGGCGGACACAGAATGTGTGCAGGCTGCGGAGCTCCGATAGTTGTAAGACAGGTTCTTAAGGCATTAAAACCGGAAGATCATGCGGTTATCTCAGCTGCAACAGGTTGTTTGGAAGTTTCAACTTTCATTTACCCTTATACAGCATGGAAGGATTCTTTCATTCACAGTGCGTTTGAAAATACCGGTGCTACAATTTCCGGTGCGGAAGCGGCTTATAAAGTATTGAAGAAAAAAGGAAAAATTGAAGGGGAGACCAAGTTTATTGCGTTCGGTGGTGACGGCGGAACATACGACATAGGACTTCAGGCACTCTCAGGAGCGATGGAAAGAGGACACGACATGGTTTATGTGTGCTACGACAATGGAGCATACATGAACACAGGTATCCAGAGGTCTTCTGCCACTCCGAAATACGCTGATACCACAACTTCACCTGTTGGAAAGAAGATACCCGGTAAAATGCAGCCAAGAAAAGACCTGACAGAAGTATTGGTAAATCATCGCATACCTTATGTTGCTCAAACCGCTCCTTTCGGGAACATGAAGGACCTCTATGAAAAAGCTGAAAAAGCTATTTATACACCCGGTCCTGCGTTCCTGAACGTGTTGGCACCGTGCCCGAGAGGATGGAGATACAACACTCCTGATTTGATGGAATTGAGCAAATTGGCGGTTGAAACTTGCTTCTGGCCGCTTTATGAAGTAATTGACGGCAAATATATAATAAACTACAAGCCGAAGGAAAAAGTTCCCGTCAAGGAATTCTTGAAACTTCAGGGAAGATTTAAACATCTTTTCAAAGCCGGCAACGAATATATGCTGGAAGAAATTCAGAAAGAAGTCGACTTAAGATGGGAGAGACTCTTGAAGCTGGCCGGAGAGGCTTAAAAAACGCTAAAGTAAAATGATAATAAAAAGACCTGGGTTTTGGCCTGGGTCTTTAAATTTGTAAAATCAGTTTATTTTTTAAAATGAGAAAATATTATTGAAAATAGCATTTAAAAGTCTCATTAAAGTATCATTTAAGAAGGACTTTCGGTACTTTGGGTTGGTATAAAAAGAAAAAACAGGCCGAACTTGCCGACAAAACGGCAAAAAGAGTGACGATAAAAGCCACCAAACCTAATGTTTTTTTTAACATGAAAAATTACTCCCCCTCTATCCAATTATTCATTTAAGATTATTGAAGCCGGTATTGCGGTCAGAATTATTGCAGAAGGAATGTGGTTCGTAGGATATAGGATAATATGGTTCATAGAATGATACAGTTTCGTGTAAACAAATCAGTGTTCAATGATATGCGATTTTAAGCTTATTAGAGCGTTTTTGGCTTCATTGATTTTTTGTTCATCTATAAGTCTGTATATATATTCTATATTTTGCACTATTTCGTTATTATTCAGGGTATTTTTGTTTTTATAAAATTCATGAATATTTTTTACAGCAAGGGTCAGAATTATAGTCACAAATAAAGAAATAAAAATATTTATTCTTAATAAATAGACATTTTGTGATGAAGTTATCGCGGTTTTTTCAAAAATCAGCATCCGGGTCATGAGAAAAGTAAGAAAACCAATGGTACACAGCGATATTAAATATACAATTAATTGAATATAATATACTTTTGTCCTAATATTTGCATTTTCCATATTTACTACCTTAAACTTGAATCGATAAAACAAAAATGCCAAAACTATTTGCAGTAACCTTGTACTCAATACAAATATCGCAAAATTTACAGCATTTTGGTAGAGTTCTTCTGCTCCGTTGATTCCAAGCAGCAGCGTGATAATAACTGAAAAAGGTATTTCCACAAGCATTATCAACGAGAAGCCCAGTACTGATGATGTTATGGCTTCATAAAAATTAAATCTCATAATGAATATCATTAGTATGATATCAGCAAATAATACTAATAATGGAGCTTCGGAAACAAGTCCAAGTTTTTCGCGGAGGATATAGCTGATTACAGTGACGAGTGAAGCCGTTGACAGTATTCTATAGTAATTGGAATGTATTTTAAAATAATGGTATTTGCCGATTGACAAAGTTCCTAAAAAAATGAAAATCACCTGCTCTGAAAAACTCACTAAAATAAACTGCAGTAATGACATATTTTCCATATATAACACTCTCCTGACTTGTAATAAATTTACTAAACAATTAATGTCCAGTCAATTATTTCCTAAAATTTTTTATATTTCCAGAAAATCTATTTTGCTTTTTTAACCTCTTTTGCAATTGTATCTATCAGAAGCTTTAAAGTATCGGCGCTTATGTTTTTGCTTCGGGCTTCCATGGCTGCTTTTATGTATGGCATGTTTTCCTCGGAGGAAAGAAAGTTTTTAATGTCATCGTCAAGATTTAAAAACGTCTCAAAATTTTTGTCAAAGGTCTGAGAGGCGGCTTTCAAAATGGTTTCATTATATTTTTCTCTCTCCTTGCGAAGGCTTTCCTCGGTATTGGGCACATACCAGAAATCAGGTGTTACCTGGGCATATTTCGAAAGAATGTTTATTGTACCCGGAAAAGGTTCAATGTCGCCGTCTATATAGCTTTTTATCTGGGAAGGCTTGATTTGATATCCTGTCTTTTGGTATATGTCGTCCGAGAATTCTTCGGCGGTCATGTTACCCATAATAAGCAAAATATTTTTTACAAAAATATCATGGTCAAATTTTTTTTGAATTTGGACATCTTCACTTAAATATCCCGCTGCTTTCATGAGCTCTTCATAAGGGTAGTCATATGCCTTTGAAATCATTTTCAAAGTTTCAGGCTTTGGATTGGAATCCTTTCCTGTGCGGGGGTCCACACCCTTTTCAAGGATACTTAAGTATGAGTAACTAATTCCCATCTTTTTAGCGGCCTGTCTTATGGACCATTTTTTACTTAATCTTATTTCTTTGAAGAGTTTGCCTAGATTACTCATATCACCAATCCTATATCAAATGATAGTCTGAAATTAATGCAATTAATTATCAAGTTGTTTTGTTAAATAAAGAAAACTTGGAAACCGGCAAAAAATGGCTTAAAATATAAATTGGTAGTGTTATAAAATTAACAGCTGTAAAAACAAACAATAAATTACAATAAAGCAATAATTATTACAGAATATAAAAGAAAAAAATAGAATATATTCTTATTCTAAAACACTTTACAAAATATTTCAAAGTAAATTTTAGTAAATTATGTTGTATAAAACAATTAAAATTGCATTAGTATTTTTTATATTTAAAAAGTAAAGTTCTGGGTTAATAATATATTTTTTTCAAACCAAATATTGACATGGAAATCAAAATAGTATAATATTACATAAGAATATTGTTTTTGTCGGCCAATACTATTTTTTCAAATTGAAGTATTCTGTTTTTGGTGTAACGTGTAAACTGTTTTTGTATTATCAAACTGGTTTTATCTGTCAGGGTTTAAAAAATACAAAGCTTGTTTTATTGATGCTGGTGGGTACTAATTTTCCAGAGTAAAACTTATAAATATAAAATGATATTATAAAAACTTATAAATATAAAATGATATTATAAATAGAATAAATTAGGCAAAAACAGAAGTAGCTAAATTCATATTTACATGAGATATAATAATTGTTTCTGAAAGGGTGAGTAACCAGATGGAATTTCTCAAACGGAAACTTCTCAATGAATGCGTTCGTTTTATTGAGTTATGCCAATCTTATGTACTGGACGGAAGAATAAACGTGGATACGTACAATTCACTTTCAAATATTAAACTGAACTTTATAAAAGATATGTTGGAAAAGGAGAGATCAAATATTTATTTGGATAGAGATTTTTTAAAAAGAATAAACAAATTGTTTAAAATAAATTCTCTTATCTGTGAGATGAGTCAAAAAGCTATTAATATTAACAGGTAAAATTCCATTACGTTTAGTAAAAATTATGTTTAGTAAAACTAAAATATTTAATTAAGTCTAAATAAATAAAGTTTAAATGGAAAAAATATAATTTGTATAAAATAAGTAAAAATAAAAAGATACTTGTGGGAGTGTCTTTTTTTTATTTTGGCAAAAAAAAGGAGAATAGATAAAAAATGGTGCGAAAAAACAGGCATAATCTTATCCTGATATTAATTATTATTGCATCCCTGATTGTAAAAATAGTTTTGATAGTAAAGTATAAAAACAACTTAACCTTGTCCAGTGATGACTTAAACTATGTAAAAAGTGCGGTGGTGCTTGTAAAAAGAGGCATTTACATTTTTCACAATTTAAATGAGCCAACGGTTTTTGTAACTCCGGTATATCCTTTTTTTCTTGCTCTGGTCTTTAAGTTGTTTGGGACGGGATTTGCCGGCCTTCAGGCTGCAAGAATTATACAAGCGGTAATAAGTTCTGTCACGATACTCCTTGTTTATTTAATTGCCGGAAAGCTTTTTAATAAAAATGTGGCTTTGCTTGCTGCATTTTTGGTGGCGTTCTATGTTCCAAACATTGTAACAGTAGGATATATGCTGACGGAAACGCTTTTTACGATGCTTCTTTGCCTCCTTTTGTATTTTAGCCTGTTGTTCGCAAAAAAGCCAAAAAAAACCGGGTTTGTGTTTTTAGGAGTGCTTTGGGCTGTTGCCACATTGTGCAGACCAACCATAGCCCTGTATCCGATTTTTTTATTTGTCTACCTGTTTTGGTCGGAGCGTATAAAAATTGTTGAGATGATAAAGCTGGGAACTGTTATGTTTTTGGCATTTGTGGCAGTAGTATCTCCATGGTGGATAAGAAACTATCGCGAATACGGGGAGTTTATACCCCTTGCGGCCTCCAGTGGAAATCCGCTCCTTCAGGGAACGTATGTAAATTATGAGCAAACACCGGAAAATGTAGTGTACTATAAATTGGGGAAGAATGCTTTTGAAACCAACAAAACGGAAGTTGCTGTTGCTAAAATGAGGATAAAGGAGGAATTTAAGAAGGACTTTTGGGGATATCTTAAATGGTATACCATAGGGAAGACAAATCTTTTTTGGAGGACGGTGTTTTACTGGAAGGGCTTTTTCAACATCCCACACTCCATTGTGTTGTACATTCACCTGTTTATAGTATATACAGGTTTTGCCGGCATAGTTATGTTATTATTCAAAGGAATCGGAAAATACAGCCTGCCTGTGCTAGTAATGCTTTATTTTAATGCAACTCACTGTGTTTATATGGCCTTTGACAGGTATGCCTTTCCCATGATACCGCTTTTGTCGATATTTTCGTCTTTTTTGATTTTAAAGGTTTTGAGCTTAATGAGGGAGAAAATCCGGTTCTAATTTTTAGGACGTGTTAATATGATTATAATTATACGGAAGAGTGTTGGAGCATTTTACGGCCTTTTTTAGCTTAAAAGTTGAGTTTCACGAATAAAAATGTAAATGGGAAAAATGCGCTTACGGGTATCTGGGGGGTTGAAAATGCAAGATTTAGACAAGGAATTGTCCAGGATATATGATTTTGACATAGACAAGATTTATCCGTTAAAGAACTATTATGTTATTGAAACATCGGAAGGAAAGAGAATTTTAAAAAGCGTCAACTGTTCACCAGAACGCATAATGTTTGTGCATGGAGCAAAAGAACACCTGTATAGTAATGGCTTTAAAAACATAGACAGGTATGTGTGTAACAAATCCAAAAGCCCGGCATCATTTATAAACGGGATTCTTTATACAGTTTCGGAGTCGGTGGAGGGAAGAGAATGTGATTTCAACAACAGAGATGATGTGATAAGGGCTTCGAAAACACTGGCAATGCTGCACAAGACTTCAAAAGGATATATTCCTCCTCAAAACAGCATAATAAGGAGTGATTTGGGCAAACTTCCCGAGTATTTCAGCAAGAGACTGGAAGAAATAAAAAGGACAAAAAAGATGGCGCAAAGGGAAAGAAATGAATTTGATTATCTTGTTTTGGAATATATTGACTATTTTTATGAGCTGGGAGAGAATGCATTGGAGAAAATACACAATTCAAAATATTATGATGTGGTAAAAAAAAGCCAGGAAGAAAGATTGTTTTGCCATCATGATTATACTCATTGTAATATAATCTGCAAGGATTTGGAAACATCAGTTATAAATTTTGAACATTGCACTTTTGATCTGAAAGTATATGATGTGGCCAATTTATTGAGAAGAAAAATGAGAAAATGTAACTGGGATATAAATGAAGCGATGGTCATAATTGATGCCTATACATCCATAGAACCAATTTCAAAAGAAGAGTTTGAGATTTTGGAAATCATGCTTCAGTTTCCCCAGAAATTCTGGAGAGTGGTTAACAGATACTACAACAGCAGACGCATAAAAAGGGAAAAGAACTTTATTGCAAGGTTTAACGAAGTAATTGAGGAAATTGAGTATCATAAAAGATTTTTAAATGAATTCAATAAAATTGTTCAATAAAATTATTCAATAAAAATAAAATTTAAACGGGGTAAAAATAAAAAATTTAGAGCCCAATGGGAAGAAAATCCCATGGGCTTTGGGCGTAAGCTCTTCAGTTTTTGCAATTTTTTAAAAGAGACCTGTAATAACTCCGTTTTCGTCTATATCGATTTTTTCTGCGGCGGGAACTTTGGGAAGACCTGGCATTGTCATGATGTCCCCGGTAATTGCCACAATAAATCCTGCTCCGCTGGAAAGCTTTATTTCCCTCACTGTGATGACAAACCCCTGCGGCCTTCCCAAAAGGGTTGGATCGTCGGAAAGGGAGTACTGTGTCTTGGCTACACATATGGGCAGCTTGTCCATTTTAAGCTCTTCAATTTTTTTGATTGCTCTTTCGGCTGCCGGCAAAATGTTGACACTGTCCGCACCGTAAATTTCCCTGGCAATTATCTCTATTTTTTCCCTTATGGAAAGATTGACGTCGTACAGAGGTTTGAAATTTGACTTTTGTGTTTCGGTAAGTTTTACAACTTTTTCGGCAAGCTCTATACCACCTTCGGAACCTTTTGAGAAGACATCCGAGAAAGCAACTTCTACGTTTAAGGCTTTGCATCTGTTTTTAACATATTCGATTTCAGCTTCGGAGTCGGTGTCAAAATGGTTGATGGCAACAAGAAGCGGAACCTGGAACTTTCTGATGTTTTCTATATGCTTTTCAAGATTGACAAATCCTTTTTCAAGTGCCGGAAGGTTCTCAATTCCCAGATTCTCTTTTTTCACACCGCCGTTATACTTAAGAGCCCTTATGGTGGCCACCAGCACGACCAAATCAGGCTTTAATCCGGCATAGCGGCACTTGATGTTGAAAAACTTTTCCGCACCCAGGTCGGCACCGAAGCCGGCTTCTGTGATACAGTAATCTGCAAGTTTCAAACCAAGCCGGGTGGCAACAATGCTGTTGCAGCCGTGGGCTATGTTGGCAAAAGGACCTCCGTGCACTATTGCAGGAGTGTTTTCCAGGGTTTGAACTAGATTTGGCTTTATGGCATCTTTTAAAAGCAGAGCCATTGCGCCGTTTACCTTTAAATCCTTTGCAAAGACCGGTTTTCCGTCATAAGTGTACCCAATCAGTATTCTTCCAAGGCGCTCTTTTAAGTCCATAAGTCCGGTTGAGAGGCATAAAACAGCCATAACCTCCGACGCCACCGTTATTTGGAAACCGTCTTCCCTGGGCACACCGTTTGCTTTGCCGCCTAAACCCACCACAATGTTTCTTAGCGCCCGGTCGTTCATGTCCATTGCTCTTTTCCATATTATCTGTCTTACGTCAATATTAAGCTCGTTTCCCTGCTGTATATGATTATCGATAGCGGCTGACAACAAGTTGTTGGCAGCGGTTATCGCGTGCATGTCTCCGGTAAAATGCAAATTTATGTCTTCCATGGGAACTACCTGGGAGTATCCTCCTCCGGCGGCTCCGCCTTTTATTCCCATTACGGGACCTAAAGATGGTTCTCTTAAAGCAATCACTGCTTTTTTCCCGATTCTTGCCATGGCCTGACCCAGTCCGACGGTGGTGGTGGTCTTTCCCTCACCGGCCGGTGTGGGGTTTATCGCAGTCACCAGAACAAGTTTGCCGTCAGGCCTGTCCTTTACTCTTTCCCAGAGCTTGTCGGATAATTTTGCTTTGTATTTTCCGTAAAGCTCAAGTTCTTCCTCATCAATGCCAAGCTCTGCCGCAACTTGAGTTATGGGCTTCATTTTGCATGATTGGGCTATTTGAATATCCGTGAGCACTCCTGATACCTCCTGAGAACTGTTCCCATTTATTAAAATAAAATCCGGGACAGTTTTATTATAAATTTATTATATCCTTTATCGGCATGGCATTTCAATACCTCTCACTCTTTGAGCGGATAAAACATATTATGTATAGTAGGAAGATAAATCGAGGGTGGTATTGATGGGTTTGAAAATCGGGGACATAGTGTCAAGAAAATCTTATGGTTCGGACATATTGTTCAAGGTGGTTGACATAAAATACGAAAAGGGAAGGAAGATAGTAGTATTAAAAGGTATTTGTTACAGACTGGAAGCCGATGCTCCTGAGACGGATTTGATTGTGCAGCCGGACAGTTACGTTCGGGAATACAATGCAAGAGTCAACAGGGCGATTAATGAAAAATTGAAAAGCCTGAACGAGTCACTTATGCGTGAAAAAACAAAAAAAAAATTCTTTCGTGACGCCGCTAAAGAGAATAATGAGAACTTTCCAAGGCCTGGCAAAGTGCTTCATGTTGACGGTGATAGTGATTATCTTGATACTTGTATGGAAGAATACAGGAAGCTGGGGATGGATGCCGTAGGGGTGTATGTGAAAGAAAAGGAGCAGCCTTTGAAAATATACAATCTTTTAAAAGAGCACAAGCCTGACATTCTTGTGCTTACCGGTCATGACGGTGTTATAAAAAGCGAGAAAGGATATTCGGATATAACAAATTACAGAAATTCAAAATATTTTGTTGAAGCGGTGAGAGAAGCCAGACGGTTTGACGGCAATTTAGACAGTCTTGTTATTTTTGCCGGTGCATGTCAGTCAATGTTTAAAAAAATTATTGAGGCAGGTGCAAACTTTGCAAGTTCGCCTTACAGAGTGCTTATTCACGCTCTGGATCCGGTAATGGTATGCGAAAAAATAGCATTTACAAGCATAAACCAGGTGATAAGTCCCCAGGACGTGATAAGCAAAACAATTACCGGAGTCAAAGGTATAGGCGGAATTGAAACAAGAGGGAAATACAGAGACGGATTTCCACGGGAACCTTATAATATAAAATAATGAATGATATTGATTTACAGGATATTTTGGCCTGATAGAACTAAATGTTGATGAAAAATTGATTAATATCATCAATATTTAGGTTAACTGGTTTTATGCGGGTTGCATGTAAGAAATCACCTCATAAAAAAGGCTTGACACAAATATTTTTTCCCTGCTATAATATTATATTTTTCTTTGACAAGCCGGCCTTAATATGATATAATTAGTGCAAACAGAAGATGAGGTGATTCAATGATGGAGAAAAGCACCCTGCTCCAAATAAAGAGAGATATAGAGACCTGCGTGGGGCAGAAAATTCAACTTAAAGCAAATAAGGGGAGAAAAAAGGCTTTCATTAGAGAAGGAATAGTCGAGAACACCTATCCCAGCATCTTCGTAGTTAAATTTGAAAACGATTATGATACAGTTAGAAGAGTGTCTTACAGTTATACCGATATTCTTACAAAAGCCGTAGAAATAACTGTTTGTGAAGACAATAGGAAAATACAGGTCAGCTAATCGGAAGATCAGTTTAACGTATATTAATGTATAGAGGATTGAATTTAAATCTTACTTAAAAAGCATAAAAGAACCGAATCGCAAGATTCGGTTCTTTTATGCTTTTTAAAAATAGTGATAAAAAGATTTTATCATTTACTCTGTTCAACGGAATATTTAATGAACCTTGTCAGTATATATTTACTAGGCAAATATTTATTTCCCAAATAATTAAGATTAACCACAGTGATTTAATAATACAAATTGCTACGGAATAATATTTAAGGAGGATGGAGAATGTCCCTTGAACTTGTTAGAGAGTCCACGAAAGTCAATTACGTTGTTGGTGAGGAATTGGCGCAGACAATTGTTGAACATGATATAATTGTACCTGACGTTAATCCGGACGTGGCAAGGATTCTCCTTATTGACGGTGAGATAAGAGAAGGGGATTCTGAGGCTTCACAGGATAGAATACATGTGGACGGTACTATTTATTACAAAATTCTCTATGTTTCCGACGATCCGGAACAGTCGGTAAAAAGTATAAACACTTCCAGTGATTTTTCATATACCGTTGATGTGGCAAACAGCCGCGCGGGAATGAAAGCAAAAGTAAAATGCGACATAGAACATATTGATTATGAGATACTGAACGGAAGAAAAATCAACGCAAAGACCATTCTCAGGATTTACGCAAAGGCTGTAAATGACGTTGAACAGGAATTTGTAAGTGATTTGAGAGGAATTGAAGACATACAGGTTTTAAAGGACAACGTGGATATATACTGTTATCTTGGAGAGAACACTGTTAATTGCACTTCCGAGGAAATGCTGGAGGTTCCTGCGGGAAAACCGGCCATAAAAGAAATACTGAGAAACGATGTAAAGATAGTGGGCAAAGACTACAGAATTTCTGATGACAAGATTATTGCCAAAGGTGACATAAACATACTTACGTTGTACATAGGGGACAATGAGGAGAGAAGCATTCAGTTTATGGAGCATGAAATCTCCTTTACGCAGTTTATTGACCTTCCCGGCATAAGTGAAAGTTCCGAGTGCGAGGTGGATTACAGGATAAAGAACGCAACCTTTATCCCTCAGGAGGACAGCGACGGTGAATTAAGAATTTTAAAAGCCGAGGTGACAGTGGGTCTTACGGCTGAGGCAACTGACAAGAAAAATGTGGAGATTGTGTCCGATGCATATGGCTTAAGATCAAATATTGAGAATGAGAGGCAGGCATTTAAAATCAACAGGGTTGTGGCAAGAAACAGAAGTCAGGTAACCTTAAAAGAGGTAGTGGAGTTTGACGGTAACAGTCCCGATATATCAGAAGTGTTCAATGTTTTGTGCAAACCTGGCCTGCTTGAATGCAGTGCAGGGGATGGATATGTCAATGTGGAGGGAATTGTTAAAAACAACATCCTCTATGTGGCAAACAATACAGAACAGCCGGTGTTTGCCTATAGCTATGAAATGCCTTTCAGCCAGAGAATTGAGCTTGAAGGCGCAAAACCCGGAATGAGGTGTGACGTGGATTTGGAAGTTGACCACTATAGCTACAGCGTGATTTCGGCCAATGAAGTCGAGCTAAGGGTTGTGGTGGATATTAACGCCCGATTGATGGAACAGACGGATGTATCCCTTATAACAAATGTTACTGAAACTCCTGCCGAAGACAGAAGCAATGAGCAGTATCCCAGCATAACCATATATTTCTCCCAGCCCGGTGACACTCTTTGGAAAATAGCAAAAAAATACCGCACAACGGTGGAGGATATTTTAAGAGTTAACGAGTTTGGTGCGGATGATGTTATCGGGGTGGGACAGCAAATAATAGTTCCAAGAAAAATAAGTTAATTTCCTGATTTTTATAAAAAATTTTATCAAATTAAGGTCCGAAGTCGAAGATTTCGGACTTTTTTGTGCGAAATTTTCAAGTTTGGATTTTGTTTTGCACATGTCCTGAAAGTACATTGAGAGATTTTATTGAAAAAGGAATGTATATTGTATATAATATAAAAATATATAAAACCCTATAAACATTTGGGTTTGAAATTTAATTTGAAAAATCTGAATGTAAATTTGAAACCGGGTGAAAAATGGAATCAATAAGTTTGAAAGCCCATGCAAAAATTAATTTGTCCCTTGATGTAATTGGAAAGAGACAGGATGGTTATCATGAGGTCAGAATGATTATGCAGTCCATAGCTTTGCATGACGAAGTTGTAATCGAAAAAAGGGCTGCAGGAATCAAAGTGGAATGCGACAAGCCGTGGGTGCCCGAAGGAAGCGGCAATATTGCTTATAAAGCGGCAAACCTCATGATGGAAAGGTATAAGATTGAAAGCGGCGTTGGCATTAAAATCCTAAAGAGAATTCCCGTGGCGGCAGGCCTTGCAGGGGGAAGTGCCGATGCGGCGGCGGTAATTAAAGGGATGAATGAACTTTTTAATTTGAATGCTGATGAAGCCGAACTTATGGACATCGGAAAGCAGGTGGGAGCGGATGTGCCTTTCTGCATCAAGGGAGGAACCATGCTCTCCGAAGGAATCGGGGAGAAGCTTACAAAAATCCCTTCTTTTGAGGGAGTGAATATTGTATTGGTAAAACCCAAAGTCGGCGTGTCGACAGCCTGGGTATACAGCAATTTAAAGCTGAATGAAATATCCTCAAGACCTGATACCGAACTTTTGATAAAAGCAATTTATGAGAAAAATATTGGCTGTCTGGCGCAAAACATGACAAATGTGCTGGAGACAGTTACAATAAAAAAGTATGGAGTTATAAATGATATTAAAAACGAGCTCTTGAGGCTCGGAGCTTTGGGAAGCATGATGAGCGGAAGCGGTCCTTCCGTGTTTGGCATATTTGAAAATGAAAAACAGGCTTGTCTTGCTTATGAAGGCCTTAAAAACAGTGAGTGGGAATGCTTTGTTACACAAACAATATAAAAATTAAAATGGGAATTGAAACGGGATTGTTGGCAAAAACTGTTGGAAAACTATTATTGGCAGACTATTGTCATATGCAATAAGCACTAAGTGAGGAGAGAATTTAATGGCGGGAAAGCTTTCAAAGGTAAATCTGAACAACTATAAACCTTTAAGGGAAGTAATTTTTGATACTCTCAGGGAAGCTATTATTGCAGGTGAGCTAAAGCCGGGAGAAAGACTTATGGAAGTCAAACTGGCGGAAAAAATGGGAGTCAGCCGTACGCCTGTAAGAGAAGCAATAAGAAAACTTGAGCTCGAAGGGCTGGTCGAGATGCTTCCTCGAAAAGGAGCCCACGTTGCCGAGCTTTCGGTTAAGGATATTATGGATGTTTTGGAGGTCAGGGCCACCCTTGACGGTTTGGCGACGGCTCTTGCGGCTGAAAGAATAACCGATGAGGAAATAAAGGAATTGGAACATGTACATTCGCAGTTTTTGAATTATGCCAATAAAGACAATTTGCAGGGTTCGATAAAAAAGGACGTGGAGTTCCACGAGTTAATATATCGGGCATCCCGGAACGAGAGGCTTATTCAGATTGCAAACAATTTACGCGAGCAGGTTCAGCGCTTCAGGGTAATATATCTTAAAGATTACAGCAATCCCAGGGAGCTGATCAAGGAGCACCAGTACATCCTTGAGGCCATCTCAACCCGCGACAAAGCGGCGGCCCAGGAGTATGCACAAAGGCATATAAACCATCAGGAGGCGGCAATAATAAAGGCGATAAAAAATATGAAGGGAGGTGGAGGGGAATAACCTCTCCACTTTAAATTATTTCATAGCCCATTTGGGCAATATGTTTTTTTATTTCTTGCGGGCTTATTTCTGAAGGGTTGTATTCGACTTTTATCTGCTGGCTTTTTAAGTCGGAATACACATTTGTTATACCCTTTAGTTCTCTTACGTTTTCTTCGATTTTGCTCGAACAGGCGCTGCATGAAACTGAAGGAACGTTAAAAGTTGCTATTTCCATAAGTTACCTCCTTAAAGGACTTGTTATACTTTATAGCATTTCAAAAGAAGAAATATTTATTCTAAAATTGATATACATTCTTTTGAAAAAGTTTTGGGTATGTCAGGTTCGTTTACATAAAAGTACACATAAATGTGCTTTGCAAAGCAGAAACAGGAAAACAGCAAAAAAGCCGCCGCTTACAAGCAAAATAAAAAGGAGGACAGTGATGGCAGGGGATCATTTATATGCTCCGTTTGTGGAAAGTGTAAAAAAAGTTTTAAAAGAAAAAGCGGATATTGAAATTTGTGAAGAAAAATTTTATACGGAGAATAAAGATGTCCAATCCTTGGGAGTTGCCTGTGTTGTTAATTTTTTCGGCAGGATAAAGGGAAAATTTTTGATTGACATGGAAAGGGACTTGGCTTTTGCGTTGGCAAAAAACATAAAGGGAGAGGATTTTGATCCTGAAGACGAACCTATGGTGTTGAAGCCTTTTCAGACACTGAGCAAAATTATTGTGAATAAAGCCATAGAAGAACTGAACAATTTATATTCTGCAAAAATCGAGGCGGCACCGCCCATAGTTTTAAAAGGGAAAGACGCTCTTATCACTGTTCCGAAGGTTGAACCTGTGTTTGTTGATTGTACCACCGCTTTCGGCAAACTTAGAATCAATGTTGCCATAGAAGAAGAAAACCTGACTGGAGAATCATATTCCAAGGTTTTTACTGACAAGTAGTGAACTTTTTCAAAAAATATCGTATAATTACTGTGTAAATTGCAAGGTATTATTTTTGTAGGAGGATTAAGAGCAGAAGATGTGGTTTGACAGGTTTTTAAGCATTTATAAAGCCGGAATATCCCATGAATTTATTCTGTATTTCAACATCCGGGATATGGTGGACAATTACAGATATATTGACAGATATATTTATGATGAGTTTATAAAGCAAAGAGGTTTTTCGATAGTGGCATTCTATGATATTTCAAGGGGCCTTAGTTTTTTGGACCCGGCAATGGAGAGGGAATTTAACAAAATTACCGCAAATGAGGCCATAGGCTTAAAAAGAGTGCTGCCGTCGAAAATATTTCCATACATTGATATTGCGCTAAAGAGCACAAAAATGTTCCTGTTTATAGAGCATGCCGAGAAAATAATTCCTGCGGGAGATACGGCTTCCATGTCACTGGAGGAAAGAATGGCGCTTATTTGGCTTTGCGAGTGGTCAAATGACCCGAAAATCTCCACGGTAGGAAGTACAATAGTTATGACTGCAAATAATCTTGCTGAAGTGAGCAGTGAGATTTTGAATTCATCTTACAGGGTTGAGCCTATTTTGGTGGAGCTGCCGGATGAGGAAGAACGCAGGAAATATATAGAATATCTTTTAAAAGATGAAAATATAAAAATAAATATTACCATTGACGAATTTGCCAAACTTTCGTCGGGGCTCAGCAAAAAGGCCATAAAGGACATAAAACTGAAAGCTGAAGCCGAGGACGTGCCGATAAGTTTTGAATTCATAAAAGAGAAAAAACATTCGGTACTGAAAAAAGAGTATGGGGACGTCCTGGAGTTTATATATCCTGAAATAAGCTTTGAAGACATCGGAGGCATGGAACGGGCCAAGAACTATCTTCTCAAAAATATTGTGGAGCCGATAAAGAAAGGTGACTTAAGACGGGTTCCGATGGGAATACTTTTATGTGGGCCGTCCGGTACCGGGAAAACTTTGCTTGTAAATGCTCTGGCAAAGTCAAGCGGATTTAACTGTGTGAAGATTGACATGTCCAGAATACTGGGACAATACGTGGGAGAAAGCGAGAAGAATTTCAAGAAATGCCTTTTGGGCGCCCAGTCGCAGAACCCGGTAATCGTATTTGTTGATGAGATAGACACGGCCTTCAGAAGAGGTGAAAGCGGCGACAACGGAGTCAGCAGAAATATTTTCAGTGAATTTTTGCAGTTTACCAGTAATACAAATAATAGGGGCAAGGTTATTTTTATCGCTGCGACAAACAGGCCCGACCTTTTGGACCCTGCTTTGAAAAGAGCCGGAAGATTTGACAAGAAGATACCCATACTTCTTCCGGAGGAGGATGAAAGGGCGGAAATATTTAAAGTAATGATAAAGAAATACGGATTCGAAACGGACATAGAGGACTTTACACCTTTTGCGGCAAAAACGGAGAATTATACCGGTGCGGAAATTGAGACTGTGGTGAGAAAAGCTTATGAGATAGCAAATGAAGATGACGTTGAAGGCTGTGTTCTTACAGCGGAAATACTCAATGAGGCAATTTCGAGATGCAGACCCAGTACCCAGCAGGTGGAGTTTATGACAATGCTGGCAATCAAGGAATGCGATGATAAGGACCTTTTACCGGAAAGATACAGGCATTATCTTGATGACAGGACGAAATTTGACGGAGATTTATAATATTGATTAAAATTTTATTGATTTACAGTTTACAACAAAGCATATTTATTATAAATTAAAAGATGAACCATTTTATTTACAAGGAGGATTAGGTATGGGTTTTTTTAGCAGACTTGGAAGTTTAATCCGGGGTTTCTTTGGAATGTTTGTCGGCGGACTTGAGGAAAACAATCCGGAGTTGTTGTTCGAAGACATTAAAAATCAGATAAACAAAGCACGTAAGGAAGCGGAACAGCAAATACTCGAAATCCAGACAAATGCGGAAATGATAAAAATTGAAATGAAGAACGCCGAGAAGAATCTTGCCGCAATAAGGGCAAGAATTGAAGCTGCCCAGAGGCAGGGTGACAAGGAACTTTTGATTGAGCTTCTCATGCAGGAAGAGGAATACCAGGCTGCTTATGAGACATATAAGGAAACCCACGATAATGCTTTAAGAGAAGTTGAGAATATACGTGAAAACTATAAGATATTTGAGTCGGAAATGACAGCGAAGCTCAATGAGCTTAAGACACTGAAAACTCAGGCAAAGATGGCAAAACTCAAAGAGAATATCAACTCGGTAAATGCCAAATACACTTCCAAAAACAACAGGATTGGAAATATTAATCAGGATATTGAGCGTGCAAGAGAAATTGTTAACAAAAAGATTGCAAGAGCCAATGCGGTTGAAAGCCTGAATGACGCCAATTCTGAGCTCAGGATTAAGAAACTTGACCTGAATTCCGCCCGTGAGAGGGCAAAAGCCAGGGCTGAAGCTTTGCTCAGCGGTGAGCAGGGATTTGAAGTTAAGGAGAAGACCGAGAACAAAGCAACAAATTAATGAAATTGTTGTAAATTAAAACACACACTCCCAAAGAAGGGGTGTGTTTTGCTAAGAGGGGATTTATGAAACTGAAACTTTTCTGGAATGCAATTATTCATTATAAAAATTTGGGCGTGCTTTTGATTTCATTGGGAATTGGACTGGCAGCTGCGGAATTTGTAGAGTTTCCCGCGGAATTTATGAAATTTTCCCATGTTTATGCTGCAATTGCAGCTGCTGTGCTCTATTTTGCGCTGGTTTTGAGAAGCTTTACGGATAAAAAGTTTCAGGAGAGGTTTTTGCATAAAGAAAAGGAAAAAGAAATAAAAAAGATGGACAAAACGTGTCTTAAAATGGCTCAGGAGACCAAAAAGTATACCAACGCCGCTTATTATAAAAAACTCAATTTGCTGCTTAAAGACAAAGATGAAATATTAAAAGCATACAACAAGGACAAGACCAATAATATAAAAGAGAAGATTGCCGAGTATGCGTTAAATCTCACTATTTCTTATCTGACTCTGCTTAAGGATTTTTGCATAAGAAGCAGGGCTATGGAACGTACAAATATAAATTCCCTGATGGAAAGACTTTCACAAAACACAAGGAAGCTTAATTTTGCCCAGGATCCAAAAGTTTATGAGGATATCAAAAGAATTGTTGAAATGGATGAAAAAATAATTAACAGGTTCAAAGAGGAAAAAAACGATCTTGAGCGCCTGGATGTAAAACTTGATTATATAAAAAGTACGATTGACATGCTGAAGCATCAGATTAATTCAACTCTTGATTCCCAGGACACCCTGGAAAGTATTGAAAGTATTTTAAATGAAGCCGTTGCGTTTGAAAGTGTCCTGTATGAAAGAAGCAAAAACAGACTTAGAAATTAGTCATGCTTTTAATATTTTTATTTATGCGTTTGTTTTGTACATTTATATTTAATATTCCGTCTGTGTTAGCCGATAATAATCTATGACAACTCTTATTGTACTCATTTCCGTCAATTGGTGCAAAAAGAAATAAGTTGTCTGTAAAGGGATTGTTTTTTTGTAGAAATGGGGATTTTGATATGTCACAGGAAAATATTATATATTTTTCTGATTATATCTGCATAACGAAAGGGGCTGACGGCTTTTATATAGAATCCTATAAAAAAGGCATGTCAGTCGATGAATTTAATAAAATAATAGGCCGGCATCCTGAAATAAAGATTACCAGTTTTATGGCAATTAAAAATGCAATACTCTTTGCGCCAAAACCTCCGGTCAAATTTGGTGAAGTTAAAGACAGAATCAGTGTTGAGCTCTCAAGTGATGAGTTAAAAGCGTATATCAGGCTTTGCGTGGAAGAATGGGAGTTTTCCGGGGATGCAAGGGTAAAGCTCATGGAGGAGATATCAAAGAGCCTGGAAAAAGCAGGAGTTGTATTTGGAATTAAAGAGGATGTTTTGCTGGACGGACTTTGCAACAACAAGCAAATTTTGATAGCCGAAGGCATACCTCCGGAGCATGGCGAAGATGCGGTAATAAGAATGTATGAAATAAAAAAAGCAAAGCCTGCGATAAAAGAGGACGGCAGAGTGGATCATTATGAGCTTAACCTTATAAACAAGGTGAAAACCGGAGACTGGTTGGGAGAAAGAATAGATCCCACTCCGGGAACTGCCGGCAAATCGGTAAAGGGAAATCCGATACCCGCAAGACCCGGAAGAAATTATCCATTGCATTATGACAAAAACTCAGTCAGAGAAGAACGCAAAGGCGGAGTGACATATCTTTATGCGCTGAAAAGTGGGGCGGTACACTATGAAGGAGACAGGATAAGTGTATCCAATCACCTGGAGATAGACGGGGATGTGGACTTTAAAACGGGAAATATTAATTTTGACGGTTTTGTGACTATAAAGGGAACTGTTGCGGACGGATTTTCCGTAGTGGCAGTCAAAGATGTGGAAATACTTGGGACCATTGGTATAGGTAGTGTAAAAGAAGTGGTCAGCAAAGAGGGGAGCATCTATATCAAGGGTGGAATCGCCGGTAAAAACAAGGCGGTAATAAAGGCAAAAAAGGATGTTTACACAAAATATATTTCCGATGCCACTGTTGCTTGCGAAGGGAGTCTTCATGTGGGGCTTTATTGCATCAACAGCAATATTACAGCCAGAGAGATTATAATTGACTCGCCGAAAGGACAAATATCAGGTGGAAATATACAGTGTGAAACAAAAGTGTTATCCCCGGTTTTAGGTTCACCCAGTGAGAAACGTACGGTTATATCGGTCAAAGGATTTAACAGAAACACCCTGAAAGAAAGGCTTGAGGAAGTGATGAAAAATATAGAGACTTTGAAAAATGAATTGGTAAAAGTAAAAGCTGAGGTAAATGCCTATTTTGAAAATGAACAAAATGGGAAGGTCGGGAGTTTGAAAGCAGAAGACATCAGACAGAGGTTTAACCGTATAAAAAATGAATTAACGGAGCTTGAGGAAGAGAAAAAAGCGATTTCCGATACATTAAGAACCAGGGGGGAAGGAGAAATATCCATATTAAAAAAAGCTTACCCCGGTGTTGTTATTGGAATAAAAAATATTATTAAGGAAATAGACAGGCCGATAGTAAATACCACTTTCTATATACAGGACGGATATATAAAAGAGGTATAGTATATTTAATTTAATGTATCATTTTTGCAGAAACTTTGATATGATATTCTTGTGATAAACAAGGCTGCATGAAGTTTTGGGGTGGAAAACGGAACATGAATTCATTAAAGTTTCTGCATTTTTCGGATATTCATCTTGACGCACCTTTCAGCTCTTTGGGCTCAAAATTTGCGGCTGAACAAAGAAGACGGGACCTTCTTGAAGTGTTTGGCCGGATAATTGACCTTGCGAAAAAGGAAGCTGTGGACATCATACTGATAAGCGGAGATCTTTACGAACATGAGTATGTAAGAAAGTCTACAATTCATTACATAAATAAAAAATTCAGCGAGATTCCCGAAACAAAAGTGTTTATTGTTCCGGGAAACCATGATCCGTGTATTTCCAATTCCTATTACCAAAACTTTGAGTGGAGCAAAAATGTCTGTATTCTGTCGGAGAACAGGACGAAAGTTTTTCTTGAGGAGCACAATGCCTGTGTGTATGGTGCGGGCTTTTCAAATTTCCATGAAGGAACAAGTCTTATAAACAAAATTGAGCCGGCAGACCCAAGGTATATTAATATTTTGCTGGTTCACGGCACCGTGGATTTGGATTTCAAAGACAGCCGGTATAATCCCATGTCAAGCGGCGAACTTGCACTTTTGGGCATGGATTATATTGCTTTGGGGCATTTTCATAATACTCTGCGGGGTGTTGGAAAGAGTGAAAACATATACAACCCCGGAAGCCCGGAACCTCTGGGATTTGATGAGGAGGGGGAGCACGGTGTCTTTATTGGCAGAATAGACTTTGTGTCAAAAGAGGAAAAAAAACTTCAGGTAAAGTTTGAGAAGACCTGCAAAAGGCAGTACAAATCTTTTGAGATAAAATCCGACTGTTTTGAGAGTGACGACCAAATTATAGACGAAATTTTTCGTAAAGCCGTAAAAGATGAAAACCGGAACGACCTTGTACATATAACTTTGAAGGGCTATACCATGCCTGGATATCGTATTAATGCTGCAAACATAGCCAGTGCTATTGAGGACAGCTTTTTTTATGCGGTTGTAAATGATGAAACCGTAAATCAATATAATTACGAGGAGCTTATGAACGAACCGGGATTAAAGGGGCTGTTTGTGAGGAAAATGTTTTCGCTTATAGACAAAGCTGAAAATGAAAAAGAAAAGCATCTTTTGATGAAGGCCATGCAATACGGTGTCGAAGCCCTGGAACAGGGCAAAGTGGAAGTGCTGTAACCTTTGAGGCAATATTAATTTCCGGGACAATATAGGGAAATATAGTTCAAAAGGAGCAAATATGAGAATTGACAAGCTTGATATAAGGGGATTTGGAAAGATTCACAATTTAATAATTGAATTTTCAAAAGGATTTAATTTGGTTTACGGTGAAAACGAGGCCGGGAAAACAACGGTTCAATGGTTTATCCGCGGCATGCTGTATTCTCTGAAAGGAGGAAAAAACACAAAAGGCGGCGCGATACCTCCTTTGAAAAAATACAGTCCATGGAAAGGAGATTTCTACGGAGGAAGCATTGTTTATACTCTTGACAGCGGAGCTTCTTTTACCGTGGAAAGAGATTTTAACAATAATACGGTAAAAATCTTTGATTCTTTTTTCAATGACATAAGTGACAGCTTCAAAAAAAGCAAGGAAAAAGGGCCTTTGTTTGCCGTGGAGCATCTTGGTATAAATGAGGCTTGCTTTGAAAGAACCGTGTTTATTGGCCAGATGGATACGAAAGTTGACGCCTCGGGAGGCAGGGAGCTTGTGGACAAGCTTGCCAATATCAGAGAGACAGGCTCGGAGGAAGTTTCCCTTAAAAAGGCAAGGGAGGCTCTTAAAGATTCTCTTATAAACTATGTCGGAACCGACAGAAGCACGACACGGCCCCTGGATATGGTGAACTTAAAGCTGGCCGAACTTGAGGGAAAGAAAAAGGAACTTTTTAAGGAAAAGGAAAAAATATTTGAGGCGGAAGAAAAGCTAAGAAAGCTTTCCGAACAGAAGAATCGTTATGAGAAAAAAAGAGAAGTTTTTAACCTTGCAAGAAAGGTCATTGAACTTAGGAAAAACGTTGAAGAAGTAAAGAAGAAGAAAAGGGAACTTGTCTTGATTATAAAAGAGGCGGAAAAATATGAGCAGGAAAGAGAAACTTTAAGTCAGCAGACGGAGCTTTGCAACGGAGTTAAAAAACAGTATGAAGCCTATTCGAAATACGCAAAAGACGACCCGGGACTTATCAATATTTTATACAATAAGCTGGAAGATGCATTAAAAGAAAAGGAGCGGCTTTGTAAAAAGCAAGAGACATTAATGCAGGAGATTGGGGAAATTGAAAGGTCGCTCGAAGAATATAAAGCTTTTCGCAGCTTTGAAGAAGACGTGGACGGCAGGGTGCAAAATCTTTCCGGGAGTATAAAAGAACTTGAACAGAAAAAAAGGGATGTAAACGTTACAGCATTGGACGAAAGTGTGAAAGCTGCTTCTTACAAATTGGGTTTCATTAAAGTTGGCATTGGTATCTTGGCAATTTTAACTCTTTTGTCCGGAATCTGTACATCGTTTTTCCGGCAGAAAGCTGTTTTTGCGGTGCTGACTTTTGTCTTTGCACTGTTGACACTGGTATTTGTTTATATGGGAAAAGCCGTAAGGGACAATCTTCAAAGACTTGATCACAATAGGAATATTCTTCTTTCAGAAATGCGGGACATAGACAGGGAGCTTTCCGCAAAACAAGAGGAAATCCGGCGGATTTTTTCCGTGGCGGGTGTGGAAAATGAGGGTGAGTTTATTAAGAAGAAAACCCTGTACGAAAACAAGGTTCTCCGCCTTGCCGAATTAAACGGCAGCATGGATGAGCTTGAAAGGGAAATGGATGAGAACCGGATATATATTGAAAAAATTAAGACTTTAATGCTTGACAGACTTGGAACGTGCGGTATAATTGCTTTGGAAGAAAATGAAATAAAATCAGAGCATGTAAAAACTTTTAGAGAAGGCCTTGCAAAATACCTGGAAGCAATTGAAAACTTAAAAAGGCTCAATGAAAAGCGGGAGGATGCTGCCAAATACCTGCAATCTCTTTATGACAGGGCGTCTTCATTGTTTGGTGAGAGCTTTGCCAAAAAAGAAGATTTGTTGAGAAGCCTTGACGGGATGGATCTAAAAATAAATGAGCTCTACGAAAAAATTGAGAAATATTCGATGGAAATTCAGAATTCTTACGGCTTTACGGATAATTCTCCGGAATATCATGAGCTGATGGAGAAAATTTATGACGCTGAATTTCAAAGTGCTGAAAGTTATATAGAAAATTTACTTTCAGAGCTAAATGGCAGGATTGACGAGATTGTGCTTGAGATGAGCAGGGACTGGGCTTTGGTGGAAAGAGGCTGTTTAATTGAAAATGAAATTCAGGAACTTGAAGTAAAGACGGCAGAACTTGAAAGGGAGAAAGAACGTCTTCTGGATATTGGCAAAAGTTTAAAGACTGCGCTGGATGTCCTTGAGGAGGCGGCGCTTGAGATAAAAAGGGAATTTGCACCTTTGCTGAATCAAAAGCTTGGCAGCATAGCAGGTTTTATAACGCAAGGCAAATACAGTGAGGTAAGAGCCGATGACAGTTTCATGATAAGAGCGTTGGAGCCGGGTACCCGGCGCATTGTGGAGCTGCCTTTTTTAAGCGGCGGCACCGTTGAACAGCTGTACCTTGCATTAAGAATTGCCCTTGCAGAGACTGTTGAAGACGGCGGCGAAGTTTTACCCCTCATTATGGACGAGGTGTTTGCGCATTATGATGACACAAGGGTGTTTAGTACTTTGAAGATGCTTTTTGAGCTGTCGAAAGAGCGCCAGATTATATTTTTTACATGCAAGGACAGAGAGATGGAGGCAGCCACAGAGGTTTTCGGCAAAGATTTAAATGTTATAAAACTGGGCACTTGTTGAACTTTTCGAAAAACGATTATCGGTTTGCATGTTGTTTTTATTTTGGTGATTGGGGGGTTAATGAAAAAGATGTTTTCAAAAAGTGCAGGAATGAAAAAGATATTGCTGGTTGCGGTGATTTTAGGCATATATGGACTCTTTATGTGCGGTTGCGGAAAAGTGTCCCAAAAAGTGAGCAGCAACATACCCAATGGCAGCAACGGGGCTGAAGAAGATGTTGCAAAGCCGAAAAGCAGTGACGGCAAAAATTTGGATATGGAGAACAAATACAAAAACAAGGCGGTTGTATTGGAAACAGTGGTTGATATTTTCAGAGAGCCTGATATAAACTCGGAAAGGGTTACCCAGGCGATTTTCAACCAGCCTGTTGAAGTGATTGAGGAAAAGGGCAGCTGGACAAAAGTGAAAGTTGTGGACGGATATACCGGGTGGCTTAAGTCGAAGTTTATTGACAGGGATTGTACAAGCATTATGGAGGAAAAGTATACTGACAGAGCCGTGATTACGGGAAAGACAAAAAAAGTTTATTCCTCCGCGGGAGGAGGAGTGACGCTGAAAGATGTTGTAATGGGAACTGAGCTTTTTATAAAGGAAAAAAAGGACCGTTATTACGAGGTTGCTCTGCCCGGAGGAATTACGGGATGGATTGATACAAAAGATACAATAAAAGTTCCGTCGGGAAGTCCGATACCGAAGACATCCGCACAGGATTTTGTGGCTACTGTGAGTAAATTCACAGGTACGCCGTACCTGTGGGGAGGAGTCAGCAGCTGGGAAGGTGTTGACTGTTCGGGGCTTGTGTATATTTGCAGCAGAATAAACGGAGTGGACCTGCCCAGGGATGCCGACATGCAGTTTGAATTTATAAAAACCGGGGTTGGAAGCGTGGAAGAATTAAAAGCCGGGGACTTCCTCTTTTTCAGCTCCAGTGAAGAGCTTAAAGATGTATCCCATGTAGGGGTTTATGTCGGAGACGGCAAGTTCATACAAGCGGCAAAATCAAAGGGAATGGTTGTTGAAACCGGGCTTGATACGGAATATTACCTTAAAAGGTTAAAAGGCATTAAAAGAATATTTGAATAACCCTTTTTCGTTGTCATTTACCAGTTTTTCAATGAGACTTAGAATATTGCGGCCGGAATCGGGATTGGCGAGATTTCCGGCTATTTCTTTCATTTGTTTGTACCTTAGTTTGTTGTCATAGACCTGGCACAAAACACTGTCGATTTTTGTATTTTTATATATCCGTACCGCGGTGCCGCTGTTTACAAGGAACTGTTCATTTCTTTCCTCCTGACCGGGAATTGGAGATATTATAAGTGCGGGAAGCCTTTTTACCAAAGCTTCGGATATTGTCATTGCTCCCGGTTTGGTGACAATAAAGTCTGATGCGTCCATGAGCATGGGAATACTGTCTGTATAACCGAAAATTTTGACCGGCATGGGAAAAGAAGCCGCCAGACTGTCAAGCCTTTTTTTTAAGGCTGTGTTCTTGCCCGCAACGGCAATAATTTGGATGTCCCTTTTGCATTTTGCAAAGGATTTGAAGGTATTTTCAATATCACCAATTCCGAGGCTTCCACCCATTAAAAGCACAGTCAGGGTGTTTTCCAGCGACAGTTCTTTTCTTGCCTGTTCCTTGGGTATGCTCTTCAAAAACTCCGGTGCCACGGGAAGTCCATAAGTAAATATTCGGTCTTCGGAAATCCCGCATTCAATCATGTCTCTTTTTATATAGTCATGGGCAACAATATAGGCCTCAATATTATTTTGAAACCAGAAAGGGTGATTTACAAAATCAGTTACAATTGCTATTGACGGCACATCGAGGTTGTAATGTTTTTTCAGGTGTGCAATCATTTGCAGGGGAAAAGGATGAGTGCACACTATAATTGAGGGTTTGAAGCTTTGTATCAGTCTATGAATTTTGGGAGTCAAAAGATTGCTAAAACCCCTGCTCATTCTGTCTATGTTTTTTATATGTTCGGACATTCTGTAAAGCCCACCGTAAATTTCGGGTACATATTTGACAATATTAAGATATCCGTCTACGACGACGGTGTGAATCAAAGGATTTATGTATTTGAAAGTATCCACTATCAAAGTTTTGGATTTGGGGTACTTTTGCACGACGAACTTTTGCAAAGCTTCGGCCGCCCTGATGTGCCCCGACCCCAGTGAAATTGACAAAAACAGAACATTCATTTGTTCACCTCATAGAGTAAAGTTATTTTGCAAAGCACATATTGTGTTTTCTGTAATTCTTTTCTTAAGGTTATTATCTGGGAATTTGCCTGATGTTATACGTGATTTTGGTGAATTTACGAATATTTTTTGCAACAGAACAAAAAATATCTTTGAATGTATGGCAATGTTTTATGTGATGTTGCACACTTTGCAACTTCAAGGTAATGTTTTGGCTGAAGGAGGAGTGGGTGTTTTTGAAGACATTTTGGAGAATACTTATTCTTGCCGTTATATTTTTCATTGGCATACCGCTGTTTTTAAATGGCAGGTTCTTTATTGTACCAATTACCGAAAGACTTGCTCCCAACATGCAGAACGAGGATGTAGTGAGACTGCAGCAAAGGCTTAAGAACTGGGAATATTATGACGGCAAAATAACCGGAGTGTATGATTTTAAAACATATTTGGCAGTAAGGGATTTTCAGAAAACATATAATTTGCCCGTAACCGGTATTGCAGGGGAAGAAACTTTGGCTGCGATGGGACTTACCACTCTTTCCCGGTGGAGTGAGGTCCGGGCACAATCAAGCCGGATAAGTGATGAACAGCTTTTGGCAAGGGCGATTAACGGGGAAGCCAGAGGAGAACCCTACGAGGGACAGGTGGCTGTAGGTGCGGTTATTTTGAACAGGACAAGGGACCCCAGATTTCCCAAAACCATTGCAGGGGTTATATACCAGCCGGGAGCGTTTACGGCAGTTTCGGACGGTCAGATAAATGTACCTATTGACCCCAATTCAACTGTTGTGAAAGCTGCAAGAGACGCTTTGAACGGTTGGGATCCCACCAATGGATGCATATACTATTGGAATCCGGCAACTGCAACCAGCAAATGGATATGGAGCAGAAAGATAGTTACAAAAATCGGAAAGCATTATTTTGGAATATGATTGGGAAACTGATTTTCAGTATATAAACAGGAGGTGCGTACTTTTGAGTATAAGAGAGAAACTGTTGGATTTTAAAAGAAGATTGTCGGACAGGAAAATGTACAGTATTGTGGTTGTAGCAATTTCCGCTGTGGCTTTGTGGGGATTCTACCAATACAAGCATGCGGCAGATTTACGACAGGAACTGGATAACCAATATAACCGGGCTTTTTATGAAATGGTTGGATATGTGAACAATGTCGAAGTATTGCTGTTGAAATCTCTTATATGCAACAGTCCGGAAAAGACGGCCCAGACCATGCAGGAAGCATGGAGACAGTCAAATCTTGCCCAAAGCAATTTGGGACAGCTGCCCATAACTCCGGAGGTGCTGTCCAATACATCGAAATTCCTCACACAGGTGGGAGATTTGGCTTATTCCATAAACAATCAGAACATGTCAGGAAAAGGTTTGACTGAGGAGCAGTATAAACTTATAGAGCAGCTCCACGGTTTTGCCGTAACATTGGGGCAAAGCTTGAATGACCTTCAGAATCAGCTTTCGGCAGGAAGAATAAAATGGGGAGAACTTGCCAATAAAGGAACTCCGTTGTTTCAAAAAACATCCCAGAACATGCAGCTGCAACAGTTTGAGAACATAGACAAGACTTTCCAGGATTATCCTACTTTGATTTATGACGGTCCTTTTTCGGACCACATGACTATGACCGAGCCTAAAGGACTTACGGGAAATGAGATGAATCCGGAAGAAGCAAAACAGAGGGTTGTGGATTTCTTCGGCAAAGATAAAGTGAGTGCGGTGGAGGATATCGGAAGAAACGACGCGACAACTATAAAGACCTATAGCTACAGGGTTAAGTTTAACAATGTACCTGAGGAACAGACCGCAACCGTGGATGTGACTCAAAAGGGTGGTCATGTTTTATGGATGCTTTACAACAGACCCATTGGAGCGGAAGAAAACATAAACATTGACCAGGCAAAGGAATTGGGAAAGAAGTTTTTAGAAGAGCATGGATATAAAAACATGGTTGACACCTATTATCTGAAAGAGGACAATACGGCGATTATCAATTATGCTTACAAACAAGGGGATGTTGTTGTATATCCCGACCTTATAAAAGTAAAAATCGCACTGGATAACGGTGAAGTAATAGGCTTTGAGAGCAAGGGTTATCTTTCCAATCACACGGAAAGAAATATTCCGGCTCCAAAACTTACTTTGGAGGAGGCCCGTTCCAAAATTTCATCGAGGATGCAGGTTTTAAGCTCAGGCCTTGCTATAATACCCACGGACTACAAGACGGAATTGTTCACTTATGAGTTTAAGGGGAAACTTAATGATAAGGATTTTCTTGTCTACATCAACGCCGAAACCGGTAAAGAGGAGAATATCCTTATGATAATTGACACGCCGAACGGAGTACTGACAATGTAAATCGGGCAAGCAAAATTGCCCGATTATTTGTTTTACTTCTGTAAAGTGAAAAGAAAGAGGAAAAAGTTATGTATTGGTAATCTTTAATAATTGTTTGAAATAGTCTATAATAAATACATGGTACCTTTTAAGCTTTGCATTTATTGATGAAGGGGGAAAAACCGTGGAAGAGTTTTCAATGGAACAAAGTGATTTTGACATACAAAAAGAGGAAGACCGGAATAAGAATACCAAAATGCCACGCATAATTCAGGTTGGAGCTTTGTATTCTCTTGCGGTAATACTTATGGTGTTTGTATCCACAAGACTGCAAACAGCATTGGGGTTCAATCTCGGAGGGGCTCTTTCGGAAGTTCTTCTTATAATGCTGCCTCCGTTGCTTTTTTTGATATTGTTCAAGTTTGATGTAAAAAAGGTGCTGAGAATAAATAAAACAGGCTTTATGAATTTCTTTCTGACCTTTTGGATCATGTTTTTTTCCATACCTGTAGTGGGACTTTTTAATATTTTGAACATGCTTTTGGTTAAGCTTTTGTTTGGTACTGTGGAAATTACCCAGTATCCTGTTGGAAGTGATGCCAAAGGGTTTCTTGTCAGCATTCTGGTTATAGGTGCTTCTGCCGGAATATGTGAGGAACTTTTGTTCAGAGGGGTAATCCAAAGGGGATTGGAGAGACTTGGAGCAGTTAAATCCATTCTTATAACGGCGTTTCTTTTTGGACTTATTCATTTTGATTTTCAGAGGCTTTTTGGAACTTTTCTCCTGGGGGCGTTGATAGGTTTTCTGGTATACAGAAGCAATTCCCTGCTTGTTGGAATGTTTGCCCATTTCACCAACAATTCCATAGCTGTGGCGGCACTTTTTTTGTCAATGAAAATGACCGAGTACGCAGAGAAAATGGGCATTTCCAATGTATCTGAAATGAACACGTCCGGTGCGGCGGATGTGTTTGGTGAGCTTCAAAAGCTTCCTGCTCCCCAGCTTCTTGCAGTAATAATCTTTTATTTGTTCATGTTTGTTTTTATGGCAGTAGTTTTTGGGGTTCTTCTTTATGCTTTTATTAAAAATACGGCAAAAGATGTTGGGAAAATAAATGAGGATAAATCGAAGATTAAGGCAGTGGATTTTATTTCCTTTGTGCCGGGAATTCTCATAGTGATTTTGATATATGTCTACAACGGTTTGTCAATGTCAGGTTCTGCCGCTGCCGAATCTATGACGGAATTTTTTAAAGCCATAGGTATAGGTTGAAAAGCACCAGGAAAGGCATGCCATGCTGCCTCATTACGTGTTGCCGAACCGTTATGCCTTATCTGAAACGTGCTGTGCGGTTTTTTTCAGTACCCGGATGTCGTTTCCCGCAAACCTGAACAGGTCAAATCCTCCTATAATTCTTGACACAATTCTTTCGTCATAATATTCACTGAGCAGATTGATTCCAAGGTTGGTGGCTATAATGGTTTTGCAGGGAGTGGACAAGTTTCTTTCCTGCCGGGTGTTCAGAATGTTTAAAAGTTCTGCATATCTTGTTGCCGTTGGAGATTCGGTCCCAAGGTCGTCTATAATAAGGAGTTCAACATTAAAAATGTCGGAATAGGCGGTGTCTTCAAATTCACCGTCTTTTAGTGCCGACAGCCTGTAATCATTAATGACCTTGAACAGAGACTGGGCTGTCTGGTACAATACGGTTCTTCCTCTTTTAAGAAGCTCTGAAGCTATGCAGTTTATCATAAAGGTTTTGCCAACCCCTGTGGGTCCACTGAAAAAAAGGTTCTTGTCCTGTGGATTGTCAATGTTTTCGATAAACGCCAATGCCCGCTCCCGTATTTTTAAAATATTCTGTCTTGGTGAGATTTTGATTCCGTACTTTTTCTCGTCAATTTCATCAGGATAAAAGTTCACATTAAAAGTGGAAAAATTCTCCACATCCAGAACCTTTATATTTGACTGCTTAAAAAGATGGTTGATATATTGCTGGCGGTAGCAGGAGCATTTTTCCGTGCCAGTCGGTGTTTCCACAAAACCTGTGTCTTTGCATTGCTTGCATTGGAATTCAGGTTCAAGATAGTCTTCAGGGTAAGAATGCTTTATCAAAAGTTCCTTTTTTTCCTGATTAAGTCTTTCAATTTTTGCCAAAAGCTCTTTTATTGCTTTGTCCGAAGGTTCGATGCCTAAAAGTATGGCTTTGTTGTATTTTACCCCTGCAAGCCGTATTTCATTGTCTATTTCCTCAATTCGGGGTATCTTTTTGTAAACCTCTTCCCTTTTCAATAATTGCCTGTAAGAGGCTGCCTGCTGTCTCGATTCGTATTCATTTATTATTATGCGGTGAATATCCCTGCTCATGCTGCCTCCTTGTTTCCCATTACATGTAAGGTTTATGCATTTTCATAAAGACTGTTCAAATATTCGTCTTCGTATTTCCTTTGCTCAAAGTTGCCTTTTTGAGGCACAATGACTGATGCGGATACGGAACTTGTCCTGGAATTTTTCTTTTTCCGTGCTGCCTCATACGACATTATTTCTTCCTTGGTTTTGAAATTGTTGTTGTGCCAGTCGGTAATTATACTGTCCAGATAATCAAAATTTGGGTTGGTTTTGGAAGTTGTCTTTTTCAAAGCAAGTTCGATGATGTCAAAATCATAATTGTAATCCATAACCCACTTTTCAACATAAGCCTCTTCATACTCGGTAAGGTTTCGGCCCAGTTTCAGCTTTTTGACAATGGCACTGCGAACATCCTTGAATTTTTTGTATTGGATGGAGTAATTGTCAAGGTCAAAAGCATTTCTGATATTTCTGTTTTTCCAGCTTTCGGCCACTTTTTCTATGTAAGGTTTGATAAGGCCTTTATGATCAAAGCAATATTGAAACAGTGCCAGCATAACGTCCTCGTCAAATTTATACCGGTCAAACCAGGCATCGATATCGGTGTACCATGAAGGAGACATAACTCCCTGGAAAAATGTATTGTTAATGGTATAAATTATTTCATTGCGTTTTTTGTTTTTTTCGCAGTTGGATGCAACTTCCTCCGGTGTCGAGGTGGTTTTTAAGCGGTACATTTTGTTGATCTCTTTTTCTTTCAGGTCATGAAGAACGAGACCGTCTTCCTTCCACGTAAGCACACCCATGCTTTCAAGCTGTGCGAGGCATTCTTTTACCGTTGAGATCTCGAGCCCCATACTTTTGGCAAACTCTTCCGTTGAAGCTTTCTTGTTGTGTTTGCTTAAAAAAAGGCTGTATAAGTAAACCTTTACACTGTCGGAACTGAGCAAAGGCATATACTCGGTAATAAAAATATCCGGAACCAGGGTATCCGAATAAAGAATTGATTTGCAGGACTCAAAAAACATTGCATCATCCCCTCATTGTAATGGGAAAATATTCTCGTTCAAATATTTTTATTATATCATATAAAATTGACATGTTACAGGAATAATAAACCTGATATGAAGTATTCATGAAAAATAGTCTTGCTTTAAAGTTGTTTTTGAAGTGTTTTCGGCAGTTGTTTATAAAAAAGAAAATAATGTTGTTGATTTTTTTTAAAATTTATATTATCATATAATGTGTTCGTTAGAATTTAATTTTGCGCCCATAGCTCAATTGGATAGAGCGTTTGACTACGGATCAAAAGGTTAGGGGTTCGACTCCTCTTGGGCGCGCCAGATAAGGCAGCTGATCGTTGGGATTAGTTGCCTTATTGTGTTGTTTTTGACAGTTGATGAAATTTAAAGGTTTTAGGTACTTTATTTATGGATTTGCAAGTTATAGATCAATTGATTATGCTTTTTCATAAAATTTTAGGAAAAATAAAGGATAATTGTATTTAAAATAGAATAATATATTTATGGTATGCAGAAAGAAAATACGATGAAAATCAGGGGCAATTTTCCATGCTGCGAAAGGATGTGCATGGATGGCAAATGAGAAATGTATCAGGGATCCTGTTCATAATTATATATATTTAACCGATGTTGAATTTAAACTTATAAGACATCCTTTGTTTCAAAGATTGAGATTTATAACTCAGAACGGTTCGGCATATTATACTTATCCGTCAAACAAAAATTGCCGTTTTTTACATTCTCTTGGTTCTATGAAACTTGGAGGAGACATTTTCTTAAATGCCACAGAGAATTTGTCTGACGGGGATGTAAAAGAATACCTGATACAAGCTTATAAAATGTTGGATAGCATAGCAAATAACAATCTGACAATTCCTATTTTTGACATAATTAAAGAATTTGCCTCCATGAATGATAAAACGTTTGATAAATACGGGTTATCTTTGCATATAGACAAATCTTCGATAGAGAATGAAATAAAAAAAGAAGTGTTTCAAATGAAATTTGCCAGGGCGGTTTTATTTCAGAGCGTGAGGCTTGCGTGTATACTTCATGACATAGGCCATTTTCCGTTTAGTCATGCTGTGGAAAGAGCCTTTAGCCAATATTTTGATTATTTAACCGGGGATCAGAAAAAGGAAAACCAAATATATGTGAAATATCATTCAAAAGCAGAATATGTTGAAAAACAAATCCATGAAAGAATTGGTTTGGGAATATTGCAAAAGATTATTCCGTCAAGTGAAAAAGATTTTCATAAGCTGTGCAGGCATGTAGCAAGAATAATTCTTATTGGGCATTCGGAATACAGAAATATAGTGCATCCTTTATATACTATTATATCAAGTGAGTTGGATGCTGACAGGCTTGACTATTCGCTAAGGGACCCCCGTTCGTCAGGTCTTGAATTGGGAGCGTTTGATATTGAAAGATTGCTGAACAATTTTACAATATATAGAGAAAATGACAAATTTGAGATATTGCCAAAGGTAAATGCGCTTTCTTCAATTGAAAGTTTTTATCACCAGCGTTTCCTTATATACAAGTATTTAATATATCATCACAGTAAAGCCCGTATGGATGAAATTGTAAAGGAAATTACTTTTTTACTGCTTGAGATTTATAACAGCAAGGAGATAAAATACGATTCAGTCAGGAGAGTATTGACAGATTATAATTTCGATTTTCTTTGGGAAAAATGTGACGAAGAGGAGTATTATTATTGTAATGAAAATTGGTACTTTACTATTTTGCAGGCAATATATATAATTATACAAGGCGTCAGTAACCCTGATGACAGGACTGAGAAACTTAAGACTTTGATTGAGACTTTTATTTTCAGAAAAACTGAAAACATTTACTCATTTTTTAAAAGATATGATGCCTATTTTGATTTTATGCAAAAAATGTACATAAAGATAAAGGAAGCCGAAGATATAGAATTTGGTGATTTTGAAAAGAAGATGAGGGGTGTCATAAAAGATTCGATTAACAATAATGATTTGAAAGAACTGAATGATAGACTTTACAAACAGGACCGGGTTATTTGTTTGATTGCAAAAACTGAGCCCAAAGTGATAAAATTTTTGGAAAATCAGGCATTTCCATTCACATCGGAGTTACATGTTGCTCAACAGGAAAAAAACGGTCAGAAGAAAAAGGTACCTGTAACTGTATTTTCACCTTATCTGCAGAGTATGGCTCATGCATCGGAAAAAGAGCAATTCTTCAATGTGTTTATTATTAAAGAGGGGATTAAAACAGACGGCCAAAGAAGATTGTTGGAGAAGATCAGAAAGGAATTTATGCGCTTTTTTGTTTCAAAATACAAGCTTTGCTTTGGAATAGAATGACTTTAAATTTTGAGGAGGTTTTTTATAATTATGAGTTTGACAATGCTGGAAGAAAAGACCTGTAGTGTATTTGACATTATTAATTCATATAATGGCATAACAATTGAGGAATTGATTGATAATTTGAACAGTAAATATGCTGACAGTTTTTTCTTTAATGCTCACGTAACGCTGGATGATTTAATTGAAACAAATGTTCTTATTGGAAGACTAAAAATTGACAATGGATGTATTTTTATAACCGAAAGAGGAAAGCAATATTTAAATACACTAAAATGATTTCTACAATAATGGTTTCCATTATGACGACTTAGGATAATTAGCTTTGATAATTTGCTTTATATAAATAAAACAGGAGTTGTGGAACATATTTTTCAACTCCTGCTTTATTTTCGTTTTAATTTACAAGAAAGAGCTAACGATATAAGTTTTCAATTTGAACTAAAACCCTTTAGAAAGTATGGTATCGATAACTGTTATTGAGTTGCTGCTCAAATCCAGTTTGCACATTTCAAGTTTTTCACCTGTGATAACATTGTTTTTGTCCCTTTTTCTTGTTGACAGTATATAATACAGGCTGTTGTCGCTTTCGTTGTAAGAAAAACCTGTAAGAGTATATTCAATAGTATAATCATTTTCTTCCACTGTATCATACCTGGCGATGAGATTAAGTTTGCTGTCTTTTTTGGAAATGCTGAATATAACTGTGTCTCTGGGGTTCTTCATGCGTCGTGTTTCAAAGTACATTGTATCACTGACGGAATATGCGCTCTTAACGGAAAAATTATCGTATCCTGCTTCGCGAAGGTATTGGTTAAGTTCTGTTTGATTAAAAGGGTAATTCAGAGTCATTATCGAGCTGAACTGTTGTTCGGATACATCACCAATATCTTCGGGATTTTCAAGGGATACGGCCTGGTATTTGCTGACGAGCTTTCCGGTTTCTTCACCATAATCGTCTTTACCGCCGTCACCTTCAAATATAACAAGTTTGTATATTAACAAGTCGTTGACTGCCAGCATTGAATCTATCCTTTGACAGTTCATACTGGCAATTTCAGTTTTTTCAGATCCATCAAAAGACTGTTTGATAATATTGTGAGTATAGTTGGTACTACTTATGGTTTTGTTTTCTGAAATTCTCTTGGTGTAATATAAATAATTGTTATATATATTGATGTTTGAAATTTCTCCCTGTTCCAGTTCCAGTTTGTTTGAGCCGTCTTTGTTGATTCTGTAGAGACCTTCGGAATTTGAGTAGAAAATGTAATCGTCTGTTACTGCAAGAGAACCGCATGTTAAAGCATTTTTTACATAAGTGTCAAGGTTTATAGGAGTATTTATCTTTTCTTTTATGTAATCGGATTGCGAAATCTTCGGAGAATCCGGTGAATTAGACGGCTTCGAACCGGAACCAAGTTTTGATACAAGAACTACAAACACCAAAATAAGAATTACCACTGAAGAAATCAACACTATTTTCGAATTATTTTTGCTGTTTTGCTCATTGCTCATTGTTTGACCTCCTGACAAAAAATGATTCTATAATATCACATAAAATAACATGTACGAACATATTATAACATATAACTGCACAATATTACATATCAATTATTTTACATCTTGATTTTTAATTTTAAAAAATGAAAGCTCCGGGATACACACCCCGGAGCTTTTGCTAAGTTTTTTGAATTAGTTGATATCCTTCTTGTACTCTACATTGAATTTAATATTGTCGAACGGCACTACAACTTCAAATTCAGCTTCACCTGCGGACCTTACGCCGTCATTATTTTTGTCATCAAACAATTTATATGTTATTTTAGGTCCGGCAATGTCAACGGTACCTTTAACGGTCAGAGGATTATCTCCATCGTCCCAATCGTCACTACTGTTGACAATCAGGGTCATGTATAATCCGTTGCTTTCCAAGTCATATTTCAAGCCGTCGCTAATCCTTGTAAGGGTTGCCAGCTCATCGCCGCTGAAAGTATAGGTTATATTGTATTTGCCACCAGATGCTGCAAGTCCTGACAAGTTAACAATTGACTCTTTTGTATTACTTGCCCTCTTGAAGAACAATTCAACCGGTTTGATGTAACTTGGCAGTGACAGTTCAAATTGTGCTGAACTGATTTTCAAGTTTTCCACAGCAAGTTTAGGCGGCATACTGTTTGAACGATATGCCAATTCGTTTATAATTGAAAGTGATTGTATATCCTCTAATGAAGGACAGTAGTAAGCTTTTTCATCAGAGTCAGAAATGTCAATTCCCAGGTCATAGGCAAGATTTGTTAAAACGTCAACTTCTATTTCAGATTCTTTTGCACCGTTCTTTATATTGAATTCTTTAATATAATTAGTCAAATCAACAAGTATAAGTTTTATTTTGCCATTGACGTGATTATTATTATACTTTTCAATTAATTTCATTATTTCTCTAACATATTGGTTTCCTTCCCCGTTGACAGTTTCATCATAAATATAGGCCGCATTAGTATCAACTTTCGGGTCAGTTTCAAATAGTCCGTCAGAAAGATGCGATCTGGTGTATGCATTTGGATCAAGACTTGTAAAGATGTATATATATTTGTCCGCTTCGGGATCTGAGTATTTATTGAATACATCCAAAGCTTTTCTCAGTCCGTCACCAAGATTGCTTCTTTTGCTGTCCTCGTCCACTGACAGTGTCAAAGTATAATTTAAAAATTCTTCCCGCTCAGTAGCAGCATCAAAAAATTTCCAACTATCGTTAATCGGTGAGTCATTTATGTTTGCATAATCCGAATAGGTTATGATACCAGCTCTTGTATATTCATCAAATATATAGGGAAGTAAGGCTATTGAGTTTCTAATGGTGTCAAAACCTTCTGTACTTTTCAGGGCATCTTCAATATCTTCTAATTGGTCATCAGTGGGTCCTTTAAAAACACTATTACCTGGCTCACATTGGATTTTTCTTGCAACGAAACTACCTTGTAGATTGTTGCTTCGACCGTTAATGACAATTTTTCCGTTTGGAGCAAATGCAATGCCGTTGACATTACAGCTATCTGTTTCAATATAAATGTTTCCATATTTTGTTATAAGATACACATCATTAAACGTTGCTCCATTTCCTTGTAGAATTATATCGCCATAAGCGTATATAAAAGCAGATGTGGCACCATCAATTAATTCTTGCCTAATACCTTTGACGCTTATTATAAGATTGCCGTCAAAAAACATATTGGATTTAAGTACAAATGCATCGCCTTTGTCTTGTTTTATAGAATATTGCGGTAAGGAGTTACCGTATTCGCGACTAAATCCTCCGGCTTCTTTTGAACGGTATTCAATAGATACGGATTTGTCATTGTCATCATAGTAAAACTGTACTGCATTTTTCCGCCAATTAGGATTTGCGGGAGAAATGTATTTTTCGACTGTGTCTTCTGTAATTAAAAACTTAGCGTCATCTTTTTCAGGAAGATTTGTAACCTTAGTCTGTATCATTGAAAATAATGCTGAATAGTCGTCATTTTCATCAGGTACAAGATAACGATCATACCTCTCTGCATCAGCCGGTTCCATCTCTATTTCTTTACCACCCAAAGGACCAGCATATGAGTTTCGATCTCTAAATGAGTATTCAACTTTTCCTGTTATTTTAATACCTGAAGTCGTAACATTCATTGTATTTCTTGTAAACACATCCCCTTCAATTGTTATATTGTCTCCCTGGTATAAAGAATCACCACTGGAGAACAGACAATATTTAAAAATACCTGTCGGTCCATCATCTACATCGTTGGATTCATAAGATGAATCAAGCAAAATCAAGGCTTCTTTTTTGCGTGGAGAGAAACCCACATCTATGGAACCTTCATGCGGGAATCCAATATCAGCCGGTTCAAATAATCCAACAGGGGCAGGACTTGGTTTTGGTATAATGATATTTCCTGAAGCAGTAGCAAGTATTTTTTCACCTTCGGGTACTATTGGTGAAGGAGAAGGAGATACTACAGGCGTCGGAGTTGGATTCGGAATCTTGGATGTTTCGCTGGGGAGTACACCGGTCAAAAGCACATAGTCGCGTTTTTTTGGATCGTACATGAAAACCGGCACTCTTCCCGATGCAAAAAACTCTTCAGGCAAAAAGGGAGTATAGTAATTATTATTGGAAAAATCATTGGATTGATCGAAGTTACGATCAGGGCTGTTTTCTTTGATATCAAGTTCAATGTATATAGGTTTGCGATCACAATTTAACTCTACAGAACCGGTAAATCCTATTTCAACATAGCTGTCAGCACCCGGATAGGACAAACCTGTCACTACTGAAGTTTTAACCAGTTCAGGGTTGAAACTCTCCGTTTCTGTGCCAAATAATTTTATATTAACCTGTATAGGGGAGCAGCCGTCATTAGTAAAGTAATATCTTAGTTTAATATCATTCAAATTTATGTTTATTGCTTTATTTAAATTGATAATACCAATCTTCAAGGCTATAGTATCTGATGGCACACCTGTTTTGATGTTTTTCAATGTTACATAAACCTTGTTGCTTGAAACCGGAAATTCAACACCTTCATCTGCATAAACATTTTCTACAAAAAGCCTATTAAAACCTGCTATTAATGAAAGGTTGACAAAAACGCAGAGAACTATCAGAAGCGCAAACGTTCGAAGATAAAACTTTCTTTTCATATACATACCTCCCTAACATTTTTATATTTTTCTTTCTATCTTTCTAAAATACCCGGCTATGAAAACTGAGTAGCTGTCATCTCATATAAAAACATGTTGAGTTCCAAATTTTTTAAAACCATATCAGAGATCATACATTCCAATTCTTATATACCTTTCGTCTATGTATGGTATTGTTACGTACATTACTTTCGGCACAAAAGATTTTGAGACAAAAACAGATCCTACAACTTTATGTGTGTCAGATTGTGACGGTATAGCAAAAGCTCTGACTTTGACAGATCTACCGGAAGCATTATAAAGCTCGAGAATAAAAGTGGAATCTTCAATATTGGTTTTGCCTTTTACAGTTATTTTAACGTCATTAGTTTTTTCTATTTCTTCGATAATGATTTCGTCAAAGGAAACGGCCAAGTCTTTATATTTAAACTCACTACCCAAACTTTTTCTTTCGACGGTTGGCAATACTTCTCCTGGAGAGGACGGTATGTTATTGGGCATTGTTATGTATACGGACTTCGTGCTGTCATCCCAGGCAACCACCGCTCCACAGTTTTCACTGACAAATCTTAACGGAACAAAAGTCCTGTCGTCCGTTATTTCAGCAGGTACATCAAGTTCTTTTTCTTCTCCGTTTACAATGGCAATTTTTCCACCGATGTAAAGTGTCATTTCAATGCCATTGCCTTTGGCTGTGACCATACGAAGTACAGGATCCCAGCCCACATCCATACCCAGGGCTTCAAATATTCTGCGGAACGGAATAAGAGTCCTTCCTTCCTTAATATAAGGAGCCGGGTCATTGGCGCTGGTTCCGAATTCCATAAGTTTACCGTTAAAATATACTTTCACGTTGGTAGACGCTATGCTTTGAAGGGTGGTTGATAGGAATAACATACATAGCAGAGTAGTGTAGACGACGAAACGAAAGGCACGAGATTTTAAGTTTTTCATTATTAATTCCTCCCCAAATTTTCTTATCTTTAATCTATCTTAATTTATATAATTTTTACTTAAATCTCTCTTATTTATCTTTATATGATTTTTGATTAAGGTTGTGAACGATTGAAAAAAGAAACCGGTCTTATCACTCCTCTTTGCATAACATTATGTGTATCATATTATACGTTATTACACTGGCAAAACCACAGATGTTACTTAAAAGGAAAAATATACTTTTTTCCATTATCATTATATCACAAATAAGGTAAAAAATAAAGCTATTTTTGGTATTTGCGCAAGAAAAATATGTTTTTCGAAATCATACGTGCGATGATACAAAATGACGATATAAAATATAGAGTGGTGAACAGAACAATAAAAAAAATTTAGGAAAATATAATCCAGTTGCTTAATTATTCCGATATATAAATAGCAGGTTCAAAAAATATAAGGATAGAAGGCGATGGGGTATGGATCTAGCTACTATTATAGGGTTAATTTTAGGTGTTATATGTGTAATATGGTCTATTATGCTTGACGGTAGCCTATTGTCGTTCTGGGATTTTGCCTCGGTAATTATTACTCTTGGCGGGGGACTTTGTGCCACTCTTGTTTCATGTAAAATTACCGAATTTGCAAAGATAATGAAGGTAACTGTGAAGGTACTAAGAGGAAAAGAACCAAGGCCGCAGGACACCATCAGGATGCTTGTCGAGCTTTCGCTGAAAGCGAGAAGAGAAGGACTGCTTTCTCTTGAGTCTGAACAGGAAAATATTGACAACGATTTTCTGAAGCAATCTCTTCAACTTGTTGTTGATGGTGTTGAACCTGAAGTTATAGTTGATACAATGGATCTTGAATTAGAAAACATGAAAGCCCGCCATGACAAAGGCGTATCACTGTTTAAAACCATGGCAGCACAGTTCCCGGCATGGGGAATGATAGGTACTCTTATAGGCCTTATTAAACTGTTGGAATCACTGGATGATCCATCTAAAATCGGTTCTGCCATGGCGGTAGCGTTGGTCACAACTTTCTATGGAAGTATTCTTGCCAACCTGATATGCAACCCTATTGCAACTAAACTGGCTGAAAAGAGTAAAGAGGAAATACAGGAAAAAAAGATGATTATTGAAGGAGTTCTGTCCATACAAGCCGGAGAAAATCCAAGAATTTTGGAGCACAAACTGAAAACCTTCCTTTCGCCGAAACAAAAACTTGAATATGACAAGATGGCAAATCAGGCTGCAGAAGAAAGAAGAAGTGAGAGAGGCGAAAGAAGTGAAAAAGGCAGAGAAGCTGCTGTGTAAGTGAGGTGTAATTATGAAAAAATTAAGAAAACAGCTGACGGATGACGAACCGGCGTCAGAAGGCGCGCCAGAATGGTTGCAAACTTACAGTGATATGGTTACACTGGTACTTACCTTTTTTGTACTCTTGTTTTCCATGTCAACTATTAGCAAGGAAAAATTTGAACAGCTTAGCAGTTCACTGAGTGCAGCATTTATGGGGACCGGCCGTGGAGGCGTATACGGTTATAATGACGGAACGGTGCTATACAGCGTAAAAGAAAATACAACCGGTGACATACTGGAGGATGGTGAAGAGGCTTTTAATGAAGGAAAGAGTGCAGAGATCGGAGCGTTTACGGGAGGAAACGCCGACAAAGAAGCTCAGAAAATCGAAGATTTTATTAATGAGGTACAGAATATTGTTGAAGAGATGGACTTAGATGAATATGTAAAGGTAATTGAAGATGATAAAAGTTTGACGGTCAGAATGAATTCCGTCATACTCTTTGATCTTGGTAAAGCGGATATAAAAGAACCCGGAAAAGAAACATTAAGAAAAATCGGAACATTAATAAAACAACTGAATAAAAATGCCGTTATACAAGGACATACGGACAATCTGCCGATAAATACCATGCTGTTTCCTACCAACTGGGAGCTGTCAACAAAGAGGGCAACCAACGTTGTATTGTTTCTTGTCGACGAATGCGGTGTGGATCCGGTGAAACTAACTGCTACAGGCAATGGCGAATTTAGGCCCATAGCACCTAACGATACGGAAGAGAACAGGCAAAAAAACAGAAGAATTGATATCGTAATAGAGAAACAATGAACAATATAAAATTAAAATAATAAAAGGCTTTATGACAACTTTGCTCATAAAGTCTTTTTTTGTTTCCGAAATTGTACAATGTGATGGAAATATCAGGCTTTTAATGCAATAAAGGGGAAGGAAAAATGTTTGAAGGCGCAAAATGAGTGGAATCATTAAAATTAAGCGAAAATTCCGGTTGGGAGTTTTTATTGAGTTTATAAGCCGGATAATGTATAATGAAAATAATAAAATTATAAGCGAGAAATTATAGGCGAGGTTTAGAATGAAACAGGATATTTTTAAAAAACCAAAACATATGACCAGCATAGGGGGTCAGGCCCTGATTGAGGGACTTATGATGATAGGCCCTAAGAATGCTGCAATTGCAATAAGAAAGCCTGACGGGGAAATCGTTGTTGAAAAAAGGCCGGTTCCTAAAAAAGGCAGAGTATCGAAACTTCCGATAATTCGGGGATTTGTAGGTATTTTCAAGCAGATGGTTCTTGGAATCAAGGCGCTGATGTATTCGGCGGAATTTGTGGATTTGGAGGATGACAAAGATAAAGAGCCTTCGAAAGTTGACAAGTTTCTTGACCGGATTCTGGGTGACAAGCTGCAGGATGTGCTGATTTATATTTCAGTTATTTTCTCAATAATTTTCAGTGTATTTTTGTTTATGGTGCTGCCTAACCTTGTGGCTTCAATTCTGCCCGTTGACAAGTCAACAGGCGTGGGTACGCTTATATATAATGTTGTTGAAGGTGTTGTAAGGGTCGGGATTTTTATAGGTTACCTTGCTCTGACATCGTTGATGAAGGATATCAGGAGAGTTTGGCAGTATCACGGTGCCGAACACAAGACCATACACTGTTATGAGAATGAAGAAGAGCTTACTGTTGAAAATGTTAAGAAATATTCGACGAGACATCCCCGCTGCGGAACTTCCTTTTTGTTTACGATTATGGTGGTAAGCATATTGGTGTTCTCGCTGGTGGGACAGCACGGACTGTGGATAAACATACTGCTTAGAGTTGTTTTGATTCCTTTGGTGGCAGGCATTTCCTATGAGATTATAAAGATAAGCGGAAGAAGCCAGTCAAAAATAGCAAGGATTATCAACGCGCCGGGGTTGATGTTCCAGGCGTTTACCACGAGGGAGCCGGATGACAGCCAGATAGAAGTGGCTATTGAAGCCATGAAGAATGTAATGGTTGAGAACAGGGAAGAAGACAGATGGTGACAGGGTGATAGCGTGATACTGAAAGATGCACTGTTGATGGGAACAAAGCTTCTTAAGTCAGCGGATATTGATACCCCGGCGTTGGAGGCCGGGGTACTTTTGTGCCGTGTTTTGAATGTGGACAGAAGTTATTTGTATTCTCATGATGATTACAACATGACCGAAGAGGAGTATAAAAAGTTTACCTTGTTTCTTGAGGAAAGAATCAAAGGAAAACCTCTTCAATACATAACCGGGCACCAAGAATTTATGTCCCTTGATTTTATTGTAACGCCGGACGTATTGATACCGAGACAGGACACAGAGACCCTTGTTGAGGCTGTGTTGACGCATGTAAAAAGTACCGGCCTTGAGAATGCAAGAATACTCGATATAGGCACCGGCTCGGGATGTATAGCCGTAAGCCTTGCACATTTTCTGAAAGACAGCAGGGTTCTTGCATTGGATATTTCTGAGAAAGCGCTTGAAATTGCCGAAACAAACGCAAAGAGATGTGGTGTGTGGGATCGGATGTTTTTTCTTAAAGGAGATGCGTTGGAAGGACTTGCCGGCATTATAGCCCAAAGTCCTTTTGCAAAAGACTTTGAACGCAAGGGAGAAGGATTTTTTGACATTATTGTTTCAAATCCTCCCTACATACCGTCGGAAGAAATAAAGACCCTCCACAAACAGGTAAAGGATTATGAGCCTCGCACGGCGCTGGACGGGGGTATTGACGGCCTTGACTTTTACAGGGCCATAACCTGTGAAGCAGCAAAACTGTTAAGTACGGATTCGTTGCTGGCTTTTGAGGTAGGCTATAATCAGGCGGAAAATGTTTCAGAATTTATGAAAGAAAGCTTTTCTGCCATTAAAGTCGTAAAGGATTTGGCAGGAATTGACCGGGTGGTGATGGGCTGCAGGAAACAGCTGAAAGATTAATCATCCCATACGCTTATAAGGCCGGACTTGTGGAGGCTTTTTAAAATTGTTACAAATATGGGGCCTATGAAAAGTCCCGGAAAACCAAAAAGTGTCATTCCCAAATACATGGATACAAGAGTGGCAAAGGGATGAATTCCTGTCTGGCTTGAAACTATTTTCGGCTCGATTATTTGCCTTAAAATCACTCCTAAAAGGTATACGGCGGTTATGCCTAAAGCTATTTGAATGTTTCCTGTAATAATGTTCCAGCCAATAAGCGGAAACAGAACAATGCCCGTTCCCACGATGGGCAGTGCATCGGCAATTGCGGCGATAAACCCGATTAGCACTGCATATTCACATTTTATGACGATAAGACCCAAAGTTGTTTCAATGAAGGTGATGGACATAAGGATGAGCTGTGCCTTTATGTATCCGGCTATTGTTGAAATGGCATCGCTTTTAATCCCGATAAAACCTTGTTTTAGATTTACGGGAAGCTGCCTGTAAATAAAGTTTCTGATCTTTTTTCGGTCACTGCTTATAAAATAGGAAGACAGGAGAGTTACAGCGGTAAAGACCGCAGCTTTGGGTATTGATGCAATGCTGCTTATAATTGATTCTGCAATTTTGCCGGTTATGGTCTCAAGTTTCGGTAGCAATGATTTAAAGTTGTTTTCCAAAATATCGGCCAAACCCTTCGGAAGATGATAATAAAAAACGCTCATGCGGTCGTAACAAGCCGATGCGGTGGCTGAAAAAGATTCCATGTAGTAGGGGAGATTGGAGTTAAGCTTTACCAGTTCATAGTATACTTTAAATATGCATAAAGAAATTAAGATGATAATTATGCTTACCGTCATAATGATGGATATAACTGAGGCAATTTTTCTGTTAAGCCTTAGCTTTGTTTCCATGTAACTGATAACAGGTTCGTTGACGGAAGAGATTATTACGGCAATTAAAAAAGGCAGAATGAGAGCCAGGAAATAGTTCATGATTATATAAATAGCAAACAGTAATGTAAATGCAAGGATGAGGCTGATTATTGCCTTTTTCTGCTTTTTCCGTAATAAAAAATTCATGTTATTTTTCTCCATTGCATTTTTTAAAAATACATAGAATGCATGAGCATTTCTTCAATGAGAATCCTATATAAATATATATGATATATGATGGTGAATTTATAAAAAAACTGATACGAATGAATATCGTGATTACAGTTGTTTATTGAAAGACAGCATAAATTAGTTGCTAAAAATTGGTTACTAAAAGATATTTTAATTTGGCAAATTCTTATTTGACTTATTTACAAGTTGCAAATATAATATTCAGTGGAAATATATTTAGAGGAAGAACATATTCAGAAAAAAAGCAGCCTATCGAAAAAACAAAAAAGCCTGTCAATGGGGATGGGTTTTATCACTCTAGTCGAACAGCTTGCTACAGAAATTGCTCATTTTTAGTTGGTGTTTCGTGATATTCTATGTTGTATACAATATACCGCCAGAAATCACAGAAATCCAGTAATTTTGCATGGTAGTAACAATTGCCTGATTTGTACAAATCAAAATATTTTAATAAAATTGCCGATGTGCTATTATAAAAAAGTGAGTAATTAAAATAGGCATATGGGTGGTATATAAAATTTTACTGTGGAATATAAAAATTATTTAAAATGGGGTTATACGAATGTTTGCTAGGAATTTCTTCAAAGGCGGAACGAAAGTTCCTCACTTCAAAAATACTGCTGAATGTGAAACTGTCAAAATGGGGGTCCCTGAAAAGGTGGTAATTCCCATGCTTCAGCATGTCGGAGCGCCGTGTGAACCCTGTGTAAAGAAAGGGGATACTGTCCGGGTGGGACAGGTGATAGGAAATTCTGATAAGTATATTTCGTCACCTATCCATTCAAGCGTATCCGGAACGGTAAACGATGTGGCTCCGATGCTTTTTGCCGGCGGGATTTACGTTACCGCGGTGGAAATTAAGACTGACGGAAAACAGGAAATTTATGAAGGTATCAAGCCTCCGAGTTTTTCAAACAGCAAAGAGTTTATTTCAGCCATCCGGGAATCGGGCCTCGTAGGACTTGGCGGTGCTGGATTTCCGGCTCATGTCAAGCTTTCACCCCCTCCGGACAAAAAGATTGACACGCTGATAATCAATGCGGCTGAGTGTGAACCTTATATAACTTCCGATTACCGGGAAATTATTGAAAATTCCTGGAACGTGGTCAGCGGAATCAATATAATTATGGAAATTCTGGGGATTGAAAATGTTTTGATAGGTATTGAGGACAACAAGCCGGAAGCTATAAAAGAAATGACCCGTGTTGCGGCAACAGACGACAGAATAAATGTAATCAAGCTTAAATCCCGGTATCCGCAGGGTGCTGAGAAAATGCTCATTTATGCAACTACGGGAAGGAAGGTTCCGCCCGGAAAACTGCCTGCGGATGTGGGAGTAATTGTTATGAACGTAAACAGTGTGTCTTTTATATCGGAGTATATCAAGACCGGAATGCCCCTTATAAAGAAAAGGGTCACGGTGGACGGACCTTCGGTAAAAAGACCGGGCAATGTGGAAGTTTTGATAGGTACTCCCATATCGGAGGTTTTCAGCTTTTGCGGAGGTTTTGGCATTGTTCCCAAAAAGATACTGATGGGTGGACCAATGATGGGAATAGCGCAGTATACGCTGGATACACCGGTTCTCAAGCATACAAATGCCCTTCTGGCTTTTGATGAAACAACTGCCGTATTGCCAAAGGAGCAAGCTTGTATAAGGTGCGGAAGGTGTGTTAGGGCATGTCCGATGAATCTTTTACCACTTTATCTTAACAATAATTCGATAAGGGGAAATATTGAAGAGCTTAACAGATACCATGTAATGGATTGCATAGAATGTGGCAGCTGTGCTTATGTATGTCCGGCAAAAATTAATCTTGTCCAGTCAATAAGGCTTGGCAAGGCACAGGTAAGACAAGCGGCAGCGAAAGGGGGAAATTAATTTGGAAAGAAGTTTTATAGTATCATCATCGCCTCATATAAGGGACAATATAAGTACAAGGCGGATAATGCTGGATGTGATTATTGCCCTTATTCCGGCATCTTTGGCAGGAGTCTACTTTTTCGGTCCCAGAACGCTGCTGGTAATTTTAGTAAGCATTCTGGCCTGCGTGTTGTCAGAATATCTCTCAGGTAAGCTGATGAAAAGAAGCAACACAATTTCAGATTTGAGTGCGGTGGTTACAGGACTTATTTTGGCATTAAACCTTCCTCCCACAGTACCTCTGTGGATGGTTGTGGTAGGAGCGGTTGTGGCAATAGTTGTCATAAAACAGCTGTTTGGAGGAATGGGACAAAATTTCATCAATCCGGCATTGGGAGCAAGAGTGTTTTTATTTATATCCTATGCAAATCGCATGACCAATTGGGTAATACCGGGTACTGACGCAGTGTCTTCGGCAACTCCCCTTGGGTTGCTTAAGGCCGAAGATGCCGCACAAGTTGTCCTTCCATCCTACAAGGACCTTTTCTTTGGCAACATTGGAGGATGTATAGGTGAAGTTTCTGCAGCCGCCCTTTTGATAGGTGGAATATACCTTGTGGCAAGAAAGGTTATAAGCCCGGAAATACCTTTGACATACATCGGAACCTTGGGATTGTTTACATGGATATTCGGAGGACCAACACTGTTTAGCGGGGACTTTGTATACCACATACTTTCAGGTGGCCTGTTGCTGGGCGCAATTTATATGGCTACGGATTACACCACTTCGCCCATGACCACCAAGGGACGGATAATTATGGGTATAGGATGCGGACTTCTTACCGGAATTATACGTCTGTATACCAACTATCCGGAAGGAGCGTCTTTTGCAATCCTTATAATGAATGTCATGGTTCCGTTGATTGACAGATATACCGTTCCAAAAAGTTTTGGAGGTGGAAAAGCCGTTGAAAGATATAGTTAAACCGACAGTGGTGTTATTGTTAATATGTTCATTTGTTACTTTGGCTTTGGCATTTACCAATTCCATGACCAAGGATAGAATAGCCGAGGCGGCCAAAATAGAAGAGGATAATGCCAAAAAAGAAGTATTGTCTTTGGCCGAAACTTTTGAAGAAATTGAAAATGTTGAGGCAATAACAAGCCGAAATGAGGCTTTCGCTCCCGTAAAGAAAGCATTTGTCGGACTGAAAGGTGAAGACGTGGTCGGAAGAGTATTTATTACGGAAACAAAAGGTTACGGGGGCACAATGAAAATAACAGTGGGAATAGACAGCGAAGGGGCTATAACTAAAGTTAAAATTGGAGACAACAATGAAACACCCGGACTGGGAGCAAAAGCTAAAGATAAACCTTTCATATCCCAGTTTGAGGGTATTGCTCCGAAAGAGCCGCTGACTGTGGTGAAAAATGCTAAAACAAAAGTGGAAGAAATCAATGCCATAAGCGGAGCCACCATAACTTCCAGGGCGGTAACAAAAGCAGTCCAGGCAGCTCTTGATGTTAATGCGGAGCTTGACAAAGCAGAGGAGGATTTATAAAAATGAGTGGTTTTAAGACTGTAACGAAAGGGATAATAAAGGAAAATCCGGTATTCAGGCTTGTCCTTGGTACATGCCCCACTTTGGCTGTGACAACATCAGCCGAAAATGCCTTGGGAATGGGGGCGGCCGTTATATTTGTGTTGATGGGGTCAAATGTAGTGATTTCCCTTTTGAGAAAGGTGATACCTGACAAGGTCAGAATTCCTGCATATATAACAATTATTTCGGGATTTGTGACGATAGTTCAGATGCTGATTAAGGCATATCTTCCTGCTATTGATAAGCAGCTGGGTATATTTATACCTCTTATAGTTGTAAACTGTATCATACTTGCAAGAGCGGAGATGTTTGCAAGCAAGAACGGTCCACTCATGTCAATTCTTGACGGGCTTGGCATGGGAATAGGTTTTACCTTGTCGCTTCTTGTTATGGGAAGCGTCAGAGAGATACTTGGAAACGGCACATGGTTTGGAATGAATATTACCGGTGGAATTTATGAACCGGCAATAATTATGATACTTCCTCCCGGTGGATTTTTGGCATTTGGATTTATAATGGCAGCTATAAACAAGCTTTCTTCCAAAAAAGTTGAGCATACAGGCTGCGCATCATGTCCTATGCCTTGCGGGGTTTCAAATAATGGTGAGGAGGCTTAACCAAAATGAGTGATGCTAGTTTGATGATTATAATTATATCAGCTTTGCTGGTAAAGAATTTTGTGCTTTCGCAGTTTTTAGGAATTTGCCCGTTTTTGGGGGTTTCCACGAAGCTTTCCACAGCCATGGGAATGGGCTGTGCGGTAACCTTTGTTATGACGATTGCGTCCTTTGTTACAAAACTCTTGTATGACGGCTTGCTTGTTACTTTTGAACTTCAATACCTGCAAACTATATTGTTTATTCTTGTTATAGCGGCACTTGTACAGCTTGTTGAGATTATATTGAAGAAGTTTGTGCCTCCTCTTTACAGGGCGCTGGGTATTTATCTTCCTCTCATTACTACCAACTGCGCCGTGCTGGGAGTGGCACTGCTTAATATCGACGAGGGATTTGACCTTTTGAGGTCCACGGTTTATGGTTTTGCAGCCGGGCTTGGATTTACTCTTGCCTTGATTCTGTTTGCGGGGGTAAGGGAAAGATTGGAGTACAGTAATATACCGGAATCCTTCAAGGGACTTCCGATAGCGCTGATTTCAGCAGCTTTTGTTTCCCTGGCATTCTTTGGTTTCCAAGGACTTCTGGGTATATAAAAGTGTTTTCCAGATTATTAAGAGGGGTTGTTTAAAATATGGTTTTTGATGTGTTGATACCAACTGCTATTGTTGGAGGAGTAGGTCTTTTGGCAGGACTTGGCCTTTCTGTGGCGTCAAAGAAATTTGAGGTAAAAGTTGATGAAAGGGTCGGACTGGTAAGAGAAGTTTTGCCGGGAGCCAATTGTGGTGCCTGCGGACAGACGGGTTGCGACGCATTTGCAGAGGCCGTTGTTGAGGGAAAATGCAAACCAAACGGCTGCCCTGTGGGTGGACAGGAGGTTGCCGATAAAATTGGCGAGATTCTCGGCGTAAAAGCTGAAGCAGCTGTGGCGAAGGTTGCCAGGGTTATGTGCTCGGGAACTTATGAGGCGTGCAAGCAAAAGTATGAGTATTCGGGAATTGAGGATTGTGCCGCGGCATCAGTTCTTTTTGGAGGACCTTCGGGATGTTCTTACGGTTGCGTTGGCATGGGTAATTGCGTGAGGGCATGTCCCTTTGATGCAATTGTGCTGGTAAACGGTGTGGCAAGAGTTGTGGAATCAAGATGCAAGGCATGTGAAATGTGCGTGGCATCTTGTCCTAAAAAAATAATTAAAATTGTTCCAAAATCCAATGAATATACAGTGGCATGCTCCAGCATGGACAAGGGAGCCGTGGTGAGAAAGAATTGCACCGTGGGGTGCATTGGCTGTGCAAAATGTTCGAAAGTGTGCCAGCATTCAGCCATAGAGATGCAGGGAACACTGGCAAGGATAAATGTGGAAGCCTGTGTCAACTGCGGTGAATGCATGAAGGCTTGTCCTACCGGGGCGATTAAAAAGTTTAAATGTGAAGTTTAAATGTTAAGTGTGAAATAAAGTTTGGTTCTTTTGACATAAAGCTCAGCGGATGCTGAGCTTAATATATTTGTAATTTTTAGATTTGGGTTATTATCTGTGTGGCTTTTTTGTAACCAGTATTTGGTTTCTGCCGTTTTTAAATGATTTTCTAACATCATAGCCCCTTGTTACCAATGTGTCGTATATTTTGTCGGTTTGCTCAAAGTAGTTGTTTTCCACATCCAAAATCAGTGTTTCTCCGGGCTTTAACTCGTTTGACAACTTTTCCAGTGTGGCATCCACGTTCATATTTTCTGCGTTTATGATTTTCTCACCGTTGTGATTCATTTTGATTTCCTCCCGTTTTGGAAAAAATAAATGAAAAATGATTTAAGTCAGTGCAAAAAATGTTTCAAAACTCAATTCAATGCGTATATATTTTGTATATAGTATTGACATGCAGATGCTATTATATAAGGCAAATATTATTATATTGTAAAAAATTTCTTGTTTGAGGAGCAGAATATGAAGAAAACGAATATTGTGCTTATAGGTATGCCGGGGGCCGGTAAAAGTACCATTGGGGTGCTTTTGGCAAAGGCGATGAAAATGCCTTTTATTGATACGGATTTGCTGATACAGCAAAAGTATAACAAATATCTTCAGGAAATTATTGACGAGGTTGGCGTTAAAGAGTTTCTTTCAATTGAGGAAAAAACAGCTCTTGAGCTGAATGTCGAAAACCATGTGATTGCAACGGGCGGAAGTATGATTTACAGCAATTTGGCATTGGAACATTTAAAAAAAGATGGTGTGCTTGTTTATCTACAGTTAAGGTACGATGAGATTGAAAGCAGGCTGGCTGATATATCCGGCAGAGGAGTTGCCATGGAAAAGGGCCAGACTTTGATTGGACTTTATAGTGAGAGAGTGCCTTTGTATGAAAAACATGCGGATATTACGGTAAATTGTTCCGGCAAGAACATGGAGGCCATTGTGACGGAAATAAAAAACAGGTTTGAAGAAGGAAAATAAATTTTTAAAAAATTTTTTATAAGTTTGTATAAAAAGACCTAATATGGGTTAATAATATAAATGACCTCACAAAATACATTTTGACCCCCTTTACATCGGTTAGTCTCTTGAGGACTAACCCTTTTTTTATGTGTTAAAGGCATTGCTTATCTCTATTATTGTCCGTAAAAAACAGAGTATATAAAAAGCTTGTGTATGATGGTAATTATTTGATATAATAATTTTATATAAAAACCGATATCGCATAAAAAAGATTATACAAGTTGGACATCGGAGAATCCGGCATTAGGGAAATTGATTGGGAAATTTATGATCATTGGAGATACCGTTTTGTCGTCTTATATTTCCGAAAACGGTATATATTCCGGTACCGAAAGCTTGTTTAAAATTGATGAAAGTACATATCTGAACAGAGGTTTTGCGTTCAATGGGGAAAACAAGCTTTCATCATGGGAAGTCAAACTGGAACGTCTCTAGTCTTGTTGAATTTGTATATTCCGGGAGGAACAGCCGTGGAAGTCAGGATTGAAAGAGCAAAATTGGAGGATGCAGAATTGATACTGGAAGGGCAGAGAAAATGCTTTTTGACTTTATTAGAGAGGTATCAGGATCATGACCTTAACCCATGCAATGAGAAATTGGAAAGTATTCAAAAAAGCATTATTGAACATTATTTTTATAAAATCTTGGTAGACGGAAAATTTTCAGGGGCTGTATATGTACATGAGAATCCTGATAAGTTGCATATGAAATTACATACAATTTATGTATTGCCGGAATACCAGAATCTTGGTGTGGCTCAAAAAGCAATTGAATATGTTGAAAAAATACATAATTGTGCCGTGGAATGGGTTTTGGAAACTCCTCATGATTTAGAAAAAAATCATCATTTGTATGAAAAAATGGGGTATGTAAAGACCGGAAAGACTGAAAAGATAAATGACAGATTGACTATTGTGCATTTTAAAAAAGAGATAAGCAAATTGGATTGAAACTTTTTTCGAATTTAAGAAGAATAACTTCAGGTCAAACTAAAAGTACTTTAGCAGCACATATAATCTAGAAATAACGAAGATATTCCTTTTATACTTAACCTTTTCAAAAAATAAGGGAACTTAAAATATTCTATATTTTTGGGGGAATTATGGAGGTAATTGACAAACTTAAAAGCAAAAATATCAAAGTAACTGAAGTGGACAAATGGGGACCATATTTTCGTAAGAGATGGGAAGACAGCTTTGCCGGCCATATGAGCTATGATGAGAAAAAAGCCATATATCTGTACGACGATGACGGTGCCTGTGGTTTTCTTTGGCATATATTCAGTTATGAAAAGAGGAAATGTTTAAAAGGAGAAGAGGCCAAACGTGCATTTGATGTCGAGCGAAAAGATTTTTGCTATATTTTTTACCAACTTTCGGATGTTGTCCTGATACTCGAAAAAGCGTCCGGGCTTATTGCAAGTGACCTGGATACTGAATTTGATGTCTATGTTGCGGACAAAGAGTTTAACTGGACCTATGTAAAAACACATGAAGAAGAATATGGGCCTTACTTTTGCCGAAGGTGAAATCTTTGCTAAATTAAAACAAAATACCCGGGTGAAATACCCGGGTTAAATAATTTATATAACTTTTCAGATCAGTTAGGATTGGAGGGATTGTAATGATTTTCAATTGATTTGGTTTCAGGGTTTACTATTATTATTTCCTTGCCGAGCTTGACTATTTTGCTGACGGAATCTTTGGGTGCTTTATTGTCGGTGATGATGATATCGATTTGTTCGAGAGGGAACGAATTGCACAACGAATTAATTCCCCATTTGGAATAATCCAATAATAAAATACGTTTTTGAGCTATGGATGCAAGTGCCTTTTTTGTCGAAGTTAAAGATTGAGAATGTTCGAACGCGCCTCCCGGAACGCGGAAAGCCCTGCAAGACAAAAATGCAACATCAGCCTGGTACTGCTTCATAATGTCCGGATCAGCAAGAATAACGGAACGGTTTTTGTGATGAAGAAAACCTGTTGGAATTAAAACCTGTATGTTTTCATTATTGGATAAAGTCATTGAAGCTGTAAGGCTGGTTGTGATAACGGACAGATGGATGTTTTCGGGCAGTGTTTCAACTAACAGCTGGGTGGTGGTTCCGGAGTCGATACATATGGTTTGATACGGACGAATATATTTAAGTGCGGCAATGGCTATGGCTTCTTTTTCTTCTTTATGTTCTCCGATTTGAACATAGTAGTCTGTCGGCTGTGCAGGTTTTAAAAGAACTGCATAACCCCGCTCTCTTTTTACAAAATTCATTTCCTGCAACTTATCAAGATTGCGCCGTATGGTCATTTCAGTACAATTTAATTTTTCCGCAAGTTCTCTTATGGAAATGGTATTTTGCCTTTCCATAATCTCAATAATCTGTGAGTATCGATCTTTTTTCATTTATTCTTTTACCTCGCATCAAGTGAAAAATTTTAGAAAATCTGATTATTTTGTATGTAAATATTATAAAATCACATTTTAATTATATAATATCAAATTAAATAATACAACCTAAATTGTGCCATGATATTTTAAAAAGAACGTTAAATTTTCGAATAAAATAAATAAAATTATGGTTTAACGTAAAAAAACAAAACATTAAATGTTCGAAATAAAAAATAAAATGTTTGACAAAGAACATAAAGTATGATTTAATATAATTGAAGATAAAAAATTGAATAGGAAGGGAGAATATGAATAATTTTTACGTTCTCAGCATAGATCAGAGCACTCAAGGGACTAAAGCGGTTATTCTAAACGACTCTGGAATTATTCAAGCAAGACATGATCTCCCACATAAGCAAATCATAAATGAAAATGGATGGGTTTCCCATGATCCGGAAGAAATCTATGAAAATGTAATTAAGACCGTGAAAATGGTAGTGGAAAAAGCAGGCATAGATAAAAACCGGATTCTTTGCGTGGGAATTTCAAACCAGAGAGAGACAACAGTCGTATGGGACAAGAAAACAGGCAAGCCTCTTTGCAATGCAATTGTTTGGCAATGCAACAGAGCAAAAGATATTTGTGAAAGAATAAAAAAGGCGGGATACGAGAATTGTATAGCCGCAAAATCGGGTTTAAAGCTTTCTCCGTATTATCCGGCCGGTAAGATGACATGGTTTATGGAGAATGTTCCGGATGTAGACAAAAAAGCAGATGACGGAGATGCGGCTTTTGGAACAATAGATAGCTGGCTTGTTTATAAACTGACAAAGGGAAAAAGTTATAAAACCGATTATTCAAATGCCAGTCGTACCCAGCTTTTAAATTTAACCACACTGAAGTGGGATGAACAACTCTGCGACATATTTGGAATACCGGTTAAAGCACTTCCTGAGATTTGTGATTCAAATTCAGTGTTTGGCGAAACTGATTTTGAAGGTTATCTTGAAAAGCCCATTCCAATCTGCGGGGTACTTGGGGATTCCCATGGTGCGTTGTTTGGACACAACTGCAGAAAAGAAGGTTCGATAAAAGTTACTTATGGAACAGGCTCATCCGTTATGCTAAACACGGGCAACATACCGATTTTCAGCAAACATGGATTATCCACCTCTCTTGCCTGGGTAATCGACGGAAAAGCTTCTTATGTTCTCGAAGGCAATATTAACTATACCGGTGCGGTTATTTCATGGCTTAAAGATGCTCTTGGATTGATTCAGTCTGCGAAAGAAACGGCTGAGTTGTCAAAAAGGGCAAACCCAAATGATGGAACTTATTTGGTTCCCGCATTTACCGGTTTGGGGGCTCCGTACTGGAAAAGCGAAGCCAAGGCGATCATTGCCGGAATGAGCCGTTCGACCGGCAAAGCAGAGCTGGTGAAAGCGGCTAATGAATCTATTGCTTATCAAATTAATGATGTTATTTTGGCAATGCGAAAAGATACGGGGTTGGAAATTTCGGAATTGTGTGTTGACGGAGGACCGACCAGGGATGATTATCTGATGCAGTTCCAGAGCGATATTTCTGATGCAGATATTAAAATACCCAATATTGAGGAGCTTTCTGCAACAGGAGCGGCTTTTCTGGCCGGAATGTCAGCCAATCTGTATGATGACACCGTGTATAATGCCATATCATATCGATTTTACCATTCCAAAATGAATTCTCAAGTACGCAATGAAAAAGTTGATGGTTGGAAAGCAGCAGTAAATATGCTTTTAAGCAAGGAGTGATATTAATGAAACTTACGGCGGAACACAAAAAGAGACTCTTGATCCAGGCTGCGGACATACGGACAAAAACTGCGGAGTTGGTATATCACGGTAATGGAGGGCATATTGGCGGAGACCTTTCGGAGATTGATATACTGACTGTTTTATATGATTATATGAAACATGATCCGAAGAATCCGGACTGGGACGAAAGAGACTATTTTATTCTGAGCAAGGGCCATGCAGCCGAGGCATACTATGTTTTGTTGCATGAATACGGCTACATAGACAAAAGCGATTTAGATGCTTTTGGTAGCTTTCAGGCAAAATTGGGAGGACACCCTACAAAAAAAATAAAAGGCGTGGAGGCAAATACGGGTTCTCTTGGCCATGGACTCGGTCTTGCGACAGGTATGGCACTGGCTTTGAAAATGAGCAAGAAAAATAACAGAGTCTTTGTACTGACAGGAGACGGAGAACTTGCGGAAGGCAGCAATTGGGAAGCGGCAATGGCAGCGTCAAAATTCAAGCTTAAAAATCTGACATGGATTATTGACCGCAACTATTTGCAGATCAGCGGAAATACAGAAGATATTATGCCGCTGGAAAATCTCAAACAGAAGACAGAGGCATTTGGGTTTCATACCCTTGTTATAAATGGCCACGATCTTGATGAAATCAGGGAGGCACTGGAGATTCAGGATCCTGATGGAAGACCAATGTGTATTATTGCCAATACCATCAAAGGAAAAGGCCTTTACTGTGCAGAGAATAAAGCGGAATGGCACCATAAAACACCCAGTGCGGAACAGATTGAGCAAATGAAAAGGGACATGTCAATGTATAAAAGGAGTTTGATATGATGGCAAGAGAAGCATGTAGAGAAGCTTTCTCCAAAAGAATATTGGAAGAGGCGAAAAAAGACAGAGATATTGTGGTTATATGCACAGATTCCAGAGGTTCAGCGTCTCTTGGAAGCTATCCTGAAGAGTTGCCGGAACAATTTGTGGAACTGGGAATTGCAGAGCAAAATGCCGTAACGATGGCGGCCGGAATGGCTTCGGTAGGGAAAAAGGCATATGTTGTCGGTCCGGCAAGCTTTTACAGCATGCGTGCCGCCGAACAGGTGAAGGTGGATGTGGCATATTCCCATAACAATGTCAAAATAATCGGCATCAGCGGAGGGATCAGCTATGGAGCTTTAGGAGCTACACATCATTCATTGCAGGATATTGCGCTCATGAGAGCAATCCCCGGGCTTATTGTGGAGGTTCCTTCCGACGCCAATCAGATGAGGGCGTTGGTCGGCAAATTCTTAAGCATCGATGATCCGGTATATGTGCGCATCGGACGCGGACCGGTACCGGTAATATACAATGAAAATTGTGATGTAGAGATAGGAAAAGCAATTACATGGTTTGACGGTACAGATGCAGCAATTATAGCATGCGGGCAAATGGTTTGGCGTGCATTGGAAGCAGCAAAAGAGCTGGAAAAAGAGGGTATCCATGTTACCGTTGTGGACATGCATACAATTAAACCTTTGGATGAAGAGACAATTCTTTCTGTGGCTGAAAAATGCGGATGTGTATTGACCTTGGAAGAACACAGCATTTATGGCGGCCTTGGCGGTGCAGTGGCGGAAGTGCTTAAAACACAGACAAAAGCTTCCCTCATGATTGTAGGAATTCCGGATGAAGATGTTCCAAATGGAACTGATGAGGAAGTATTTAGCTACTACGGAATGGATGTGCCTGGAATTGTACTGAAAGTAAAAGAACTTATTGAAAAAAAGAAATAGGGATTCGCAAACCGCAAACAATTCGCAAGCTACAGTACCTTACAGAGAAAATTAATCTATCGCCAGACGGAGGTAAAAGAATGAAAGGAAAAATGAAGGTTTGTGTGTTGACAGGCAAAGAAAAGCTGGAGTGGGTAGAACGCGATATTCCACAGCCGGGAAGGGGGGAATTGCAGATCAAGCTGAAACATGTGGGCGTGTGCGGTTCAGACTTACATTTTTACAAAGAAGGACGTCTTGCAAACTGGGAACTTGACGGACCGCTGGCATTGGGACATGAACCCGGAGGAATTGTATCAGCCATAGGTGAAGGTGTTGAAGGCTTTGAGATTGGTGACAAGGTGGCATTGGAACCGGGAGTGCCGTGCGGTGAATGTGAAGACTGTAGAAAAGGACATTACAATTTGTGCAAACATATCAAATTTATGGCCATTCCTCATGAAAAAGACGGTGTGTTTGCCGAGTACTGCGTTCATAGTGCAAGCATGTGCTACAAACTGCCTGAGAATGTTGACACAATGGAAGGTGGCCTTATGGAACCGCTTTCTGTTGCGCTTCATGCTACTGAACTGTCAAACGCTAAAATAGGCGAAACAGCTATTGTTTTAGGAAGTGGCTGCATTGGTTTGTGCACAGTTATGGCTCTTAAGGCACGGGGAGTAAGTGAAATTTATGTTACTGATGTGGTGGACAAGAGGCTTGAGAAGGCACTTGAAGTCGGAGCAACCCGGGTATTTAACAGTCAGAGGGAAGACATTGTGGAGTTTGCAAAAACTCTGCCCGGCGGCGGTGCGGATCAGGTTTACGAATGTGCGGGAAGCCGTGTGACAACTCTGCAGACATGCAAACTGATCAAACGTGCCGGAAAAGTCACATTGGTTGGTGTGTCACCGGAGCCTGTTTTGGAACTGGATATCGCCACTTTGAACGCAATGGAAGGTACCGTATATTCCGTATATCGTTACAGAAATATGTATCCTATTGCAATAGCAGCCGTGTCTTCAGGAGTAATTCCGCTTAAGAAAATTGTATCCCATGTGTTCGATTTTAAGGATTGCATAGAGGCGATTGAATACAGTACAAATCACAAGGATGAAGTTATAAAATCTGTTATTAAATTTTAAATGCCCGAAGGCAATACGTGAATAAATTGCTTCAAGTCTGACGGCGTAATGCTGCGGAAAACGTATTGGATGTTTTAAAAATCTACAAGTTAATTACCAGAACTATTCTGGTAAAAATAAAAAACTTGAACACAAAATAAATGTTGTGTTCAGGAAAATAATTATGTGAGGTGTATAAAAGTATGTTAAAGTTAAAAAAAGTAATAGCTCTTCTTGTTACAACAATGCTTGTTTTATCCGTGTTAGTTGGATGTGGAAACAATACAACCAACAATAACAGCGGCACAAGCGGACCAAGTACAAACAGCGGAACAAGCGGATCGGGCACAAACAGTGGTACTACGTCGAACAATGTAACCGGAAAAACCGATTTGGCTGACACCAATTTTGACACAAGCTATACGCCAAAGAGAACATCATACAAGATTTACTGCACATACAAGAATATTCATGCCTGGTATGATGCTATCAAATGCGGTATTGATGCTGCTGTAAAAGAGCTGGCAGAAAAAGGCGTTACAGTAGATTATGAATGGTATGGACCTGCCCAGCCGGATGCCGTTGACCAGGTAAATTCCATTGAGACTGCAATCGGACAAGGTTGGGACCTTATCGCTGTCGACGTTAACCAGCCCGAATTGACAGGAGAAGCAATCAACAATGCCGTCGCAAAAGGTATTCCTGTTGCTGTATTCGGAACTTCAGACGTACCGAACTGTGACCGTGCATTCTTTGTAGGAAATACTGACCCGTATGGTGATGGCTGTGCCCTTGCAAAAGCAGTTTGTGAAAAGATGGGTGGCAAAGGTCAGATTGCAATTCTGGCAGGTACTATAGGAGCTTTGGCTCACGAAGAAAGATTGCGTGGATTTAAGGATACAATTGCAAAATATCCTGATATAGAAATCGTTGACGAGCAGCGCGACAACGACGAAGTTGAAAAGGCAATCAGTATTACAGAATCCTGGCTCCAGGCTTATCCTAACCTGGGAGGTATTCTCTGCAACAACATGTCCAACCCGGTTGGTGCATGCCAGGCTGTAGCAGATGCCGGTAAATCAGGCAAGATCGTTATCGGCGGTATGGACCATGACCTTCGTGCTTTGAATGCTCTGAAAGATGGTACTTTGTATGTGGCACAAGTTCAGAACTGCTATGACATGGGTTACAAACTTATCTACAATGCAATAAAGACGATTGACGGTGAAAAAGTTGAAGAGTCAACAGCAGTAGGTTCCACTTCAGTGTATGCACAAGACGCAGATAAATTCATCAATATGTTATATGGAGAGGCAAATTAACATGTACGAATATGTTGTTGAGATGAAAGGTATCTCGAAATCCTTTCCCGGCACAAAGGCGCTGGACGATGTTGCATTGCAGCTGAAGAAGGGTGAAATTCACGCCCTTGTCGGTGAAAACGGAGCGGGAAAAAGCACTTTGATGAATATTCTGACTGGACAGATTTCAATGGATATCGGAGAAATCTTTATGGAGGGAAAACCGGTTCGGTTTTCCTCTCCTAAAGATGCTTTAAAAAAGAGCATTGTCCTGGTGCCTCAGGAATTGAATCTGGTGCCGGAACTGAGCATAGCGGAAAATATCTTTTTGGGCAATGAAATATTAAAAATTAGGTTAATTGACTGGAAAAGTACATGTAAAGAAGCGGAGAAGCTTCTGGAATTGTTGGGTGTGCATGTGGATGTGACCCAACCTGTTAAAAAGCTGTCGGCGGCTTATCAGCAGCTGGTCTCTATTGCCAGGGCATTGGCTTATTCCCCAAAATTGTTGATTTTGGATGAGCCGACGGCGGTATTGACTAAGAATGAAAAAGAGAATTTGTTCAAATCCATGAGAAAACTAAAAGAAAATGGGACAACCATGGTGTTTATCAGCCATCATCTCGATGAAGTAATGGAGCTTACCGACCGTGTCACCATCATGCGTGACGGTCATGTAGTCAAGGTTGTAAACACAAATGAAATTACAAAAGATGAAATGATTAATTTGATGGCAGGCAAAAAAGTTGAAAAAACAAAACGGATAAAGCGTAAGGTTTCCGATGAAATCTTTTTCGAAGTCAGAAATCTTACAAGAAAAGGTGAATTTGAAGATATCAGCTTTCATGTAAAGAAAGGCGAAATTTTGTGTGTGGCAGGCCTGGTTGGAGCAGGAAGAACCGAGATATTTAAATGTGCCTTTGGAATTACGGAAAAGGAACCCGGCGGAAAGATTTTTATCGAAGGCAGGGAAGTAAACATAAAATCTCCTATTGACGCAATCAAATATGGTATTGGGTATGTTTCCGAAGAAAGAAGACATGACGGCATTACACCCAATATGTCGGTTATGGAAAATATGATGTTGCCGTCGTATGGAGAGTTAAAGAAATATGGTCTGATTGATTATGAAAAGGCAGTTTCCATTACAAATGACTACATTCAATCTTTTAGAATCAAGACACCTTCCAGGGACACTCTGATTAAGAATTTATCCGGTGGAAATCAGCAGAAAGTTATCGTAGCAAGATGGATGGCCAAGGGAATTAAAATGTTGATTTTGGATGAACCTACCAGGGGAATTGATGTTAATGCTAAAGGTGAAATCCATCAGCTTATAAGGGAACTGGCTGATAAAGGAGTGGCTGTTGTTGTAATCTCCTCGGAGATAGAAGAAGTATTGGCATTGGCAGACAGAATCATGGTTATCCAACGGGGTAAAATTGGTGGATATATTAACGATGTCGATATGACAACACAGGAAGATGTGCTGAAGGTGGCATTTCAATGATGGGAGGTTACAGGAATTATGAACAAAGTTAAAAAGTTTTTAAAATCAACAGCGGGTATGGTTTTGATAGTAACTATTCTGATTGGTGTTATTGTTCATCTCGCAACCGGTAATTTTTTTACTTCATATAATATCAGTACCCTGACCAGGGCAGCGGCTTTTGTTATCCTTGTTGGATTCGGACAGACCATTGTGCTGCTGACAGGCGGTATTGATTTGTCAGTGGCATCTATTGCGTCAATATGTGGAATGTTTAGTGCAATCTTTATGGTAAGGCTGGGACTGAATCCGTACCTCTCCATTATACTGGCTTGCCTTTTGGGATTGGTTTTTGGTGCGATAAACGGTTTCTTTATTTCTTATTTTAAGTTGACGCCGTTTATTGTGACATTGGCTACAATGGAAATTTATAAAGGTATTGTTTATGTTATTACCAAAGGTATGCCGATTACCGGAATGCCAAAGTCAGCACAACAGTTTGCCAATGGTGTTATCGGCGGTATACTTCCCAATGTTGTTATTATCATGGTTGTTATCTGCATTTTATTAACCATCCTGCTGAATAAAACAAAAACCGGGCGCTATATTTACGCACTGGGAGGCAACAGAAACTGTGCAAGAATAGTTGGTATTCCCATTGAAAGGATTGAGCTTCTTGTATACAGCCTGAGCGGACTTTTGGCTGCAACTGCAGGTGTGTTGATGGCTTGCAAGCTGGCCTCCTTCCAGGCGAGCATAGGTGAAAGCTGGCAGATGGATTCCATTACCGCTGCGGTACTTGGCGGTACTTCCATGGCCGGTGGAATTGGAAGCGTCGTAGGTACTATCATCGGTGGTCTCTTAAGCGGTGTTATTACAACCTGTATCACACTTCTGAGGATTTCATCGTACTGGGAAACAATTGTTACAGGTGCTGTAGTATTGATTGCAGTATTGGTTGACGCCATGAAGGATAACGTTTCATTGCGTCAGAGGATTCAAGGGATAATCTTTAGGAAATAACATGAAGATTTATTTAATCCGGCATGGTGAAACAGACTGGAATAAAAAACTGAAGATACAGGGTCAGGTCGATATTCCACTGAACCAGACAGGAAGAATGCAGGCAGAGATTGCTGCAAAATATCTGGACGGAATTCAATTTGATGCGGTTTTCTCAAGCCCGCTTTTGCGGGCCAGGGAAACTGCTAAGATAATAATTAAAGATAGAAAAATACCCTTTTATATAGATGACAGATTAAAAGAAATTTCTTATGGAATTCGTGAAGGACAGTCATTGCGGCTTATACATGCTTTCCCCTTTTTGAGATTGCATGCTTATTTTAAAAAACCTGAGAGCTATATTCCCCCAAAAGGTGGAGAGACAATTCGGGAATTAAAAGATAGGTGTCGGTCCTTTCTTGATGAAAGGATAGTTCCCATGGAAGAAATATATAACAATGTATTGATTTCCGGACACGGAGCGCTTATCCGGGCAATGATTTCCGTAGTTGTTTCTCTGCCTGATTCCTATTTTTGGAGTGGAAAAGAACAGGGAAATTGTGCGGTAACTATTATGGAATGTAAAAACAAAGAAATAAAGTTAATAGAAGAAGCAATAGATACACAATCAAATTGATTTTATTGATTTTGTGTCAATAAAATCAATTTTTTTGTTGTTGGTTTTAGGTGTATGATAAAAAAATTTATTCATGCTGTTTGGGTTTTGAATATCCACAACCGCAAAAATTTATATAATTGGGATTTATTTTTCCGCATCCTGAGCAGCGCCATTCGTCTTCTTTTAGTTTTCTGCTCTCATTGTTCTGTGACAATATTTTTAAGTTACCCTGCTCGGAAAGTTTGAAAAGAATGACTTCCTGATTATCAATTATTATATACAACGAATATAAAATTGAAAAAAAGACCATTGTTCCCAAAAGTATAGTAATAAAACCCATCCAATTTAATGAAATAAAACAAAATATAGTCAAAATAATACCAAAAACCAGCACAATTTTAGATAAAATATTTAAGAAGATCTTTTAGCATAAACTAACCCACTTTTTTAAAAAAACAAATGATAATTAAATTATAATTTATATTACCAGGAAAAATCAAATATTTAAAAGTTATGGTATAAATTTTAATATTAGATAACCTCAACTTAAAGATGTTAATCAAACACTGAGATTTATTGATTTATAATGATATTAAAAGTATATTTTGGTACAATGCCAAATATAATCCAAAACAACAAAATAAACCTGCAAAATGGTGTGGACATTGGAGAGTTTGACAGGTTGATTGCCAATGCCCTTTTGAAAGATTCAAAGAGATGTGCAAAAATGGGTAGATTGTTGTAAGTGATTTACAGCTCAAAAAGCTCCAGAATTTCACTTTCGGACATTTTTGAAAGGAAGGTTTCGCCCGGCTGAATTACGGAATCAATCATTTCCTTTTTCTTTTGCTGAAGTTCAAATATTTTGTCTTCTATCGTTCCCTGGGTAATGAGTTTCATCACCTGCACAACATTTTTTTGCCCTATTCTGTGGGCACGATCGGAGGCCTGATCCTCAACCGCAGGATTCCACCAGGGGTCAAAATGTATTACCATGTCGGCACCGGTAAGATTCAAGCCTGTTCCTCCTGCTTTTAAAGAGATGAGGAACAGCTTTCCTGTGCCCTGGTTGAAGGCCTTGACCATTTCCACACGGTCTTGGGCTTTGGTTGAGCCATCCAAATAAAAATACTCAACACTTTTTTGGTCAAGGAACTGCTTTATAATTTCCAGCATGCTTGTAAACTGCGAGAACAGCAAAATCCTGTGGCCACTGTCAAAGGCATCTGTCATTATTTCTTCCAATGCCTGTATTTTGCCGCTTTCACCGCTGTAATTTTCAATAAAGAGGGATGGATGGCAGCATATCTGGCGAAGCCTTGTCAGAAGGGACAGTATTTTTATTTGACTTTTTTCAAATCCGTTTGTTTGAAGCTCCATGGCAACTTCAGCCTTTGCCTTCTTAAGATAAGCAAGATAAATTTTCTTTTGCTCTGTGGTCATTTCACAGACTATTTTAGTTTCGATTTTCTCAGGCAGGTCTTTTAATACATCCTTTTTAAGCCGGCGAAGAATAAAGGGACGTATGTGCCTGCCAAGTTCATTTAATGCATTTTGATCCGAGTGTTTTGTAATTGGGGTCTCAAACTTTTTTACAAACTTGCTGTGAGATAAAAGATATCCCGGCATGACAAAATCAAAAATCGACCAAAGCTCTGTGATGGAGTTTTCAATTGGAGTGCCTGTCAGGGCAAAGTTCATTTCTGAATTAATTTGCTTTGCTGTTCTGGCATTAAGAGTATTGGGATTTTTAATGTGCTGGGCCTCATCAAGGAAGCAGTATTGGAATTTTATGTTCCTGTAAAGATCAATATCCCGCCTTAGTAAAGGATAGGAAGTTACCACGATATCGGCATCTTTTATTTTTTCAAACTTTTCATGCCGCTCTGAAACAGAACCGGAAATAACCAGGACTTTAAGCTCCGGCGCAAACTTTTTGACTTCTTCCTGCCAGTTGTATACAAGAGAAGTGGGTGCGACAACGAGAGAAGGAGCAGCTGCTTTGTTCTTTTCCGACAGTATGAATGCTATAACCTGAAGGGTTTTACCCAAGCCCATGTCATCGGCCAGAATCCCGGACAAACCGTAATACGCAAGGGTTTTTAACCATTTGTAGCCGACCTTCTGATACTCCCTCAAAATGTTTTTTAATTTTTCGGGGATTTCAAAATCCATGTCCCCGGGTTCCTTTATGTTCTGAACCATGTGTTTGAAGTCCAGGCTTCTTTCAATTCCGTTCATATTGGCTTCGCGAAGCAAACTGTCAATATACATGGCTCTGTACTTGGGAAGCTCTATAACCTTTTTGGAAAGATCCTTTACTTTAATATCAAGCTGTTCAACCAGGTTGCTCATGCTTTTAAGTTCCGGCAGGTCAAGGGACAGGAAAGACCCGTCCTTGAGCCTGTAGAATTTCTTTTTTTCCTTTATGGAAGAAAAAATATGTTCAAGCTCGCTTTTATCAATATCTCCGTAGTCAAAAGAAAATTCGAGCATGTTTGAAGCTTGATTAATCCGGATTCCGCCGGAAAAGCTTGGGGGAAATCTTACACTGATATTCTTAAACGCATCGGAATAATACACTTCCGCCAATTCCTGAAGCCTGGGAAGGTCGTTTCTGAGAAACTCAAACAGTTTGTTTTCATCTGTCAAATAGATTATGTTTTTATCCACTAAAAATTCTGCTGCTTCAAAAATTTCTATAATTTTTCTCTCGGATTCCGTATCCCTTACAACTATTTTGTCAGGGTCGCTAATATAATTTTGGCCGGAAAAAGGATTTACAACCAATTGACCGTAATGAAAATTGATAACGGCGGAAATTCCTTCTTTGTATTTGTCAAAATATATCTTTGCAACAAGTTCCTCTTTAACGAGCTTGTCTTCTATTTCTTTGTCAATGGAAACTCTGCCTATTTTATGAATGTGGGGCAGAATTTCGGAAACAAATCTTTCAGTCTGGGCAGCGGAAAAAGTCAGGGTGTCGGTTTTGCCTCCAAGTAGTCTGGAGATAAAAGGAATATAGTATTTTTGTTGTTTTTCGGAAGGGCGGTATATCCTGCCATTATAATAAAAGTAAACTCCTTTCTCGGTAAGAGGTACAAACGATCTTGATTCTTTTAAATGCAGCAAAACCTCATTATTTTTACGGGACAGAGAAAAATCCAGGGGAAGGTCCTCTTCCGCTATCGACACAAGTTTTTCTCCGTAGTCTAATACTTTTGCATAAAAATTTCTGTTTTTTAAAGCATCAAATATTCTAAGCAGGTAAGGGGTTGAAAGCAGTACCTTTTTATCGAAAAACGCACTGGGCATTGACTGGTAAGTGTATTTTAATCTTTGTTCCAAATGCTTCTCGTTTTCATATATTTCCATGAGTATATTGATAATTTTTTGATCCCCTTCTGAAAAAGTATGCTTTGCAGGGTCAAAAGTAAAATTTTTGCCAAACTCCAGAGGTGTGTTTGTGTATATGTGGTCTAAAAACTCCTTCATATTCTTTACAATGTACAATCTGCCGATGCCAAGTCTAAGTTCGACTGAGGATATGTAGCTGCTAAAATAATCCCGGTTGAATTCATAGCTCACCTCAATCTGAACTTCCTGTTTTGTGTGTTCGTCCAATAAACCGTCAAAAAAAGCAAACAGGTCCTCAATGGTATTTTTGCCCTGTTTTTTGGAATCGCCGTAATTGTCATATTTGTAGTATTTATATTTGAGAAGTTCGCTTTGAGCCATTTTCATTACAGCCACAATGTGCTTGCATGCACCTGAATAGCTGTAGTAAGCAGGGCATGTGCACTCATAGTCGCAGATATCGCCGCATTCGTTAAAATATATTGAGACATCGTAGTCTTCGGAACCTCGAACGACAGCATTGATTACCAATTTGTCATTGTCAAACTCAAAGCGTCTCACCCGGTGATTGAGATTGTACAACAGGCCCATTTTGTAGGTTTCATTGTTTGAGGCATGGCGAAGGATGATTTTTTCGTTAATGTTGAATATATCCATAAATTAACACCTCTAAAGTGGCAACTGTAACTTTCAATTAATTAGTATATAACAATTTGTAAAGAAACGAAATAGAATCAAAAAGAATAATTAACAAATTCTGTAACCAGATAAATATATCGCGAGTTCAAAGCTGCTTCGGAACCCGCGATACGTTTTTATATTATAAAGATATATAGAGTACATACTTCTTGTACTTATGGGGTATATACTGCTATATAAGCGCTTCAAGTTCCCCAAGGATTTTTTCAAACACATCCAGGGCGTCCTGCACCGGTTTTGGCGTGGAAAGGTCGACTCCGGCAATTTTAAGAAGTTCCAGTGGATAATCGGAGCTTCCGCTTTTTAAGAATTTGATGTATCTGTCCACTGCAGGCTGTCCTTCTTTTAGGATCATGTCCGATATGGCGATTGCGGATGAAAAGCCTGTGGCGTATTTGTAAACGTAGAAGCTGGTGTAAAAATGGGGAATTCTTGCCCATTCCATGGATATTTCCTCGTCCACATTTACCTCAGCTTCAAAATATTTTTTGTTAAGATCATAGTATATGTTGCTTAAGATATCCGCTGTCAAAGGTTCTCCGTTTTTATGTTTCATGTGTACTGTTTTTTCAAACTCGGCAAACATAACCTGCCTGTAAACAGTGCCACGGAACTGTTCTAGATAATGATTCAGAAGATAGGCTTTTTCCGTTTTGTCTTTCGTTTTGTCAAGAAGGTAATTCATAAGCAGGGCTTCGTTCACTGTTGATGCCACTTCTGCAACAAAGATTTTATATTCCGAATAAACATAGGGTTGGGTTTTGTTGGTGTAATACGAATGGAGAGCATGGCCCATTTCATGAGCTATGGTGAACACGTCATTTATTGTGCCCTGGTAGTTTAAGAGGACATATGGATGCGTTGTGTATGCTCCCCATGAATATGCGCCGCTGGTTTTGCCCTGGTTTTCGTACACATCTATCCAGCCGTTTGTAAAGCCTTCCTTAAGGTGCGAGATATATTCTTCCCCCAAAGGGCGAAGTCCTGCTTCCACCATCTTTAAAGCTTCCTCATAGGGAATGTTCTTTTTTGATTCCTCGACAATTGGAACATACAGGTCATACATATGAAGCTCGTCAAGCTTTAAAGCCTTTTTCCTGAGTTTCAGGTACCTGTGGAGAAGATGAAGGTTTTTATTTACCGTTTCAATTAAGTTGTCATACACGTCCACGCTTATGTTGTCAGCATCTAAAGAAGCTTCAAGGGATGAATCGTATTTGGCGGCAGTTGCGTAAAATTTGGAGGCTTTGATACTTCCGACAAGTGAAGCCGCAATGGTATTTTTGAATTTGGCATAAGTGCTGTAAAGTGCCTGGAATGCATCTTTGCGGACTCTCCTGTCTTTGCTTTCAAGAAATTTAATGTATCTGCCCTTGGTAAGTTCCACTTCTTCCCCGTCTTCATCTTTTATAAAGGGAAACTTAATGTCTGCATTGTTGAACATGGTAAAAATTTCCCTCGGAGATCCGGCCATTTCTGAGGCAAGGGCCAGCAATTCCTCTTCTTTTTCCGAAAGCACATGCTCTTTTTGACGCAAAATTTCGCGGAAAAACTGACGGTACAGCTGAAGGTCTTTGTTTTCTTCAAGATATTTGTTTAATTTCTCCTCAGGGATGGTGAGTATTTCAGGCACAATAAAAGATGTGGCTGCGTAAGCTTCGGTCATAAGGGCGGATGCTCTGTCGGCCAGGCTCTGGTATGTGGAATTTGAGTTGTCTTCATCCTTTTTCATACGGGCGTACACAAAGACCCTGTCATTGGTGGACATCAGTTCATTGCTGAGTTTTAAGCATTCTAAGAGTGTGTTTGAATCTTTGCCCAATGTACCTTTGAATTTAACTATTTGGGATATATATTCTTTTACTTTGCTGAAATCTCTTTCCCAATCGTCAATACCGGCATATATATGTTCAAGCTTCCATTTGTATTTACTGTCTATTTCATCTCTTTTTGGAAGTGCATTTGTTTTTGATTCCGCCATGAAAAAACTCCTCCTTTAAAATGATTTGTTTATATCAATGACAATAACAAGTTCATAGCTCGTTGTATTTGTTACTTTTGCCCCTGCACTTGCTTACCGGATACTTCAGTTCATTCTTTTTTACCTTGTCGAGAATTGCCCGGTTGAGATCAAGCCCGAGGTCATGGCTTAAGAGCAACAGGTATGATGCAATATCGGCAATTTCGTCTTTTACATCTTCAAATTTGGGTGAAGAAAGGTACTCATTTGATTCTTCATCGGTTTTCCATTGAAAATGTTCCATAAGTTCTGCCGCTTCTATTGCAATTGAAACGGCCAGATTCTTTGGAGTGTGAAACTTGCTCCAGTCGCGGTCGTTTCTGAATTTTAACAGTGCATTCAGAGCGGTGTCAAGATTTAAACTGCCCATTATACAAAAGTCCTCCTTGTAAGAAAAGGAATAAGAGATGTATATTTTTTACTTTAGGTTACTATACCATTATAACCCAACGGATTGCATTTTCCAAGGTTAATATTCACGAAAAAGGAGGGTTTTATTACAAAAAAATGCGCCTTTCCAGGGAAGAAAGGTGCAATAAATGGGTTTAGTTATTTATAAATAGGAGAGTGTATGAAAGTATTAAAGTTTGTTTAAAGCTTTGTACAATATTACTGCCGCCTCCGCTCTTGTGGCGTAGTCTTTAGGGGACAACTGTGAGCTGCTTTTGCCGGTTATAATGCCTTCTCCGTTTAGTATGGCCATGCTCTGCAGAGCATATATGGAAATAAGATTTTTATCTGAATATTTGTCTAAAACTGAATCACTGTGATTTGGCAGTGGCTTTCCTATGATTTTAAAAGTTTTTGCCAGAATTACTGCCATGTCTTCCCTTTTTATAGGATCATCGGGATAAAAGTAGTTGTTGCCCGTTCCTGAAACAATGCCCATGTTTTTGGCAATCATGACATTTCTGTAATACCAATGATTGGGCTTTACATCGGCAAAAGTACCTGTCGGGGTCTTGCTAAGCTGGAATGCATTTACTATAAGTGTTATAAATTCTGCCCGGGTTATTCGGTCATTGGGTGCGAATATTCCCTGCTCTTCCGATTTTCCGTGTATAATGCCTCTTGCCGCCAGACTTTCTATGGCTTCTTTTGCCCAGGGAACGGAGTTTAAATCGTTAAAGGTTTTGGAAAGGGCGGTTTTGGCCATTCCGATATTGGTATAATTGGTGTATGTGTTTTTATAATAACCTTTGACTCTATAGTAATATGTGGTATTGGCATAAAGCTGATTATCTGTAAATTTGGTGATATTTTTGGCTACTTTTGCAATTTCAGTGAAATCTCCATTGTTTGATTTTCTTTCAATGACAAAGCCTTCTTCATCATCGGAATTGTCCTTCCATTCCAGAACAATTTGATTTGGAGAAACAGCTCTTACCACAAGGTTCGACGGCGCGGCCAAAGATTTCATAAGCACCTGAATTTCCTCGCTGTACACCTCAAAACGGTAAGCCGACTTTTCCGCGACCACTCTGAAATGGTAAAGAGTGTCCGGTTTTAATTCTTTGATTGTATAGCTGGTGGTGTTTTTGGAAAGTGAGACGACCTTTTTCCAGTTTTCGCTGTTTCCTTCTTTCATTTCCACCCTGAAGCCGGACTCATCCTCGGTCATGTCGGTCCAGCTTAGGATTATCTCGGTATTTGATACAATGGTTGCAGAGAGGTTTTCCGGCGGTTTAAAGCTTATGGCGTCGACCGAAGATTCATTTGAATACTCCGACGAGTTGTAAGCGTTGACGGCTTTGATTCTGTAAGTATAATCAGTTTCAGGGTCTGTGTCGTAATCATACCATACGGTTTTATCCGCATCCTGTCTTCCGATTTCTATGAATTTTCCGTTCCCTGTTTTGCGTTCTATTATAATTTCCTCATCATCCCAGGGCTCATACTTCCAGGAAAGTTTTACAAACCCGGAAACAGTCCAGGCGGATGTTAACTTCTCCGGAGTTTCAAAATAAGTATATACACCGGTGTCGTCAGCTTTTTCAGGATAAGGCCTGGAGTAAACCCTGCTGGCAAGATTTGTCCTTACTCTGTAAAAATACCGGGTGTTGGGAAGAAGGTCCGTATCTCTGTAACTTGTATAGCCTGCCGGCAGTGTGGTTACCATTTCCCAGGTACTGCCGTCGCCTGTTTTTCTTTCAATAATGGTACTGTAACTTGCGGAGCCTGCATATGTCCAGCCAAGCTCAATCTCATTTGCAGACAACGGTGTAACTGTCAGCGACGAAGGAGGTCCTTTCAAGATTGATGTTGTGCAGGAAACTTCATTGCTGTAAGATGAAGCATCTCCTATTGAGTTGAAAGACATGACTCTGTAAGTATAAGTGGACTGAGGGTTTACGTTGTTGTCTACATAAGAAGTGGTATTTGCAGGCAAAGTTGCAATGGGAACAAAGGTGCCTGTATCAACTTTTCTTTCAATTCTGAAGCCTGATTCATTGCTGGAAGAATCTTTCCAGTTCAGGGTTATTTTTGTGGGAGATGTAATCTCCAGCATTAAGTTTGATGCTGCAGACGGCTTACCTGTGTATATGGAATACACAGGAGATGAAGCAGAGTTGCCGTTTTCATCATATGCTGTTATCCGGTAGTAGTAATATTTGTTTGGAAGAATTCCCTCTGTGTCGGAATAAGATGTTATATTGCTGTCAAGGACGGCTAATGTGTAATAGCTTCCCGAATCAATTCTTTTCTCTATTTTAAGGGTAAAGTTGCCTTTTGAAGGAAGGCTCCAGCTTATGTCGATTCTTCCGGAATCTACGGGGACGCATTGAATGTTTGTAGGAGCCAAAAGCCTTGCCACGGGATTTGATATGTTACTGTAACCTTTATATTTTCCATTGTCGATGCTGAGCCTGTATCTATACGTTCCATCGCTGCTGATGCTGTCAGTGGTACTGGTACTGTTTTTCGCAAGACTCGTTTTTATTATTTCCCATGAGCCCCATTTCTTTTTATCTTCCAGGTATTTGGCTCTTTCAAGTCTGAATTCGTGAATGTGGTCGTGCGGCTGCCACGAAATTGTTACTGTGCTGTTTTTTATTGAAGCTTCTATCACCGGCGGAACTATCGGTATTATTGAAACAGGATCGGAAGATGGGGATGAGTGCCCATTTCCGTCTATTGACATAATTGTATATTGCGCCTCGACGCCGTAAGTCAGGTTTGGATCAACGAAAGTTACAGAGGTGTTTTTGCCGGAAACTTCGGCAATTTGTCCTTCACCGGATTTGTTTACTATTGTACCGTTTACGGCAAGGGAGTTGTTTGTCCATGTCAGCGTAATTTCGTTGGTATTAATGTCCAGACATGAAGAAACGATGGAAGGAGCTTTCATTTGCAGTGTGGAAACCGTGCTGCTTGCAGATTTAATGGACCTTCCGTTGGAATCCACAGCGGTTACTGTATAGCTGTAGGAGGTCTGAGGCACAAGTCCTGTGTCCTGAAAGCTCAGATAGTTTCTCACAAGGTCAATGTCTATATTGGCGATATGCACGTCGTTTCTGACAATACTGTAATAGACCGCATTTGTTACCGAAGTCCAGTTAAGATTTATTTGAGTGTCGGAGTTGAAATCCGCGGGAGCGGCGTGAAGAGTGAAATCAGCCAGTGCAGTGTTTCTAAGGCAAAAAGTTGTTATCAGAATGATAAGAATGAATACGGTCAATTTTTTGAAGTAATCTATGATTAATTTCATGGTTACCCTCCCTTGCAAGATGAAAGAAAATAAATGTGCTGTTAAACTTTCTATCGAATAATTTTGAAACAAAGTTAAGAGTTTTTGAGGTGGTTATATTTAAATTAATTTTGGGAAAAAATACTCTTGAAATATTTGTGCTTTTTTAGTATACTATTAATCGTTGATTTTGAATAATAGAATACCTTATATGTGCCCATAGCTCAGCAGGATAGAGCGTCGGTTTCCTAAACCGCAGGTCAGGGGTTCGAATCCCTTTGGGCACACCAGAAAAGGCCGGAAAATCAAGCTTTCCGGCCTTT
>JGI2924J29684_1078697_pt1 | contig 112074 bp, 93 predicted proteins | sample BenlonsequencITS_FD_29684 | JGI IMG/M metagenome (IMG submission 29684)
ACCCTCTCTTTTTTGTGTTTGTGGGGGTCTTGGGCCCCTTGTGCACGCGGCACCTGCGCCTGGGGGCAAGCGTCGACAAGCGCACCTTTCCGTGGTTTATAGGGCTTGTAGAGAGCCTTAAAATGGGCTGACATGCCAAGATGGGGCCGAAGTGCTCGAAGCGACAGAAAAGCCAGTGTAGGGAAAACTACACCGGCTTGAAAAAGTGCTTGAGCGTCTGGGTGATGTCTACGAGGCCTACAAACTTCCCGTAGGTCGATTACTCACAAAGGTACGTTCCTCGTTGGTTTGAGGATCCACGAAGGTTAGCGTGCGGGCGATGAGGTGCATTGGGGTGGTGTAGTCCTCATCGTCGACTGCGTGGAGGACGGGGTAGAGGGGGTCGCCGAGGATGGGGGCTGCGAAGTCGCGCATGTGGATGCGCAGCTGGTGGGTTTTGCCTGTTGAGGGGGCTAGAACGTAGCGCGCTTGGCGGGGGAGTGGGCCGTGCATTTCTTCGAGGATGCTCTGTTCGGCGTCTTCGACTGGGGTGACTGACACCAGTTCAGTGCGTGCGTTGACGGGGCCTTCCACGACGAAGGCTTGCACGATGCCGCGTTCTTTTTCGATGCGGGATTCCCAAATCGCGGGACCATCATCAAGTAGCCCTGGAACGAATTCTGCGATTGCCTCATAGGTTTTGGACGCCTCACGTCGGGCAAACAAGGTTTGGTAAGCGCCACGGAGTTCTGGTTTTTTCACCATGACTAACACACCGGAAGTCAGGCGATCGAGGCGGTGAGCTGGGGTGAGATCGTTGTTTCCAGTCAGCACACGCATTTTCACCAGAGCGGTTTCGGTGATGTGGCGGCCACGAGGCATGGTTGCTAGGTAGGGTGGCTTGTCAATGACGAGGATGTCATCGTCTTCGTGAATGACATGAATTTTGTAAGGGATCGGCCGTTCGGCGGCGGGCATGCGGTAGAACCAAATGTCGTCGTCGGGCTGAACCATGGTGTCGGGGGCGTAGGGCTCGCCGTAGTGGTTGACAACAAGGTCGGCGTCGAAACGCGCTTGAAGCGCTTCGGCGTTGTCGGCCGGATTGCGGTGGCGCTGCGTGGAAATGAGGTATTCAACAAAATCGATGGCGCGGATCGGCGCCGCGTCGAGCGGCAAGCGCACACGGGAAGGGTTGAGGCCGTCGCGGATGGGTAGCGGCGCTTTCATTTTTGGCTTTTGTACTACCCTGTTAGACATGGACTTCAACGCAATCATCAACCCAATCATTGAATTCTTCAGCACAGATCTCGGTGCTGTGATCGCTCAAATCAGCCGCACCTTGTTTGACCTGCTTTTCCCTTCAAACACTGATGCCGCAGTGGTGAATGCTGGATAAGTTTTTAACATGTCTAGTGTAGTCGGGGAAGGCCCAAAACCACGATTGAGCGTGCTTGATCTCGTCGCGCTGAGTGAAGGGATGACGGCCGGCGAGGCCATTGCACACAGTGTTCGCGCTGCGCAGATCGCCGAAGAGCACAATTATGCGCGTTTCTGGGTGGCGGAGCACCACAACTCGGAAGGCTTGGCATCTTCCGCGACGACGCTGCTCATGGGTCATATTGCAGGCCACACTTCACGCATTCGCGTTGGCTCCGGTGGCATCATGATGCCCAACCACTCCGCGCTGCACGTCGCCGAAGAACTCGGCACCCTTGAGGCCATTTACCCCGGCCGCATCGAGGCCGGCCTAGGGCGCGCACCAGGAACCGACCCCATGACGGCGCGGGAATTGGGTCGGGCAAGTTCGCTTGTCGACGACGTCCTCTCCACAATCGTCTCCCTCCAGAATTATTTGGACACCCCCGAAGAACGCCCGAACATCATCGCGCATCCAGGAATAAATTCCCGTGTGCCGCTATTCATGCTGGGATCTTCCCTCAACGGCGCTGCGATGGCCGCTAAATTAGACCTTCCATTCGCCTTCGCCAGCCACTTCGCACCCTTCCAAATGGGGCCCGCCATCGCCTCCTATCGCGAACTAGCAGCCAATCCTTATGTCATGGCCGCAGCGAATGTCCTGGTGTGCGACACCGAGGAAGAAGCCGAATTCCAGATCTCCACACTGCACCAAATGTTCGCCGGAATCGTGACGAACTCCCGCGGCAAACTTGCCCCACCAGTGCGGAATCTGAAAGACAAACTCGACCCGATGATCTGGAAACACATCGAAGATTCATTGGAAATGACTTTCATCGGAACAGCCGAATCAGTGGTATTACAACTGCAGGAATTCGCTGATCGCTACAAGTTAGATGAGATCATTACAGTCACCTACTCCTACGACCCCGAAGTCAGGTTCCGCTCCATAGCTGCACTTGGCACGGCATGGAATTAGTGTCAAAAGCCTCAAAAATACTGGTACTAACCAGCTGTGCGGATCGGGTATCCGCGCTACACTTAGAGGTGTTAGAGATCATGAGTTTCCACGAACTGTAACGCAGGATTCACCAATCAATGAAAGGTCGACCGACATGAGCACTGAAGACATTGTCGTCGTAGCAGTAGATGGCTCGGACGCCTCAAAACAAGCTGTTCGGTGGGCTGCAAATACCGCCAACAAACGTGGCATTCCACTTCGCTTGGCTTCCAGCTACACCATGCCTCAGTTCCTCTACGCAGAGGGAATGGTTCCACCACAAGAGCTTTTCGATGACCTCCAGGCCGAAGCCCTGGAAAAGATTAACGAAGCCCGTGACATCGCCCATGAGGTAGCGCCAGAAATCAAGATCGGGCACACCATCGCTGAAGGCAGTCCCATCGACATGCTGTTGGAAATGTCTCCCGATGCCACAATGATCGTCATGGGTTCCCGCGGACTCGGCGGACTCTCCGGAATGGTCATGGGCTCCGTCTCCGGTGCAGTGGTCAGCCACGCAAAGTGTCCAGTCGTTGTTGTCCGTGAAGACAGCGCAGTCAACGAAGACAGCAAGTACGGCCCAGTCGTCGTCGGTGTGGATGGCTCCGAAGTCTCCCAACAGGCAACCGAATACGCATTTGCGGAAGCTGAAGCTCGTGGCGCCGAACTCGTTGCAGTTCACACCTGGATGGACATGCAGGTACAGGCATCACTTGCAGGTCTTGCAGCTGCTCAACAGCAGTGGGATGAAGTGGAACGTCAGCAAACCGACATGCTGATCGAACGCCTCGCACCACTGGTGGAAAAGTACCCAAGTGTAACCGTCAAGAAGATCATCACCCGTGACCGCCCAGTTCGCGCACTTGCAGAAGCATCTGAAAACGCGCAGCTCCTAGTCGTTGGTTCCCATGGTCGTGGCGGATTTAAGGGCATGCTCCTTGGCTCCACCTCCCGCGCACTGCTGCAATCCGCACCGTGCCCAATGATGGTGGTTCGCCCACCTGAGAAGATTAAGAAGTAGTTTCTTTTAAGTTTCGATGCCCCGGTTTCCTGATTTTGTGCAGGGAGGCCGGGGCATTGGTGTTTGCGGGTTAGTTCGGGCCATTCGAAAGGGAGAAACCAAGGGCAGCCAGACAGACGTGCCAAGAATCTGGATTTCCGCCAGGTTTTGGCACGCCCGTCTGGTTTAGGCAATGAGATACCGAACACACGTGCCAAAAGTTCGGCTTTTTCGCCGATCTTGTCACGCCTGCCTGGTTTGTCTTGTAAAGAGTGATTTCATGGCCGAGACTCCTAAAAGTTTGACCTCACAGGATTGCTTCTAAGGGCCTCTCCAATCTCCACTGAGGTACTTAATCCTTCCGGGGAATTCGGGCGCTTAAATCGAGAAATTAGGCCATCACCTTTTAATAACAATACAATGAATAATTGGAATAGGTCGACACCTTTGGAGCGGAGCCGGTTAAAATTGGCAGCATTCACCGAAAGAAAAGGAGAACCACATGCTTGCCCTAGGTTGGATTACATGGATCATTATTGGTGGTCTAGCTGGTTGGATTGCCTCCAAGATTAAAGGCACTGATGCTCAGCAAGGAATTTTGCTGAACATAGTCGTCGGTATTATCGGTGGTTTGTTAGGCGGCTGGCTGCTTGGAATCTTCGGAGTGGATGTTGCCGGTGGCGGCTTGATCTTCAGCTTCATCACATGTCTGATTGGTGCTGTCATTTTGCTGACGATCGTGCAGTTCTTCACTCGGAAGAAGTAATCTGCTTTAAATCCGTAGGGCCTGTTGATATTTCGATATCAACAGGCCTTTTGGTCATTTTGGGGTGGAAAAAGCGCTAGACTTGCCTGTGGATTAAAACTATACGAACCGGTTTGTCTATATTGGTGTTAGACAGTTCGTCGTATCTTGAAACAGACCAACCCGAAAGGACGTGGCCGAACGTGGCTGCTAGCGCTTCAGGCAAGAGTAAAACAAGTGCCGGGGCAAACCGTCGTCGCAATCGACCAAGCCCCCGACAGCGTCTCCTCGATAGCGCAACCAACCTTTTCACCACAGAAGGTATTCGCGTCATCGGTATTGATCGTATCCTCCGTGAAGCTGACGTGGCGAAGGCGAGCCTCTATTCCCTTTTCGGATCGAAGGACGCCTTGGTTATTGCATACCTGGAGAACCTCGATCAGCTGTGGCGTGAAGCGTGGCGTGAGCGCACCGTCGGTATGAAGGATCCGGAAGATAAAATCATCGCGTTCTTTGATCAGTGCATTGAGGAAGAACCAGAAAAAGATTTCCGCGGCTCGCACTTTCAGAATGCGGCTAGTGAGTACCCTCGCCCCGAAACTGATAGCGAAAAGGGCATTGTTGCAGCAGTGTTAGAGCACCGCGAGTGGTGTCATAAGACTCTGACTGATTTGCTCACTGAGAAGAACGGCTACCCAGGCACCACCCAGGCGAATCAGCTGTTGGTGTTCCTTGATGGTGGACTTGCTGGATCTCGATTGGTCCACAACATCAGTCCTCTTGAGACGGCTCGCGATTTGGCTCGGCAGTTGTTGTCGGCTCCACCTGCGGACTACTCAATTTAGTTTCTTCATTTTCCGAAGGGGTATCTTCGTTGGGGGAGGCGTCGATAAGCCCCTTCTTTTTAGCTTTAACCTCAGCGCGACGCTGCTTTAAGCGCTGCATGGCGGCGCGGTTCATTTCACGTTGCGTTTCGCGCCTCTTGTTCGCGATTTCTTTGCGGGCCTGTTTTGCTTCGTTGATTTCGGCAGTACGGGTTTTGGTGAGTTCCACGTTTGTTGCGTGAAGCGTTGAGGCGTTCCATGGGGTGAGAATCATCAGGGCGCGGTTTTTGCGTCGTGTCCACAGGAAGATGCGCTTTTCTTTTTGTTTTGCGCGGTAGATGTCGCGCTGCTCTAGGTGGTGCACTTTGAAATCGTCGGTAAGTGGGTATTTGCGTTCCAAAATGACCATCATGATGATTGTTTGGAGGAGCGTCCACAGGTTGTTGCTGACCCAATAGAGTGCGATTGCTGTGGGGAATGGTCCTGTGAGGCCAAGGGACAGTGGGAAGATCGGCGCGAGGATCGACATCACGATCATGAACTTCAGCATGCCGTTAGAGAATCCGGATGCGTAATCGTTGGTTTGGAAGCTGCGGTACATGGACATCGCCATGTTGATTGCGGTGAGGATTGCGGCTGTGATGAACAGTGGCAAAACGAAACTAAGAACTTCCGCCTGCGTGGTGCTCAAATATTTTAGCTGCTCAGTGGGCATCGAAACATAAGCGGGCAGAGGCACATTGCTCACGCGACCAGCGAGGAAAGATTCCACTTCCTCAGGAGTTAGGAAGCCGATCGACTGGAAGACGGGATTTTCCAAACCACCTTCAGGGCGAGCCATGCGGAGAAGTGCCCAGTAAAGACCAAGGACAATCGGTATCTGGATCAGCCCAGGCACACAACCTGCCAGCGGGTTAATGCCGTATTCCTTATTCAAATCATTCTGGCGCTTCTGCAACTCCCGAATGGACGCTTCATCGTACTTTCCCTTGTATTCTTCCCGGAGCGCAGCGCGGTGAGGACGAATATGTGCGGCAGTGCGGCCCGACTTATACATCTGCCAGGTGAAAGGCGCGATAATTGCACGGATCGTGATGACAAGGCCGAAAAGGGAAAAGAACCACGCCAGTGAATCGTCCAAACCCGCAACGTTGTGAAGAAGCAGGTGCCACAGCTTCATCACTCCAGACACCGGGTAAATCAAAATATCGAGCACTATCGTGTTCGCCTTTCCAAACAGGTGGCACTTCACAGCAGTTGAGTGAAGAGAACCGAAGATCTAAAAACACACAATCAAGCAATAATCGCTATTGCTGATCAGATGTACAATGTTTGAGATATGAATTGATCTCATGTGCACTTGTCTCATGGTACGTGTCTGAAAGTACGGGTACCTAAAAGGACGTTGAGATTCGCCTAACAAAGATTTTGGACGAAAACAGTAACGATGACAGCCACGTTAAGCGCGGAATCTTCTCGCAATGGTAAAAAGCCGCGGCCTCGAGTGAGTGTTTCCCAGGTTGTTGGTGAAATCTTGCTCACCGTAGGCATTTTGGCCTTGTTATTCGCATACTATGAGGCCTATTGGACCAACGTGGAATCTGGGAAATTACAAGAATCGGCTGGTCAAAAGCTTGATGAAGACTGGAATGAAGCTCGGGTGAATCCTCGACAAAAGCTCACCCCGGAACTTGGTGAGGCATTTGCCCGGATGTATGTTCCAGCTTTCGGCTCTGACTTCAACTTCGCAGTGATTGAAGGAACCGATGAGGAAGACCTTCTTGCCGGTCCTGGCCGTTATGTGGATTCCCAAATGCCTGGTGAAGCCGGAAACTTTGCAGTGGCAGGCCACCGAGTGGGCAAGGGTGCGCCATTCAATGATCTAGGAAACCTGGAAGTCTGCGATGCGATCGTGGTGGAGACTTACAATTCCTGGGATGTGTACCGCGTGATGCCGATGTCCACCAACGGTGCAGATCGTGCAGCAGAAGCTGCGGATTGCTTCAACGAAAACCAGGTCAGCCGCATGGCTGAAGGTGACTATGTGAATGTGTCCGGACGAAGCATCACCACTCCGGATCGCATCGATGCCACCTACCCCACACCGGGCGTCTTCGACACTGCAGTGCGTGAAGGATCAGAAGCTCTGCTTACCTTGACCACGTGTCACCCGCAGTTCTCCAACGCTGAGCGCATGATTGTGCACGCAATGTTGGTGGAAGAAATCGATAAATCAAGTGGCGAACGCCCTGCAGCTTTGGAGGAAAACTAAATGTATTCACTTCTGTGGCACTATCTTCCAGGACCTTGGTTTGTAAAACTTCTCATCGTATTGGCGCTCATTGTGTTGGTGTTCTTCCTCCTCATGGATGTTGTGTTCCCATGGGTGTCCACACTGATGCCATATAACGATGTGGCCTTCTAATAGTTAGAGACCAAGATTCTGGATTACTTCCTCAGCGATTAACTGCGCTTTGAGGGATTGATCCTGATTGGTGAACACGATGACCGCGGTGGGGCCGTTTTGAACCGCGTAGAGTGCGCCTGAAGTATCGTTTCCACCTCGGCGGCCACCGGACCACCCTGCGGGTTCCTCAGCGGGCTCAGTGGAATCGATGGGGGCTGCCCAATCCACTACCGCGATAGCGTCATCCGTGGTGGCCATATCGCGGACAATCACCGTGAGTTGTGGTTCTTCGGGGTAGGAGTAAAAAACGCAGGAGGGCGTCGAAAAGCGTTCGTCTGTGCCGTAACCCGTGACGCGCTGGCCGTTGGTATCGGCGACCCAGTCGGTGCCCAGGTAGGGGCATGCGGTTTGTGCGGTGCGTTCGACCGCGGGCATCGCGTCGATGGGAAGGCCGTCAGTAATTACTTCCGGGGCTGCCTCGGTGGTGGTCTCTGGGGTTGCTTCAGGTTCCGCCGGGGTACAAGCGGTGAGCATGATGGAAGCAGCGAGGATAGTAGGTAATGTACGACGCATGCAGTCAAGCCTAGATCGTGTGTCGGAAACCGGACGCAATGAGCTCGATGTTGAAACCCTTGTGAAGAAGGGGAATCAACCGGGCGCGATGAGCTATCGCAACAGTATCCACATTTTGACAGCCTCGCTGCTGGTCGTGGGGTTGGGAGCTTCCGCCCGCCTGACGCTGCCGATGTTTGCGCTGTCGTGCGTGCTGTTGTTTGTGTGGGGTTTTCTGTACTTCTATGGATCAACCAAACGCGTAGATTTGAGCCACGGCATGCAGCTGGGCTGGCTGTTTGTGCTGACGCTGGTGTGGATTTTTATGGTGCCGATCGTGCCCGTGTCCATTTATCTGCTGTTCCCGCTGTTTTTCCTCTATCTACAGGTGATGCCTGACGTGAGAGGCATTATTGCGATTTTGGGTGCGACAGCGATTGCGATTGCCAGCCAGTATTCCGTGGGGTTGACCTTTGGTGGTGTGATGGGTCCGGTGGTCTCTGCGATCGTGACCGTGGCTATTGATTACGCGTTCCGCACGTTGTGGCGGGTGAATAATGAAAAGCAGGAATTGATTGATCAGTTGATTGAAACTCGCTCCCAGCTGGCGGTGACGGAACGAAATGCGGGTATTGCTGCGGAACGTCAACGTATTGCGCATGAAATTCATGACACGGTCGCCCAGGGACTCTCCTCCATTCAAATGCTGCTGCATGTCTCTGAACAGGAGATTCTCGTTGCTGAGATGGAAGAGAAGCCAAAGGAGGCGATCGTGAAGAAGATGCGCCTTGCCCGACAAACAGCCTCCGACAATCTCAGTGAGGCTCGCGCGATGATTGCGGCGTTGCAACCGGCAGCGCTGTCTAAAACCTCCTTGGAAGCAGCACTTCACCGCGTCACAGAACCGTTGTTGGGTATTAATTTTGTGATTTCTGTCGACGGTGATGTTCGCCAACTGCCCATGAAAACTGAAGCCACCCTTCTGCGAATTGCTCAAGGTGCGATCGGAAATGTGGCGAAACATTCAGAGGCGAAAAACTGCCACGTGACACTAACCTACGAAGACACAGAAGTACGCCTTGATGTGGTTGATGACGGTGTGGGTTTTGAGCCTTCGGAAGTGTCCAGTACCCCCGCTGGCCTTGGCCATATCGGCTTAACCGCATTGCAGCAGCGTGCGATGGAATTGCACGGCGAAGTTATAGTGGAATCTGCATATGGGCAGGGTACTGCGGTATCTGCAGCATTGCCGGTGGAGCCACCAGAGGGGTTTGTCGGGGCGCCGGTTTTGGCAGATTCGGACTCAAGTGCTACAGGCGAGGTTGAACTAAGTTCTCCAACTGACGATGAGTAAGGCTAGACTAAAGTACGATTCATCTGCTCATCGATACTCTTGAAGGCGCATTTTCATTCGAAACGAAGTGCGCCATTGGGAAGGACCTAGTTCAAACAATGATTCGCGTGCTGCTTGCTGATGACCACGAAATCGTGAGGCTCGGACTCCGAGCTGTGCTGGAAAGCGCCGAGGACATTGAAGTGGTGGGCGAAGTCTCCACCGCCGAAGGTGCGGTGCAGGCAGCCCAAGAAGGCGGAATCGACGTCATCTTGATGGACCTCCGATTCGGCCCCGGCGTCCAAGGAACCCAGGTTTCCACAGGCGCAGACGCCACCGCAGCCATCAAGCGAAACATCGATAACCCGCCAAAAGTCCTGGTCGTGACCAACTACGACACCGACACAGACATCCTCGGCGCAATCGAAGCCGGCGCACTGGGCTACCTGCTCAAAGACGCCCCACCGAGCGAACTCCTGGCAGCAGTACGATCCGCAGCAGAAGGTGACTCCACACTGTCACCCATGGTTGCGAACCGCCTGATGACTCGCGTGCGCACCCCCAAAACCTCACTCACCCCACGTGAACTGGAAGTTCTCAAGCTGGTTGCCGGTGGATCCTCCAACCGCGACATTGGCCGTATCCTCTTCCTCTCAGAAGCCACGGTGAAATCCCACCTCGTGCACATCTACGACAAGCTCGGCGTGCGGTCACGTACCTCCGCTGTCGCAGCCGCACGTGAGCAGGGGCTGCTGTAGCGGGGGTTGCTGCAAGGCTTTAGGTATCCGCGCCGGGGTTGGCCTACGGGAGCATCCCGAGGCTTTAGCAGGGGCACGGGCTCTGGCTTGGGCTGAGTCAGGGGCGCGGCCAATGCTTTCCGACGCGTGTCTCCACGGCTTTATTTAGTTTTTCAAGAAGTTTGACGAAGGTGCGTAGATCCTCTTCGGGCCAGTCTGAAAGTAACTCGGCATATTTTTCTTGGCTGGATGTGCGTTCCTCGTTGAGCAGTTCATTGCCGAGGTCGGTGGGGTGGAATTTCCGAGCGATTCCACCGTCGGGATCTGGGATGCGTTCGACAAATCCTTTGGTTAGTAGGGCTTTTGTCTGACGGTTAAGGGTAGATGCGTCTAGGCCGGTGATGGCGCTGAGTTCGCCGATGGTGGAGGGGCCACGTAACTGGAGCAGCGTGAGTAGGTTGTAGCCGCTGGAATCGAGGACGCCAGCATTCGTACCTGCTTGGCCGGTGTATTGATTCCGGTGACGGGCGAAGATGGTGGATTCGTATTCCAAGGCCGCGATGGGGTCGGTGCTCATGGCTCTCCAGTTTGCCAGCTATTGCATCTTGCACAAAATGTGTACCATACACATAATGTCATCGAGTCCTCCCGAATCAGCCACACCACAGATCAAATACGGCCTGCTGGTGGTCACTCTCGCCTCAGCTGGTATCACTGTTTCCCTAGCGCAGACCCTGGTTATTCCGATCATTGGTCGGTTGCCCGAGATCTTCAACACCACGGCTGCTAATGCCTCTTGGATCATTACTGTGACGCTGTTGGTGGGCGCAGTGGCGACTCCTGTGATGGGCAGGCTTGCAGATATGTACGGCAAGAAAAAGATGATGCTCATCTCACTTGTCCCGTTCATTCTTGGATCAGTGATCTGCGCTGTGTCGGTGGATTTGATTCCGATGATCATCGGCCGTGGTTTTCAGGGGCTTGGCTCTGGCCTGATTCCTCTTGGCATTTCTCTCATGCATGATTTGTTGCCCCGGGAGAAAGCAGGGTCTGCCATTGCTTTGATGAGTTCTTCCATGGGCATTGGCGGTGCACTCGGTCTACCGCTGGCTGCTGCTATTGCCCAGTTTGCGTCCTGGCGGGTGCTGTTCTGGTTCACCGCTCTGGTAGCGCTTACAGTTGGCGCGGTCATTTGGAAGGCGATTCCTGCTAGACCCAGGATCGTGAGGAGTGGCGGCTTTGATTATTTCGGTGCTCTCGGCCTTGCAATGGGACTTATCGCATTGTTGCTCGCGGTGTCCAAGGGATCAGAATGGGGCTGGAGAAGTGCCCTGACCATTGGGTTATTCGTGGCAGCGCTGGTGATTTTGGTGGGTTGGGGCTGGTTCGAAACCCGCCAGAAATCCCCTTTGATTGATCTGCGCACCACTATTCGGGCGACCGTGTTGATGACAAATATTGCGTCCATCCTCATCGGTTTCACCATGTATGGAATGAATCTGATCCTGCCTCAGGTCATGCAGCTGCCTGTAATTCTGGGCTACGGTCTAGGCCAGAGCATGCTTCAGATGGGCATCTGGCTGATCCCGATGGGTCTAGGCATGATGTTGATTTCGAATGCAGGTGCAGCCATTAGCGCTGCTCATGGTCCTCGTGTGACGCTGACAATTGCGGGTGTTGTGATCGCAGTCGGTTATGCACTTACTGCCACAGTGTTGTTCACTATCGGCAACCGCACACCGGGAGGAGATGCAGACAACGCACTTATTTTGACCACCCTGGTGCTGTTCTCAGTGTGTAGTCTCGTGGTCGGTATCGGCATTGGCCTGGCATTTGGTTCCATGCCTGCCTTGATCATGGGTGCCGTACCAGCCACGGAGAAAGCCGCAGCGAATGGTTTCAACTCTCTTATGCGTTCACTGGGCACCACCGGCTCATCAGCTGTCATCGGTGCAGTGTTGGCCGGAATGATGAGTGGCGGAGTACCCACCTTAGGGGGATTCATGACCACTCTGATCATCGGATGCTGCGCCGCGCTTGTGGCTGCGGTCATCTCCTATTTCATCCCCACCACAACCACTGTGGTGGAAGCAAAATAATCCCGGCAGCGACTCGACCAGCAGCTACTTGTCCAGTAGTCGATCCTGAATCTGATCTGACACCTGGTTCAGATCACGACTGATCGACTGGTGCGCACGGTTCCTCTGCTGTGGAGACATGAACTCAGAGTTATTCGCAGCAGCCTCGAGCTCATTGAGACGCTCTTCAACATCGCGTACAAAGCCAGCAGGGAGGCTGGAGTTCTTTGCGGTTTCGCGAACACCTTGAATACGAGCCTTCAGCGCTGCTGCGTGACCTGCGAATTGGCTAAGCTGCTCCGCGGTGACACCTGCACGACGGGCACGTCCCTTAACAACCTGATCGCGTGCTTCGGTGGAGAGTCGATAAATAATAGGCAGCAGTAGTGGAGTGAGCACACGTGCGGTGCCAGCCCAGCGCTTCACCTTGTCTTTGTTTAGGCGTCCTTGGCGCTTTTGCTCAAGGATATTTTTGGCCATCTTCAGCTCATGCTTGTTGCGCTTCTTCAGGCCCTTTTCTTCAACCTTGAGCAGATTCTTTTCCTGCTGGACAAGAAGCTTCTCGCGCTTGAGATCTAGCTTTGCTTTGTTTTTCGCCTCAGTTTTTACTTTTGCCTCGGCTGCTTTGATCTCAGCTTTGGTCTTCGCGCGTGCGGCTCGGATGGCTTCGAAGATGCCCATTATCGTCTCAACTCTTTCATCGGTCGGTTATTTCTCGACTTCTCGATTCAACTTTACCCACGATGTTGCAATAAGCTCATGTCATTGTGGGAAGAATGCAATCGGAACGGTTAACGCCAAGTGATCTGGTGGGATGTAGGTACCGTCAGGTCCAGCGCATAAATTTCCCAGAAATCTCTCCTTTACCTGCAACAATGCAGCGCAGGGCCCGCCGTGAGGTTGGGTTGACGGAAGTTTTGGATCGTCTCCCAGAGCAGCCCAAAAAGCGGGGCCGAATTCCTTTCACCAGGGCAGATCTAGACAATGATGCTGAATTGGCGGAGTTTGAAACCCTCGAAGCAATTGCAGCCGGCGACACCTTGATTACCGGCGCAGTGTTCACGGGCACCCTCGAAGGGGTGGCATGGGAAGTGCAAGTGGATGTCTTGGTGCGCAACCCTGATGGAAGCTACATGCCCGTGATGGTGAGCAATCACCGTGTCGCCCGTCCGGATCCGCACAAAACTATGCAGGGCATTGCCGTCACCCGCCTCGGTTTGGGTCAGCCGCTAGAGCTCAAGGCAACGCTGCGCCACCACACGATCGATGGCTATCGCCTCACCCTCGCGTTGATGGGTTTGGAGGAAGCTGGAGCAGCACCCGAGTCTTCGATCGGCGCCGTCGTGGGACAGGACCGCGATTGGGCATACCTAGTGGATGTCACCCGCTACGCCCCTGCAGCTCACCGCGCGTTGCTGACCCCGGCGCCGACAGCACCTCGACGGGTAAAAGAGTGCGCAACCTGCAGATTCTGGCCCAAATGCGAACCAGAACTCAAAGCCGCCGATGACATCAGCCTCTTCCTCACCGGCGACCGCGCAGACACCTACCGCGAAAAAGGCATCAACACCACAACAGCGCTTATCGACGCCAACCTCGGCGAAATCTCCCACGTCGCTGCCGCCTGGCGCGCCGAAATCCCCGTCCTTCGACGCGAGGCGCACACCAGCGCCCCACGTTTCGATGTGGAAATCGACGTCGATGTGGAAGCCTACCTAGATTTAGGTGCCTATTTGTGGGGAGCTTGGGACGGCAAAACGTACATACCTTTTGTCATTTGGTCCGATCTCGGTGAGGCTGCCGAAGGTGAGAACTTTGCTCGCTTCTGGTCCTGGCTGAAATCGCGCCGGGACAAAGCTCGCCAGCAGGGACAAACCTTCGGTGTGTTCTGCTATGCCAGCAACGGCGAAAACCACTGGATGCTCTCCACTGCTCGCAGATTCTTCGGCAAAGTCAAAGGTGTGCCCGACGAGCAAGAAATCCGCAGCTTCATTAGCTCTGACCAATGGAATGACATGTTTGCTGTCGCGCGCTCCCAACTTGTTGGCCCCGGTGGTTTAGGTCTGAAACAACTCGCGCCGGCAGCTGGATTCCATTGGGAGGAAGAAGACTTCGCAGGTGAAGATAGCCTCCACGCATATCTCATTGCTTCCACGGCTGCCGAACCAGAAGCTGAGGCCGCTCGTGCTCAATTGCTCAGCTACAACGGCGATGATTGCAGGGCCACCGCAGCGGTTCGCCATTGGCTTCGACAAGGTGCGCGCACGGCACCTGTGCTGGGGAATATTTAAACCAAGGAAGGATTCTCCAGAGCCGTCCTTGGTCTCAAATGCACAGTTTTCGCGGGTCGAAGTGTGCGATTGAGACCAAGGCGGGGAGTTTTTCAGCAGCCCTTGGTTAATTCGGAGCCGCAACCTTTACTTCCAGATCCATTCCTTGCGCGCGGTGCCCAGCGATGGTGCACCAGCCGTCCATGTCTTCGGAAATATCGCCGACGGTCACCGTAATTTCATCACCTGGCGCCACACGTCCGGTTTGCACACCGTTGGCAAATTTCAGATCGTGCACCATGTCGTCTTCGTTGAGCATCGTGACTTCGAGTGATTTACCAGCAGGCACTTCAATCACATCAGGGATAAACACCATGTCACCTGCGGTAATGGTCACAGCATAGACGTCTTCATTTGAGCTTGCCACCGGCGCAACACCGGGGTTGAGCCCACCGAATGCTGCCAAAATCAGGGCAAGCACAGAGATTCCCGCGGTAATTTGATTGAGTCGAGGCTCCTCCGGCGGAGTAATTGGTTCGCGCTTTTTGGTGATCACTCCGCGCTGCGCCCGCACAGCCTTGGGCAGCAGAATGACAAAAACTGCCAACGCTCCGATACTCAGCAGAGACACCACGACGCGCAGCCACGAATTGTCGGTGAGCAGCCAAATCGCCAGGCCACCGTTGATCAGCGTCCACCTAAACAGCCCCGCAGTGTTTAAAATGTGCGTTCCAGTCCGCACCGCGCTCGCGCCGCCACCCATCGTCGACGGCAGTAGATAACTCATCACACCGATCAGAAGCTGCGCGCCAAAGCCGATGACCAGCGCAATCGTGGGAACTTCCACATGGTAAAGCTCGCCGTCATGCATCACCGCCTGCACCGCCAGCCACACAAGCGTGCCCACGAGCCAAAGGGGTGCGGTGGTGGAGGTGGACGTCGAAAAGCTTAAATTGCTTATCGACGCCTTCCCCCACCCCACCATGGCCAGCAACCATGCTGCCACGTACGCGGCCAGGCCTGTGGCGGCGACATAGCCGTTGTTGAGCAGGATGCCCGTGACGATGATCGGCAGGCTCACCGCCATGATCCCCACAGACCACGGGGTGAAATTGTGGCGAATTTTGGTGCGCCAAATCGCGGCGAACAGCACCGACAGCGAACCGAGCGCAGCAAATCCCACGAAACCTAGAAAATTAATCACCGTGTGGGTGAGAAGGACTCGTTCCTGGAGATGTCCCGACAGCTCCTTGGACAACAACGCTCCGGCAAATGCGCCAAACGGCAGGCAGCACGCGCTGGCAACATACGCGATCACTGCCGACGCGAAAGGCTGACCGCGTTTTGCGCTCCGGAACTGTGATGCCAAACTGCCTGCGTGCCACGCCAAAGCACCGCCCACAATCGTCGCGCCGACACTGGTGACGATCCACTGACCGATCATCTGCCCAATAATCGTGACGATAATTCCCACATTCAGCACCCGAATTTTCAGTAGCTGCGCAGGGCGTTTCGATTCCTCAAGCTTTAAATGCAGAAACTTTTCCGTGAAATGCTGCGACCACACCACAATCGAATTGGTGATGGCACCAAGGGTGAAAAGGTGAATGAGAACCCAACGGTATTCCGGCAGGAGCGGGTGGATTATTCCGGCGATTACCAGAACCATCAACCAAATCGATACTGGTCTACTAGCTTTTCTGTGCCAAGTCCGACTGCTCCATGTGGAATCGCTTCTCATGGATTCAACAATAGCGCCGATTTAAACACGGACAAACTCGTATTAATTGGCGTTGCGGGCAAGCCTTGCCAGCGTCACACAAATCGCCAGCACTCCGCAAAGAAGCAGAATCAACCAGCCAATGAACGCCAACCACGGCAAATGCGTAAACGCGAATCCAGAAACCCAACCAATCACCGAGGATCCCACGTAATAACAGAACAAATACATGCTGGAGGCTTCCGCGCGATCCTTCGTTGCGATGATTCCGATCCATCCCGAAGCACTGGAATGCAGTGCGAAAAATGCCGCGGTAAACACAAACAGGGCAACCAACGTGACCCACAAATTATTAATCCCCATCAGTGCCATCGACGCGATCATCGTCAGACTCAAGAAAATAACCGTTGACCCATTGCCGATCTTCTCCCTCAACGCACCCGCCTGGGTGGAACTCCAGGTCCCGGCCAGATACATGATGAACACCGCACCAACCAGCACTTCACTCAGCCCAAACTGATCAATCATGCGGAAACCCAAATAGTTGTACAGCGACACAAAAGTACCCATGCCCAAAAACGCAGTACCAAAAAGCAACGCCAAACGAGGATTCCGCCAATGAGCAGCCATCGCCGAAATCTCATGGCGCAGATTGATATTCTTCGGCTGGAATTTCCGCTGCTTGGGAAGCAACACCACCATGATTACGCCGAAGATCAGCGCAGCGATAGAACTTCCCAGCAGTGCGTTTTGCCAATGAGTTACTTCAAGTAGTCCCGCCGGAATCATACGTCCAGTGAGCCCGCCGACAGTATTTCCCGCGATGTAAATTCCCATCGCATGCCCAATATCCTTGGGGTGAATTTCCTCAGACAACCAGGTCATCGCCACCGCTGGAGTGCCAGCAAGCAGCGCACCTTGGAGACCTCTGAGCAGGATGAGAGCAGTAATATTGGGGACAAGCGGCAAAATTAATCCCACGATGATGGCCAACGTGAGTGAAATTGTCAGCACCCGACCGCGACCAAATTTCTCCGAAAGTATCGACGCCGGAACAATACACAGCGCCAACATTCCAGTCGTAGCCGACACCGTCAGCGCGGACTCAGTGGGCGTAATTCCCAACTCTTCCGTCATGGTGGGAAGCAATGCCTGCGTGCAATAAAGACCATTGAAAGCAGCAAGACCGGCGGCCAGCATCGCAAACACAGCGCGCTTGTAATTGCGTGTTCCTCGCTCGATGCCTTCGTGGCCTTCGTGGCCTTCGTGTGCCTCGACCTTGCTATCTATTGCTTGGCTCATGGAGTTCATCATGCGCCAACAGCAAATATTAGTAAAATGTTAGAAATAGCTGTTTTTGATTCACTTTGTGCATGTAGGCTGTGACCATGGGCAACGACGGCGGAGACCTGCGAATCGACGACCTACGCAGCTTCATTTCAGTCGCTCAATCAGGCCACCTCACCGAAACTGCCGAAAGATTAGGCATCCCGCAGCCCACACTTTCCAGACGAATCAGCCGAGTGGAAAAACACGCAGGCACCCCACTTTTCGACCGCGCCGGCCGCAAACTCGTCCTCAACCAACGAGGCCACGCCTTCCTCAACCACGCCAGCGCCATCGTCGCAGAATTCAACTCCGCCGCAACTGAAATCAAACGCCTCATGGACCCAGAAAAAGGCACAATCCGACTGGACTTCATGCATTCCTTGGGCACTTGGATGGTCCCCGAACTTATCCGAACATTCCGCGCCGAACACCCCAACGTAGAATTCCAACTCCACCAAGCGGCAGCAATGCTCCTGGTAGATCGTGTTTTGGCTGATGAAACTGACCTCGCATTAGTTGGCCCCAAACCTGCCGAGGTTGGTACCTCTTTAGGGTGGGCGCCACTGCTTCGTCAACGACTTGCCCTAGCTGTTCCCGCAGATCACCGGCTTGCCTCCTTTTCTGGCCAAGGAGAATTGCCGTTGATTACTGCGGCGGAAGAACCTTTCGTGGCGATGCGAGCAGGTTTCGGCACCCGACTCCTCATGGATGCATTAGCCGAAGAAGCCGGTTTTGTTCCCAATGTGGTTTTCGAATCCATGGAACTCACCACCGTCGCAGGGCTTGTCAGCGCAGGTCTCGGCGTTGGTGTGGTTCCGATGGATGATCCGTACCTTCCCACAGTGGGAATCGTGCAACGCCCACTTAGTCCACCCGCTTATAGGGAACTAGGTTTGGTGTGGCGACTCAACGCGGGGCCGGCACCTGCGGTGGATAACTTCCGGAAGTTCGTGGCGGGATCGAGGTATGCATTAGAAGAGGGCTGAGCTGTAAGTGTCGTGGGTGCCGTTTTAAGGGGTTGAGTTTTCCCGATGACTAGGAGTTGGTCCAGATTGTGCGTTAGGGGCCCCTAGGGGCGATTCTGGGGCTGGTGTTTTTGTGGCCATGGGGGTTGGTGTTAATCCTGGAGGCTTGCTGCAAGATTGCTGTTAAACTTCTCGTCACGGATCGCTTGGGAAGCCTGGAAATCGAACGAGTTTTTGCATGATCTCTATGGATTGGCGCGAATTTTCGATCGGGAATTGGCGATTTCGCTCTGGCCGGGGACGAAAATTTGCAACCCGGGGCTTGCCACAGCTGGCCTAGCGATCGGGATCGGCGAAAAGTACTTACTGCCCGGCAACAGTGTGTGGATTCACCATTTTTCGCCGGATGCCCGCCGGAAATGGTGAATCCTAACGCTACCCAGTTGAAGACTCCAAAAAGGGCATCAAAAAACCACCCTGGAAAAACCAGAGTGGTTATTGCACGTACTAAAAATGCTTACTTGGAAGCTGCTGCGAAGCGTGCTGCTGCGTCGTCCCAGTTGAAGACGTTCCAAACAGCCTTGACGTAATCTGCCTTAACGTTCTTGTACTGCAGGTAGAAAGCGTGCTCCCACATATCGAGCATCAGAACTGGGGTGATGTCGACGGAGATGTTGCCCTGCTGGTCGGTGAGCTGCTCGATAACCAGGCGACCGGAGATGTGGTCGTAGCCGAGAACTGCCCAGCCGGAGCCCTGCAGGCCGAGTGCTGCGGAGTTGAAGTGATCCTGGAACTTAGCGAAAGAACCGAAGTCGCGGTTGATAGCCTCAGCCAGTTCGCCGGTAGGCTCGCCACCACCGTTAGGGGAGAGGTTCTTCCAGAAAACGGAGTGGTTGGTGTGTCCACCGAGGTTGAATGCAAGGTTCTTGGACAGTGCGCGGATCTGGTCAGGGTTGGTGCCCTCTTCGCGTGCCTTCTCTAGTGCCTCGAGTGCTGCATTTGCGCCTGCAACGTAGGTTGCGTGGTGCTTGGAGTGGTGAAGCTCCATGATTTCAGCGGCGATGTGTGGCTCGAGAGCGTCGTATGCGTAGTCGAGTTCTGGGAGTTCGTATACAGCCATGGGTAAAAAATCCTTTCGTAGGTTTCCGCACCGAGCATATACATCTTTTGAAAATCCGTCAGATGGCGCTTCGCAAAAGTACTTGGTGCGACACCTCCCAATGATAGGCCTTTTTGTTGATATTGCAACGAAATTTTTCAGCCGACCTATTTATCGGGTAGCGGGTCACAAGCCCGGAATAATTGGCAGCTAAGTAGGGTTGAAGGGCATAAGGCTTCCTCAATTTTCGAAAGGAACATTCCTGTTATGGCATGGTTTTTCGCACCCGAACCCGTGATGGTTACCGCTGATGAGGCGCTTAAAGGTGGCAGGCATCCTGTTTTAGAAAATCCTGCGCCGCACACTGTGTTGGGAACTCCTGTGACTGGTCCGTGGAAAGAAGGCCAGCAGCGAATTTGGATTGGCCTTGGTTGTTTCTGGGGTGTGGAGCAAATGTATTGGCAGATGGATGGCGTTGAGGGAACTTCGGTTGGTTACGCCGGCGGTTTCACCCCTAATCCCACTTATCGCGAGGTGTGTTCTGGGCGCACCGGCCACACTGAAATCGTGGAGGTTGTTTACGATCCTTCGAAGATTTCCCTCGAGCAGCTTGTTGCCCGCGGCCTGGAAGCACACGATCCGACTCAGGGTTTCCGCCAGGGTAACGATGTGGGAACGCAGTACCGCTCTGCTTATTACACCGAGAACGAAGAGGACGCTGCGCGCGTAAAAGCCGTGGTCGATGCCTATGGTGAGACGCTGAAGCAGCACGGTTTTGGTGAAATCACCACGGAAATCGGTGTCATTAGCCCGTCTGACTACTTCCTCGCCGAGGATTACCACCAGCAATACCTGGACAAGAATCCCGATGGCTACTGCCCTCATCACTCCACGGGCATCCCGTGCGGGGTAGAAGCTTAAAAGATTTTTGCTTTTCGACGCATCCCTCCACCTCGGATTACGCCTGAGGCATGACTATCGTCGCGCTTCTTTCCGACCTGGACAACACGCGTAGCTACCGCGAAGAACTGTACTAGTTCTTCCATCAGCACCCGCAGTTGTCTTTGCAAGAGTTCGAAACATCCAACGCATTGGTGACACCGGTGTTGTCGCGGTGATCAGCAATGGGGAAGGTCCGGTTGTTGCGCTTCGTGGCGACATTGATGCGTTGCCCATGGCGGAGCGATCCGGCAAAGAATACGCAGCAACCGGAGTGACACAGGTGGATAACACCACCGGTCAAGAAACTCCGGTGGCGCATACCTGTGGCCACGATGTGCATATTTCATCACTGTTGGGTGCGGTGCAGGCGTTCAATTCTCATCGGGAATTGTGGAACGGAACGTTGATGGCCGTTTTCCAGCCAGCGGAAGAGACGGCAGCTGGTGCGAGGATGATGGCGGATCAGGACAACGCGCCGGGAAATCACTCTCCAGCGTTCGCGCCAGATATGCAGCCAACTCTTGATCGTGGTGTGGAAGCGCTGGTTGTAGCTGCTTCTGCGTGGCTAGTAAAATAATTGGCTAATGAATCCTTTTCTTTCGGACACGTTGATTGTCCAGCAGACCTCTTCCTTCCTGTCTAACAACTTTGAGATCTACAATCCAGACGGCGAAGTTGTTATCAGAATCAAAACTGAAGGGTCGTTGGGCTCTCGGCTGGTCAAGGGCGACCGCAGATTCACACTGGAAGACGCCTTCGGCACCCCATTGATGCAGGTGCGCGATCCCATGAACTTTGTTCGCGACACCTATGAAATTGATGATCCAAATGGCAATCCCATTGCTCATGTGCGGAAGCGTTTCACCTTCTTCAACAAGCGGATGGACATCGAACTACCAGGTGACCGCGTTATTGAAATGCACGGTAACTTCCTTGGATTTGAATTTGAGTTCCGCATGGGCGATCGGATTCCTGCGAAAGTAACCCGAAAATGGTCCGGCGCTGGCAACGGATACCTAGGCCGAAGCACCTACGCCCTTATTTTCGATGAAGAAGCCCCTGATGAAATCAGAAAAGTCATCATTGGAGGCATGGTCGCGCTAGATCTGATCCGGGAGAAGGAACGTAATTAAGCCACCCCCGTTTCATGTCTAGAGAGTGAACACTATTAGGCGCTCGGATTAAATGACGAGGTGGCTTAAGGGACTTCGCAGCCTACTTGAGAGATTTTGACAGATAACTAATAACCTCCACTTGGTCGTACTAATCTAACTTAATCTCTCCCTAGGAGTTCTCCCATGGCTTCACGCCGTTTCCGTATGATGCTCACCGCAAGCATCACCGCAGCTTCCCTTGGTTTTTCCCTCACCCCAGCAATCGCCGATGAAGCTGTAACCGTTGCTACGGCACCCTCCGTCGGATTCGATTCCGGCGTCGAACGCGATGCACCATTCACCGCAGTTCCACACGACGTAGTTCTCGGCGTTGGAGCGACCCAGTCCGAGCTCATTTTCAACTGGATCACCGCGCAGGGCCTAACCGGCCAGGTTGCACAGATCTCCCTGGACGATACCTTCGCATCCCCAATCACCGTTGATGCAGTTTCTGAAAACGTCAGCATCGTGAACACCGAAGGCGATTCCCGCGACCGAGCTGAAGGTGAATACGTTGAATACCGCGATGGCGCAGTCAACCGCGCAACCGTAGATAGCCTCGCAGAAAACACCACCTACTCCTACCGCGTCGGCTCCGAAGCTGACGGCTGGTCCGAAGTGCAAACCTTCAACACCGGCACCTACGGTGACAACTGGAACTTCCTCTTCTTCGGCGACACCCAGCTGTACAACACCCACTCCAACCGTGCAGAAGAAGTCCAGAACTGGGCAAACAACCTGGAACGCGCCACCATCGAAAACCCAGGAACCTCCTTCATCCTCTCCGCGGGTGATCAGGCAAACCACTCCAGCTGGGACGAGCACTCCGCATACATCTCCCCAGAAACCCTGCGCAACTACCGTCTGGCCGTGAACAATGGAAACCACGACCAGTACAACTACGACGCCTACAACGCGATGTACCCACGCCCTAACCAGGTCGATGAGAACTACTTCTTCGAGTACAACAATGCACTCTTCCTGTCCCTGGACTCCAACGACTACTTGGACATCGACGACGACATCGCATTCCTTCGCGACACCGTCGCAGCACACGGTGACGACAAGGACTGGATCGTCCTGACCTACCACCATTCCACTTTCTCCCAGGCCTACCACATGGATGACGCTCGCATTAAGTACCAGCGCGAACGCCTCACCCCAGTGATCTCTGAACTGAACGTTGACTTGGTTCTCGGTGGACACGACCACATCTACACCCGCTCCCACCTGATGAACGGCTTCACCCCAGTCGATGCAGGCCGCGAAGCAGTTGTCGGTGAAACTCTGAACCCTAAGGCCGGCGAAGTTGTTTACCTTGCAACCAACTCTTCCTCAGGCTCCAAGTTCTACGACTTCTACGACTTCCAGCTCGGCCAGCGTTACGACACCGGACTGGATTTCCAGGAAACCGTCGATCAGAAGAAGATCCGCACCTACACCGCAGTCTGGAACCAGGACCAGGTTCAGGACTACACCAACGTTGAACTGACCCCAGAAGGCCTGACTGTGACCACTAAGGACGCAGTCTCCGGCGAGCTGGTTGACCAGTTCACCCTGAGCAAGCAGGACCGCGACGAAGAATCTGAAGTCCCAGTTGAAGATGACAAGGACGGAGACAACGCGACCGGCTCCTCCAACCTTGGTCTAGCTGCTATCTTGGCTCCAGTTCTGGCCATCTTCGGTTTCGTCGGTGGACTCTTTGTTGGCGGCGGCTCCCTCGCTGAGTTCTTTGCCAACCTCGGCGTGAAGATGCCTTTCTAATACTGTCTGAGATTCAAGCACCCGCGTTCATTGCGAATGTGGGTGCTTTTGCAATTGGTAGGGCCTGGTCGGCAGAAAACTAATTAGTATTGGGAATATAAAGTGGTCTTGTTCAATTATTTCCAAGGGGTATTGTGCCTCGAGATTTTGAGTCGGCCTTCTCGTTGCTGAAGGATTTGATTCCTTTTGATGCTGCTCAGCTTCTTCATTTAGAAAGAGGCAAGCGCCCACAAGAGGTGTTTCGGACAGGATATTCCTCTAATACTGCTTGGGCTTTGGCACATATGTTTCCTGAGGAGTATCCAGTGGGGTTTACTAACAAAGCTAGCGCTGAGGCGCCTCTGCCTCCCCCAATTTCTACGTCGACCATCAGAGGCGAATACATTCGGGGGAATTTTCCGAGACGATGTCGCAGCTGGGCGAGTGGCACTTGTCCCAGAAGCAGAGCGTTCCACCATGTTGGGTGAACCGATGTCAAAAAAACTAGGGATTCAAGAGGAGATCCGAGAGAAGGTCCAAGGGCCTTCTGAAAAATCAGAGTTAGCGTCTGATCGAACTGAATAAAAGTCCAAAAAGTGGGGCACCAATTATTCAATAATTGGTGCCCCAACTTTTGGAGTTATTTATTAAGGGTTGGATGCTATGCGGCTGATTCTGTAAAAGTGAATTGAAGTCCTAGGTGGGATGCGAGGCTTTCAAGTGTGGAAAAAGTGGGATTGGCGAGGCCACGTTCAATCTTGCTTATTTCTGCCTGTTGGACTCCAGAAGCTTCAGCAAGTTGAACTTGGGTGACTCCTCGTTGTTTCCGAGCCTTGACTAGTTTTTGGCCAAGAGCTTTTCGTGAGGCGAGTTCTTGAGTGATTAGCGCGGAAGCGTCCTCGTAATCTTGCTTAGCTTCTTTACTCCATGTTGACTTCTCTGATTGTGCTAGAGAACTAAAACTCTTTAATGACATGTTGCTGACTCCTATTGCCAATTCGCGAGACAAGTAAAAGCACAAATCCAAATATATGTTTTGACACATATTCTATCAATGGTCACTGTTTGGCTTTCCATGCTTTGAGGACTTTTCGGGCTCGCTTAATTTCAGTTTCTTGGCGCTTCTTTGAAGAGTCTCGCTGTTTGTTATATCCGCCGAGTAGCAAGACAATCTTCTTTCCATGAAAAGTACAAAATACCCGAAGCAACACCGGTGAGTTTTCTCCAGCGTTGAGGGCTAGTTCTGAGCCTGAATTTCTAGTGAGGTTCTTGAGATTTTTTTACGGTATGTCTAATCCTAATTTCGTAAAGGCCCTGGCCCAGCGCTTTTCCCCATTCAGTCTGGCAAATGTTAATGCCTAGAGGAGTTAGAATATTTTCGATGGTCAAGATAACTGCAGCGCGCTCGTGTTCCTTTAGAGAGTTGAAGAATTTTGGGAAATCACCATCTTCGTCGTAGTGGACAGTCCAAGTATTTTCCGTGAAGTCACTCATGTTTCCTCTAAACTGGGTCGACTGCAGAACACACGGTTGTGGGGTGGGAAAGGTTTGTGGCTTTTCTCCTAAGAGTAGATGTCCCAAATTGAAAGTGCTGATTTCAACATTTTTTGACTGAATATGCCGATTGCAAGAAACGAGAAGGTGCCCATCCAAACGGATGGGCACCTTTTAATAGCTAAGGAGAGAAACTTTTAAATCTCCGCCGCTGCAGAACGAGTTGCGTCAGAAACTGGAACCATCTTGGCCAGCTGGGTGACGTGGCGTGGCTCGAGTTCTTCGAGGGAGGAAACACCGAGGAGAGCCATGGTGCGGGTGATCTCGCTGCGGAGAATGGCGATGGTGCGGTCGACGCCTTCGCGGCCTCCGGCCATGAGTCCGTAGAGGTAGGCACGACCGATGAGGGTGAAGTCAGCGCCCATGGCTACGGCTGCGACGATGTCGGCGCCGTTCATGATGCCGGTGTCGATCATGATGGTTGGTTCAGATCCGACTTCCTTGCGTACCTGTGGCAGGAGGTGGAATGGGACTGGTGCGCGGTCGAGTTGACGGCCACCGTGGTTGGAGAGGATGAGGCCGTCGACGCCTTGGTCGAGGAGTTTGACGGAGTCTTCAACGTTCTGGACACCCTTGACTACGAGCTTGCCTGGCCACATTTCACGGATGACCTTGAGGTCTTCGTAAGAAATGGTGGGATCCATCGCGGAGTTGAGGAGGTCGCCCACGGTTCCGCCGGTCGAGGAAAGGGATGCGAACTCAAGGGTTGGGGTGGTCAGGAAGTCGATCCACCACCATGGGCGTGGGATTGCATTGAGCACGGTGGATGGGGTCAGCTGTGGCGGGATGGAGAATCCGTTGCGGGAATCGCGGATGCGGTAGCCGGCGATGGGGGTATCCACGGTGAACATCAGGGTGTCGAATCCTGCTTTGGCTGCGCGTTCGACGAGGCCGTAGGAGATTTCGCGGTCGCGCATGACGTAGAGCTGGAACCAGTTTCGGCCGTTGGGGTTGGTGGCCTTGACGTCTTCGATGGAGGTAGTGCCCAGGGTGGACAGGGTGAAAGGAATTCCTGCAGCGCCTGCAGCTCCGGCACCTGCGATTTCACCTTCGGTCTGCATGAGGCGGGTGAAGCCGGTTGGTGCGATGCCGAATGGCATGGAGGAGGTTCCGCCCAGGATTTGGGTGGTGGTGTCTACGTGTTCTGCAGGCTTGAGGATGTCTGGGTGGAATTCGATGTTTTCGAATGCTTCACGTGCGCGTGTGATTGAGAGTTCGGCCTCGGCTGCGCCGTCGGTGTAGTCGAACGCGGCAGCTGGGGTGCGTCGTTTAGCAATTTTACGCAGGTCGTAGATGGTGAGCGCGGAGTCTAGGCGTCGTTTCTTGCCGTTGAGCTCTGGCTTTTTGAACTTCATGAGTTCGAGTAGTTCTGCGGGGTTGGGCAGTTGACGTTTCACCATGGGTGGTTCCTTTCGGAGGGGTTTTACTTAGATTTTAGTTCTCTTGGTGCGCGACGCGTTGGATGAAGAACGAGGCGATCACAGAGAGAAGGCAACATGCAGCGACGTAGACGGCGATTGGCCACCATTGTCCGCCGGAGATTTCGAACAGCCATGCTGCGATAATGGGTGCGGTACCGCCGAAGAGTGCTGCTCCGACTTGGTAACCCAGGGTAGCGCCGGTGTAGCGGACCTCAGGTGCGAAGTTTTCTGCGATGACGGTTCCGAGGATTGCGTTGACGCTACCCCAGAGGATGCCGAAGCCAATCACGGTAGTGATAAACAGTGCCCAAATTTCGCCGGTGTTGAGGACCAAGTAGTAAGGGACAATCAGCACGATGGTTGCGGATGCACAGATCCTGTAGAGCACTGCACGGTTGACGCGGTCGGAGAAGGATCCGAACAGTGGCATCCAGATGGTGGCAACGAGGGCGGCGCAAGCAACTGCCAGAAGGACAATGTTGTCGCGGATGTTCAGGAAGTTGGTTGCGTAAGCAACGATGTAGGTGCCGAAGATGTAGAAGGGGCCGGTCTCGGCAGCTTTTGCGCCGATGGAGACCAGAACGGCTGGCCAGTACTTGGTCAGAACTTCCTTCAGAGGCATCTTTACCTGCTGGCCGGAATCGCGGATACGCTTGAACTCGGGGGTTTCATCAAGGCCGTTTCGGATGAACAGGCCGATGAACACTAGGAGGATGGATCCGACGAATGGGATGCGCCAGCCCCAGGTGAGGAACTGATCTTCCGGCATGAGGGTGAGCAGAGAGATCACGCCAGCTGCAAGCAGCATGCCCAGGGAAATGCCCATTTGAGGAACTGCGCCGTAGAGCCCACGCTGCTTCTTTGGAGCGTATTCGTATGCCAGGAGCAGTGCGCCACCCCATTCGCCGCCAATTCCGATGCCCTGCAAAATGCGGAGGAACATCAGAAGGATTGGTGCCCAAATGCCGATGGCGTTGTAGTCGGGCAGCAAACCAATGGCGACGGTGCCGCCACCCATGAGCATCAAGGTGATGAACAGGGTCTTCTTACGCCCAATGCGGTCGCCGATGTGGGCGAAGATGACGCCACCAATGGGGCGGAAGAAGAAGGTCAGGGAGAAGGATGCGTACGCCAGGATTGTGGAGAGGAACTCGTTGCCGCTGGGGAAGTACATCTTGTTGAAGACCAGCGCGGCGACGGTTCCGTAAACCAGGAAGTCGAACCATTCGATAACGCTGCCACTCAAGCTGCCCAGCAGGACGCGCTTGTTGAGTTGCTGCTTGGGCGGTGAGTTTTGATCTACTGCGGTTGTCATGGTGACCTCTTCTCTGAAACGGACGGCGGGAGTAAACGGGCTGAAACCGATTGGCCCAACCTCATGGTCAGACCACAAGAATGTAAGGCGTGTCACCTTTAATTGTCAATGGGGTGTGGAAAACAGTCGAATCCAATTACCCCCATTTAAGCAACAGAGTTAGTTAATCTGCATGACCGGAAACGGCCACGGACGCTTCATGTGAGGTGGGTGTTTTTCAAAGGGGTAACCCAAAGAAACCTCCACGTGGCTTACCCCATCAACGCGGGTTTCGGCAGGAATATGTAGGTGACCGTGAATGGCCATGAGAGCGTTGAATCGTACGGCCCAATCCCTGGTGGCGGTGGTTCCACACCACAGCGCGATGTCTTTTTGGAAGAGCCGGTGGGTGGGCTCAATGACCAGCGGCCAGTGATTGACCAGGACTTTTGGGCCTTTGGTGGCTTTTAGGCGGTCTTCTGTGTAGGTGACTCGTTCGGCGCACCAGGCGGGGATGTCTACGTAGGGGGCGATGGCTAGTTCGTCGTCTAGCTTTATTTTTGCTTGGGCGAGGGCTTGTTTCGCGGTGAGGCCGAGGGGACGGAAAGAGTAATCGTAAAGTGTGAAAAGTGGGCAGATGGTGACGCCACCAAAGATCGGATAGGGATCTTCGGGGGTGATCACGCCGATGGCTCGGAGTTGTCCGACTAATGCTCGGTAGCGGGCTTTGCCGTTGACGCGGTCTGTTTTCCGGTTGAAGAGTTCGTGGTTGCCCGGCACCCAAATCACGGTGTCAAAGCGTTTGACCAGCGCGGATAAGGTACGTACCACATCGGGGATTTTCTCTGCTACATCGCCAGCGACGATCAGCCAGTCGCCGGGGTCCTGCGGCATGAGGGCATCAACGGTGTTTTGGTTTTGGGCGAAGGTGACGTGTAGATCTGAAACCGCCCACAGAGTGCGGGACATTTAGGCCTCGGCGGCAGCGGTTTCTTCGTAGTAGCCTTCGATGTGTTCTTTGATCAAGGTTGCGGCCACTGTGGATTCGCCTGCGCGAAGTGCTGCGAGGATTGCGCGGTGTTCTTTCTGCAGACGCGCCGAGGTGGCTCGCCAATCGGGGAGCGCCCGGGCCCTGGCAACGGTGTGATCTGCCACGGACAAACGGAGGGCTTCCATGAGCGTACTGATCAGAGGGTTTTCCGCGCCTTTGGAGATAACAACGTGGAATTCGGCGTCGAAACGCAAAAAATCCTCGAGCGGTAGCGAGGGGTCGTCCATCTTTTCCAGCAACGCTTCTGCCACGTCCCAGTCGCCACGTTCGGCGCTGGAATGCAGGGCAGCCCAGCCTTCAAGGAGTTGGCGGGTTTCATAAATATCGTGGTGGCCGACCTGGTTGGTGACCAACTGCAGCGTCACGGAGAGGGAAAGCGCCTGGCCAGGGGCAGCAGTGATGATGGTGCCAGACCGCGGGCCGGATCCGGTGGCGGTGGAAATGGTGCCGAGGGCTTCGAGCACACGAAGCGCCTCGCGCAGGGAGCTTCGGGAAACTCCGAGGGTTTCGGAGAGCGCCCGTTCGCTGGGGAGGTGGTCACCGATTTTTAGGCGACCGCTGCGGAGCTCCTCGGTGACCCAATCCATGACAGATTCATGTGCTTTCACACTCATTAGTATTTCAGAGCCTTAATCGCGGACAGCCGTTAGGAGGCTATCAAGGAGGCGGATTAGTTCACCGGGGCGTCGATCATTGGGCGCAAAAGTGCCGTTGTTGTTCTCGGTGAAGGTGGAAAAGGATAGCTGGCTGCGGATATCGTACATGTTGAAGGTGGCGACGATCTGACGCCACTGTTCGACAACACGGATCCCTTCGACTGCACCGTAGGAAATGAAACCGACGGTTTTGTTCAGCCATTCATTGCCCAGGATGTCATACGCATTTTTGAACGCGCCGGGCACACCGTGGTTGTATTCCGGGGTGATGAAAAGGAAGGCATCGCAGGCATCAATGGCCTGTGACCAGGCAGTTACGCGCGGGTCGTCGTACTGTTTATCCGCGGAACCTGGAACTGTCGCGGATTCCAACAGGGGCACGTTGAAAGCTTTGAGGTCGATGAGTTCAAATTCCACATCGGGTGCGTCATAAGCCCCGATTTGTTCCATGACCCAATCGGCAACGCCTTGGCCGAAGCGGCCTTCGCGGATACTGCCCAGGATGACACCAATTTTCATAGCAACCCCTTTCCGGAAACAATAAAGGCCAGCCTAGTGAAAGAGTTCATCCAGGGAGTGGATATCGGCGCGTGGATCGGTTCCGGAACGATCTAAATAGAGAGCATTCCAGCCAAGTTCGCGGGGAGCTGCGACATCGTTGGTCCAATCATCGCCGATAATTGTTGCGGTTCGGGCACCCAAATGGGTGAGCGCTCGGGCATACATTTCGGGGCGAGGCTTCGCAGAATCCAGAGTGGACGCCGCCAACATGACGAGTTCTGGCAGGCCAAGGCCGGTGCGATCAAGCTTGTCTTGCTGCATGGGGGCTGCGCCATTGGTCAGGATTCCCACAGGGGCACCGGTGGCTACCGCGCGATCGAGAACGCCCTTGGCATCGGGGTAGGCAGTCCAGTTTTGCTCATATGCTTTAAGGTAGCCGGAGTAAATATCATCGCAGGTGGCGTCGTCAAGCTCTCTGTTGAGGTACGCCCTGATGCGGTCGCGCCGCTGACCTAAATGCGTGGTTTCGCCGCGCTCAAAACGGGCAAAACCCCACTTATCCAGCTCAATCCAGCGCTCAACATCCGTGTCGACGCCCACGGTCGGCGACCAGGCGTGCAGGGCGGCGCGGGCGGCGGAAGCGTGATCAACGAGGGTGCCGTCGAGGTCAAAGAGGATCGCATGCGTCATGGAATCACTCTAGCGTTTGATGTGGTTCGCGCGGATCCAATAAGCAATGCTGTGGCGCAGCTCGGGGGTGACTTCGCGGTCCAAAAGAGCTGCCCAATAATCAATAAACTCCTCGTGATAATTGTGCCCGTGCCCGCCGGGAACGGAGGTTGAAGTGAACAAATCCAAAGCCACCTGCCAGCCGGTTACAAACGGCATCCATCGCAAGCGGGGAAAGACATCTTGGTGGTCTTGCTTGGGAGTTTTCAACCATTCCGGCCGCCGAATAAACAGCTCCGCGTTCCACCACACAATTGGATCAGAGGCGTGCTGCGCCACGATCATGCGCGGAAACTGCCAGGTAGCCGGCATATCAAGGTGCTCAGGCTCGCCCGCAAAACGGATGTGCCGCCCGCTATCAATCACGGGCAGCCGCTCGGAGCTGCTCGCATCGCGCCGGGTGCGCAACGCATTCATGGCGTCCGAAAAACGCGGCGCCCCACTGAGCAGCACGCCGTCAGCGGTTCCAAGAAGCTTTTCGACGTCTCCCCACACCTCAGCCAACCCATACGCCCCCAGTGACTCTCCCGCGAGGAACAGCTTTGGGCGACTCCCGGTGGGAAGCTGGTCTAGCTCGTGGAGGACGGCGTCGATAAGCATTCTCGCCGCATTAATGGGGCCGTCGTTGTCCTTGTACCAGCTCAGTGCACTGGGAAGATAAGAATATTGCATGGAAATTGTCACGCAGTTTCCGCCGGTGAGGAACTCAAAGGTGTGGGCGGACCAATCGGTGATCCAGCCGGTGCCCGTGGAATTGTTGATCACGATGTGGTCGCGGCGCAGGGCTCCCGTGCGGCGCATTTCATGAATGACAAGATCCACCTGATCGCTTAAGGATCGTCCCGGAACCATACCGATAAAAATACGAATCGGTTCATGTGTTTCCGTGTCAGAAAGCCTGGTTACCGTGATGATGTCATCTTTGCGTGGGCCTCCCGACAACACTGCACGGCCCTGCGAACCCACCGCACCCCATTTTTCATACGACCACGGGCTACCCGAACGCTCCGGCTCCCACGGCTGCTCAGTTCCTGGGAACACCATGCGATTAAGGTGCGCTGCTTGAATTGCAGAATTATGCAAGATGCGCCGCAACAAAACGCGATCGGCCAAGGTCAAAGTGGTCAATGTAATGACCGAAACCGCTGCGATGAAACTTATCCACGGCGGTAAAAACCTCTCAATTAGGAGCTTGACCTCATTAATACTGTGCTGGGTTAATTCGCCGGTGATCAGCAGCGCGCCGTACCCCAAGGTGCCGACACTAATGCCCGCGATCGTCTCCTTCGGTCCAAAATTCTTCTGCCCAATCAGCCGGATTTGGGTGCGATGCCTGATCAATCCCACAACCGTGGTGGTCAACGTGATGGCACCAGTTGCGATGTGGGTGGCGTTGTAAATTTTCCTGGATACCCGCCGGTTGGTTCTGGGGAGGATCGAGTGGATTCCCGTCGCTGCCGCATGCCCCACCGCTTGTAAAACAGCCAGGTTAGCAGCCGTAACCCACCACGGTTTCGGCAACAATGACGGCGAGAGAGCCCACCACATTGCGATTTCCGCTCCGATAAAGCCAGCGCCCATATTTGCAGGGAGGATTCGCCTGCGGTTTGGCGACATTCGGATCCCCGGAACTAGCTCTGCAATGACCTGCGCGCCGAGGGAGGCGAGGTGGGTGGCAGGTTTTAGTGCGGGTTTAAGCGTTGCCAGGCGAGTGGTGAGCAGAGACGCTAGTCTGGGGAGCGAAACCATATTGAGTCATCTTGGCAGAGCATGCACAATTCTGCAGGGCATAGGTTGGTTTTGCTCGATTTACAATGTGATTTTTTCAACAAAAATAACACTTGGTCTGACCACATTTTCGGACATAATCGGGCATAATTAAAGGTGTAACAAAGGAATCCGGGCACAAGCTCTTGCTGATTTTCTGAGCTGCTTTGTGGGTTGTCCGGTTAGGGAAATCAGGAAGTGGGATCGAAAATGAAAGAAACCGTCGGTAACAAGATTGTCCTCATTGGCGCAGGAGATGTTGGAGTTGCATACGCATACGCACTGATCAACCAGGGCATGGCAGATCACCTTGCGATCATCGACATCGATGAAAAGAAACTCGAAGGCAACGTCATGGACTTAAACCATGGTGTTGTGTGGGCCGATTCCCGCACCCGCGTCACCAAGGGCACCTACGCTGACTGCGAAGACGCAGCCATGGTTGTCATTTGTGCCGGCGCAGCCCAAAAGCCAGGCGAGACCCGCCTCCAGCTGGTGGACAAAAACGTCAAGATTATGAAATCCATCGTCGGCGATGTCATGGACAGCGGATTCGACGGCATCTTCCTCGTGGCGTCCAACCCAGTGGATATCCTGACCTACGCAGTGTGGAAATTCTCCGGCTTGGAATGGAACCGCGTGATCGGCTCCGGAACTGTCCTGGACTCCGCTCGATTCCGCTACATGCTGGGCGAACTCTACGAAGTGGCACCAAGCTCCGTCCACGCCTACATCATCGGCGAACACGGCGACACTGAACTTCCAGTCCTGTCCTCCGCGACCATCGCAGGCGTATCGCTTAGCCGAATGCTGGACAAAGACCCAGAGCTTGAGGGCCGTCTAGAGAAAATTTTCGAAGACACCCGCGACGCTGCCTATCACATTATCGACGCCAAGGGCTCCACTTCCTACGGCATCGGCATGGGTCTTGCTCGCATCACCCGCGCAATCCTGCAGAACCAAGACGTTGCAGTCCCAGTCTCTGCACTGCTCCACGGTGAATACGGTGAGGAAGACATCTACATCGGCACCCCAGCTGTGGTGAACCGCCGAGGCATCCGCCGCGTTGTCGAACTAGAAATCACCGACCACGAGATGGAACGCTTCAAGCATTCCGCAAATACCCTGCGCGAAATTCAGAAGCAGTTCTTCTAAATCTTTGGCGCCTAGTTGGCGACGCAAGTGTTTCATTGGAACACTTGCGCTGCCAACTTTTTGGTTTACGGGCACAATGAAACTGTTGGATGGAATTTAGAGTGTTTGTAGCTTAAGGAGCTCAAATGAATGAGTTTGACCAGGACATTCTCCAGGAGATCAAGACTGAACTCGACGAGTTAATTCTAGAACTTGATGAGGTGACACAAACTCACAGCGAGGCCATCGGGCAGGTCTCCCCAACCCATTACGTTGGTGCCCGCAACCTCATGCATTACGCGCATCTTCGCACCAAAGACCTCCGTGGCCTGCAGCAACGCCTCTCCTCTGTGGGAGCTACCCGCTTGACTACCACCGAACCAGCAGTGCAGGCCCGCCTCAAGGCCGCCCGCAATGTTATCGGAGCTTTCGCAGGTGAAGGCCCACTTTATCCACCCTCAGATGTCGTCGATGCCTTCGAAGATGCCGATGAGATTCTCGACGAGCACGCCGAAATTCTCCTTGGCGAACCCCTACCGGATACTCCATCCTGCATCATGGTCACCCTGCCCACCGAAGCCGCCACCGACATTGAACTTGTCCGTGGCTTCGCCAAAAGCGGCATGAATCTAGCTCGCATCAACTGTGCACACGACGATGAAACCGTCTGGAAGCAGATGATCGACAACGTCCACACCGTTGCAGAAGAAGTTGGCCGGGAAATCCGCGTCAGCATGGACCTCGCCGGACCAAAAGTACGCACCGGCGAAATCGCCCCAGGCGCAGAAGTAGGTCGCGCACGAGTAACCCGCGACGAAACCGGAAAAGTACTGACGCCCGCAAAACTGTGGATCACCGCCCACGGCTCCGAACCAGTCCCAGCCCCCGAAAGCCTGCCCGGTCGCCCCGCTCTGCCGATTGAAGTCACCCCAGAATGGTTCGACAAACTAGAAATCGGCAGCGTCATCAACGTCCCAGACACCCGCGGATCCCGCCGAGCATTCACCGTGACCAGGGTTTTTGATGGCGCGGTCCTCGCCGAAGGCCCACAAAAAGCCTACATCTCCAACGGCACCCTCCTGGAACACAACTACGACCGCTCCCGGGTCTACGGCATCCCCGCCGTAGTTCAGCGCATCAACCTCAAAGTCGGCGACCGCCTCATCCTTACCGACGAAGAACTCACCTACGATCCATCCCTCGGATCCGGCCGCACACCACGCATCAGCTGCACCCTTCCACAAGCAGTCGATGCAATTAAAGTCGGGCACCGCGTGCTTTTCGACGACGGAGCCATCGCCGCAGTCTGCATCGACAAGACCTCCACTGCCGACGGCCACAACGACGTAGAATTGGAAGTCACCCACGCCCGCCCACAAGGCGTAAACCTGGCCGCATACAAGGGAATCAACCTCCCAGACTCCGAACTTCCACTCCCAAGCCTCACTGAAGAAGACCTCCAACACCTGCGCTTTGTCGTCAAATACGCCGACATCGCAGCCATCTCCTTCATCCGAAACGTCGCCGACGTGGAATACCTCCTCCAAGCACTCGCCGACATCGGAGATCCAGTAGCCGTCGAACGCCTTGGCCTCGTCCTTAAAATCGAGACCATCCCAGGCTACGAAGGCCTCGCCCAAATCCTCCTGACCGGCATGCGCCACGAAAACTTCGGCATCATGATCGCCCGCGGAGACCTCGCCGTCGAACTCGGCTTCGACCGCATGGCAGAAGTCCCCCAACTGATCATGGCCCTTGCCGAAGCCGCCCACGTCCCAACCATCTTGGCCACCCAAGTCCTGGAAAACATGGCCAAAAACGGACTCCCATCTCGCGCAGAAATCACCGACGCAGCAATGGCACTTCGCGCTGAATGCGTCATGCTGAACAAGGGACCACACATCAACGACGCCATCAAGGTCCTCACCGAAATGAGCCGCAAACTTGGTGCATCCCAACGAAAGAGTAGGCTGCTGCTGCGCAAGGTGAAGAGCTGGGAAGAGTAACTCACAAAGGCGATTGGCGTTAACTTCGAGATCTTAACAGCGATTTCACGTTTACAGTTTCGAGCGCTCAATTTCTCAGGTTAGATACCAGTCAGTTTTGAGCGCTTTTCCGACTGAAATTGGAAATGAGAAATTGAGCGGAAGGTATTGGAATCAAGGTAGCGGTTATACGAAATCGAACTTAAGAAATCGCCCTTAACAACTCCCAAATCCCTAAGCCCCTCAGAGTGCTTTTAAAGTCTTGTAAATCTGGAGGGAGCTTTTTGGTATTGACCTCACATTAAAAACCCTTAGGAGCGATTCTGTGAGGTCCCTTTTTGTGAGCCTAAAGCCATTTTTCATTCTTTGCTCCTCGACCAAACCAGGTGACCAACGAACTTCAAACTCATCTCTGCTTGGCCATATAGGACGGTTTCGGCTTGGGGTCGGAAACAGATGCCCAACATTTGGATCTTCAAGGATTGCGGGCACCCTGGTTCGGCTCGCACCAAACATGGGTGACAAGGATTTGGGTTTTCCCAGATTCTTGTCCTCCCTGTCTGGTTGAGGGCTGGTTGAGGGCGAGATAAACCAAACATAGGTACCAAAATTGCAGGGTTTTCAGTATTTTTGTCACGTATGTTTGGTTTCGACTGGGTGGAGAGATTTTTGGAGCCCGACCCCAAAAAACATGAGGCTCCAGAATTGCTTCTAAGCCTCTTTATTGGCCCTATCCATACCTATGCTCATCGCAGATTTTCGACGCCTTAGAAGGGCTCTGAGTACGTTGACGACAGAGGGCGATTTCTTAAGTTCGATACCACATTACTAAGACCTCAAGCTCAATTTCTTAACACCGATTTCAGTCGGATTATCACCCGAAATCGACCGGTCTCGGTAATAAGAAATCGCAGTTAAGGTCTCGAACTTAAAGCCTGTGAATCAATGGGGTCAGCGGACTATGCAAGCGATGCCAATCCGAACATTGCATAGGCCATCACAAATCCCACAATCGCAATGCAGGTTTGGTTTACGGTCCAAGTTTTTAGCGTGGTGGGTACGTCGGCGTTCATGAGTCGACCAACGAGCCAGAATCCGGAGTCGTTGACGTGGCTGGCAATAACAGAACCAGCGGCAGTGGAAATAACGATGGCAGCAAGCTGGAATTCGTTAAAGTCAGCAGCGGCAACAGCAGGTGCCATGAGTGCTGCGGCGGTGGTTAGCGCAACGGTGGCAGAACCCTGCGCGACACGAAGGACGGCTGCCACGATGAAACAACCTGCGATAACTGGAAGTCCTAGATCTGCCATGGAGTCTGCAAGCGCTCCTCCAATTCCAGACGTGCGTAGCACTCCACCGAACATGCCACCGGCGCCAGTGATTAATACGACTGAACAGATTGGGCCGAGTGCGCCTTCGATGGTTTTCTCTAGAGCAGAACCATTAATGCCACGTCGGTTGCCTAGGAAGAACAGGGCAATGATCAAGGTAATGAGCAGTGCCACTGGTGTTTCGCCGAGGAATCCTAGAATTTTCACCATGGTGGATTCTGCATCTAGGAGGCCGGCGGAAACTGCCATTGATGTTCCGGTATTGCCAAAAATAAGGAGCATAGGAATGAGCAAAATGACAATGATCGACACTGCGTTAGCTGGGTTCTGAGGCTGATCATCTTCCTGTGCTCCACCACTGAGTAGATCGGGTACGGGAAGGGGGAACTTTCGGCCTAAGAACTTACCTAGCAGGTAACCGGTTAAATACCAGGTGGGTAGTGCAACGATGATGCCAGCGATTAGTACGTATCCAACTTGTGCGCCGAAGAATTCAGAGGCTGCAATTGGGCCTGGGTGAGGTGGGACGAACACGTGCATGACAGAGAAGGCGCCAGCTGCAGGGATACCAAAAGTAAGGACGGAGCCGTTGAGGCGTCGAGCTACTGCGAAGATCACTGGGAGCATGACCACGAGGCCAGCATCGAAGAAGATAGGGAATCCCATGATCAGCGATGCGACACCGAGTGCGAAAGCTGCTCGTTTTTCACCGAAGATTCGCACCATAGTGTCGGCTAGAGATTTTGCGCCACCGGATGTTTCAACCAATCGACCAAGCATGGCACCCAGGCCTACCAATAGGGCGACCGAGGCGAGTGTTTTACCAAAACCGTCAAGGAGAGTGTCCACTACTGCGGTGACGGGAATGCCGGCAGCAAGTGCGGTAACAATTGAAACCAGTATTAGGGTGAGAAAAGCATGGAGTTTAAAAACGATGACGAGAACCAAGATGAGGGCAATGGCGCCGGCTGCAATGCCTAGCAGTGGCCCTGTTCCAAGGGTTTGTTCCCAGGTGTCCATGGGGTGATCCTTCGTGAAAATTTGGAAGTGGATGAATTAGTATGATCAAACTATACAGAAATTGAGATCTAAGCCACAAATTTCTTAATACCCAATGGTTATCACTGAATAATTTACTTCTACTGGCGCTTCTGGTCGGAATTTTCATACCCCGATCGGGCGGTAAAGCCACAATCAAGCCCTCTTAAGAAACTATGCAATCGATTGCTGTATTGGGATTGTATCCGGCTTCCTCAAAAATCCCTTCATCTAACCCGCCGGACATTTTCCTCGTAGATCCTTGCTAGGTCGTGAAAAGAAAAAGTAATCTGCATCACAAAATTAGTGCAGTGTATTTATTTCCGTTCACGCTGCGGGGCTGGTGGTTTGGAGGGATACTAGAGTCGATAGCAGGTATATAAAGGCCAGGAGAGATGGGTTCATGAAAGTCATCGCGCACCGAGGTTTATCGTCTCGCTTTCCCGAATTAACAGAGTCTGCGTTTCGGGCGGCTCTAGAGCTACCGATTCATGGAATTGAAACTGATGTCCGGCTGACTAAATGTGGCGAAGTGGTTAACGTCCATGACCCCATTGTGGATCGCGTGTCGAATGGTCGCGGTCGGGTGTCGCGTTTGGACTTGGAATCCTTGCTGAGCTTGAACTTTGGAACCAAAGAAACCCCAGAAAAAGTGCTTACTTTAAACAATCTATTAGATATTTTTGAGGATTATCCAGATAAGCACCTTTATATAGAAACCAAGCACCCAATGCGCTACGCGGTCATGCTGGAAGAAGAAATCACAAAAATCTTAAAATATCGTGGGCTGACGGAAGACCCACGCATCCACATCATTTCTTTTGCACTTCCCGCGATGTATCGCATGGCTCGCCTTGCTCCACAGCTTGATCGCATTCATCTGCGCAGGTCGTGGGAGCGTTGGGGTAATCCGCGCGATGTGCGCTGCGGTGTACCCACCGGTTTGGGGTTGTCGCTGGAGCGGGCGAAGATGGATCCAAGGATGATTGGGGCGAAAGGGTTACCCACCTATCTTTTCACCGTCGATAAGCAAAAAGACATGCTGTGGGCGCGCGAACAGGGCGTCGACATGCTCGCCACCAATTATCCGGACCGTGCGGCGGAGCTTTTGAACGCACATCCCAAGCCCGCCATGTACGCTAATGCGCATGGCAAAGAAGACTAAGAAGAATGAACAGCTGCCGGAGGGCATGAGCCGTCGTCAGGCAAAACTTGCAGCCCGCGCGGCTGAACGTGCAGCACTTGAGCGTGAACCTCGCCCATTCGAGGGCCTGGCAATGGAGTCACAGCTCGTTGCACTGCAGGAATTCATTCCATCTGCAACCGCACCCATCACCGTTGCAGGCACCGATCGCAAGATCACCCTCTGTACCGTGCTTCCAGGCGCAGCTGCGGCACTTGTCCGCGAAGAAGCATTCGGCGGCGAAGCGTTTGTTGCAATGCAGCAGGCCATCCGCTCCAACAACCCAAGCAAGGACCTCGCGTTCGCGCTGAACTGGGTCATCAACGCAAAAGCCGGCGAGTCACTGGCCACCGCCACAGCGGACGGCACCCAGCCAGAGCTAAAGAGCTTGCTTAACGACGCCGACACCCTCGAAATCACCACTCACCAGGACTTCAACTGGTGGCTGGCGGAAAACGACAACCTCTCCCCAGAAGTTGCGCAGCACATGCAGGCAGCCAATGACTCCATCCTGCCTTCACACGAAGTCGAAGCAGACGTCCCAGGCGCTGTTTGGTGGGTCAACCCAGGCGGAAAAGCGCACATCCGTTGGGTCCGCACCGAAAACGAAACCGCACTGTTCAACGCTTTGGCACGCATCGCAGCACGTGGCGAGCTGAATCTCGGCGAAGAAACTAAGTTCGCTGGTGCTTTCCGCACCCACGGCATCGTCGTCCCAGTGTGGGATCTCGATCCTGAGCGTCCATCCACCGATTACGCCGATGTTTTGGTTGCACTCAACGAGAAGATCGTCGCTGAACTGGATAACGATGCACAGCTCAACGCCGACGAGCGCCGTCAGCTGGAGAACATCAAGTCCCGCCAGGTGACCATCCGCTAAAATCTCTTAAAAACACTTCAAGCGCGTGCCCTTCTTTGATGAGGGACACGCGCTTTGTGGGTGGACTTGAAAAAGAGACCAAAGGGCCAGTCGAAAAGTGGGGTTCTTGGTCTGAAACAGCACTTTGTAGGCGTGGAAACTGTCATTCGAGGCCAAGGATCGGAAGAACCCGAGCGCTTTTGGTCTGAAACGCCTCTCCAATGCTAACCGCCTGGAGAAACTGACCTGGGCCCAGCAGAAACCGACTTCACAGAATCGCCTCTGAGGGATCCAAACCCGTGAGGTGATGTAAATGCTCGTCTCACGGGTTCGGCCTCTTAAATGGCGTTAGTTTGATGGAGCGCCAGAAGGCATCTCACCAGTAGGCATGTCACCGCTAGGCATCTCGCCACCATTACCACCAGGGCCGCCGCCCATCATTCCGCTGGCTGCTTCCTGAGTTACGGAGTTAGCGTAGTCATTGGTTGGGTCGCGGTAGATGGTGTGAATGTGGCCCCATCCAGCGGTGATGACACCGTCGATGTCGGCACCTGCAGAACCTTGCTGGTTAGCGAACTCAATGTAGACCTTTGGGCCACTGATCTGGAAGTAGATGCCGTCGCCGGTGGAGGTGTCGTACTCGGTGGCGCCGGACCAGTTGATGTAGGTGTCATCCAGGGTTTCGCGGATGGCATCGAGTTCAGTTTCGGTGGTTTCCTCATCGGCGAGGCCAACCCAGTTTGCGATGACATCGATGAGCAATTCTTTTTGCTCATCGGTGAGGTCAGAGCCTTTCAAGCCGGTGCCGGTTGGGTAGTCGCACGTGCTGCCCGGTGCGCACACCATGGAATCCAACTCTTCACCCTGGTAGAGCTGTGCTTGCTGCTCTTCGGCGAGGCTGTCGTAGAAGGCGAAGGCGGTTTCGTACATGTTGCTTAGTGCTGCAACGGTTTCGCCGTCCTCGTTGGTCCACTCGGAAGGCTGGGTGCCAAGGTGGGTTGGGGCGAAGGTGATGGCACCGTCGGAGAAGGTGGTGTTGATGCCGATGTGGTGTCCGCCGAATTGGATGGACCAGTCGGAGTCGCTGCTTGGATCGCCGAAGAATGCGATGTAGTACTGGCCGAGGGAATCCTCGGTGGTGTTGCTTTCGTCGTTGAGGTACTGATCGCTAGCCATGATGTCTTCGATCATTTGGTAGGCGTCGTCGTTGAGCAGGTTCTTCAGCACGTTGAGGGCAGCTGCTTGCTGTTCCTCAGTGAGGTCGGTGAGGTTCACGCCGGAACGCTGCACGAAGGTGACTGGGAAGTTAGACCAGCCGGTGGACTTTTCTTCGGCGTCGTAGTCGTAGAGTACGGCGTCTTGTTCTTCGGTGGACAGGGTGGACAAGAAAGCTTGGGCAGCTTCCGCGGTGTTGGAGATGGTTTCGGCGGTGGTGCTTGAGTCGGAGGAAGAGGAGGAAGAGGAGGAGGAAGAGGAAGACGAAGCAGAGGAGGTGGAAGTGGTTGTTGATGCCGCAGCAGATGAAACGGTTGTTGTCGTGGTCTCGGCGGTTCCAGAAGTGGAGCATCCGGCAAGAAGGGCAGCAGAGAGCAGCAGTCCGGAGAGTGCCGCTGGGAGTCGTTTGTTGAGGCGCATGAGAACTAATATAAAAGTAAAACTTCTCAAAAAAGTGAAATTAAAAAGTGAGCAATCTGGAAGGTTTCTGAACGGTTCCTGTGTGTGTTGACCTGGTATTTTAACGCGGAAATGGGAAAGGCGTGATTCCGAAAATCGAAATCACGCCTTGGGGATGTTAAAAAATGTGCAGAATCGCTTCTAGTTTTCGTCGTAAAGCTTCATGGCAAGTGCGCCGTGCGTCATGGCGCCGCCTGCCCGAAGTGCTGCGGCGATGAGCGCAACCTCAGCGAGCTCCTCGGTGGTGACACCTTCCTTCTTCGCAGCGGCAGTGTGGATGTCGATGCAGTAGGCGCATTGGGTTGTGAATGCGACCGCAAGTGCGATCATTTCGGTGTAGTTGCGTGGGATTTTCTTGTTCGGGCCGCGGAGAGCTGCCTCATCAAAATGGACAAAAGCTTTGAAGGCGTCAGGGGAGTTGGCGCCGATCTTCTTGAGGTATTCGATGTCGCTGTGATCGTGGTAAGACATGGGAAAGTGCCTTTCTAGAGGTAAACGAATTCGTATTCTCTGGATGGAAGAATGGTGGTGCAACTTGTGGTTGCTTAACACGAACCTAGCAGCATCGGGAATGGCAAGGGCCTGAATTTCAATGAAATCCAGGCCCAATGAAAATTTCTCGGCAAACGCCTAAACAACCTCCGGCGGAGCAGCAGCCACACTTGCGGTATCTACCCGATCTTCGGCGGTTAAGGTGTCGGTGCTTGGATCGCGGTAAGTAATTTTCGCGGTGCTGCCCTGGTGGGAGACTTCGAAATCAACGTGTGGGCCACTAAGCGCCAAGGTTAATCCGTCGGGGGTTCCGAACAGGTAGGTCTCGGAAAGCGTTGCTCGGATTTTACTAATTGCAGTCGCAGTGGTTTCAGTATCTGCCAGGCCGATCGAGTTGGAGACCAAGTCCAGAAGCATTTCCTGTTGGCTCGAATCCACGGTGGAAACCGCGAGGCCAGTCTCCAGCATGCCTAATTGTTCTTCGGTCAGGGTTTCATAAAATGCGCCCATCTGAGGCAATCGTGTTGCGGGCACTGTCATGTCAACAGGGGAGAAGCTGATGCTGCCGTCGGAGAATTCCACGGAGGCCGATTCGGAAGGTCCGCCAAATGAGATGCCCCATGTTCCGTCGGCGGAGGGCGTTCCTGTGATTTCTAAGTAGGAGGAGTCTGCGAACTCTTGGTAGGAGACGTCGTTAAGCACGGCCTTTAAGACGGCGTTAGCCGCGGCCTGCTCAGAAACTTTGAGCGAATTGAGGCTATAGCGTGCACCCCCAGAATCAGATCCCGGATCCCCCGAACTATTCTCCAGTAGCGTCATCGTGGCTTCCTCCGAGGCAGCGATCGTCCCCGCGGTAGATTCCACCGACCTAGATGAAGAGGTATAAGTAGGAGTTTCCGTCATGACAGAAGAAACCGTCTGCGCGTTCTGGGTAGGTTGTGAAGGCGCGCAGCTAACAAGCGCAAGGGAACCGATGAGGAGGGCCGCTGGAATCATGTGGATCTTTTTCATGAGTCCAACGATAAAACTGGATCGTTAGCAATCCGTGGAGGGAAGTATCCAAGTCTCTAGGTAAGATAATCAATTAACCAAAAAGTTGACTGGACACTTCCTGTGAACGATTACCTGGGGTTTTAGCGCATGGAGCTAAATAGTGCTTCGGCTCCAGCTTCGTCCCAAATCGCAACATTTCCCACATCGTAATCTGCGAATGAGGCAATCGGCACGGTCTCCGTCACGATTCCTCCGCGCATCGCCAGCGCCAATCGGGCCAGGTGCCACACGTGATCGCCCTCGCCGACGGTGAATGTTCCCACCGCGTTGGAGATCATCGGGAAGGTGCGGAACGGATTCAGCAACGTGCCCGGGGACGTAGCTGTACTCAGCAGAGCGGAGAAGAATTCCCGCTGACGCACCACCCGGTCCAGATCACCCAGGGCTGTGGCACGAGTGCGCACATAACCCAGCGCGGCTGCCCCATCAAATTCCTGGCAACCAGCCTGAATATCCAGGTTCGCGAGCGGATCATACATCGGCTCAGCAGGACACATTTCCACGCCGCCCACGGCATCAACCATGTTCGCCAAACCACCCATGCCGATTTCTGCATAGTGATCAATTCGCAGGCCAGTTGCCTCCTCCACGGTTTGCGTCAGCAGTTCCGGGCCACCCACGGTAAATGCGGCGTTTGCCTTATCCATGCCCCAGCCAGGGACATTGACATAAGAATCACGCGGAATCGACAACAGCGTCGGCTCGCCAGTACGCGGCATATGCAACACCATGATCGTGTCCGTACGGCCCACACCGATATCGCCGCCGGTACCTAGCCGCTCAATATCCTCATCACTTAAACCCTGCCGCGAATCCGAACCTACCAGCAGCCAGTTCGTTCCGGCAGTGTTCGCCACCTGCGTCGCAGGCGTGGCATCCACGCGATTCAGCTTCGAATCCGCCCACAGCGTCACCACAAACACAAGCACCAAGCCCACAGCAAGCACGCCCGCGATCGTGCCCAGGCAGCCACGGGGCTTAAAAGATATTGCTTTTCGACGCCTCCCCCCATCCCCTGCAATCACCGGCGGCTGTGGACGAACCTGCCCGATCTGACCAGGCTGCTGGTACTGCTGTTGTGGGGGAACCTGCCTCGGTGGGGTTTGCCTAGGAGGCATTTGTCGTGGAGGTGTCTGCCTTGGAGGAGTCTGGCGCGGTGGCGTTTGCCTTGGCTGATAGACCCTTGTTTCATTCACCGGAGGGGTTCGAGGAGTCGGGGGAGTTTGCCGCGGTTGCGGACGAACCCGAACCGGCCGACCATACCGGTCCAGTATCGGGCGTCCTTGACTATCGCGGGCAATCTCGCCCTGTCCTGGTGAATCCATGGTTAATAGAGTAGCGCCTAGGAGGGACAGATGTATTTAGCGGATTTGCCTTAAATCTCTCGTGTTTTTCTAATCCCAATAAAATAGGAACTTCAGTTTAAAGCCCTAACCAACTTAAATTCCCGCCAATTGCGGAGTAGCCCACAAAAGCCACCGCATCAATCAAGAAGTGAGCGATTACCAGTGGCCAGATTTTGCCCGTGCGGTGATAGAAGTACGCGAACGCTACTCCCATGATGATGTTGCCCAAGCCTGCAGAGATTCCCTGGTAGAGGTGATAGGAACCGCGTAGTACTGAAGATGTCACGATAACTGCAGGCACACTCCACTTCAGCTGGCGCAGCCTGGTGAAAAACCACATGACTACCACGATCTCTTCACCAAAGGCGTTGGCAGCTGACCAGATAAGAAGTACTGGGATTTCCCACCAGGTTTCCAACGTGGTGGGCACAACCTGTTTGGACAGCCCCAAATGAACAGCACTGGCGTAGAAGATTAACCCTGGAATACCAATGAGTGCTGCAAGGCCTGCACCCCATGCCCAGTCTTTGGGTTTAATCCACTGAAAACGTTCACCTAGCAGGTAGATCGCTAGTGCTCCCCAGGAAAACAGCACTCCGGCGGAACACAATTGCAAGGTGAGATCCAGCCATGCGGAGTTTGCCATTGAGGCATTCAGTGCAACTTGCTGGTCGTTGAGCGCAACCGGTGCGAGGAGATCGTCGATGAGGCGCAGGATTGATCGCAGGCCGCTCATGCCAAAGGTGATGGCTAAAACGATAAGTATTTCCGCCTTTATTCGACGCGGTGACATTACTGAACTACTCATGCCACAGCTCTTTCCACAAATGCTGCTAATCCTAAGAGGTCTTCATCTCGTACGCGTATCCCACCAAGATGAATGCCGACACCTTCAACAGGCACGCTGATGGCTGCACCACCGGTCATGTTGAACAGCGTTGCCCACGGCGTCCATTTGGTTTGTGCAAGGAAGTCTTCTTCAGGTGGCATGGATGAAAAGTACCCAATCTTGGGAGGTGCATAAGCCAAGGTAGGGGTTAATAAAACATCGATGTCCCATGCTCCGTGTACAGTCTCAGCCACGGAATCAAAAGCCTTGACACTTGATTGTCTATCAGAAGGAGAAAGACTACGGCCTTGTTCACTCAACCATCTTGTAATGGGGCTACCCAGGTTGGTTAGTCCAGCGGATTTCATCATGAAAACTTCTGTATAAGCGTCAAAAGCCCAAGCGCCATAAGGGAGGGGTACGGACACTATTTCGTGGCCAGCTTTCTCCAGGAGGTGGGCGGTGGATTCGAGGATGCTCAGGAAGGGGGCGTCGACAAGCGAATTAGCATGGATGGGCTCAGCGAGAACGCCGATGCGCAGGCGCCTGGTGCGTGGTTGAAGTGCGTGCAAGCGCACTTGGGTGGCCACATCGCGGGTGATAAACCCCTGCGTGGAGGGGTTTCCGCCGCTGGAATCGTGGGCGGGTTTAAACCCGACCAGCCCGCACGCGGCGGCTGGAACCCGGATCGAGCCGCCTCCGTCTGAGGCGTGGGCGGCGTCGACAAGCGACCTGGCAACGGCAACCGCCGCACCACCCGACGAACCGCCGGGCGTGTGACCAGGCAAAACCGGGTTGCTGGGTGCGTCCATGTCGATGGGTTCGCAATACGCCGTCATGCCGAGCTCGCTGGTTTGGGTTTTGCCAGCGATGATCGCGCCGCGGTCGATGAGATTTTGGATGAACGGATCGGTATCTGTTGCTACCTTTCGCCGAGATGCATTTCCGAACGCGGTGGGCATGCCTGCGACATCGTTGAGGTCCTTGGCTGGAATCACCATGCCATGCAACGGGCCAACGCCATGGCCAGCGGTGATTTCAGGGTCGAACCATGCAAAACCATGCTCGGCGGGGGAGAGTTGGGCCAAGCGGTTCGCTAATTGAGCAACAGACATGGACACCCACCTTAGTTCGGCGGGTTAAGCTGTGTAACCATGAGCGACGCACCAACTGTTGTGGCCTATTTGGGGCCTGCCGGAACCTTCACCGAAGAAGCCCTCTACAAATTTGCCGACGCCGGCGTATTCGGCGACGGTGAGATCGAGCAGCTACCAGCCAAATCGCCACAAGAAGCTGTCGACGCCGTCCGCCACGGCACCGCCCAGTTCGCGGTGGTCGCCATCGAAAACTTCGTCGACGGCCCCGTCACCCCCACCTTCGACGCCCTTGACCAGGGCTCCAACGTGCAAATCATCGCCGAAGAAGAACTCGACATCGCCTTTTCCATCATGGTCCGGCCAGGGACTTCGCTTGCCGACGTCAAAACCCTCGCCACCCACCCGGTTGGGTACCAACAAGTGAAAAACTGGATGGCAACCACCATTCCGGACGCCATGTATCTTTCAGCAAGCTCCAACGGCGCCGGCGCACAAATGGTTGCCGAAGGAACCGCCGACGCAGCCGCAGCGCCCTCCCGCGCAGCCGAACTCTTCGGACTGGAACGCCTTGTTGATGATGTCGCCGACGTCCGTGGCGCCCGCACCCGCTTCGTTGCTGTCCAAGCCCAAGCAGCCGTTTCCGAACCGACCGGCCACGACCGCACCTCCGTCATTTTCTCCCTACCGAATGTGCCAGGCAGCCTCGTGCGCGCCCTCAACGAATTCGCCATCCGCGGCGTTGACCTCACCCGCATCGAATCCCGCCCCACCCGCAAAGTCTTCGGAACCTACCGCTTCCACCTGGACATATCCGGACATATCCGCGATATCCCCGTCGCCGAAGCCCTCCGCGCACTCCACCTCCAAGCCGAAGAACTCGTCTTCGTCGGCTCCTGGCCCTCCAACCGTGCGGAAGACAGCACGCCCCAAACCGACCAACTAGCTAAGCTACACAAGGCGGACGAATGGGTTCGCGCAGCAAGCGAAGGAAGGAAACTTAACTAGCCATGGCCGGCCGGATTATTTTGCTACGACACGGGCAGACTCACAACAACGTCAAACACCTCCTGGACACCCGCCCACCAGGAGCTGAACTCACCGACCTGGGCCGTAAACAAGCCCTTGAAGTTGGCCACGAACTAGCCACCTACTCCGGTGAGCGCCTCGCCCATGTGTACAGCTCCATCGTGTTGCGCGCCCAACAAACCGCCGTGCTTGCCACCTCTACCTTTGAAAAAGCTCGCGACATGCAGTCCGGTGCGATTCCACTCGACGTTGTGGAAGGCATTCAGGAAATCAACGTCGGCGACTTTGAAATGCGCGGCGATGAAGAAGCCCACATGAATTACTCCCGCGCACTCAACGGCTGGCTTCACGGGGATCCTGCCGCTGGTCTTCCCGGCGGTGAGACCTACAAAGACGTGCTGAACCGCTACCAGCCGACTCTTGATCGAATCATGGACAGCCACGACCTTGACGACGACCGCGACGTTGCCGTTGTCAGCCACGGCGCCGTCATCCGCATCGTGGCAACACACGCAACTGGTGTGGATCCCAACTTTGCGTTCAACACCTACCTGGGCAACTGCCGCTTCGTGGTGCTGGAGCCAAACGGTAAGAAATTCAGCCAATGGGATGTTGTGCGCTGGACTGACAGCCCACTGCCATGGCAGGAGTAATTGAGACCAAAGGCTCGGATTTTTGGTGGGTCTTTGGTCCGAAACGACGTTTTTTAGGCTTGGGAAACTGCTGTTTCAGACCAAGGACGCCCACTTTTTAGGGGTTCTTGGTCTGTGCACCTAATGAGGCGTTTTAGGCGTATCCGAGCCTGTGCAGGTCCTCTTCGCCGAGGCCAAAATAATGCCCAATCTCATGCAGCACGGTCACCCGCACCTGCTCCACTAGTTGTTCCTCTGAATTGCAGTAATTTTGCAACGCACCTTTATAAATGGTGATGGAATCCGGCAGGCCACCGTGGTTGAATGTGCGCTCTGTGAGAGCAACGCCGTGGTATAAACCCAAGATATAAGGCGAATCTGGGTTGAAATCCTCAATGAGTAAAACCACGTTGCGCATATGATCCAGGAATTGCTGGGGAACTTGGTCGAAGGCTAGTTCGACCAGTTCCTCGAAGCGTTCGTCGCTGACTTCAATCATGGAGCGTTCTCCTCTACAGGTACTCCGACCTCCGCGGATGCTGTCGTTCCTGCAGTGTCACGGAGCGGATCGCGCTCTGGCTGAGGTGGGGGAACTTCACCGTTGATGGTGAATGTGCCAGTCGCTGAACCGTTGAGGGTGTTAAATGTTGCAGCACCCTCGGTGGATGGTGACATGAGGAAGCAGTTCACGCTGTGTGAACCGCCCAACCAGGAGTTGGAGGTAATCGTTGGCCAGAAGGTCTGCAGGGTGGATTGGTAGACGTTTTCTTCGGAGCCTAGGTAATCAATGGATGCTTGGGTGCAGGTGTTTCCGAGGAAATTGTTCTGCTCATCCGTGCTGGGCGCGCCCTGTGGGAAGGGGACACCAAGGTTGACTGTCAAAATTGATTCGAGGTGGTGATCTTCCGTGCAATCAACTTGGCGGAACTCTGCGGAGGATTCCACCTTCACGCAGGCGCCGGTTTCAAAAACGCGTGCCTGGTCATTGGCTGCTATCGGTCCGACGGTGAGTTGTGGAGTGCCTGAAGCGTCGGTTGCCTGAAGTCCACAGAGCATGGTGCGATCTCCCGCAGCCCACGCTTCCGCAGGTGGCAGGATCGGGGCGATGGTGTAGCGCCCCGATGGATCGAAACGGTTATTCAAATACGCCAAGGTAGGAGATTGGCAGAGCTCTTCACGCAGCTGCGCCTGACGGGTGAGGTTTGGTGGAGCTGCGTCCGGACCGAATTCCGAACTTGGGTAAGTTGCCAAGTTTTCCCGAGCAGAAATTTCAAAGCGGTGCTCTTGATCGCAGCTGGTTTGTTCAAAACCAGACACTAGACCTTCATTGTTAACATCCCAGGTTGCACATTGGCCCACGTCAGCAGTGGTAAATGAGGCAATAGTTGCGGTGGTGGACACTGTACTTTGCTCAGGTCCTGTGGGGGATTCGCCGCCGTTTGCTGAATTGTCCGTGTTGTAGGAGTACACGCCAACAGCAGCCGTTGCTGCCAAAGCTGCAACAAGCATGGTCTGCACAGAGGCCGCAGTGCGGAAAGAAGAGTTCTTCTTGGTTTCACCCTCTGGAGACGTCGAAGTGTCAAAGTTTGTACTCATAATTGACACCATCATGCCACCAAAATGGGTTCACGTCAGAGATCTTCGGAGCGTGTAACCAATGTTTTTAAAGAATATCGGTCGGTTCGGTACAAGGAAACGCACCATTCCACGGGCTTATCGCCAGAAAGTGACTGTCGAAGGATACGAAGGAGTGGGGCGCCGGGGGTGACGTCGAGAAGCCGTGCGGTGTCTTCGTCGGCTGCTACGGCGGTGACCGTTTGCTCGGCCTGGGTGACGGGGACGCCATAGACGCGGTCCAGGATGGAGTACACGGAGTTGTACACATCATTTTCCAGCAGGTCAGGTGCGAATTCGGAGTTGTACCAGCCGTTGTCAATGGCATAGGGTCGACCATTTCCAAGGCGCAGGCGGCGCAACGTGATGTGCTGGGCCGCGCGATCGGTACCAAAGAAATCAGCAATATCATCTGGGGCGGGACCGCGGGAAGAACTCAAAATCCTGCTGGTAGCCGATAGCTTCTGGGCGGCCATCTCTGCGGAAAACGAGGCCAAATGCAGGCGGGAAATCAACGGCGAGTGGGCCACGAAGGTACCTTTGCCGCGAGCTCGCTTCAACCTGCCGGACGCGACCAGATCACCAATCGCCCGACGAACCGTAATTCGGCTGACGCCATACTTTTCTTCCAGGATGCGCTCACCAGGCAGCATGTCCCCAGGCTGAAGCTGGGTGGTGCAGATTTCCTCCAAAATTTCACGAAGCTGCTGATGCTTTGGTTTAAGGCCGTCCACGAGAACGCGGTCGGGGAGGTTGTCGGGTTCCACCCCTTTGGATGCGGTAGGGAATCCGTCCTGGTTGAGCGGTTGGTCAGGCATGGTGTTCATTTTAGCCGATCTGGTCATAACCAGGGGTGTGGTTTTGGTGACTGAAGCGGGACAGGAGCGCCTAGTAAAAAGCAAGGCTGGAAAACAGATAAGCCCTAAGTGCCCACATGTCTACCGATCACGGTAGATTGTTCTTTATGATCGATCTGAAATTCCTCCGTGATAACCCGGACGTTGTTCGTGCCTCCCAGATCACTCGCGGCGAAGACCCCGCGCTTGTGGACGAACTGATTAGTGCTGATGAATCTCGTCGCGAAGCAATCAAGGCTGCCGACGATTTGCGCGCTGAGCAGAAGGCTTTTGGAAAGAAGATCGGACAGGCCTCTCCGGAGGACCGCCCTGCACTTCTGGAGGGTTCCAACGAACTCAAAGCCAAGGTGAAGGATGCTGAGGCTGCACAGGAAGCTGCTGAGGCGAAAGTCAATGAGCTGCAGATGAAGCTCTCCAACGTGGTTTCCGGCGCGCCTGCTGGTGGCGAAGATGATTTCGTCGTCCTGGAGACCATCGGCGAGCCTCGCACTTTTGATTTCGAGCCAAAGGATCACCTGGAGCTCGGTGAATCCCTCGGACTTATCGATATGAAGCGCGGCACCAAGGTTTCCGGTGCACGTTTCTACTACCTCACCGGTGACGGCGCAATGCTGCAGTTGGGCATGCTCATGTTGGCTGCTCAGAAGGCGCGCGAAGCTGGATTTAGCATGATGATCCCTCCAGTTTTGGTGCGCCCTGAAATCATGGCGGGCACTGGATTCTTGGGTGATCACTCCGAGGAGATCTACTACCTCGAACGCGATGACATGTACTTGGTGGGTACCTCTGAGGTGGCTCTTGCGGGTTACCACAAGGACGAAATCATTGATCTCAACGAAGGCCCAGTGAAGTACGCCGGTTGGAGCTCCTGCTTCCGCCGTGAGGCTGGTTCCTACGGCAAGGACACCCGAGGCATTTTGCGTGTGCACCAGTTCGACAAGGTTGAGATGTTTGTCTACTGCAAGCCTGAAGATGCTGAAGATGTACACCAGCAGCTGCTCGGCATGGAAAAGGAAATGCTCGCAGCCATCGAGGTTCCTTACCGCGTCATCGACGTTGCCGGTGGAGACTTGGGTGCATCTGCTGCCCGCAAGTTCGACACCGAGGCATGGGTGCCAACCCAGGACACCTACCGTGAACTCACCTCGACCTCTAACTGCACCACTTTCCAGGCTCGTCGCCTGCAGACTCGTTACCGCGATGAAAACGGCAAGCCACAGATCGCCGCAACCCTGAACGGTACGTTGGCTACCACTCGTTGGCTTGTCGCGATCCTGGAGAACAACCAGCAGGCCGATGGCTCTGTTGTTGTTCCTGAGGCGCTTCGTCCATTCGTGGGCAAAGACGTGCTCAAGCCAGTGAAACAAGCCGGTTAATTAAGCGGAAAGCTCGTGGTCGACATGGTCAAAAGGTTTGGCTTTTTCGTAGAGGATTCCCTGCCTAAGGTTCCGCTGCATCCCGAAGAGTCACGGGAGACGTTTTATGGGCGCATCATCATTAGTGCTGTGCGGACGGTGATGAAAGCCCAGGATGTGCAGATTTCCATCTTCGGTGCGGAGAACATTCCGACCACCGGCGGCGCACTTTTCGCCATCAACCACACTGGTTATTATGACTTCATTCTGGGTGGTATCCCCGCATTCGTGCGGGGTAAGCGCCTGGTTCGATTCATGGCGAAGAAGGAAATTTTCGACACCCCAGTTGTCGGCACCCTCATGCGCTGGATGAAGCACGTCTCTGTGGACCGCTCCGCAGGTGCCGGTTCCATGGAAGATGCGCGGAAGCGTCTCGACGCCGGCAGCCTCGTCGGTATCTTCCCTGAGGCGACGGTGTCACGGTCCTTTGAAATCAAGGAACTAAAAACTGGCGCCGTCCGCATCGCCGACAGCGCTAACGTTCCGCTGCTGCCACTTATTATTTGGGGCGGCCAGCGCATCATCACCAAAGACATCGAGCGCGACTTCGGCCGCTCCCACATCCCCGTATTCATCAGCGTGGGTGAACCCGTCGACGCCAGCGGCGATCCCGACGAAGCAACGGAACGCCTCTACGAGGCTATGAAAAAGCTTCTCGACGAAACCCGCACCGCCTACGAACAAAAGTATGGCCCATTCGAAGGTGGAGAATTGTGGCGCCCGAAATCCCTCGGCGGCGGCGCCCCAACGTTGGAGCAGGCGAAAATGTTGGAAATCGCCGAACGGGAACGTCGACAAGCAAAACGCGCGGCAAAGGTCGCCAAGAAACGCACCACCTTTATAAGGAAAATCTTTAAAAAATGATTGCACTGGGTTCAGCGCCCAAGCTGGTTGCCTCCGATGTTGATGGCACCCTCATCAATAGTTCTGAGCGCGTGCCGCAACGCCTGCGCGATGTGATCACGCGGATGACCAATCAGGGCGTGACCCTGGCGCTGTCCACGGGCCGCCCGCCGCGCTGGATTCATTATGTGCTGGATCAGCTGAGCGTGAAGCCGATTTGCGTCTGCGCGAATGGCGCGGTGCTGTACGATTCCGCTGCCGATGAGATTCTTGCAGCTCAGACGCTTAGTCCGGAGGTTATGGCGAGTGCCGTCATGGCTGCGCGTGCCGCTTTGGAAGAGCATGGCGGGGTCAGTATTGCTGTCGAGCGCGCTGGAAAATCCGCTTACGATCCAGCCGATGAGCTGTTTTTGGTCACCCCGGAATACAGCCACGCGTGGCCCTCAAATGATCACGGCACCTTCGAGGAAGCCGAAGTGCTTTCCGAACCAGCCACCAAATTGTTGATGCGCAGCGATTACCTCGATTCCAAGCAGCTTTTTGATATCGTCCGCGCCTCCGTTCCCGAGGATCAAGTCCACGTCACCTTCTCCATGTCCGGCGGACTCATTGAGATCGCAGCGCCCGGCGTGACCAAGGCACTGGGCGTATCGATGCTGGCAGAGCGCCTAAAGATTGCGCAAAAGGACGTTATAACGTTCGGCGACATGCCCAACGATATTGAAATGCTCCAGTGGGCCGGCCGGGGAGTGGCGATGGGCAACGCCCGACCAGAGGTCAAAGCCGTGTCAGACCACATCACCCGCACCAACGACGACGCCGGTGTAGCAGATGTATTGGAGTGGTGGTTCTAATAGGTGGTGTTAAAACACTGCTTAGTGGCCCAATACGTGCAAAAATAAGGCCATGAGAATCTCAAAGGCCAATGCGTATGTTGCAGCGATTGACCAAGGCACCACTTCCACTCGGTGCATCTTCATTGATGCCCAAGGAAAAGTGGTGTCTTCTGCTTCCAAGGAGCACCGCCAAATCTTCCCACAACAGGGCTGGGTAGAGCACGATCCTGAAGAAATTTGGGACAACATCCGATCTGTCGTCAGCCAGGCGATGGTCTCCATTGACATCACCCCACACGAGGTTGCATCGCTGGGAGTCACCAACCAGCGCGAAACCACCGTGGTGTGGGACAAGCACACCGGCGAACCTGTCTACAACGCAATCGTGTGGCAAGACACCCGCACCTCTGACATTTGCCTAGAGATCGCGGGCGAAGAAGGCCAGGAAAAGTGGCTTGACCGCACCGGCCTGCTGATCAACTCCTACCCATCGGGGCCCAAAATCAAGTGGATTCTCGACAACGTTGAGGGAGCTCGCGAACGCGCCGAAAAGGGCGACCTTTTGTTTGGCACCATGGATACCTGGGTGCTGTGGAACCTGACCGGCGGTGTCCGCGGCGACGACGGTGATGATGCCATCCACGTCACCGATGTCACCAACGCATCCCGCACACTATTGATGGATCTCCGCACGCAACAGTGGGATCCAGAACTATGCGAAGCCCTAGACATTCCGATGTCCATGCTCCCTGAGATTCGTCCCTCCGTCGGAGAATTCCGCTCCGTGCGCCACCGCGGAACCCTAGCCGACGTCCCGATTACTGGCGTGCTCGGCGACCAGCAAGCGGCCCTTTTTGGTCAGGGCGGATTCCACGAAGGTGCTGCTAAAAATACCTACGGCACCGGCCTCTTCCTGCTGATGAACACCGGCACCTCGTTGAAGATTTCCGAGCACGGCCTGCTGTCCACCATCGCCTATCAACGGGAAGGATCCGCTCCGGTCTACGCGCTGGAAGGTTCCGTATCCATGGGCGGTTCCTTGGTGCAGTGGCTGCGCGACAACCTACAGCTAATCCCCAACGCACCAGCGATTGAAAACCTCGCCCGAGAAGTCGAAGACAACGGTGGCGTTCATGTTGTCCCAGCATTCACCGGACTGTTCGCACCACGTTGGCGCCCCGATGCTCGTGGCGTCATTACAGGCCTCACCCGTTTTGCCAACCGCAAACACATCGCCCGCGCAGTCCTTGAAGCCAACGCCTTCCAAACCCGCGAAGTTGTGGACGCCATGGCCAAAGACGCAGGCAAAGCCCTCGAATCCCTCCGCGTCGACGGTGCGATGGTGGAAAATGACCTCCTCATGCAAATGCAAGCCGACTTCCTCGGCATCGACGTCCAACGTCTCGAGGACGTAGAAACCACCGCCGTCGGCGTCGCATTCGCTGCAGGTCTCGGCTCTGGATTCTTCAAAACAACTGACGAGATCGAAAAACTTATTGCAGTGAAGAAAGTCTGGAACCCTGACATGAGCGAAGAAGAGCGCGAACGTCGCTATGCCGAATGGAATAGGGCAGTGGAGCATTCTTATGACCAGGCCTAGCTGATTTGGGTCGGCCTTTAATTGGCTTTTGATTGGAGAAAACCCCGCCTCCTCAGGGAAGGTAGCGGGGTTTTCGGCTCTAATTGAGACTAGTTCAGCTGAATGCTTGCCTGGCCAGTCGCAGAATCGTAAGTGATGTAACCATTCTGGAAATCAACACGAAGCTGTTCGCCAACGGTGTATTCATTACTGGTTGGAAGTCCCAGAGGGCCAAGGTCAGCGCCCTGCTGAGCCCACGCGTCACCGATTGCGCCCCACAGGCCGTGAGTTCCAGCCTCAGGGGAAGACACCATGATGCCATTTTCAAACGGCACGAAAGTAACCTCAGAGTTCTGGTCGCTGGTGTACTTCACGGTGGTTTCGCCACCAGTGGCAGCGCCAAGCACTGGTCCAAGCGTGTTGTTCAGGTCGTTCCAACCGCGAGAGTACTTATTGTCTCCGGTTAGGTTGATCGCGGTATCAACGATTGGGATGACGTCAGTGATCTTGATATCGCCAAGCACTGGGACGCCGTTGTTGCTACCAACATTGCTGATCAGACCATTCAGGCCACCATCAGCCAAAGACGCAGCAATCAGCACAGCCGCAATGGAACCCAGGCCAGTCAGGAGCTGCTCAGAGTTTGCGCCATTGAGCAGGTCGGTGCCGCCGGAAGAGCCACCTGTCAGCAGAGCTGCCAGGGCATCGGATTCGCTGTACTGCTGAGGTTCAGCGGGAGTTACAGGCTGGGCAGTGGTCGTCGAAGGAGCATTGCTTGTCGACGTCTCCTTCGGCGTTGTCGCCGGGGTGGTAGTCGTGCCACCTGTGTTGCCATTCTGCAAGCTGGTGTACTTCGCCTTAGCGATCTGGCGGATATTCTCCATTTGCGCATAGCCAGCATCGCCAGGACATGCGGTCAGGCCGACATCGCGGTGAGCGAAGATATTAGGAAGTGACACTCGGGTGCCATAGGAGTACTTCGCGTAAGAAGTACCCTCGGAGTAGTGAGTATCAGTACCAGTTGGATCGAAACCGGCAACCTTTGCGCGCCAACCAGCAAGCTCACCGACAGCATTGATGGTTTCCTGAGGGGGAGCGTTGTAGGAATAGTCGCCAATCATGGAGATTGCCCAAGTATTCTGGTTGAAGCCGCCAGCGTGAGCACCCTGAACAGCATTGGTCATGCCGCCGGCACGGCCTTCGTAGATGTTGCCGTACTTATCAACCAATGACTGGTATCCGATATCGCACCAGCCGAGGTTCTTGGCGTGGTAGCTGTAAGCACTACGAACCTGGGCTGCAGCCTGCGCCTCGGTGTAGTTGTTGGAACCCGCAGTGTGGTGAATGGTGATCGCAGAAACGCCATCATCAATAGTTGGGTTTGAGCAGCGCAGACTTTCGTCCGCACCCCAACCAGCACGAGAAATCACCTTTGGCATGCCATCGGTGTCAGCAACGTTAGCGATACCCACGCCTGCATCAGCGTTGCCATCGATAAATACTGCGTTTAGGCCGTCATCAACATCGGCAACAGGCTGGATGTCGCCATAGTTGGATGGCAGGGGAGCGAGGCCGTCATTTGCTGAGTAATCAGCGACTGGCTCAGCGATAGGTTCAGCAGCTGGTGCTGGTTCTGCGACAGGTGCAGGAGCTTCCTCGACTGGTGCTTCAGCTGGTGCAGGTTCTGCTGCTGGCGCTGCCTCGGCTGCATCTACTGCTGGAATGTCTTGACCGTTTTCATCAGCGGCTGCAGCATCTGCTCCAAAGAGATCCACGTTGAGGGTGGAAACCTGGATCTTGTTGGTAGGGCCGTGCCAGATCAGCTCAGTTCCGTTGGTGCCTTGATCTTCATTGACCATTGGCTCCAAGTCGTACCACTGTGACCAGGTGCCGTCTTCCTGTTCTGCGCGAACAAAAGCAGTGATGTCTTTTTTACCGGTCCAGGTAAGAGCAAAACTAGAGAATTGCTGGTCACGCTGGAATTCCTTGACGGTGCGAGCGCCTCCGCCTTCACCCTGGGCGGTGACTGCTGCGTCTTCAACAACCACGTTGGTGCCGGAATTAAACGATTCACTGTCGTTTTGGACGGCGACCGGACCGATGCCTTCGCCCTGAGTATTGAGGTACTGAGTGCCAGCGGCTGCAAGGCCAGATGCGCCCAATACGGCGGTCAAAATAATAGCGAGCATCGGTTTTTTCCGAGTCTCGCTGATGCGGCGTCGTTGCTGCACGATGTTCTCCCTGATGATATTGGTGCGGCTGAGACTATATGAAACAACTGAGAAGCCTAGTGCACTTCTGGGGATAATGGTACCTATGTGACTAAAGTTTCGTAGGGTGTGTCGCAAGTTGTTAAGAGCCTGTGAGAACGACAAAGGTATCTGGGTGTGGATATGCCCTGCTAACTGGAGAAACTTGGCCCGATCGGGTGTCTGAAATTTCGGCAACGCCGAATGTAAGTTAGTGTCGAATGCATGACGGAATCGAAAAATTACGACTTAATCGTTGTAGGCTCCGGCCTCTTCGGGCTCACCGTGGCTGAGCGTGCAGCTAGCCAGCTGGGTAAGAAAGTCCTCATCGTTGAACGCCGCTCGCACCTCGGTGGCAATGCTTACTCTGAAGCAGAACCAGAGACCGGCATTGAAATCCACAAATACGGCGCGCACCTCTTCCACACCTCCAACACACGCGTGTGGGAATACGTCAACCAGTTCACCAGTTTCACCGGCTACCAGCACCGCGTCTTCGCAATGCACAACGGCACCGCCTACCAATTCCCCATGGGACTGGGCCTGATTAACCAGTTCTTCGGCAAGTACTACAGCCCAGATGAAGCCCGTGAGCTCATCAAGGAACAGTCTGCAGAAATCGATTCCTCCGACGCCACCAACCTCGAAGAAAAGGCCATTTCCCTCATTGGTCGCCCACTTTACGAGGCATTCATCCGCGACTACACCGCAAAGCAGTGGCAGACTGATCCAAAGAACCTCCCAGCCGGCAACATCACCCGCCTGCCAGTTCGCTACAACTTCAACAACCGCTATTTCAACGACACCTACGAAGGCCTTCCCACAGACGGCTACGCGGCATGGTTGGAAAAGATGGCAGAGCATGAGCTTATCGACGTCCGCCTCGACACCGACTGGTTCGACGTTCGCGATGACCTCCGCGCAAGCAACCCCGACGCACCTGTGGTCTACACCGGCCCACTCGACCTCTACTTCAACTACGCAGAGGGCAAGCTGGGATGGCGCACCCTCGACTTTGAAACCGAAGTAGTAGAAACCGGTGACTTCCAAGGAACCCCAGTGATGAACTACAACGATGCGGACGTACCTTTCACCCGCATCCACGAGTTCCGTCACTTCCACCCAGAGCGTGATGACAGTTACCCCAAGGATAAGACCGTCATCATGCGCGAGTTCTCCCGTTTCGCAGATAACGAGGATGAGCCTTATTACCCAATCAACACTCCAGACGACCGAGACATGCTGAAGCAGTACCGCCTTCTGGCTGCTGAAGAGGCTGCTAATAATAAGGTGCTGTTCGGCGGTCGACTGGGCACGTACCAGTACCTCGACATGCACATGGCTATCGGTTCTGCGCTGAGCATGTTTGACAACAAGCTGGTGCCGTTCTTTGAAGAAGGCACACCGCTAGAGCAGGAACGCGGACACTAAAAGGAAGGGCATCTCCCACATAGCGGAGATGCCCTTTTCTTTGTATCTACTTGCTGTACACCGGAGTGTTCATACCTTCGTAGCGCGCCTTCAACTGCATGGACAAATACCGTGAGTAATGGCGTGACTGGTGAAGGTTGCCACCATGGAACCACAGCGAATCCACGTTTGTGGGCTTCCACATATTGCGCAACTCGCCTTCCCATGGGCCTGGATCCTTGGTGGTTTCAGAGCCCAGACCCCAGCATGGGCCGACCTTGTCAGCGGTTTCCTGATCAACCAGCTGAGCAACCCAGTTGTTCATGTTTCCATAGCCGGTCGCTAGAACAATCACGTCAGCTGGGAGCTCAGTACCATCTGTGAGCACCACAGAGTTTTCCTTGACGTCTTCAATGCTGACATTGGAGCGCACCGGAATCTTTCCATCAGCCACCAGTTCAGAGGCGCCGACATCGATGTAGTAGCCAGAGCCACGGCGAAGGTACTTTAAGAAAAGCCCCGAATCGTCATCGCCGAAATCAAGCAAGAATCCAGCATTTTCAAGCTTGTCGTAGAACTCCTTGTCGTCCTCACGGATCTTGTCGAAAGCCTGCTTCTGCACACCTGGCAGCACCTTATATGGCCACGACGCAAACAGGAGATCGGCAGTATCGGTATCAATTCCGGCTTCAACGGCATCCTCAGAATAGAGAGGCCCGAAGACTTCGCGCATCAGCGAATCAGAACGCACGATGTGTGTAGACGAGCGCTGAATCATCACGGGCTTTGCACCATTGGAATAAAGATCCGCGCAGATGTCGTGGGCTGAGTTGTTAGCGCCCAGAACTACAACGTTCTTATCGCGATCGACATCGCCGCCGGGGTGCTCTGAAGAGTGCCGAATTTCACCCTGGAACTTATCCTGGCCAGGCAAAGTTGGTTTGTTCGGGCTGCCCGACATTCCAGTAGCCATGACTAGTTGGGTGGGGTGGAGCGTGGACTCCGCGCCATCACGATTGACCGTCACATCCCACTGCTTGGTGTCCTCATTGTATGAGGCGCGCAGGCACTCGGTGTTGGTCCAATAGTCCAAATCCATGATGCCGACATAGTGCTCGAGCCAGTCACCCATCTTGTCCTTTGGAGTAAATACTGGCCAATGATCTGGGAATGGAATGTAAGGCAGGTGGTCGTACCAAACTGGATCGTGCAGGCAGAGAGAATGGTAACGGCTACGCCACTGGTCGCCCGGGCGAGATGCTTTATCAATGATTAGAGCGGGTACACCAAGTCGCTTGAGTCGTGCGCCCAAGGCAATGCCACCCTGTCCACCACCGATGATGAGGGTGTATGGCTGCTCGGTGACACCCAACGCTGCTTGTCGATCATTCTTGCGGTCAGTCCAATTTCGGGTGTCCTCATTTTGTCCATGGACGACGCCCATCTCACGGTTGCGCCCCTTGGGCTCTGGGTGCTCCAGGAGCTCACGAGCTGAGGTGAGTAGCGTCCACGCCTTGCCATTACGAAGGCGGACAATGCCCGTGCACTTGAAGTCTGCGGATTCGCAGGAGAAATGTACGCGAGTGACACCATCTCCTTCATCAGCTGGTTCGCCCTTTAGCTCAACGTTTCGGAAGATGCTTGATGGCCACGTATTGCGAATCATCTCGGCGATTTCATCTGCACCTTCAGCGGTGGTGAGGTTCCACGTGAATGCAAGAAGGTCTCGCCAGTATCCTTCATCCTCAAAAAGTTGCACGACTGCAGTGGCAGCTTCATCAGGGCTGGAACTAGCAGTGGCCTTTTCAAAAGCTTGGAGCCAATCATTGGCCAAGGTGGTTAAGTCTTGTTCGGGCAAAGCATCCTCCTTTAAAAAGTGTCGTGACTCACTTTCTACTCTATAAAGTGTTTCAAGTCATTGAGGGTGCCCCCGTTTGTAATTCTTGCAAAGTGGGTATTGTGCACTTTTTGCGAGGATCTATCGAATGAATTGGCAAAACATAACTTTGGGAAAGTACCCCCTATGACGGAAAACTGGATGGATCCTGTGGTTGAACCACAGTCAACGGGAGAGGGGAAATCGGACACTATATGGTTGGAGATCGTGACAACTGACCAAAACAAAAGAAGTCTCAGTGAGCTTGCGGCCAGAATCGTTAGTGAAATCTGTGCACCGTGGGTACTCAACATCGGATTTTTCCTCATCCTGGGCGGCGTAACAGGCGCCTGGACGCTAGGAATTGTGGCGGCAATCGGAACCGGAATCGTTCCGATGATCTTAATTTTGGGCTTGATGAAGCTCGGCAGGGTAGGAAACCACCATGTGACGACCCGAAATCAGCGCGGCCTTGTGTTTGTGGGCATCATTGTTTGTGTCATCATTTTGATTTTTATCCTCAGAGCCCTTGAAGCACCTCAGCTGATTTGGGATGGCATGTTCTCAGCACTGATTTTCTTAGTTCTGTTTGCACAAGTGACGTTGAAAATTAAAGCCTCAGTTCATGTTGGGCTGTGGGTGTGTTTAGTGATGTTCCTCGGTCTGACGGTTTCTTCGTGGTGGTTACTCGGGTTGCTGTTTACCCCAGTCACCGCGTGGGCACGTATGCGGATCAAGCATCATACGATGTCGGAGATTGTGGCGGGCGTTGTTACAGGAGCAGTTGCAACCGGCATTTGTTATGCACTCCTACTTGCGTAAAGGAGAATTATGGATCAGCTAATCCTCGACGCATTTATCGGCTTGAGAGTGACTTGGCTGAGTCCGGTGATTATTTTGTTCACCCAGCTCACCGGGCCAACACTGATGTTTGTGTATGCGCTTGTGTGGGGCTTGTTGCGCAAGAGCGCCACTGCCCCGATCGCGGTGGGGCTGGCTAATCTGATCAGTCATTTTCTCAAGAGGGCGTTTGAACGGCCTCGACCAAATACAGCAGAGCACTTGGTTGTAGAAACTAACTTTTCATTCCCTTCTGGTCATGCTGTGGGCGCTGCAGCATGTGCCGTGGCAGTGGGGTACTCCGTGAACCGGTGGTGGAAACTCACGCTGTGGGTAATCGCGCTGCTTGTGGGGCTGTCTCGGTTGTATGTCGGTGTGCATTGGCCCAGCGATGTGCTTGCCGGCTGGGCCATCGGTGCGTTGACTTCAGTGGTGGTGTTTACCAGCTGGAACCTCCTCCAGCGCCGCTGAAACCACTGCTGAAAGTGGTATTTGCTGAACTGGAAGAAGCTGACGATGCAGCACTGACATCAGCTGCGTGCCAAGAACTGATCATGTAGTACGGGACCCACGAGTTGTAGCCAGTGCCCACGCGCCAATTGTCGTCGTAGATGGCTGGAGCATTGCGCTCGGTGGTCTGTTTAACCTGCTCGAGGTTCTTTTCCACACCTTGAAGCGCCACGGCATAATCACGGATCAAGCGGGCGTATTGGTCCATGAAATCAGGTGCGGACGGTGCGATAGTTTCCGTGCGCTGGATCAGCGTGCGGAGAATATCGTCAACAACTGCATCTTTATCGTTGATATCTTGACGGGCTTCCTGCATATCGGCACGCAGCCTAGTTAATTCCCTGCGACGGGTGTCTTCATGGCCGTGCTCCATATCGTAGAGCGTGTCAATGTTTTTCTGTGCGATCTCCATTTGAGTCACGGCAGTATGAGCTTTTTCAATATCTGGCAAGGCTTTTCGAAATGCCTTGTTTTCTGAGGTCGAGGTCAAACCTTCGAGCCTGCCAAAAATATCATTGACTTCAAGAAAACGAGAATTTACATCGTCCCATTGCCTGCGGAGCTCATCATCAGCCAGTGGGGAAGTTAGCGAGTGCGCTCGCACGTTGATACCGTCGAGTTGCTGGGCGACCTCACCATAATGGCGTGATGCATAATCAAACTGCTCACGAGCCTTTTCTGCCTTCTTCTTATTCGCGTAACTCGTAGCCCACGCGACAATAATTGCCACGAGAGCAGCGATGCCACCCAAAATAGCGGCGATTACTCCACCACTTGGAGCTGAGCTTTCCCGAACGACAGAGGTATCAGCAACCGATTTTGCACCCTCCAACATGCCTAGGGCAATGCGACCGTCTTGGAGTAATGGGCGCATCGCATCGGTGGTGCCGTCGATGCGGTCTTGTTCTGCGATCCCAGTCTCTGCGGCCACATCGTTACCCGCGTAGGCACCCATGGTGTTGGGGTCGAAACCGACTGCGATGATCACTTCACCAGGGGCGAAAGAGTTTGTTTGGATCCACTCGGGGTGTTCGGCGCGCAGGTAATTTTCAACGTCATCATTGATTTTGTCAGTGTTGTCCGTGAGCGTGATGTACCGGACTGCGGTAACTGAGTCAGGGAAATCAATCTTGGGTGTTTCCGTGCTGAGGAAATCCTCATCCTCTGGAGCGAGCTCGTCGGCATTATCCAACACAGTCACTTCAAGGGTGTCTTGCAGTATGGTTTGCGCGTGAACAGGCGATGCGAAAGGGACGGAGAGAAACAGCAACGCTCCCGCTGCAATACCAGCGACGGAGCTGTTGGTTAAGGACAGTGGAAAAGGTTGCATACTCCCCACAGTACGTCCGATAAAGGACATGAATCCATGAAAAACCGACATTGTGACCAGATCTAGATAACGGCCGAACGGTGCGTCGAAAAGCAAAATCTTTTAAAGACAGCCCGGTTAAACAGACAATCTCATACAATTGCCAGGATCTTCCATGGCGGATACGGCGCGTAAGTTCTGTGAATGCGGGGTCCGGATACTACGCTTAGGCAAGATAAATTGTGAGTTCAATGAAGGGTGAAGATACGTCAATGAGCGCAACAAACCTGGCGGTTGAGCAGCTACAGCGAGTGCTCCTGCCGAGGCGCGGCGAGCCAGCAGATGTCAGGTCGTTGTACCTGTTGGAAGCAGAAAGTAATAAGGAACGCCTGGAATGGGAAGATCGTTTTAGCGTTTCCGTCCCCGCTGGCGCCGAGGTGTCTTTTCAGACCTACTTCAATGCATTTCCTGCAAGCTACTGGCGTCGCTGGTCACAGCTAGATTCTGTCGTACTGAAACTGAAAGTTTCCGGCGAAGCGCGCGTCGACCTCTACCGATCCAAGATCGATGGAGCACGCATCGGAATTACCGGTTCCGTAGTCAAAGATGACTTCATCGAATTTGAAGTTTCATTAGCCCCATTCGAAGACGGCGGCTGGATCTGGTTCGACCTCACCGCTGAAACCGACGCAACCGTCGAAGAAGCAGGCTGGTACGCTCCACACGCGCCAAAAGCCCAGATCATGCCAGATGGATCTGAAGTCGGCCCATTTGAAGCCCGTGCAACCGTCGGAATCCCGACCTTCAACCGCCCAGCTGATGCAGTTGCAGCACTGGAAGCACTTGCCTCCGACCCAGCAGTTGACGCCGTCATTGATACCGTCATCATGCCTGATCAAGGCAACAAGCACCCTGCCGACGAGCCAGGTTACAAGGCAGCTGTTGAGCACTTCGGCGACCGCTTCTTCGAATTCCGCCAGGGCAACCTCGGCGGATCCGGCGGTTACTCCCGCATCATGTTCGAAGCCCTTGGCGGAGTCGACGGCAAGGGCGAAGCAGGCGCTGCCAAGAGCCCATACATCCTGTACATGGATGACGACATTGCTATTGAGCCAGACTCAGTGCTGCGTGCGCTTCAGGTAGCCCGCTACGCAAAATCCCCCATCCTCGTTGGCGGACAAATGCTCAACCTGCAAGAGCGCAGCCACCTTCACACCATGGGCGAAGTAGTTGGCGGACACGACTTCATGTGGACCGCCGCACCACACGTGCACTACGACCACGACTTCTCTGCACACCCACTACATGATCGCGGTAAATTCGACGACAAGCCAGACGCACCAAACTCCCGCGACCTGCACCGCCGCATCGACGTTGACTTCAACGGCTGGTGGATGTGCATGATCCCACGCGTTGTCGCCGAACAGATCGGCCAACCACTCCCACTCTTTATCAAGTGGGACGACGCCGAATACGGTCTACGCGCACGCAAAGCTGGATTCCCCACAGCAACCTGGCCAGGAATCGCAATCTGGCACATGGCCTGGTCCGACAAAGACGACGCCATCGACTGGCAGGCCTACTTCCACCTCCGCAACCGCCTCGTGGTTGCCGCGATGTACCACCAAGGCAGCGTCGACGGCATTGTCCGATCGATGCAAAAAGCCACCTTCAAGCACCTGCTGTGCCTGGAATACTCCACCGTGGCAATCCAAAACGAAGCAATGAAGGACTTCCTTGCAGGACCAGATCAGCTCTTCTCGATCCTGGACACCTCACTACCTCGAATTGCAGCGATTCGCAAAACCTATCCAGACGCCGTTGTGCTGCCAAGCGCCACCGAACTGCCACGAGCAACCGGCGCGCCGGGTGTCCCAACCAAGGACATCGGTGGACGCCTGGCCCCAATCAAGAAGGCAATGTGGCTGGCTAAGGGCCTGAAGCACTCCCTGTCTAAGGAAGATGCCTCCCACCACGAGGTGCCACAGGCCAACTTCGCACCAATCGAAGCACGTTGGTTCAGCCTGTCCCGAGTCGATGGCGCAACAGTTACCACCGCGGATGGCCGCGGCGTGGTCTACCGCAAGCGCGACCGCGACAAAGCTAAAGAACTTGGCAAAGAAGCACGCGCACTGCAAAAGCAAGTAGCAGAGCGTTTCGACGAACTCAGTCGCGCCTACCGCAACGCTCATCCTGAGCTTGTGAGCCGTGAAGCCTGGGGAAAGGTCTTCGATGAGCAATAAGGAAGTACAGATTCTGGTAGCAATCCAGGATCAACTCATGGATGCCCCAGGAGTACTGCCCACCGCACGAGGACTCAGCCTGCTCGGCGAACATGCTGCAGGCTGGCTGGCACTCGGCGCTGGCGGTGCTGTTGTGGACAAAAAACGTCGCCGCTCCTGGGCTGGACTCTTCATCGCTGCACTGGGAAGCCACGCAGCATCAGTGATCATCAAACGAGTTGTCCGCCGCGCTCGGCCACATGACCCAGCCATCAGGATTGGTGTGGGCACCCCCTCAAAGCTAAGCTTTCCTTCTTCACATGCGACCTCGACAACCGCAACTATGGTTTATCTTGCGCGCATCACCAAGTCACCAGTGCCACTGCTAGGAATCCCCATCATGGTGCTATCACGCATGGTGCTTGGCGTGCATTACCCAACCGATGTGCTAGCCGGCGCGTTGTTGGGAGCAGCGACCGCAGAGGCCGTCCATAAGATCGAAAGGGCTACGAAGTGAGCGAACACGCCGCTGAACATCACCGCGATACCCAAAATTTCTTAACCTCCGAACCGCACACCACGGCAATCGAAGACAACAAGAAGCGCCAACCGCCGAAAAACCTTGCTGACGGCATGATCAAGGCGCTGCGCCCCAAGCAGTGGGTCAAGAACGTTCTTGTGCTAGCAGCACCACTTGCTGCTGGTGCAGATGCGATCTTCAACCAGCGCACGATCATCGACGTTGCTATCGCATTCGTAGTGTTCTGCTTCGGTGCATCAGCCATTTACTTGGTTAATGATGCCCGTGACGTGGAAGCTGACCGCGAGCACCCAACCAAGCGTTTCCGCCCCATCGCTGCAGGAGTCCTGCCAGTAGGAATGGCATACGGCATGGCCGTGGCGCTCATTGCACTATCCATCGGACTGTCTTTCCTCGCCACCGACGGCGTGGCACTTGCCTGCGTGATTGGCGTGTACATTGCGCTGCAGCTGGGATACTGCTTCGGTTGGAAGCACATGCCAGTGATCGATATTGCGCTTGTCTCCTCCGGATTCATGCTCCGCGCAATGGCAGGTGGTGTCGCAGCAGGCATCGAGCTATCCCAGTGGTTCCTGCTAGTCGCTGCGTTTGGTTCCCTGTTCATGGCATCTGGAAAGCGCTACGCAGAAATCCTTCTGCACGAGCGCACCGGCGCTAAGATCCGCAAGTCCCTGGAAAGCTACACCCCCACCTACCTGCGCTTCGTTTGGACCATGGCAGCAACAGCAGTGGTCATGTCCTACGCACTGTGGGGCTTCGACCTTTCCCAACACTCCACCGACGCAGGTCCGTGGTACCAAATCTCCATGGTTCCATTCACCATCGCCATCCTGCGCTACGCAGCCGGCGTAGACACCGGCGACGGCGGTGCCCCTGACGAAGTGGCACTCAGCGACAAAGTTCTGCAGGTACTAGCCCTAGCATGGGTTTTCTGCATCGTGATGGCTGTGTACATCATGCCGATGTTTTGAATATTTACCAATGAACATGCTCTGACCAGCATGTCCATTAACGTTTGAGGCCACATGCGGTGCTAGCATGTGGCCTCATGACGTTTAGCCCCCAGCGTCCGGAGTTTGAGACCGGTAAGCAGCCAGATCCAGAAACTGAACACGCAGGTGACTTCTTTGAAGAAACCTCAAGCAGTGCTCCTCGCGCCGCATCTAACGGTTCTTCTGGTCCGAACTACACCCTCATTACAACGTTTCTAGCGGCCCTTACTGCTGGCATCTTTGCTTTCTGGGCAGGCTGGACCCGCAAATGGATCAGCGACGACGGACTGATCGTCCTACGCACCGTCCGAAACCTCCTGGCTGGAAACGGGCCAGTATTCAACGCTGGCGAACGCGTCGAAGCCAACACATCTACTCTGTGGCAATACTGCATCTATCTGGTTGCCTTAGTAACTGACTATCGCCTCGAAGATATTGCTCTGTGGCTTGCGCTGCTGTTCACCACCGCAGCGTCCATCATCGGTGTCCTGGGTACCGCGCATCTCCACCGCAAACGCATTGCCGTATTGCTTCCTGCAGGCGTGATCGGCTACTTCAGCCTTTCCCCGGCGCGAGACTTTGCCACTTCCGGATTGGAGTGGGGCCTATCTTTGATGTGGATTTCCATCCAATGGCTGCTGCTGGTGTTGTGGGCGACTTCGGGCAAGACCTCGGGCAAGAAGGCTTCGGGCGCAAAAACTTCAAATCCTATCGTTAATGCCGGTGCAATAACCTATGCTTTGGCCTTTTGGTCAGGCTTGAGCTGGCTGGTTCGCCCAGAACTGGCGATGTATGGCGGTTTGACTGGAGTGTTGCTGCTGCTTACTGCGCCACGATGGCGGGTAGTTTTGGGGATCCTGGTGGCGGCTTTGCCTCTTCCAGCTGCGTACCAAATCTTCCGCATGGGTTATTACGGGCTGATGGTGCCGCACACGGCTGTAGCGAAATCAGCCTCAGATGCGGTGTGGGGGACTGGTTGGGAATATGTTGAGGATTTCACGGGGCCTTACAACCTGTGGCTCGGTTTGGCCTTGCTGTTGGCCGCAGGCGCGTTGACAGTGTGGAAAACTGACAAGCACTTAGCGATACCGAAGGGGCGGCTGGGGCTGCGCACTCCGGGTATGGCTATAGCGTTGCTGGTTATCTGTGCGCTCGTCCACTTCCTTTACGTTATCCGTGTTGGTGGCGACTTCATGCATGGACGCATGCTGCTCCTTCCACTTTTTGCCATTCTGCTGCCTGTTTCTGTCATTCCGGTCAATGTTGTTGATCGAGGTTGGCAGGATTTGGTTGCGCTGGTTCTCGTTTTCTCTACGTGGGTGTGGTCCACTGTGGTTTTTGTGCAGGGGCACCAATGGGAAAATACCGGCCAGCATGTGGTTGATGAGCGTGATTTTTGGATTGATTTCACCAACCGAGATGAAGATCATCCTCCGCTTTATGCAGAGGATTTCCTCACTGTTGATTCCATGAATGATTACGCAGAGGTTATGCGCGATCAGACGTTGGTTAATCCAACAGGCCAGCAACTCAATATTCTGGCCAGCAGTGACCCGACCACTTATTCGTGGATCACCACACCTCGCGTGGAGGGGGTTGAAGCCGGTGATTTGGCTAACCTCTCGCCAACTGTTTTCCATGTGAACCTCGGCATGACCTCCATGAACGCACCGCTCAACGTGCGTGTGACAGACCTGATTGGTTTGGCAACGCCACTGGCAGCCCGCCAGCCACGCATTGAAGGTGGTCGAATCGGCCACGATAAATTGATGGACTTGGAATGGCAGGTCGCGGAATCCGCCACTCCGCTGGCGTACACACCGGGTTGGTTGGATACTCAAAAGACTTATGAGGCCCGCCAGGCGCTACGCCACCCAGAATTGGTTCACCTTTTCCAGACTTACCGTGAGCCAATGTCCTACCACCGGTTTGTGGACAATATTAAATACGCACTCACTACCGGAAGAACACTGGAAATTTCAGATAATCCTGAAGATCTTTTGAAAGAATTTAACCCGACCCCTGCAGAGATTCAGGACGGGTTAGAAACTATTGCTTGGCCTGGGGAAATTAAACTTGATGAACCTCGCGGAGAACCTTTATATAGCTCTCAGTAAACACTTATTCGCAAATCATTGGGCTGTGATAACTACCCAAGAGTGTCACAACTTGGTAACGTGTGGGCGGAAAAACAAGATAGGCATCGAGAGGTATCAGCGGTCCATACCGCCGATGGGTACATATCAATTTTTGCCGGAGGAGAATTATGTCCGTATTTACACGAGCTGGCGAGGCAAGCCGTAAGCTCGTCGCCCTTGTAGTGGCTCTTGCCACCGCGGCAGCCCTCATGGTTGTTGGACAAGGCACCGCACAAGCTGCAAACCGTGACTGGTTGCGCGCAGATAACTCTGGTTACTGTGACTGGGATGCTGTGGGCTTCTGGGTTCAGCGCTGTGATGTTTGGTCGCCTGCAATGGGCCGCAACATTCCTGTCCAGATCCAGCCTGCAGGGCGTGGCGGAAACGCTGGCCTGTACCTGCTCGATGGTATGCGCGCTACTGAGTACTCAAACGCATGGCTCGTGGATACCAACGCTGCGCGCCTCTACGCACCAAACAACATCACCCTCGTGATGCCAGTTGGTGGCGCAGGTTCCTTCTATGCTGACTGGAACTCCCAGGCATCTCTTTCCTCCTCCGATCCTGTCATCTACATGTGGGAGACTTTCCTTACCCAGGAATTGCCTGCATACCTTGAGCAGAACTTCGGCGTTGCGCGAAACAACAACTCCATTGGTGGCCTGTCCATGGGCGGAACTGCCGCGCTGAACCTCGCAGCAAAGCACCCAGATCAGTTCCGCCAGGCTATGTCTTGGTCCGGCTACTTGAACACCACTGCACCAGGCATGCAAACCCTGCTGCGTCTGGCCATGCTGGACACCGGTGGATTCAACGTCAACGCAATGTATGGCTCAATCATTAACCCACGTCGTTTTGAAAACGACCCATTCTGGAACATGGGCGGCTTGGCTAACACCGACGTCTACATCTCTGCAGCTTCCGGCCTGTGGAGCCCTCAGGATGATGGAGTTCGCGTAGACCACCGCCTCACTGGTTCTGTGCTTGAATTCGTGGCAATGACATCCACCAGGATTTGGGAAGCAAAGGCAAGGCTTCAGGGTCTGAACCCAACTGCGGATTACCCAATGTATGGCATTCACGGCTGGGCTCAGTTCAACTCCCAGCTGGAGAGAACTCAGGGTCGTGTTCTAGACGTCATGAACGCCTGGTAGAGCCACACCAAAGGCCACACCAAAGGCCACACCAAAATCAAAAGCCCACTGTACTATTGCAGTGGGCTTTTTGGCGCGCTAAAAACTTAGGTCCTGGCCTGTGCTCCTCCTGATTCTGCTGCGGCTGCGGTGTTGTTAAACCGCATGGGTTTTCGGCGGTCGGCGGGTTGATATCCGACGCGCCCGGTTGTGGGATCTATGTTCATGTGCCCCATGTTGTCTTTGCCGTCGCGTTGGTCGTTGTTGTTTCCGTGGTCGTGGGGGCAGATGTTGGTGATGTTTTCTATGTCTGTGGGGCCGCCGTCTAGCCAGGATCTGATGTGGTGTATTTCGTTGTCTTCGAAGGGGGAGTCGCAGCCTTCGCGGGTGCAGACGAGTTCGGAGGCGAAGAGGGCTAGGCGTTGATACAGGCTGGCGGTGCGTTGAGTGCGTGCCAGGTGCAGCGGACGGCCGGATTCGGAGTCGAGGACGGTCACGAAGTCATATTTGGCTGCACCGAGTCGCAGGATCTCAAGCGGTGTGAGTTTTATGCCGGTGCTGGTGGGGTAGCGGTGGTCGGGGCCCGATGCTTTGAGGTTTGTTACGTCTTTGGCGGAGAGGGAGACGAGGATGGTGCCCACTCCGGATCGTGCGGGGAGGAGATCGCTGTGTGCGCGGTGGAGGATGTCGGCGAAGGCATCGTATTGGCGTTGCGGTTTCGTACGTTTATCCTCCGCCAAAGAGTCTTCAAGCAAATGCCCCGGCTTGGCTTTAGACATCAGTGATTTGAGCAGGGCTAGACCTTTGGCATCTAAATAGAGGGATGCTTTGGCTCCGCCGTCGTGGTCTTGGCGTCCGATGCTTAAGGAGCGTTTCTTTACTGCGGCGAGTGGGTCTTTGGCGGTGGGGTTTATGCGGATAACTTTGTTGCGGGTCCAGTTGCGTAGGTCTTCGGGGGTTCGGCTGGTGGCTTCCTGCATTGCTAGTTTGCGGAGTGAGGCTCGGGATAGGGATGTGTTGTCGTTGAGTTTTTCTAGTTCGTAGCGGATGGTGTCTTGTTTTTCGGCGGAGATGCCGTGTTCGCGGGCGATGCGGTTGGCTTCTGCTTGTTCGGCTAGGTCTTGTTTCTCTTTTTCTTCTCTGGCTAGCTTCTCTTCGGGGGTTTCTTTCGCGAGTTCTTCTGAACTGGGTTCCGGGCTTGGGTTGCCGTAGTGTTCTTCGGCGCGTTTTGTGCGTCGGAATGCTTCGGATTTGGAGATGTCGAGAAGGTACGCGAGGGCATCGATGTGGGAGGTTTTTCCGATGATGCGTCCGGCATCGGCGCGCTCGGCGGATTTGGCGAGGGCGGCGTCGAAAAGCGCTTTTTTGTTGTGGAGCTTTTCGAGGAGTTCGGCGAAGGGGAGTGTTGCTTTGAATGCGGCGGCGGACGGGTCGGCGATGAGCGCGTCCATGTGTTTCATGATGGTGTGGATTTCTTGCATTTTGTTTTCCCCTCCTTTTCTGTTTTCCACACAACCGAAGCTTCAAGGGGAAAACAAGGGCCTTAAAAGTTATCCACAGATCCGAAGTGATCCGCGCCCTGGGGTGAAAAGTTATCCACAGGAAGCGGAGGGGCGGATTGAAAAATTCAGCGAAATGCGAAAAGGTGGAGGGGAAATGCTGCGAGTCTTGCGGATTCCCGGCGTGGCATTGAAAAAAGTCTAAAGTTGAACTTAAGATTGAGGTCATTCTGAAGTTGTGACCTGCATCAGAAGAGTTACATACCCACATGTGTAACCTTCTGGACTAAGATCACGACAGACTGAAAAGAACTGAAGACTCTCAAGGCATAGCCCACGTGTGTTTGTCGGGCCGGAAGCGGGGAACTTTCGGGACGGATCTAACTCATTGCGGGCCTGTGCGCAGTATCCAAAAATCAAAATGAGAAGGAAAACTTCATGCGCGACACCGCATTTCGTTCCATCAAGGCTAAAGCTCAGGCTAAGCGCCGTTCCCTCTGGATTGCAGCAGGCGCTGTCCCAACCGCAATTGCGTTGACTATGTCCCTGGCACCTATGGCTTCGGCTCAGTCCAGCAACCTTTCCTCTGATGCCGTTATTGGCAGCATCGCGCAGGGCGTCACCGATGGCCTGACTGACTACCTGAAGCCTCGCGTCGAAGAGCTTCCTGCTGGTGAAGTCACCTACCCAGAGATCGCCGGGCTGCCTGATGGTGTGCGCGTGATCAGCGCTGAGTGGGCAACCTCCAAGCATGTCATTTTGACTATTCAGTCTGCAGCAATGCCAGAGCGCCCAATCAAGGTGCAGCTGCTGCTTCCGCGTGACTGGTACTCTTCCCCGAACCGTGAGTTCCCTGAAATCTGGGCACTTGACGGTCTGCGCGCGATTGAAGAGCAGAGTGGTTGGACCATTGAGACCAACATTGAGCAGTACTACGCCGATAAGAACGCCATTGTTGTGCTCCCTGTCGGTGGCGAGAGCTCCTTCTACTCTGACTGGGAAGGGCCAAACAACGGCAAGAACTACCAGTGGGAGACCTTCCTGACTCAGGAGCTCGCACCGATCCTGGACAAGGGTTTCCGTTCTAACACCGATCGCGCCATCACCGGTATCTCCATGGGCGGTACCGCTGCGGTTAACATCGCAACCCACCACCCAGACATGTTTAAGTTCGTCGGTTCCTTCTCCGGCTATCTGGACACCACCTCCGCTGGCATGCCAATCGCTATTTCCGCAGCCCTGGCAGACGCCGGCGGATACGATGCCAACGCAATGTGGGGACCAGTCGGTTCTGAGCGCTGGCAGGAAAACGATCCAAAGAGCAACGTAGACAAGCTCAAGGGCAAGACCATCTACGTTTCCTCTGGTAACGGTGCAGATGACTTCGGTAAGGAAGGCTCTGTAGCTATTGGACCTGCAAACGCAGCAGGTGTCGGTCTGGAAGTTATCTCCCGTATGACTTCCCAGACCTTCGTCGATCGTGCAAGCCAGGCTGGCGTGGAAGTTGTTGCTAGCTTCCGTCCATCCGGCGTGCACTCATGGGAATACTGGCAGTTCGAGATGACTCAGGCGTTCCCTCACATCGCTAACGCTCTTGGCATGTCCACTGAGGACCGTGGCGTTGAGTGTGCACCTGTCGGCGCAATCGCTGACGCTGTTGCGGATGGCGCGATGGGCACCTGCCTGACCAACGAATACGATGTTACCGGCGGTAAGGCCCAGGACTTCGCTAACGGTCGCGCATACTGGTCTGCAAACACTGGCGCTTTCGGCCTGGTTGGACGCATCAACGCTCGTTACTCTGAGCTGGGTGGACCTGCCTCCTGGTTGGGCTACCCAACCTCTTCTGAGTTGAAGACACCAGACGGACGTGGCCGCTTCGTCACCTTCGAGCACGGCTCCATCTACTGGACCGCCACCACTGGTCCTTGGGAAATCCCAGGCGATATGCTCGCCGCATGGGGCACCCAGGACTATGAGAAGGGCAGCCTCGGCTACCCAACCGGCGCTGCAGTTGAATACAACGGTGGCCTGCGCCAGCAGTTCGAAGGTGGCTACGTATTCCGTACCTCCAATAACCAGTCTTACTGGGTTCGCGGAGAAATCTCCAAGAAGTACGCCGAAGACGGAATCTTCGCTCAGCTTGGTTTCCCAACCGGCAATGAGAAGTTGATCAACGGTGGCGCTTTCCAGGAATTCGAAAAGGGCAACATCTACTGGTCCGCATCCACTGGCGCGCACGTGATTCTGCACGGCGACATCTTCGACGCATGGGGTGCTAAGGGCTGGGAGCAGGGCGAATACGGCTTCCCAACCTCTGACCAGACCGCAATCACCGCGGGTGGACAGACCATTGATTTCCAGAACGGCACCATCCGTCAGGTCAATGGCCGAATTGAGGAGTCTCGCTAATAGTGAAGCGCATCTACGCAACTCTCGCTTCCGGACTTTTGTGCCTGAGCCTTGCTGCTTGTGGGGGAGTCACTGTTGAAGGAGATGATTCTCCCTCGACAACGGCAGCCCCAACAGAAAGCAGCGCTGGGTCAAGCAGCACCGCAAGGTCGACCGAACGCAGCAGTCAGGCGTCGCAAAGCAATGGAAGCGGCGGAAGCACAGCCCGGGACGGGGCAGCCGAGGAAATCGACGGCCTGCCCGAGGTGACCGTGGAACGCAGCGCTGAGGCGCAAGCGTTCCTGGATGCGCTGAAAGATGAAAAAATCGACATCTCCGGCGTGGAGGACCAGTTGATTGCGACTGCGCGAAATTACTGCAGTTCGGAAAACAAGGACCAAAACGTCACTGTCGATGCGGTTGCAGGCCAGCTCATCGTGCAGGGACGCACCAGCGTGAAGGAAGATCAAGCAGCGGAAATTTCTACGCTGCTGAAGGAATCTGCGGATCGGACGTATTGTTAACCGATGAGGAAAACCATCACCGTTATTGCTGTATTGATCGTCCTCGCCTTAATCGGCGTGGGCATCGTGCAGTATGTGAACACATCCGATGACTCAGATTTCATTGGCCAGCCTGGCGAGCCAACCGGTACCGAAACCACGGAACCACCGGTTCAACCTGATTGGTGCCCTGCGGTAGAAGTCATTGCCGCGCCGGGTACGTGGGAGTCGGCTGCTAATGATGATCCGATCAACCCGACCGCTAATCCGCTGTCATTCATGTTGAGCATCACTCAGCCACTGCAGGAGCGTTATTCTGCGGATGACGTCAAGGTGTGGACGCTGCCGTACACTGCGCAGTTCCGCAACATCAACTCGCAAAATGAGATGTCCTATGATGATTCGCGCAATGAAGGCACCGCGAAGATGAATGAGGAACTGATCAACACTCACAATGAGTGCCCTGCCACGGAGTTCATCATCGTTGGTTTCTCCCAGGGTGCGGTCATTGCGGGCGATGTGGCTGCTCAGATCGGTTCAGAGCAAGGTGTTATTCCAGCTGACAGCGTCAGGGGTGTCGCCCTGATCGCTGACGGTCGCCGGGAGCCTGGTGTGGGCCAGTTCCCAGGCACGTTTGTGGATGGCATCGGCGCGGAGGTTACTCTGCAGCCTTTGAACTTGCTGGTGCAGCCGATTGTTCCGGGCGCAACCATGCGTGGCGGGCGCGCGGGCGGTTTCGGTGTGCTCAACGACCGGGTGCAGGATATTTGTGCTCCAAATGATGCGATCTGTGATGCTCCGGTGAATGTCGGCAACGCCCTTGATCGTGCGTTGGCCATGGTCTCCGCCAACGGTGTGCACGCGCTCTACGCCACCAATCCGGATGTTTTCCCAGGCACAACCACCAATGCGTGGGTTGTGGATTGGGCGACCAACCTCATCGACAACGGATAAAGCTTTTTCGCTTTTCGACGTCCACCTCCCGGACGTTGTGCGCTAAAGCTTGAGGTTTTGCGCAGGGGCTCGCCTTAAACGGCGAGCCCTTCGTCTTTTGTTGGAGGAACGGTCACTCGCTCAAGTAGTGTTAGTTTGCAAAAGTAATAAAATGTTCATCTTTGTCGATGGTCACAATAGTCATTAAAGAATTGTAAGAGGGGTTCACATGGATTTAGATAAAGCGATTGGTTCATTCTTCGATGAGAATGGAGAAATCAACCTTCCTCCATTCCTAACTTTGGCAGCCATGGGTGAGTTCATGTACCAGGCTGACATCGCTGAAGGCGGCGGGGATAAACCACGCATGCATTTCTGGGACTTCTCCGAAGACCGCGATGGCAAGCTGATTCAGTACACCCGAAACGAGATCGATACTCGTATCAAGGCTGTAGCAGGCCGTTTGCAGCAGGTCGCCACCCTGGGTGATCGTGCAGCGATCCTGGCTAACAACAGCCCTGAGTACATTTTCAGCTTCCTCGGCGCGATCTACGCTGGCATGGTCCCTGTGCCGCTTTATGATCCAAACGAGCCAGGACACGCAGACCACCTCAACGCTGTTTTCGCAGACAGCGAGCCAGTTGTCGTTCTGACCAACTCCAAGTCCGCAGGTGCCGTGCGCAAGCACTTCTCCAGCCTTCCAGCTGCAGAACGCCCACGCATCCTCTCTGTAGATTCCTTGCCTGATTCTCTCGCGGATTCTTACGAGAACCCAATGCTGACCGAAGCCGGCCGCCGCCTGGCTGCTCTGCGCCAGTCCGCGCCCATTGATCTGACCGCATTCCTGCAGTACACCTCCGGCTCCACCCGAACCCCAGCTGGCGTTGTTCTGACCAACCGCTCCATCCTGACCAACGTCTTGCAGATCTTCAGCGCCGCACAGCTGAAAACCCCACTGCGCCTGGTTTCATGGCTGCCACTGCACCACGACATGGGCATTATCCTCGCGGCGTTTGTCACTATGCTTGGCCTGGACAACGAGTTCATGAACCCACGCGATTTCGTGCAGCAGCCTTCCCGCTGGATTAAGCAGCTCAACCGTCGCGAAAGCGACGTGGACGTTAACGTCTACACCGTGGTTCCTAACTTCGCCCTCGAGCTTGCAGCACGCTACGCAAAGCCAGCAGAGGGAGAGACCCTGGATCTTTCCGCATTGGATGCCATCATTATCGGTTCCGAGCCAGTCACAGAAAACGCTCTGACCACCTTCCGTGAAGCTTTCGAGCCTTACGGCCTGCCTGTTCAGACCCTGCGTCCTTCCTACGGTCTTGCAGAAGCATCCCTGCTGGTCACCACCCCACAGACCGAAAACCGCCCACTGATCTCCTACTTCGACCGCGAGGCCTTGGCCGAAAACCGCGTTGAGCTTGTAGAAAAGGGCAATAACAAGGCTGTTGCTTTCGTCTCCAACGGCCAGGTTGCAGCCCCACAGCAGCTGGTCATCGTTGATTCCGAAACCGGAACCGAGCTGGCAGACGGCCAGATCGGCGAAATCTGGACCCACGGCGAAAACACTGCTGCAGGTTACCTCGACCGCGAGGAAGACACCGCAGAAACCTTCCGCAACCGTCTGACCACCCGCCTGGAAGAAAACTCCCGCGCAGAAGGTGCTGCCGACGACAACTACTGGATGGCCACCGGTGACCTCGGCGTCATCGTAGACAACGAGCTCTACATCACCGGTCGTCTGAAGGACCTCATCGTTGTCGCAGGCCGAAACCACTACCCACAGGACATCGAGTACACCGTCCAGGCTGCTTCCGCACACATCCGTGCAGATTCCGTCGCAGCATTCGCAGTCCCAGGCGATGACATTGAAAAGCTCATCATCCTGGCAGAACGCGACACCACTGCAAACGAAGCCGACGATGCAGCTGCTGAAGAAGCAATCCGCTCCGCCGTTGGCACTGCACACGGTGTTGTTCCAGAAGAGATCCGTATCCTCGCACCTGACGAGATCGCGCGTTCCTCCTCCGGAAAGATCGCACGCCGCGTCAACCAGCGCAACTACATTCAGGAACAAGCTAACTAGTTCTTTGCAGACACCGCAGGGCCCCGATGGATTTTCAACAGAATCCGTCGGGGTTCTTTTGGTTTTGTGCATAGTGGAAACATCAGTAGAAACATCAGCGGAATTGTCAGGTGAAGCTTCTCTATAAATTCCATCGAGCGCTTTGTCCTTGTAAACTATTGCAGTTAGCGGTGGACGCGATAGGTTTACAAATCCGTCTGGAAAAAATTGCTTCTGACCTGGGGATGAAACGTTCGAAGGTTGAATAGCGATAAACGTCTGGATGTCTATTCTCCTCAGCCTCGTTTTGGTTGAGGCGGATAGTTTTAATATTTTTTTAAGTTTAAGTTGTAATCGAGCTGAAAGGCTGAGGCCTCAATATGGAACAGAGCCAATCGTCGGATCAGAAGATGACCGTTGAACAGGTTCGCACCTGGCTCCGTGATTGGGTTGTCCGCACCACGGGTATTCCGGTGGAGGAAGTTACGGATGACAAGGCAATGGAGACCTTTGGCCTTTCCTCTCGCGATGTTGTTGTGTTGTCTGGTGAGCTGGAAAACCTGCTGGACACCTCCTTGGATGCCACCATCGCTTATGAGTACCCAACGATCCGTAGTTTGGCGCAGCGCCTTGTTGAGGGCGAGCCTCGTCGTGCACATACCCAGCGTGAATTGAATTTCTCCGCGGTGAGCGATTCCCCAGGTTCCCACGATATTGCGGTTGTCGGTATGGCTGCGCGTTACCCAGGCGCTGAGAGCCTGGAGGATATGTGGAAGCTACTCGTCGAGGGCCGTGACGGTATCTCGGATCTACCGATTGGCCGTTGGTCTGAGTATGCAGGCGATGAGGTTATGTCTCGGAAGATGGAAGAGTTTTCTACCATCGGTGGCTACCTGTCAGATATCTCTAGCTTTGATGCGGAGTTCTTTGGTCTGTCTCCGCTCGAGGCCGCCAACATGGATCCTCAGCAGCGTATTTTGCTGGAGCTAACGTGGGAGGCTTTGGAGTACGCTCGCATCGCACCAAACACTTTGCGTGGCGAAGCCGTGGGCGTGTTCATAGGTTCCTCCAACAACGATTACGGCATGATGATCGCTGCCGATCCAGCAGAAGCACATCCTTATGCGCTGACTGGTACTTCTAGTGCGATTGTCGCTAACCGCATTAACTACGCTTTCGATTTCCGCGGTCCTTCCGTCAACGTGGATACCGCATGTTCTTCTTCTCTGGTAGCGGTTCACCAGGCTGTCCGTGCGCTGCGTAATGGCGAAGCGGATCACGCTATCGCTGGTGGAGTGAACATTTTGGCATCTCCATTTGTCACAACTGCATTCGCTGAGCTCGGTGTGATCAGCCCAACCGGCAAGATCCACGCATTCTCTGATGATGCCGATGGTTTCGTGCGTTCCGACGGCGCCGGAGTCGTTGTGCTGAAGCGCGTGGATGACGCAATCCGCGACGGCGACAAGATCATCGGTGTGATCAAGGGTTCTGCAGTGAACTCCGATGGTCACTCCAACGGACTGACCGCTCCAAACCCTGACGCACAGGTTGATGTGCTGCAGCGTGCATATGTTGACGCTCAGGTTGATCCCACCACCGTGGATTACGTTGAGGCTCACGGCACCGGCACCATCCTGGGTGACCCCATTGAAGCAACTGCCCTGGGTGCTGTTTTGGGCTATGGCCGTGACGCATCCACCCCAACTCTTCTGGGCTCTGCAAAGTCCAACTTCGGCCACACTGAGTCAGCTGCGGGTATTGCAGGTGTCATCAAGGTGCTGCTTGCTTTGCAGAACAAGACTCTGCCACCAACCGTGAACTTTGCAGGTCCAAACCGCTACATCGATTTCGATGCTGAGCGTTTGGAAGTTGTGGAAGATCCACGTGAATGGCCGGAATACAACGGTCACGCAGTAGCTGGTGTGTCTGCGTTCGGGTTCGGTGGAACCAACGCGCACGTGGTGATCTCTGAGTACAACGCAGAAGACTACGAAACCCGTGCCCCGAAGGAGGCGTTGCTTCCTGACCAGCAGGTTGCCCTGCCGGTGTCTGGTCACCTGCCATCCAGGCGTCGACAAGCAGCTGCTGACTTGGCGGACTTCTTGGAGGGCCGCAAAGATTGCGACCTAACCCCAGTAGCCCGCGCGCTGGCAGGCCGCAATCATGGCCGCTCCCGCGCAGTCGTGCTTGCAAGCACTATCGAGGAAGCCGTAAAGCGCCTGCGCCAGGTCGCAGAAGGCAAGGTCAGCGTCGGTATCTCCGCAGCTGATTCCCCAGCGGCCAACGGTCCTGTGTTTGTGTACTCCGGTTTCGGATCCCAGCACCGCCTCATGATCAAGGAATTGTGCTCAATTTCGCCACAGTTCCGCGAGCGCATCGAAGAGCTCGATGAAATGGTTAAGTTCGAGTCCGGCTGGTCCATCATGAAACTTGTTTTGGATGATGAGCAAACTTACGACACCGAGACCGCGCAGGTTGTGATCACCGCAATCCAGATCGCACTGACTGACCTGTTGGCAAGCTTCGGTGTAAAGCCAGCTGCCGTCATGGGCATGTCGATGGGTGAGATCGCTGCCGCTTACGCTGCCGGTGGACTCAGCGACCGCGATACCATGCTCATTGCCAGCCACCGTTCCCGCCTAATGGGCGAGGGCGAGAAGTCCCTGGCTGAGGATCAGCTGGGTGCCATGGCTGTGGTGGAATTCGCCGCTGCGGACCTGGATAAGTTCATCGAAGAAAACCCTGAGTACAAGGGCATTGAGCCTGCTGTTTATGCAGGCCCAGGCATGACTACCGTGGGTGGACCTCGCGACGCCGTGGTTCAGTTCGTAGAGAAGCTGGAATCTGAAGACAAGTTTGCCCGCCTGCTCAACGTCAAGGGCGCTGGCCACACCTCTGCTGTGGAACCACTTCTTGGTGAGCTCGCTGGCGAAATCGCTGGCATCGAGCCACTTCCGCTGCAGATCCCGTTGTTCAGCTCTGTCGATCAGGGTGTTACCTACCCAGTTGGAGCAGTGGTCCACGACGCCGATTACATGCTCCGCTGTACCCGCCAGTCCGTGTACTTCCAGGACTCCACCGAAGCTGCATTCGCTGCAGGCCACAACACCTTGGTGGAAATTTCCCCGAACCCAGTTGCACTCATGGGCATGATGAACACCGCGTTCACCGTGGGCAAGCCTGATGCACAGCTGCTGTTCAGCCTGAAGCGAAAAGTCCCAGAGGCAGAATCCCTCCGCGACCTTCTGGCGAAGCTGTACGTCAACGGCGCAAACGTTGATTTCTCCGCGCTGTACGGCGAAGGTGAAACCATCGATCCGCCACACATCACCTGGAAGCACCAGCGCTTCTGGACTTCCGCACGCCCATCCTCTGGCGCATCCCTGGATCTGCCGGGCTTCCGCGTGAATCTGCCAAACAACACTGTGGCGTTTTCCACCGCAGCCGAACTGGCACCATCCGCAGTGGCAATCATGGAAGCAGCCGCCATGGCTGTCACCCCAGGTTCCTCCGTCGACGCAGTGGACGAGCGCGACATGCTGCCACCAAGCGGCGAAATCACCACCATCGTGACTCGCTCCTTGGGCGGTTTGAGCCTGTCCGTATACAAGATTGAGGGAACCACCAGCACTCTTGTCGCCGAAGGTTTCGCAGCCAACCCAGGATTCGCCGCAGCATCTTCCTTCGACGGTCCAGGCTACGACGGATTCAACACCGATTACAGCGACCAGCCAGACCCTCGCTCCGACCTGCCTTTGGACATCGAAGCAGTCCGCTGGGACCCAGCGACCGAAACCGTCGAAGAGCGCATGCGCGCCATCGTCTCCGAAGCAATGGGCTACGACGTGGATGACCTCCCACGCGAACTCCCACTGATTGACCTCGGCCTCGACTCCCTCATGGGCATGCGCATCAAAAACCGCATCGAAAATGACTTCCAGATCCCACCACTCCAGGTCCAAGCGCTCCGCGATGCATCCGTCGCTGACGTGGTAATCATGGTGGAAAACATGGTCGCTGGCCGCTCCTCTGAGACGCTTGTCGACGCCACCCCGCAGGTGCCAGCTGAGGCAGCAGGGGAGGCTCAAGCTGCTGAGTCTTCTGCTTCGGGCGAGGACGTGCAGGGCGTTGGCGTTGCACCGCGAGATGCGTCGGAACGCATGGTCTTTGGTACTTGGGCAGGCCTGACTGGCGCTGCGGCAGCTGGCGTGACCAGCAAGTTGCCACAGATCGATGTCGATACTGCAACCGCAATTGCCGAGCGCCTCACCGAGCGTTCCGGAATTGAAATCAGCACTGAACAGGTGTTGGCTGCAGAAACCCTCGAACCACTGTCTGACCTGGTGCGTGAAGGCCTCGAAACTGAAGTTCAGGGCAACATTCGTGTGCTGCGTGGACGTGCAGAAGGCTCCACCAAGCCTGCAGTGTTCATGTTCCACCCAGCTGGCGGTTCTTCCGTGGTCTACCAACCACTAATGCGTCGTCTGCCTGAAGATGTCCCTGTCTATGGCGTTGAGCGTCTGGAAGGCGATCTCGCTGACCGCGCGGCAGCATATGTTGATGACATCAAGAAGTACTCCGATGGCTTCCCAGTAGTTTTGGGTGGCTGGAGCTTCGGCGGTGCCGTTGCCTTCGAGGTTGCCCACCAACTGGTTGGCTCCGATGTTGAGGTAGCTACCGTGGCGTTGCTGGATACTGTGCAGCCTTCAAACCCAGCACCAGATACCGCTGAGGAAACTCGTGCACGCTGGACTCGCTACGCGGACTTCGCCAAGAAGACCTACGGCCTTGATTTCGAGGTACCTTTTGAAATCTTGGACACCATCGGTGAAGACGGAATGCTGTCCATGATGACCGACTTCCTGGCCAACACCGACGCCTCCGAGCACGGATTGTCCGCAGGTGTGCTTGAACACCAGCGCGCTTCTTTTGTGGACAACCGCATCCTGGCTAAACTTAATTTTGCAGACTGGGCCAACGTTGAAGCCCCTGTCATCCTGTTCCGCGCGGAACGCATGCATGATGGAGCTATCGAACTTGAACCAAACTATGCCAAGATTGATCAAGATGGAGGATGGTCCGGAATTGTCAACGATTTGGAAATTGTTCAGCTGAATGGTGACCACCTGGCAGTTGTCGATGAACCAGAAATCGGCACAGTCGGAGCTCATTTGAGTCGCCGCATTGATGAGATTTCTCGGAAGAATTAGTAACGGAGAGCTGACGGAAGTTGAGTAACACCACTACTGCAGAGAAGCTAGCGGATCTGCGCGCACGCCTGGAGATTGCCAAAGACCCAGGTAGTGAACGCGCACGTAAAAAGCGCGACGAGGAAGGCCGAACCACCCCTCGTCAGCGTATTGATGCTCTGCTTGATGCCGGATCCTTTGTGGAGATCGGCGCACTAGGCCGTACCCCGGATGAACCCGATGCGCCTTACTCTGACGGTGTGGTGACTGGTTATGGTCGCATCGATGGTCGCCCAGTGGCCATCTACGCCCATGACAAGACCGTTTACGGTGGTTCCGTGGGCATGACTTTCGGACGTAAAGTCAGCGAAGTCATGGACATGGCTATCCGCATTGGTTGCCCAGTTATCGGTATTCAGGATTCCGGCGGAGCCCGCATTCAGGATGCGGTGACCTCCTTGGCGATGTACTCAGAGATCGCGCGTCGTCAGCTTCCGCTGTCTGGCCGCAGCCCTCAGATTTCCATCATGCTGGGTAAATCGGCAGGTGGCGCAGTGTATGCACCTGTGACCACTGACTTTGTTATCGGCGTTGATGGTGAAACAGAAATGTATGTCACCGGCCCAGCCGTGATCAAGGAAGTCACCGGCGAGCAGATCACTTCCGCAGACCTCGGTGGCGGTGCGCAGCAGATGCAAAACGGCAACATTTCCTATTTGGCGTCCTCTGAAGAAGAGGCCCTGAATATGGTCAAGGATTTGCTCGACTTCCTGCCTTTGACCTGCAATGATCCAGCCCCTGTGTTTGCAGCACCAACGGATGAAGAGATCGCCTACGACGAAGCTCTGAACTCGTTCATGCCTGACGACACTAACCAGGGCTACGACATGCATGACCTGCTGGACAAGCTTTTCGACGACGCCAACCTGCTGGAAATCCAAGAGGAGTACGCCCCCAACCTGATCACTACCTTCGCCCGCGTTGATGGCAAGGCAGTCGGTGTGGTGGCCAACCAACCAATGGATAAGGCAGGCTGCATCGACGCTGACGCCGCCGACAAGGGCGCCCGCTTCATCCGTATCTGCGACGCCTACAACATCCCGATCATCTTCGTCGTGGACACCCCTGGCTACCTGCCTGGCGTGGACCAAGAGAAGGTCGGTTTGATTCACCGTGGCGCAAAGCTAGCCTTCGCAGTGGTGGAATCGACCGTCCCTAAGATTTCCTTGATCGTGCGCAAGGCCTACGGCGGAGCATATGCCGTGATGGGTTCCAAGAACCTCACCGGTGACCTCAACTTCGCATGGCCAACCGCACAGATCGCCGTGATGGGCGCAGCCGCAGCTGTCGTGATGATCCAGGGCAAGCAGCTCGAAGCCGCCCCACCTGAGCAGCGTGAATACATGAAGAAACTGTTCATGGACTTCTACGATGAGAACATGACCAGCCCATATGTGGCCGCCGAGCGTGGTTACATCGACGCCATGATCGAACCTGCAGAGACCCGTTTGGTGCTTCGCCGAGCAGTCCGCCAGCTGGAAACCAAGGCTGTGCGAGACCTCGACAAGAAGCACACGATCATGCCGATGTAACGTCCAAAGAATTATCCAGATAGAAATCCTGTAACTAATTCACCAGAGGAGACCGCAATGGCAACCATCTTCGCAGTTCTGTCGGGTATTGACTTCCTCAGCGTAAGCCTGTCTTACCTGCAAGGATTCTTGAGCTACTAAGCCTTTCAAGAAAGAGGGGACCTTCTAGAACGCTTTAGAAGGTCCCCTCTTTCGCGTCTTAGACAAGCAGTACGGGTCGATGAGTTGTGAAAAAAGGAGCCTCTAGAAATCTAGAAGCTCCCATTTTTTAAAAGCACTTAGCGCATTGTCACCTTAAACAACGCTCGCCAGCCGAGAACCAAAATGGCGGAGGCGGTCGTTGCGACAATCATGAAGGACCAGTGTGGAACCCCACCATTGTTGAAGCCCCAAATCACAAGTCCCACAATTACCGCGAGTATCCACACGGTCAGGCCAGCGGGGCGGATGCGTTCGCTGGGAAGCTTCGCAGGGAGGATTGCCACCAGGTAGGCGATGAACACACCTGCGAGGAATGGCAGCCATGTGAAAAACCAGCCCTGCACATTTAGTGGCATGTCGGCGCTTTGGTGGGCGACGCGGGCGAAGAGTGCGAAGAGACCGATGGCGATGGAATCACACAGCAAGGACATCCAGCGGTTCACGTATCTGGCCTTTCAATTGCGGACTGTCGGTTAGAGTCTGAGTTAATCGTATCCTGTTCCACATCCAGGGATTCATTGGCCTTGAGTCCCTGGGGGGTGAAATAGATAAAATAGATGACCCATCCGACAATCGCCATGATGATAAATGAGCATAAACGGTAGATTATGACAGCTCCGGCGGCTTCCACTGCGGTCATACCGGTGGCTACGAGGGCTGCGATGTAGGCGGCTTCGATGGGGCCGATTCCGCCTGGGGTGGCTTGGATTGAGCCTGCGATTTTTGCGGTGGTGTACGCCAACAGTACGCCTGCGATGGTGGTGTTGTTGGGTTCTGGTTCAAACATCGGGGCAGTGCCGGTGACCGCCCAGATGCAAATCCAGAGGGAGATGGCGTCGAAAAGCCTATTGCCTAAAGACCACGCGGTGCTGGCCGCGAATTGCGGCCCGGTGAGCGAGACCGAGCGCAGCTGCTCAATGCTTCCAAGAAGCTTTTCGACGAAGCCCCACTCCCTGTTTTTCGTCAATTTTCGCACCCACCGAGCCAAGGAGTCGGGGTTGTTGGCTGCCCAATAAACGGCGCCAGACAGCCCGACCATGGCGATGAATGTGGCGATCAGTGACCATAAGTTCAGCGATGCGCCCATATAAAACACGGCGATGACACCGAGAGCAACCAACCAGACGGTCGATAGGGCACTGGAGAGCAGGAAAAACCACGAACACAGCACGGCGCTGGCACCCCAGCTGCGCTGCACTTTATAGGTGAGAATCGCGGAAAACGCCGGGCCGCCAGGAAGGGTCGCGGACCAGGAGTTAGCCGCAAAAGTTAAAGCCGTGGTGGCTTTGAGAGTCGCAGGACTACCTCCGGCTTTCAACATGATCTGCATGACTCTGGCCATCGCAACGAATGACAACACCAACGCCACCATGGTGAGGGCAACGCCTACGGGGCTGACGTGGCGGATTTGTTGGATGCCCATTTTGAGGAAATCCAGCTGATCCCTCAGGAAAAATAGGATCACCCCTAGAAACGCCAGGGACAAAGCCCAACGAATCCAGGGGTTGCTGAAAAATCCTCGCATAGATTTAATCTAGATCCTCAAGCCTGCGCTTTTCCAAACGAGCCTTAAGTTCCACGAAGGACACCAGATCACGGTTTTCCTGCGTGCTCAAACCACCGCGAGATGCCACGGTATCGCCAGCGACAACTGCTTCATGCACGGTGACTTCCTCATCGTCGTTGAGGCGACGGGTGGTTGGGCGAGGTGCTTCCTCCACCTCAGAGCCGTGACCCATGACGGTGTAGGCCTTTTTAACGAAGCCGGGTGCCCACCAGTTGTCGTCGCGAAGCAGGTGCATCACGGCGGGGACAAGCAGCATGCGGATGATGGTGGCATCCAGAATCAGCGCTGCGATCATGCCGAACGCGATGTACTTCATCATGACGATCTCAGAGAAACCAAACGCTCCACAGACCACAATCATGATCAGTGCGGCCGCGGTGATGATAGATCCGGTGTGTGCAGTGCCGTATCTGATGGCGTCGTCGGTGGATTCGCCTTTATCGCGGGCCTCCACCATGCGAGATACCAGGAACACCTCATAGTCGGTGGAAAGTCCGTAAATAATAGCCATGATCAGCACCAGCACTGGACTCATCAGTGGGCCAGGGGAGAAGTTCAATGCGCTGGCACCCACGCCATCGACGAACATCAAGGTGAGAATACCCAAGGTGGCACCCATACCCAGAATGGTCATGATGATGGCCTTCGCCGGCAAAATCACCGAACCAAATACCAATGCCATGAGGATGAAAGTGGCCAGCACAATGTAGAGAGCCATCCAGAGGAGCTTTTCAAAGAGCGCCTCAATGGATTCGATCTCCATGGCTGGAGTGCCACCGATCTGCACCTCAACGCCCTCAGGGACGGAAATAGCGCGAAGCTGCTCCACTACCTGCTCATTGAGGGAACGATCCTGAATACCAGTAGACAACACCGTGGTGCCATCATCGGTAGTCGCACCTGCGGTGAAACGATCTGTCAGTCCCTCAACTTCGTTGGCCTGAACATAGATATCGATCAGCTGGTTGTTGTCCGCCCCGGTGACCACAAGCTTGACCGGCTCGGTGCGGAAGGCGGGAAACGCCTCGTCGAAACGCTCTTGGGCGACGCGGGTGTCGTTAGCTGGTGGCAGATACGTTTCATTGATGCCGCCGAATTTCACGCCCGTCAACGGCACTGTAAGAGCAAGCAAGAGCAATACGACGCCCACGGTCACTGCCTTGGCATGGCGCATTGCCCATGCCGGCACGCGGTACCAAATGGTGTCTTCCAAACGGCGCGCTGTTCGAGCAGTGCGACGCAAACTCCACTTATCGATATTCTTACCCAACATGCTGAACAGCGACGGCAACACCGTCACCGACATCAAAGCAGCAAGGCCAACCGCGGAAATCGCACCGAATGCCACCGACTTCAAGAAAGCCTGTGGGAAAACAAACAACCCGGACAGCGCCACAGCCACCATCGCTGCAGAGAACACCACAGTCTTACCCGCGGTCGCCGTAGTGGTGGCAACAGCCTGTTCAACCGGGGTGCCCTTATCCATTTCCTCACGGAAACGAGAGACCATGAATAAGCCATAGTCAATGGCAAGACCCAAGCCCAGAAGGGTCACAACAGATTGTGCAAATACGTTGACCTGGAAGAATCCAGCCAAAATTGCCAAGATGCCCAGCGAACCCAAGATGGACAAAATGCCCACGATCAATGGCATCGCCGCGGCAACAACTGAGCCAAACACGATGAGCAGCAAGATAGCCACGAAAGGCAGCGCAAAAACTTCGGCGCGTGAAATATCGCCAGCCATGCCCTCATCGAGTGCGTCGGCTACAGCGGTGGCACCCGCGACCTCAGTGGTGACGCCACCGGCAAGGTTGTCCGGATGGAGCTGATCTTCAATCTCCCGGAAGTCCTTCAGCGTTTGCTCGCCGTCACCTTTGAGCCCGAGAGCTGCAAAGGTTTGGGTGCCGTCTTTGCTGAGGAGATTTTGATTACGAGTGTCAAAGTAGCTGTTGATGTGGCTGACTTCATCAGGGTTGTTCTCGATTAGCCCATCTAAGTAGCCAGAGATGCTGGAGAACACCTCTGCATCATCGAAAGAAGTGCCTTCAGGCGCAGTAAACAGCAACACGACATCGCCGTCATTGTCACGCCCAAAGGTCTCCAACTCGATGCGCGCCGCAGCGGTCGAGGAAGAACCAGGATCATCCCATCCTTCCTGGCTCATGCGGTCGCCCAGCTTGGTGCCGAAAATGACAAACAAAGCCAAAATCGCGGCGATGACGACTAACGGAACAATGCGCCTAAATCTGTAAGCAAAGTGGCCCCATTTAGAAAACACGGGTGGATTACTCCTGGGAATTGTGGCGGTTGGATAACAAGGCAGTCAGAGGGCGGAACGGCTGCAGCCATGCGCCACCGTCTGGCAGGTTATCCAGGCTGACGCGAGGAAGCGGCTCACGGAAGACGCCGGGGATTTCCTCCAGATCAACAAACTCGATGGTGTCATGAGCTACAGCCCATGACGCGTGCTCGTGGAAACCAATGACCGTGGCAGGAATGCCCTCTGCAACGAGCTCCTCGAGAGTCTCACGGAAGTTCTGACCATCTGCACTGGCCACGATGACACCCCGCAGCACGCCTTCTTCATAGCGCCTGCGAATGTGATCAATCATGTCCGGATCGACATCGGAATCCTCGCCGATCTTAGGCTTAGCGAAGACCGCGAAACCAACGTTACGCAGCGCTTCCACCCAAGGTCGAACAACATCAGAGCCACCTGGGGTGATGTTGGCAAACACCGTTGCCTCAGGCTCAATGTGGCGGCCCAACTCATGTGCCCTGCGACCTGCGCGAGCAAGCAACCACCGACCGATGGCATCAAAGCGAGGTCGGTACGCAGCGGTTGGGCGACCACCCAAAATAGCGCCCAAACCCATATCTAGGTTGGGAGCGTCCCACACTAGAAGGACACTTTCAGGGCCTTCTTTGTCAGTGGGATTGTAGCTATGAATGACCTCATGCACATCAGACATTAGTTTTGCACCTTCTGCCACAAGTACTCATTGATCACGTGATCTTTTTCCAAGCCTTTGCCTTCAAACTTGGTGATGACCTGACGGTCAGTCAGCTGAGGGCATTCCTCCCATGGCCAGCCTTTGTACTCAAGCAGTGGTTCGACCTCAACTAGCTCATTGATCCACTCTGCGTAATCAGCGTGGTCGGTAGCAACGTGCAGAACTCCACCTGGCTTGAGCTTCTTTGCAAACAGGTTCAGCGGACCAGACTGGATGATGCGGCGCTTGTTGTGGCGCGCCTTTGGCCAAGGGTCCGGGAAGTATACGCGGATGCCGTCCAGGGACCCATCGGCAAACATGCGGTTGAGCACCTCGATGCCGTCTCCGCGGACCATGCGCACGTTGTCGATCTCTCCACGGACAACAGAGCCCATCAACTTGGCCAAGCCCGGCTTGTATAGTTCGACGGCGACAATGTTGGTATCAGCCTCAAGTGGAGCCATGGCAGCAGTCGAAGTTCCAGTGCCAGAGCCGATCTCTACGATGGTTTTTGCGCCTTCGCGCCCGAACCACGCATCAACATCAATCAGCTCATCTTCGAGGACGCGACCCAGTTCAGGCCACTTTTCATCCCACATGGTTTGCTGGTTTTCAGTGAGGGTGCCACGCCTAAACGTGACACTGCCTAGACGTGGGTAGTCGAGGTCATTATCAAAATCGGATTGGAGAGGCCGACCAGCTGGCAGTTCTCCTAATTGATCGCGGGAATTATCAGAAATAGACATTATTTGTTATTTTTCCTGTTCAACTTTAAAACTTCAATATTCGTGAGTTTGGATGAATCCCTAGAGCACTACCTTTTAGACCTCTCGCTGCAATTTAGGCCAGTTGAGATTTAAGCTTTCCGACGATTCTTCTCATTACTGCAATCGTACCGGCGATGGTGGACACGATGACATGAAAGAGCATTAAAGCAATCAAGTACAGGCTGAAGTAGTTAAACCACTCCACTCCGGTGCTCTGTGATAAAAAATGCGCACCCAAACTCAAAGTGCCAACTGGGAAGGTACTGGCCCACCATGTGGGGCTGTATGTCGCCCCTTTGAAAACAGCTCTGTAGAACACAAAGTGAGCGATGGCTCCCAGAGGAATCGTAAAAATTCCCATGATGATGCCGTAAATAATGCCCATTGTGATTGCTGTCTTGGATCCAAAGGACGCACCGATGAGCTGAGCTGCTGCAGTGGATTGGCCCACCATACCCAAAGGAATCCATGATGTTGGTGTTGCCATCAGTGGGATGCCCTGCGCCTTGGGGCCGAAATAGTAGAAATACACTCGGGTAAAAACTGCTGGTGCAGACGCCAAAGTTAAAAGGAAGAGCCCGAAAGAAACCCACAGCATCGCCGGAAGTTCAAAGTGCTCATGGAGTTGTGCTGCCGAGGTGGAAGCAACCATCGGCGTGACAAGAGGAAGACCCCACGCAAAAGTTGGTGTGCCCGCCTTAGATCGCAAAATGGCCGTTATATATAAGGAATAGGCAACAAGTCCCACGGCTGTGCCAATAGACCAGCACACAAACATAAATCCCCACAGATCATCACCCAAAACTACGGGGCTTGCAGTTCCCAATGCGATCAAACCCATGGACAGCATTGCCCATGCCGGCATGACTTCAGTTTTGAATGAAGGAGAGCGGTAGATTAGCCAACCGCCAATAATGACAATTGCCACCACAACAGCTAACGCGAAGAAGAAATCTGCGACGACTGGAAAACCATGGATTTTCAACAGTGATGACAACAATGAGATGCCCATGAGGGAACCAGCCCACGAGGGGCCAGGTGGAGGTAAGACCGCAGCGTAGCTTTTGGTCGAAGAAGGAGTGGGCATGCCCATTACTTTAAGCCTTTGGGGCAGTGAAACCGCTAAATGGGAGCGTTGTGCGCTCGATCACTGGTCTAGACCTTTGGGCTCCAAAAGTTGCAATTTCGCGAATACTTCAACACTTGTTTGCAATGTTTGTTAATAAATGGGTTCGCTAGTGGATTCTGTCGTTAGTACTGGCCGTCGTGGTGGGGTCATGTATTTAGGTAGGGCAAAGTTAAGATCAGAGCACTTTTTGATACGACTAACTGGATATAACCTTTGGGGTAACGTGGGGATGTGTGTGAGTAATTTTCAAAGTATTTAAAAGGGGGATCTAGGGTAAAAATTTGGCTTCAAGTACATATCTTTAGTTCGGTAGTTGAGGGCGGGTGGTGACAGTGCGGGCATGCATGTGAGTGTAAATGTTGTTTTAAAAAGGTGTGTACTGACAGTGGGCCGGTTTGTGCTGGTCGGCCACTAGCGGAGTGCTTGGATTGTGATGGCAGGGTAAGGGAAAGGGATTACCATTACCGCTGTTCTTGGCGTTTTGTTGCCTATTGTCCGAATGTTAAGTGTTAATGGTGGGAAAACTGGGAAAGTTGTCCCCTGGAATGTGTGAGAATTGCCCAAATCTGAACCCAATGGCCATGGACGGGGAATGAACTGTCGGAGAACGGTTGAGGTTAATTCTTGAAACCACCCCCAAAATAGGCTATTTAAACGGGTGCTCTCATATTAAAGAAAGTGTGTAGATGCGTGTGGGCAGGGGGTAGGTCCACTGGTAATGACAAATGTGTCCGTTGTCTCACCTAAAGTTTTAACTAGTTCTGTATCTGAAAGCTACGCTAGGGGGCGAGAACTCTGTCGAATGACACAAAATCTGGAGAAGTAATGACTACTGCTGCAATCAGGGGCCTTCAGGGCGAGGCGCCGACCAAGAATAAGGAACTGCTGAACTGGATCGCAGACGCCGTCGAGCTCTTCCAGCCTGAGGCTGTTGTGTTCGTTGATGGATCCCAGGCTGAGTGGGATCGCATGGCGGAGGATCTTGTTGAAGCCGGTACCCTCATCAAGCTCAACGAGGAAAAGCGTCCGAACAGCTACCTAGCTCGTTCCAACCCATCTGACGTTGCGCGCGTTGAGTCCCGCACCTTCATCTGCTCCGAGAAGGAAGAAGATGCTGGCCCAACCAACAACTGGGCTCCACCACAGGCAATGAAGGACGAAATGTCCAAGCATTACGCTGGTTCCATGAAGGGGCGCACCATGTACGTCGTGCCTTTCTGCATGGGTCCAATCAGCGATCCGGACCCTAAGCTTGGTGTGCAGCTCACTGACTCCGAGTACGTTGTCATGTCCATGCGCATCATGACCCGCATGGGTATTGAAGCGCTGGACAAGATCGGCGCGAACGGCAGCTTCGTCAGGTGCCTCCACTCCGTTGGTGCTCCTTTGGAGCCAGGCCAGGAAGACGTTGCATGGCCTTGCAACGACACCAAGTACATCACCCAGTTCCCAGAGACCAAGGAAATTTGGTCCTACGGTTCCGGCTACGGCGGAAACGCAATCCTGGCAAAGAAGTGCTACGCACTGCGTATCGCATCTGTCATGGCTCGCGAAGAAGGATGGATGGCTGAGCACATGCTCATCCTGAAGCTGATCAACCCAGAGGGCAAGGCGTACCACATCGCAGCAGCATTCCCATCTGCTTGTGGCAAGACCAACCTCGCCATGATCACTCCAACCATCCCAGGCTGGACCGCTCAGGTTGTTGGCGACGACATCGCTTGGCTGAAGCTGCGCGAGGACGGCCTCTACGCAGTTAACCCAGAAAATGGTTTCTTCGGTGTTGCTCCAGGCACCAACTACGCATCCAACCCAATCGCGATGAAGACCATGGAACCAGGCAACACCCTGTTCACCAACGTGGCACTCACCGACGACGGCGACATCTGGTGGGAAGGCATGGACGGCGACGCCCCAGCTCACCTCATTGACTGGATGGGCAACGACTGGACCCCAGAGTCCGACGAAAACGCTGCTCACCCTAACTCCCGTTACTGCGTAGCAATCGACCAGTCCCCAGCAGCAGCACCTGAGTTCAACGACTGGGAAGGCGTCAAGATCGACGCAATCCTCTTCGGTGGACGTCGCGCAGACACCGTCCCACTGGTTACCCAGACCTACGACTGGGAGCACGGCACCATGGTTGGTGCACTGCTCGCATCCGGTCAGACCGCAGCTTCCGCAGAAGCAAAGGTCGGCACACTCCGCCACGACCCAATGGCAATGCTCCCATTCATTGGCTACAACGCTGGTGAATACCTGCAGAACTGGATTGACATGGGTAACAAGGGTGGCGACAAGATGCCATCCATCTTCCTGGTCAACTGGTTCCGCCGTGGCGAAGATGGACGCTTCCTGTGGCCTGGCTTCGGCGACAACTCTCGCGTTCTGAAGTGGGTCATCGACCGCATCGAAGGCCACGTTGGCGCAGACGAGACCGTTGTTGGACACACCGCTAAGGCCGAAGACCTCGACCTCGACGGCCTCGACACCCCAATTGAGGATGTCAAGGAAGCACTGACCGCTCCTGCAGAGCAGTGGGCAAACGACGTTGAAGACAACGCCGAGTACCTCACTTTCCTCGGACCACGTGTTCCTGCAGAGGTTCACAGCCAGTTCGATGCTCTGAAGGCCCGCATTTCAGCAGCTCACGCTTAAAGTTCACGCTTAAGAACTGCTAAATAACAAGAAAGGCTCCCACCGAAAGTGGGAGCCTTTCTTGTCGTTAAGCGATGAATTCCTCAAAACCTCAGTGCTTTTTAAACACCAACACCAAGTTACTTACCGCGAATTCTCGGAGCACTGGGACTTTAACCATCCACCAGACCCAATACGGGTGGTAGCGGGGAAAAGCGGCAACCAATTCCGCATTGCCCACGGAGGCTCCCCATTCCAGCCCCTCCCGGCAGGACACATTAAACAGTGACTCCCCGAAAACGTTCTTAGGCGGGTGCCCGTGTTTCTTCGTGTAGCGATCGCGGGCAAATTCTCCGCCAACGTAGTGTTCCCACAGTCCGGTTTCATGGCCGCCGAAGGGCCCTAACCAAATGGTGTAGCTCAGGATTGCCAGGCCGCCGCTGCGGGTGACGCGGAGCATTTCTTCTCCCAATTCCCACGGTGCGGAGACATGTTCTGCAACGTTGGAGGAGTACACCACGTCAAAGGAATCGGGAAGAAACGGCAGGTCGAGGCCGGATCCGCGGACTGATCCGTGGACGTCGATGCCAGCTGCGGACATTTCGCCAACGTCGGGTTCGACGGAGAAGTAGGTGGCGCCCAGTGTCTCAAAGGCTTCGGCGAAGTATCCGGGTCCGCCGCCGACGTCGAGAACTTTCAGGTCATTTAATCCGGCGCCAGAAATATCTTCAGACAAAGCCGCCACCAGACTCGAGGTATCGAGGGCCAGGTTTCCGTAAAAGATGTCAGGTCGGGTTTGTTCGTATTTGAAATCAGACAGTAAACCCCACGACCTGCCCAAGGTAGCCAAGCGACGAAGAGCCGGAAGCTCCGGAAATGAGGCCATTTATGCGCGGGTCCAGTTGAGGTCGCGGATGTCTTCGCCGTTCATCCATCGCAAAATGGTGGTGATGGCATCGTCGATGGAGGAAACAATGGTGGTGTTTTTTACTCCTGCGACGCCGAATTCTAGGGTCCAGCCGTCTACTTCTGCGAGGCTGCGCGCGGAGATGTAGGAGGACTCGTCGGCGGGGTTGTCTAGGTCGAAGTGTGCAATCTTCAAATAATCCCCGGAATCCCCGGAATCTCCAGAGCCCCCGGCAATGACGTTCAACTGGTGCTCGAGTCCAAGGCGGGAGGCGCCGATGCGGGCGTCATCGTCATTTTTGGTTTGGACGGTAAAGGAAATGTCTTCGTCGCCGTAGCGGAGCACTTCGTCGTTGTATTGGATGCCCAGGCCGGAGGCGAGTGCCACGTCGTCGAGCCAGCCTAAGCAGTCGTTGATCAGTTCGTCGTCGACTTCGATGGTGACGTTTCTGGGGTGGGTAAAGGGGACTCCGAGGAAGTCCACGTCGTCTTCTTTCGCGGCGCTGAGGATGGTTTCGCGGATTTGTGCGGGGGAGTGGGTGGGAGAGAAAACGGTGATCGTTGTGGCCATGGCTTCCATTATGGCTTGTTTAAAAGCAGCTAGACTGAATAACCCTATGAAGATCCTTTTGTTGTGCTGGCGTGATACCACTCATCCTCAAGGTGGCGGAAGTGAACGCTATCTGGAGCGGGTGGGTGAGTTTTTGGCGGATCAGGGCCATGAGGTGGTGTTTCGTACTGCTGGGCACACGGATGCGCCACGGCGTTCTTTCCGCGATGGTGTGAGGTATTCCAGGAGCGGTGGGAAGTTTAGTGTGTATCCCAAGGCGTGGGTGGCCATGATGTTGGGTCGTGTGGGGATTGGCACGTTTTCCAAGGTTGATGTGGTGGTGGATACGCAGAATGGCATTCCGTTTTTTGGAAAGTTTTTCTCCGGTAAGCCGACTGTGTTGCTCACGCATCATTGCCATAAGGAGCAGTGGCCGGTGGTGGGTCGGGTGCTGGCGAAGGTTGGTTGGCTGATTGAGAGCCAGATCGCGCCGCGCGCTTACAAAACTGCGCCGTATGTGACTGTTTCAGAGCCGAGCGCTGAGGAGCTCATTGCGTTGGGTGTGGATCAGCAGCGGATTCATATCGTGCGCAATGGCGTGGATCCCGTGCCGCTGCACACGCCGAAGCTGGATCGCGATGGCCAGCATGCGGTGACGTTGTCGCGCCTGGTTCCGCACAAGCAGATTGAGCATGCGATGGATGTCGTCGCGGCGCTCGACGGCGTGGTGCTGGATGTAGTCGGAAGCGGTTGGTGGCAGGAGGAACTGGTCGATTATGCCCGCACGCTGGGTGTGAGCGATCGCGTGGTTTTCCACGGCCAGGTCGCCGAGGATCACAAGCACGCCCTGCTGGAGCGCGCCACGATTCATCTCATGCCTTCGCGCAAGGAAGGCTGGGGCCTGGCGGTCACGGAGGCGGCGCAGCACGGCGTTCCGACGATCGGTTACCGAAGCTCAGGCGGCCTGCGCGATTCCGTCGTCGACGGCGAAACCGGCCTGCTTGTCGACTCCAAGGCCGAGCTTATTTCAGCCACCAAAACCCTGCTTATCGACGCCTCCCTCCGCTCCAAGCTCGGCGCCAGCGCGAAGCAGCGCGCCGAAAACTACAAGTGGGACACCGCGGGAGCGCAGTTCGAGGAACTACTTCTTGGTCTTGCGTCGAAAAAGTAGTCCCAGCGGCAACGCCATCCACAGCACGGTCAGGCCCACACCGAGGTAGTATTTCCAGCCATGCTGCGGTGGTGCGCCAGTTTCTGTGATCGTATCTCCATCCACCACGACACCAACGCCAAGTTCTTCAAGGCGCTCGATATCCCCGGCCGCCCATGCCTGCGTTGCTTCGGTCCACCGCTGTGAGGGCGCGTCGGTGATGATTCCGTCCACACGCAGTTCGCCGGATTCCACCACGGAGAGGGCTTTGGTTTTGGGATCGACAACCGGGATCCCATCCTCGCGGGTCACCAAGGGGCCTTGGCCGATGATTAAGATGTCGCGGCCATCAGCGATTTCTGCCAGTGCTTCCACTGATTCCACATGCGCTGAACTTGGGCGTATCACGGAAACCTCACGTGGTGCATCAGGAATCTGGAGCAACGCCAAACCGGTAGCCACCCACGACAGTGGGCTTTTCACCCCGGCGGCCAAACACACATAGGCAGGGATAGCCAGCATGAGGAGTTTTTGAGAATCCCTAAACAGCGCGGCGCCTGGAACATATGCGATGGTCCACGTGAACAGATTCGGCATCAGCCACGGACCGATCGCCCCCATAAAACCTACGACCGCCAGCAGTGCGAGAACCCACGGACAGTTTTTGAAACCCGCCAGCAGAATCGCAAATAACAAAATTCCAGCAACCGCGAAACCCAGTTCGCGTGAGGCCGGCACGGCCCCCGCGTTCCAAATTCCACCCAGGCCCAGCGCAGTTCCCAACGTTCCTGCATATGTTTCAGAACGAATGGCGAAGGTCAGCGCACCTCCCGAAGTGGGGGTGGCAAGAAGCGCAGGTATTAGCCAAGGAAGCCACGAAAGGAAGGAACATAGCGTCGTAAAGCGTTTTCTTTTAGAACTCGCCACGCCCGTGACCGCCGCAACCACCGCACCCGTGGGCGTCAACGACGCCGCCCAGATCGCCACAACCTGCCAACGCGGATGCCTGCGCAGCGCCACAACCAGCGGCAACAGCCACACCGCCATCACCAACGACCAATGGCCCTGCAGCAGACGCTCCACCACGAAGGGATTGTAAATCGCCACGGTAACGGCCAAAAACTTGGAAGGCCCAAGGCGCATCGCACCCCACGCGCCCGCGAAACCCGCCACAAGCAGCATGGTTCGAACGATCCAACTCACCGGCAAAAAGCCAAGCAACGCCAGCACACCATCCTGCGGGGCGTTCCGCGACGGCAAATCACCAAAACCCAACGCATTCAACGACAACGCAGGATGGTCCACCACCGACATATCCCGCAACAACAACTCGCCAGGCGCAGCCAACGGCCACAGCAAAGAACCCAAAAGCACAGTCGTCCATGCCCACAGCAGGATACGGCGGGTCGGGGTCATAAGGATTTAACTCCTGAGTTTATTCACAGTGCTCATCAGCTGGCCGCGCTTGAAAATTCCCGTGAGGAACACACCAATCGCAAGCAACGACAGGCCTAAGAATTTAGAAAAGAAATCAAACCCCTTAGCCCACGACAACCGCTGATCAATATCATGCGCATGATCCTGCAGAAGCTTCAACGTATCCGCAGTATAAGTGAATTCTACTGTGTCATCGCCGTCTGGGCCATGAAACGTCATCGCCTCATCTTTAGCCACAATGATGCCGGAAAAACGATCCACTTTCAGGGTCCGCTCCACCGAATAGGTGTGAGAATCATCCAATGGAACATAACGAAGATGCTGGTAGAAGGTATAAGTATTGCCCTCGCGCGAGACATAATCCACCGGGGAATCCTCACCCAATACGATGTCATAATAGGGATAAGAATTCCGCAACGTATTAGCCGGGAAGAAGTAATGCAACCCCTCCCGCACCACATTGCTACTATCCGCCGGCGAACCCGAAATGGTGGCAGTCGGCTTAATCACCGGATAACGAGAGTGTCCAATCAACACCACATCATCCGAAATTTCCGCAACAGTTTTCCCCTGCACATCCGTAACTGTCTGATCCACATGCGTCGCGATCTCATCGACCTTTTCCGTCGGAGCAGTCACAATATGTTCAGTGCGCACAAACCCCTGCGGACTTTCGCTCACCAACGTCAGATCCAAATCCTTCGGAATCGTCCGCGCCTGACCAGTCACATACGGCGGTACCGTGAAGGCAAAAATGAGGAACAGCACGCCCGCAATAATGAGGACCGTTGCAGATCGCTTCATAAAAACAGCCCACACCTTTCCGCTAAACTCGCATGTTGAAATAATGTCTACCCAATCATATGCACCCATCCGCCATCGCGGATTCATCAGCTCACTCGAGGGACTACGCGCAATCGCCTCCCTGGGAGTCTTGGCGACCCACGTTGCATTCCAAACCTCCGTCGACCCCGCCAGCAACATCGGTGCAGTACTCGCGCGTTTCGACTTTTTCGTCGCCGTCTTCTTCGCCCTCTCCGCCTTCGTTCTTTGGCGACGCCGCGCCGGGCAACCAGTGGGACTGTACTACCTCAAACGCCTAGCCCGCATCATGCCCGCATACTGGGCAACGGTCATTGCAGTCCTGCTGTTTATTCCCACCGGCCCCTGGTTAGCCAACCTGACGATGACCCAAATCTACTGGCCAGACGGCCTCATGACAGGCCTCACCCACCTTTGGTCCCTGTGCGTGGAAGTGGCGTTTTACCTGGTGATGCCGCTTCTCGCGTGGGTGTTGGATAGGTTTGGTCGGCCGGTGCGCATCCTGTTGATTGTTGGTGGGGCAGTGTTGAGTCTGGCGTGGCCGTGGATTCCCCTTGTGGAGCATGCGTTGGACGAGGGGTGGGCGAACATGCAGATCTGGCCACCCGCTTACGCTTGCTGGTTTGCAGTCGGCATGATCGCCGCAGAAATTGAAGGAGTTCGATTCCCACGGGTTCCGAGCTTTGTGTGGGTGGGTTTAGCTTTAGTGGTCGCTTGGATCGCGGGCCAAGAATGGTTCGGACCACTAGGTTTAGTGCACCCCAGCCCCTGGGAATTCAACTTAAGAGTCCTCGCGGGCACACTTTTCGCTGTATTTCTGGTGGTTCCCTACGCGCTGGGTACGCCCTCTCGGCTTCTTGATTCCAGTTGGATGAAAACGCTCGGCACCTGGTCGTATTCCATCTTCCTCTGGCACCTTCCCGTGCTGACGATTGTGTTCCCACTGCTCGGGTTGCCTTTATTTAGTGGAAATTTCCTGTTGGTGTTCATCGTGACGGTCTTGTTGACGATCCCAGTTGCCGCCATCAGCTACACCTTCATCGAAGAGCCCATCATGCGGTGGACCCGGCGCGCCATTCAGGCTGGGGGTCGTTAGGATTCACCATTTTTCTGGGGGTAGGTCTGGAAAATGATGAATTGGCACCACGTCAAGACGGGGACGGGGCATGGCAAGCCGGTAAGGGAACTAATTTGCTAATACTCACCACAGGATCCGGATTTTCAGCCGTTTGTGGTGGATTTTTGCAACTCGCCGGCGGTTTTATGCAAAAATCCGTTCGATTTGAAGGTCTGGCCACAGGATTGTGGTGGATCCTTGATCAACAAGCTGACAGGAATCACAGGAGCCCCAATGGTCACAAATTCTACCCTCTCTACAATCGCCTCCAAGGGCCTAGAATCGTCAGAATGAACTGACACCCATTTAGCGCTTTGGAGGCCTTAAATCGCCAGCAAATAGCGCAGCCACGGAAATGCCCGCTAGCAGGGCCAATGCGGGGGAATCTCCTGGGTATGCGGCAGCCGGCCAGGGAGCTTGGGCGAGCCACAATCCGCAGATAGCCAACGGGAGCCCTGCCAGCACCCATTTCGGGATGAGGGTGAATCGCAGAACTAGCCACGACGCCACCGCCGGCACGAACCACCACCCCAACATCGGGATCAATGCCACCACCGCCCATTGCGCGTTGCGGGTGTCCTGCCACACGGGGTTTATTGCTTCTCGACGCCTCCCCACAACAACACAACCCAACACCACGATTAATGCGATGGTTGCGCCACCGAAAAGGGACAGTTTGTAGGGTTTTTCGCCGTCGAAAGCGAAGCTCAACTCGCCGGAGGCGTTCGCGGGGATGATGAAACCTTGGGAGGAGGCGTCGAGTTGGATTGGGGAAAGGGGGGTGGCGTCGATAAGCGCGCTGGTACCTGAATTGAAAGCGCGCGTGGTGACGAGCACGCGGTCGGTGGGTGCTGCCTCGATGTTTGTTGCTGGCTGAACAGCGGCGAGCGGAGCGGATTCGGTGAGGGTGACCCATTCCGATTGGGTGCGCAGCGTGTGGGTTCCGGGGGTGAGTTCGAGGGGGCCACAGTCGATGCGATCGCCGTCGAGTTCCAATGTGACGCAGGATTGGGCCTCCACGGTGACGGACATGTGGCGGGGGACTGTGAAAGTGCGGTCGAGGAACGAGGTGGGCACTGTGAGGCGTTGGAAAACGAATTGCTGCACGTCAGGAGAGGTCTCCGGCACAGTGATGGTGCGGCTGAGACCCTCTAGGGACAGCTCGGAAATTCCTACGAAACCATCGAATTCAATGCGAGCTTCAGGCTCCGCCAACGTAACTGTGGTGGTGCGGCCTTTTTCGAACTCGCGGACCATCACGGAATCGCCGGAGGTGATGGTGGCGGTGACGGTGCTGCGGGGGGAGATCGATAATGTGGTGCCGGTACCGGAGACTTCGAGCCACGGAGACGTATCGCCAGGTGTCGGGTACCAGGCGGTGTTGTAACGATGATCAAGAAGTGAATTAAGGGAACGATCAGGATCCGCGCCGCCGAAAGAAGTGGCATCGGAACCAGACGAAGACGCCGTGATGGAACCTTCCTGCACCACCTGCGTCATTGGCCCCGCGGAAGGATAATCCACGATGCGGTTTTTCACCTCAGTCTCATCAAGGCTGGCCAATGCTGCGGAACTGGTGCCATCGCCGTAATTTGTGCCGACTAGCTGAGGGGTATCGGTGACGATCTGGGCATTCTCACTCACCAAAGTCCTCGGGGAATAGCCGTTGATGGTGTCTAGGAGCGAGAGGATTTCGCCGCCGCCAGCGACGGTGGGCAGCTGCTTGGATGTGCCGGAAGTGATCCACATATTGCGGTCGGGGTCGGTGAGGTAGACGTCTACTTGGCCTTGGGAGCCAAAAGTGTGCTTTTCCCCAGGCAGATCCACCTCAATATCTGGGTCGGCTTCCAGATCATGCCTCACCAGTACTGCGCCGATGCCTAGACGTTTTAAAGCCTCGTCGTTTAGACCGGTGCCTAGAGTGCCTAGGTCGTCGAGACCATCTAATCCGCGAATCGCCTCCGGGGGAACCAAAGGAATGGCATCGCGGACAGCCCACGGAACATCAAGAAGTGGTTGAGCTGGTTCATCCCGAGTCCATCCCCAGTCCTGGCGGGCAAACGGCGAGCTAGGCCAAATCAACGTGCGGGTGCCTGTGGCGTTTTGGTTGAGGAATTCTGTGGCTTCGTACCAGTAGTCAGGCACTTCATCCCACGTTCCCTGAGGTAGCAGCCGTGCCGACCATGCGGGAGCAAGAGCACCGACAGCGATGATCACCACGAGGAGTCCTGCGGCTTGGCGTTTTTGGAGAGGCAGCGGGATGGTGTGGTGTTTGCCTTGTCCGCTGGTCAATGCAGTCGTCCCAAGCAAGGGCAGACTGATATGCGACCCCAATGCGGCAACGCCCACCATCAACGGCATGCGGACTAATAGATCAAATTTGTGGATGTTTCGAAGTGCTGCGCCTGGGCCGTCGAGGAATTCTTGAACAGCCGTTAGGTGGGCGCTGCCGAGGATGAGGAGTCCGATGGCCAGCATGAATGCCCACAGTCCACGGTGTTTCATCAAGGTGAGGCCGATCAAGCCGAGGGCTGCGACGAGAACGCTGAGGGTGACAAAGAGAGCATCGTTGACCAGGAGATATCCGGCTTGTCGTTCAGTGTCTACGAAGGGTGTCCAACTGGTGGTTCCGCGGAGTATTTCTACTGGGTTGAGCCAGGAAGTGGTGACGGAGGAACTTTCGATGAATTCGGTGAAGGGCGGGGCGTATTTGCCAAGCACCAACAAAGGTCCGATCCACCATGAATTAACAGCGAGAACGCCCATTCCCCACAGAAGCAGCCTTAAGAAGAGCCCTCTATACAGCAAGATCAGCGCTGCCGGGATGAGTGCTGCCATCGTGGCGGTGGCATTAACTGCACCCATGCATGCCGCGGGAAGTAAGGACAACGCGATGGCCCGTGCATCCACATTTCGCGAAAGCAGAGGCAGACATACCCATGGCGCGAGCATGATAGGCCAAGTTTCGGAGGAGATTGCAGTGAGGGTGGTGAGCGTGCGCGGGGACAGAGCAAACAGCAGCGCGGCGATCACCCTGAATGCAGGATTGCCAATCCCCAGCCGGGCTACCAGTGCGTAGAATCCAGAAAATCCCAGGCCAAGAACAAGCCACCACCACAGTCGCTGCGCAATCCAGTCAGGGAGGAAATCAGTTATGAGGAAGAAAAACCCTTGGGGAAACAGATAGCCATAAGCTTGGTTTTGCAACTGACCCAAGGTGAACGTGTCAGTCCACGCATGAAGCGCACCGGTTAAAAATCCTGCGGGGTTGAGCAGCAAATCTAGTTTAGTATCGGCAGCAACCTGACCATAAGGTTGCGCAAACACCACAAAACCCAGCACAATCCAGACATAGAAATGCGCCGAGTGAAGAAAACGGGGAAGTGGCTTCTTAGTCTGCTTCGCGTGAACCATACTCAGGGCCACCGAGCAGGGCATCGTCTGCAGTTACGGCGTTACCAGTGGGAACAGTGTCCTGCCCTGAGATCATTGAAACCCCAACTACTGCGACTGCGCCGACGGCGATTCCCACGACTGCGCTTGCAATCGCGGGCCCGAGGGTGCGTCGGTTGAGGGAATCAGTTTCGTATGCCATGACGTGGAAGAGACTACCAGTTTTTACCCCTTGGTTTCATCTTCTTGGTTCTCGTCTCGGTTTTAGTCCAGGGGTGGAACGACAAAAACTGGTACGTCGGCGTGGTGGAGCACGCTGTCTGAGGTGGAGGATTGCCACAGGGATTTCCATCCGGAGATCCCGCGGGTGCCGGTGACAATCACGTCGGGGCGGAGCTCGTCAGCAGCATCAACGATGGCGCTCCACACGGCCGTTGCGGATTCCACCATGTGGGCTCGCGCTTCCAGACCTAGAGATTGGGCTAGCTCTACGCCTTCCTGGCAGGTTTTTAGTGCAGCGGAATGGGCGGGGTCTTCGGGTTCCACCCCCAAGGTGATCAACGAAACCGAGCGCGCAGCTTGCCGATGCAATGGCTCCCACGCAGTTAAAATTTCCACGGTGCGCGGCTGCAACAATTTCGCCGCATATTCCAAAGCGCGCCGGGATTCCGGTGAGCCATCAAAAGCAACCAGCATGGTTTTGTTCGTCATTGCATGCTCCCTGTGAATCTTTCGGAAAGTACTTCACTTCAGCCTACCGACGATTAATGCTTTGCTGCCGTCTTTTCCTATAGTTAGAGCCGTGTGGAAGCGATTGAAACCCCTCGCAGCAGCCGTCGCGGTAGCCGGTGTGCTCCTTGCGGGCTGCGCAGAAGAGCCGGAACAGCAAAAAGCAATAAGCCGCTTATCGACGTCCCCCTCCACCCCTCCCGCACCGACCGCGGAGGATTTGGCGCGCGCGCAAATCCCTGAACAGCAACGCGACCAAGTCGCGTCGCTGATGATGGTTGGAGTTGCGAATTATGATCAGGCATTGGATGCGCTCAATCAGGGGGTGGGTGGCATCTTTATTGGTTCCTGGACAGATGAAAATCTGCTCACGGAACCTGGCCGTAATATTGAGGCGCTCCGCGAAGCCGTCGGCAGGGATTTCTCCGTCAGCATCGACTTCGAAGGCGGCCGCGTCCAGCGTGCCACCAATATTCTTGGTGATTTCCCCTCACCGCGCGTGATGGCGCAAACCATGACGCCGGAACAAGTAGAAGATCTCGCAGAAATCCTAGGCACTGGTTTAGCTGCACATGGTGTGACAGTTAACTTTGCACCTGTTGTAGATGTAGATGCTTGGGGTCTCCCCGTCGTTGGCGATCGTTCCTTTTCCAACGACCCAGCCGTAGCAGCTACTTATGCCACAGCTTTTGCAAAGGGCTTAAGCAAAGTAGGAATTACCCCAGTATTCAAACATTTCCCAGGTCACGGTCGTGCAAGTGGCGATTCGCACACCCAAGATGTGGTGACCCCCGCACTTGATGAGCTTAAAACTTACGACCTCATCCCTTATGGTCAAGCACTTTCTGAAACTGACGGAGCCGTCATGGTGGGCCACATGATTGTTCCAGGTCTTGGCACCGACGGAGTTCCATCCTCTATCGACCCCGCCACCTATCAACTGCTCCGCAGTGGCGATTACCCAGGTGGCGTGCCTTTCGATGGCGTGATCTACACCGACGATCTCTCTGGAATGAGTGCCATTTCCGCCACCCATTCACCCGCAGAAGCAGTGCTTGCCTCCCTCAAAGCAGGCGCAGACCAAGCACTATGGATCGACTATGGGTCGTTGGGCTCCGCGATTGATCGCGTTGATGCTGCCGTTAGCAGCGGTGAATACCCTCAAGAACAAATGCTGGCATCTGCGTTAAGAGTCCAATTGCTCTACATCACACGTCTCGAACAAAAGTGAAGTTACCAGTCCGTAACCCCTTCTGAGTAGGAATTTCGCATCAGTGCAACTAGCCTTTCAGGTGTGAAGAACTCTGGGAAAAATTCGGCAAAGAATCGGACCAAAGGGATCCTAATCGGGGTTCTCGTTGGTCTGATTGCCATTTTTGCAGGCATCTATGCGGTCGATGTTTTCCTCAACAAGGACAACATCCCTCGTGGAACAACCGTCGGTGGCGTCAGTATTTCCAACCTCAGTGCACAAGAAGCCCGCACAAAGTTGGAAACCGAACTGGCCAATGATGTGGTGCAGCCCGTCACCGTGACGGCAGGGGAGCAGAGCACCACTTTTGATCCAGTTGCCTCCGGCGTCGGCATCGATTGGGACGCAACCATCGAAGGCACCGGCGAGCAGTCTTGGAACCCCATTACCCGCTTCGTGGCGCTGTTCAAAGAATCCGAATCTCCCATCGTGAGCACCGTCGATCCCGCAGCCTTCGGCCCGACCCTTGATCGCATGGTCGGCGAACTCTATCGAGATCCCATTTCCGGAAACCTGCATATCGACGCCGGCACCCTCGTGGTCAACGACACCATCGACGGACAAGCCGTAGACCGCACCATTTTGGAACAAGCAGTCACAGAAAACTGGCTCAACCCAGAGGGCGTAAAAGCCGAGCCATACGTTGTTCCCGCTGCGATCAGCCAAGACACCATCGATAAACTTGCAGAAGGCGCCGGAGCTAAAGCAGTATCTAGCCCTTTCGTCGTCCGAGGCGATGACGGAATTGAAGGCACCATCCCCGTCGAGCGCATGGGTGAAGTGGTGAGTTTCCCAGAAGAAAACGGCACCATCCGCGTCGACATCAATGCAGAAGCAGCAACAGCAATGCTGGCCGAAGGTCTCAAAGAAACAGAGATCGAGCCCACCAACGCTCAAATCAGTTTCTCCTCAGGCTCCCGCGTAGTCACCCCAGAAGTCACCGGACACGGAATCAACTGGGAAGAAACCCTGGCCGATCTGCCCAACAACCTCACCGGCGATGGCCCCCGCACCATCGACGCAATCTACGAGGACACCCCAGCAACATTCACCGCCACCGACGCCCAAAACGCTACCTTCAATGAGGTCATGGGCGAGTTCACCACCGGCGGCTTCTCTGCTGCCTCCGGAACAAACATCCGCCTCACCGCGCAAATGGTCGACGGCGCAGTCGTTTCACCTGGCGATACATTCTCCCTCAACAACTACACCGGCCCACGTGGCGCAGCCCAAGGCTTTGTTGATTCCGGCATCATTTTGAATGGTCGTTCCGACACCGCAGTCGGCGGTGGCATCAGTCAGTTCGCCACCACCTTGTACAACGCGTACTACTTCGCAGGTCTGGAAGACATCACGCACACCCCGCACAGCTACTACATTTCCCGCTACCCAGCCGGACGTGAAGCTACGATTTTCGATGGCGCCATCGACCTCCAATTCCGCAACAACTCCCCATACCCCGTCATGATCAGCACCTCTGCCGACGCCTCAAACGTGACCGTGCGCATCATGGGTGTGGACACCACCTCCGTGGAATCCATCAACAACGGACGTTGGTCCACCACCCAGCCCAACACAGTTCGAGTATCGGGTTCAGATTGTGTGCCATCAACCGGTGCACCAGGATTTACCACCTCAGACACCCGAATCATCAGCGATCTTTCTGGCAACGAAATCACCAGAGAAACCGTCACCACGGTTTACGATCCTTCACCAAACGTGGTCTGCTCCTAAAACAAAATGCCCCACCAGATATCTGGTGGGGCATTACTGATTATTTAGGAAGAAAGCGAACCGAAGAGCTTGAGCAGTGGGCTCGCCAGCTGCTGAAGGAAGTTCAAGATGGTGGAGAGGAAGCTGGAGGAAGATCCGGTAGCAACATCATCGGAAGGGTTCTCTGAAGCCTTGTCCACGGTGATGGAGAAGCTCAGCGCATCCGCTTCCTGGCCTGCGTAACGGCTCAATTCTTCAGGCTGCAGGGTCTCCAAGAAAGTGCCGGAAGCATCGGTCCAGGTGTAGGTAATGTCCGCATCGGTTTCTGAAACCTCAGGAGCGGTCAGTTCGAACTCAGCAACATCAACGCGAGTAGTGGAGGTCTCTTCGGGAGCGGCATTGTCAGACAGCTCGGCGCTCAAAGTTGCAGTGTCGCCCTCGACGGTGATCTGCGGGTTGGACAAGGTGATGTTGAAGCCGTGAGCGTCACTGGCGAAGGCAACAGTTCCTTCGTAGTTCAGCTGGCCCTTCTCGGTGTCGACGTCGTAATTGGAGCCAGTTCCGAGGGTGAAGTTGTAGGTTCCATCTTCGTTGACAGTTGCACCGCCAGTTGCGTCAACGGTTCCACCAGTCCAAGGTCCGGTGACATAGGTGCGCCAGGAAGCCTTGAAGCCCCAGTCGAGGGAGTTTTCTGAAGTTGCGACGCTGGAATCGTCTGCAGTGGCGACATTAGAAACTGGCTCTGCAATCGCAGACGGAGCAGTGGTTGCGAAAGCGGAAGTGGAAATTGCGGCAGCGGTCAGTACTGCGAAAGCACGGCGGGAAAACTTGTGAGACATGTGAGAAACTCCGGTAACGAGAGTGGGAAGATGCTTGTTAGCGCGTTGAAGGTTGTTTGTTTTTAAAATTCTTCAATGGCGACTGTTTAAGGTTTACCTAATTTAGGCTTGCCTTAAAAGTTTGTCGGGGTCAATCGAAAGGGTGCTTGGCCTACTGGCGGAAAGCTCGCACAGTGTTGCGCTTAGGGGTATGTGAAATTGAGGGCACCCGAGTTCTTGTGGATTCGGGTGGGAAGTTTCATCTAACGCTTTTTGGGTTATGCATTGGTGAGTATGTGAAGTGTAAGTGGTGAATAATTTCTGGGGGTGGGGATATGTTGAAAATTAAAGATGTCGTCGAGTGTTCGGTGTGATGTAGTGCGCAATTTCGCACTGGAGCGGTTTTCGGCTGCGATGGAAAACTGCAAAGCTTTTTCTAAAAATGTAAAAGGGCTGATGATCGCACCGTGAGGGGATTTAAAGCGTGTATTTAAGTGGGTGCTTTTTGTAGTTTCCATAGAATTAAGCCCTTGACCTTCATTGCGTATTGAGAGGTCAGGGGCTTATTTGGAGCCGGTGACGGGAATCGAACCCGCGCCGCCTGCTTGGGAAGCAGGAGTTCTACCATTGAACTACACCGGCAGTGTAAAAGGTGGCGCTTAATTAAGGGCCGAGAATAAGGCTAGCACGATAAAAATCAGCGCCAGCACCACGCGCCCCAGGAACCTCATCGCAGCAACCCGTGGCCCAACCCTGAACGCTGAACGCTACACTGGTTGACGTGCTTCTTTCAGATCGTGACATTCGTAAATCAATTGACGCAGGCGACTTGGGAATTGAACCTTTCGACGCTGAGCTGATTCAGCCGTCGAGTGTCGATGTCCGCATGGACCGCTACTTCCGGGTTTTCAATAACTCTAAGTACACCCACATTGACCCTAAGTTGAATCAGGATGAGCTGACCAGCCTTGTTGAGGTTGAGGACGGCGAGGGCTTTGTGCTGCATCCGGGTGAGTTTGTGCTGGCGTCCACGCTGGAAAAGTTCACTTTGCCTGCGCATCTGGCTGGTCGTTTGGAGGGTAAGTCGTCTCTTGGTCGTCTTGGCTTGTTGACGCACTCTACTGCTGGTTTCATTGATCCTGGTTTTAGTGGTTACATCACGTTGGAGTTGTCCAATGTGGCTAATCTGCCGATCACGTTGTGGCCGGGTATGAAGGTGGGGCAGTTGGCTTTGTTCCAGATGAGTTCCCCTGCGGAGACTCCGTATGGTTCCGGCAAGCTTGGTTCGAAGTATCAGGGGCAGCGTGGTCCTACTCCTTCGAAGGCGTACCTGAATTTCCCCAACAAGTAAGCAATCATGTGTTCCGGTCGCGGGCTGTATCAAAACGTGTTGAGATAATCTCCAGTCCACTCTTCATTGAAAGGAATCACCCTACATGCGGATGACAGTGATTGGTACGGGTTACCTTGGCGCTACGCACGCGGCCTGCATGGCTGAGCTTAGCCATGAGGTTCTTGGTGTTGATGTCGATGAGGCAAAGATTGCGTCGTTGAAGGACAGCAAGGTCCCATTTTTTGAGCCGGGTTTGCCTGAGGTTTTGGAGCGCAATCTGGAAAATGGTCGCCTGAACTTCACTACTGATTATGCGGAGGCTGCGGCTTTCGCGCAGGTGCATTTCTTGGGCGTGGGTACTCCTCAGCAGAAGGGTACTTATGCGGCGGATCTGACGTATGTTCGTCAGGTTGTTGAGGATTTGGTGCCGCTGCTTGAGGGCGAGCACATTATTTTCGGCAAGTCTACGGTTCCGGTTGGTACTGCTGAGCAGTTGCAGGAGCTTGCTGATTCTCTGGTCAAGCCTGGTTCGCACGTGGAGATCGCGTGGAATCCGGAGTTCTTGCGTGAGGGCTACGCGGTCAAAGACACCATCACTCCGGACCGCATCGTGGTGGGTGTGCGTGAGGGGGCGACAGCAGAGGCGATCGCTCGCGAGGTTTACGCCACCGCGATTGCTGCCGATACCCCATTTTTGGTGACTGATCTTGCTACCGCTGAGCTGGTGAAAGTTTCCGCGAATGCGTTCTTGGCCACCAAGATTTCCTTCATCAATGCGGTCGCTGAGATTTGTGAGCAGACCGGCGCCGATGTGGTTGCGCTTGCGGATGCCATCGGTCACGACGATCGTATCGGCCGAAAGTTCTTAGGCGCGGGCCTGGGATTCGGTGGCGGTTGTTTGCCTAAAGACATCCGCGCTTTCATGGCACGCGCGGGCGAATTGGGTGCTGACCAGGCATTAACGTTCTTGCGTGAGGTCGATTCCATCAATATGCGTCGTCGCGACCGTGTGGTGCAGCTGGCCAAAGAGATGTGTGGCGGTTCGCTGCTGGGCAAGCGGGTTACAGTGCTCGGCGCCGCATTCAAACCCAACTCGGACGATGTCCGCGATTCTCCGGCGCTGTCGGTCGCGGGTTCGCTGTCGCTCCAGGGTGCGGCGGTCTCGGTCTACGACCCGGAAGCTATGGACAACGCTCGACGCGTCTTCCCGACGCTCAGCTATGCGTCCAGCACTAAAGAGGCGCTTATCGACGCCCACCTCGTCGTTCTTGCCACTGAATGGCAAGAATTCCGCGACCTTGACCCCGAAGTGGCGGGAGGGGTCGTCGAGAAGCGCGCTATTATTGATGGCCGAAACGTCCTCGATGTTGCCAAATGGAAGGCCGCCGGTTGGGAAATGGAAGCGCTCGGCCGCAACCTTTAGTGGCGGTGGATCAGGCGGGGCTTGCCATCATCTGGGGCAGGCTCATCGCCGGGTACCGTCCATGCGGCGATCAGCGTCGTGATCGGCACCGCCAGTGTCAACGTCAGCGCACCGACACCTGAACGCAGCAGCTCGCCGGCCATAACATCGCTGCTCAGAGTCTGAATCAGCGGACGCTCTGCCAAGGAAAGCAGCAGCAACAGTGGCAAAGCTGCGCCGGTGTAGCCCAACACCAGGGTGTAAATCATTGAGGAAATGTGGTCGCGACCAACCGACATCGCGCCGGTAAACAGCCTCCACGGTGTGGCATCTTCATCGATTTCCGCGAGCTCATTGATGGTCGACGCCTGTGAGATCGTCACATCGTTGAGCACACCCAAGGTACCAATGATGAACGATGCCAACAGCAACCCAGAGATCGACACCTCCGGCAAATAGTTGATGATCTTCAGATGATTCTCATCGCCCAGTCCGCGCAAATTCGTGGTGACGATCGACGCCCACGACAACACCGCCGACAACAACAATGCCACCAGCGTGCCCGCCAACGCAGCTGCCGATTTCCAGTTGATTCCGTGAACCATCGGCACCACAATCAACAAGATCGCCGCGCCACACACCAGCGCCAACCACATCGCATCGTGCCCGCTGGCCAATCCTGGCAGCAAGAAAATACCAACAATTCCCAAGGTGACGACCAAACCAACCAGCGCACGCACACCTCGCCACGCCGCGAAAGCTCCCATCGCCACAATGAGAACCACACCCCAAATGATCAACGCCGGTCCGCGCTGGTAATCAGCAAAGGTGTAGATGATCTCGCCATTTGTATCCGGTGTTTCCACCATGCGGATCTTGTCGCCCTCGGAAAACTCCGGATCACCAGGTTGCGCGTAAGTGATCAGCTGAGTTTTCTGCCCCTCATTGGCACCCGATGTGATGTCTACGAGTGCACGCACGCACTCCAACGTTGCCGGCTCCGCAGAAATCGTGGGGCTTTCCGCAAAAACTCGGCCGGTGTCTGGCGAATTACACGCAGAATTATCAACGAGCGTGATCGTTCCATCCACCTGCTCATGATTTCCCGCAAACGTCTGCGAAAAGTTATCCGCCAACACCACATCATCAGAATCCGGCCACAGCATCACCATGCCCACCAGCGTCACGACAACTGAAGAAATCAAAAACGTCAACAAACCAATGCGCCACGGTGAATTTTTCTTCGGTTCCGATGTTTCAGCTGCATGTTTTCCCACGGTGTCTCCTTGCTGTTGCCATGCTCAAGTTTCAGGCATAGGCAGGCACTTTTACCCAGTGAAGCCTAACCCAGAATAGAGGACAGTGGGTATTTAAGGATCACGTTTTAAGGGCTTGGGATCGCCCAGTGACCTATTGTCCCGTTTTAGGGGATTTAGACGCCTGGCAGCGATTCTGAGGGCGTGACTTTTGAGGCCATTGGGGCTGTTGTGATTCTTGCAAGGTTTCTGCAGGTTAGCTGTTCAACTTCTCGTCTCAGATCGCCAGGAAATCCGAAAGCCGAACGAATTTTCGTACAATCTCCTAGGCGAATTCAATCGGTGGATGCACCAACTACGATTTTTTCATATACCTGCGTCGCGCTTTTAAAACCATGCATTTTCCGCG
>JGI2924J29684_1078695_pt1 | contig 111316 bp, 85 predicted proteins | sample BenlonsequencITS_FD_29684 | JGI IMG/M metagenome (IMG submission 29684)
GGCTATTTAGGCGCAAATTCGCTCCCATCTCTCACCACTTTTTCCTTTAAATTTAGGAGATTATTCAAACATAGGAGGCGCTAAGACAAAAAGCAATTTTACATTCCTTTCCATGCAGGACCAACGTGCACTTGGTGCCTTTGGGGCGTTGTGGCATGTTTATTTATCCAATGTTTTGCCATTAAGTAAAAATTGGTAGTCCCCGAATCCCATGCTAGAACCGAAGGCTGAAAGCCTTTTATCACGCTAGCCCAAGGCAAAGCCTTGGGGTGCAGGCCTCATAATTTCTTCCTTTCAGGCTGAAAGCCTAGCTCAAAAGTTTGGTAAACCCCGACTTGATGATCAATAGATGGGTAAATATGTTCTTCGTCACCTTTGGTGGCTATTTGGCCACGGATGAACACTGATAGGATGCTTAAGGCGTTGCAAATCTGTGTTCAAATCTTTTATCCGTAGGTTACATGACTTAAAAGTTTACGACGCCCATACCTTTGGCTACGAAATGGGCTTTTCGGCAACGCTTGGATTCATCCAGTTCATAGATGAAATAGCATCCTTTTAAATAAAGCTGCCCTCAGCAATATTGCTTGATCCGCGGTATGGTGTATGATGTAACCTCGAAAGATAGCCCCAAAGGGGCGGCACATTCATAGCCATGGGTGAAGCCCATGGTAAATTAGCCCAACCAACGTTTTCCGTTTTAGCCGCATTGACTGCCCTATTCCCCACAACTTCCTGCTAAAACCCATTCGTACGGATGGAGGAAAACCATCGTTTTAGCGGTGTAAAATTTTCTTTCAGAAGAGCATGTCGAAAATCATCCCCCCAGAAATATTGCTTGATCCCTTTTCAGCTTCCCTTCATTTACCTAAATAAAAAAACCTCCTATCCGAAAATTACAGATAGGAGGTGAAACTAATTAGGGGTTTAATAACCTGAGTTCCCATTTCGCTAAGTTAAACAATTATAGCATGTGGGAGATTTTAAAAAACCTCCCAGGGATGATTGCAAATCCGCCTCAGATCAACAGGTTAATAGGTTTGATAATGCTTATTTCGATGATTCAACTGATCAGAGCAACTGCTCTCTCGTGTGATCAGCCTTCTATAATCAAAGGCAATTTAAAGATGAAATTTTAAAATGTAAAATTTACACTTAATATTTTGCCAAAGGATTTTTTTATTATTGATGCTGAGATAAATATCGCTTGGTAAGCGTAGCCCATGCTTTTAGGTCACCATCTCCCCAACCTCCTGAAGATGATGCGGAAGGAAGGAGCATGGAACAGGTCTCGTCCTTGTCTGAAACTGACCATGTCAGCCAGCTGATGCCATTTTGCTCCATCCATGTGTACCAAGCCTCCCACGAAGCCTGATCGATTTTTCCATCCCCGGAAGCTTCCATGGATGCACATTCTGACACAAACAATGGCAGCCCTTTCGATAAAGCATAATCGGCACGTTTCCTTAAAGGTTCCTTGTGCGTAGCAGCATAAAAGTGCAGCGTATACATCAGGTTTTCATGGCCGATAATGGGATCATCTGCGGCCAAATGCACATCTTGACCCCAATGTGGAGATCCTACCAAAATCAAATTATCGGCATCCACTTTCCTGATAGCCTTGATCACTTCCTCACTGTATGCCTTGACTTCCGGCCAAGTGTCATCCTCCGGTTCATTGTAGATTTCATAAATCACATTCGGATGATTTCCATATTTAGTGGCCATTTTTACAAAAAATTCCTTCGCTTCTTCCAAATGGATATGATGGCTATGCCAATCGATGATCACATAAATTTCTTCCGCTATAGCCGCTTCCACGACCGCCTTTACTTTCTCCATCCCCCATGCCGGACGCTCCAAATAGCCGTCTTCAGGCTCCACTCCCATGGCCGCGCGGACCACATTGACGTGCCAGTCTTTTTTTAACCATTTTACGCTATTCGCATTGTAAAATCTTGGCCACCAATTGTGCCATCCAAAACTCACTCCTCGCAGCGAGACCAAATCGCCATGCTCATCTACCAGTTGCGTGCCCACCACCGAAAGGGGGCTGACACCTTCATCATCGACCAGTTCCGAAACAGGGCTGCCATCTGAAGTGGTATTGCAGCCAAAAAGTAAAAACAGCAGGATATAAATTGATTGGTACATAGGGAATGGGGTTCATTGGTTTGATCTAGGTCAAAATTAACCCATAACCTTCTTTCTTATGGCTGCTTAATGTTTCAGAATAGGATGAAATTTGATAACACCCCAAAAGCTGGCCCATGCTTGGATCGGACAAATCTATCCAAAAACCGTCGATCGTTGCAAGCGACGGCTCTGCTCCCTAAAAACAACAAAACCCTGTGGTAGGTCACCACAGGGCTTGTCATTTCGTTATCAGAAAGGTCAACTATTAGCCTTTTGAGGACTCATCCAGCAGTTGTACTGAACTGTCGTTAATTTCGAAATCATGCATTTGGAGCATGCGGATTACTTCTGCACCTGCTGCGATGACGGGACCGTAACCATGGGCCGCATAAGGATTGATGGGACGATGATAGTAAAACGCTGGATCAAAGCCCATTCCCGTACCGACACAAGTCCCTTCAACCTGGCCTTTGTCATTTACTTTGGTGCTGACGGCATTCCAGGCCAATAACGTCATGGGGGCATAAGCTTGGTCATCTACCCAGCCTTCATTGACGGCTTTGGCGATACAGTACGTGTAGATGGCTGTCGCAGAAGTCTCCAAGTAAGAATCGCTTTTGTCCAGCAATTGATGCCAAAAGCCTGAACCAGACTGCAGCTTGGCAAGTCCCTTGATGTGTTTTTGGAGCAAGTCCAACACAAACGGCCTTCCCGGGTGATCCTCAGGCAATGCATTCAGCACTTCCACTTTGGTCAGGATTGCCCAACCATTGGCACGTCCCCAGTGGAATTGCGGATGCTCGTCCATCCCTTGCACCCATCCGTGCATATAAAGACCTTTTTCTTCGTTGAACATACGGCCTGAAAAAAGCTTGATTTGCCGAACGGCTTCGTCAAAGTATTTTTGCTCCCCGGTCAGCTTGCCCATTTGCACAATGGCCGGTACGCTCATGTAAAGGTCATCCAACCACAGGGTATTCTTAAGGGGCCTATTCCTGGCCAACGTACCATCCTCCAGACGGAACTGACCGTTCATGATATAATCCATAAAATTATCCACCACCGGCCGGACATCAGCATCCACTCCTGTCATCGATGTTTTGATAAATGACGCACAAAGGGCCCCGGCATCATCCAAGGCTCCTGGATAGAGCACGGAATGCAGTGCATGCGCTTTGCCATCCACCTTTTTAAACTGTGGATAGAGATCTGCGATGAACTTGACACGCTGCTTGGTATAATCGGTATAGCGCTGGTCACCGGTCACCTCTCCAGCCAATAACATGGAGGAATAGGTCACGCCCCACTCATAGCTCAACAGCCTGAAGTCACCTTGCTTCAACACGCTATTTCCATCTACTTTGCTGAAATCAGAAAGGGGAGCCCCGTTTTCCTTGTCCAGTATCTCCGTAGGAGTGGTGGAATCCAGGTATTCATATACCCGATCGATCACAGCCTTCACTTCTTTTTCTTCCGGAAAGCCATACGGCACCGGGTAATCTGGCTGCAGCAAGTGCAATGGAGTATTGGTATCGGTAAGCACTTCTTTGGGTTCGGTGCTGGCCGCTTGATCTTCTTGTGTTTGAGGAGAGCAGGCAATGGCGAGGCCCAATGCCCCGATCATCCCTGGTTTAAGTATTTGTCGGACGTTCATAAATGATATGGTAAAGTTTGGGTCTTTGATATCAATGACTGATTTAAAAATATAAAATTAAGCATTACCAAAAAATTCCTGTGCTGTACTGTAGGGGATATTGCTGTGCAAACCTTTGCTTTGGACAAAAGAAGTGAGAGATCGCGCTACTCACATTCCAACGTAGCGATGCCTTGCCCTTGGGAAAGCATATGCATTCCTCTTTGCATTTGATCCCCATATACTACAGTACAGAAATTTTGGCGCATTTAGGTAGATTTATTTCTTGGTTGAACTGATCAGCCAAAAATGCAAACCCAAATCAACGGATATTTCAATCATGAAAAACCTAAAATATGGACTCTCGGCAGGCATCATCTTATGGACATTGTTGATGGCTTTTACGCCGAAAGCAGAAAAACACACCCTTTATATCATCGGGGACAGTACTGTCCGTAACAGCCGCGGGGACGGTGGCCCAGGACAATGGGGCTGGGGGACATTTATCGATGATTTCTTCGACAGCTCGCAGTTGGCAGTTAGTAACCAGGCCATGGCGGGAAGAAGTACCCGGACATTTGTGAAGGAAGGCCGATGGCAACGGGTGCTGGATGCCCTTCAGCCCGGCGATTTTGTCATGATGCAATTTGGTCACAATGAAGGCAGCAAACCCGACACCACCAGAGCGGGTTATCGCGGGGTGCTTCCCGGCACTGGAGAGGAAACGGTCGATCTCACCTGGCCGGACGGAACAGCGGAAACGGTGCATACTTATGGCTGGTACCTGAAGAAATTTGTGACGGAAGCCAAGGCAAAAGGCGCCACGCCCATCATCTGCTCGATGATCCCCAGAAATAAATTCCAAGATGGCGAAGTGGAGCGGGCGGACCAAGATTACGGCAAATGGGCCAAGGAGATTGCCCGTAAAACCGGGGCCCATTTCGTGGATCTCAACAGCATCGTCGCCGATCAATACGATCAATGGGGGCCACAGGTGGTGCCTTCCCTCTTCGAGAAAGACCATACCCATACCAACGAGGCCGGGGCACGGATCAATGCTTGGTCAGTGGTTCAGGGCATTAAGGCCCTGGAAGATTGCTCCCTAAAAGCCTATCTCTCCAAGGACAAGCCAACCCTCTACTTGATCGGAGACTCTACGGTCAAAAACGGCCAAGGTGATGGCGCTGGCGGGCTCTGGGGCTGGGGTGATTATATGGCTCCTTACTTTGACCTGGATCGGATAAAAGTCCAAAACCACGCACTGGGCGGCACCAGCAGCCGAACGTACCAGACCTATGGCCTTTGGGAAAAAGTCCGCGAGCAACTCGAACCTGGCGATTATGTCATCATGCAGTTTGGCCATAATGATAGCAGCCCACTGGATGACAGCCATCGCGCCAGAGGGACCATCCGAAGTGCCGATACGGCGGCAGAGGAAATCTACAACCCCATCACGGAGCAATATGAAACCGTCTACAGTTATGGCCAATACCTCAAACAAATGATCACCGCCACCAAAGCAGCCGGAGCCACACCGATTGTTTGCTCCCTCATCCCGAGAAACAACTGGAAAGACGGAAAAGTAAACCGTGCAAATGACAGCTATGGCCTATGGGCTAAACAGGCCGCAGAAGCCAGAGAAGCTTGCTTTATCGACCTGAACAACATCATTGCCGATGGCTATGACGAACTTGGCGAGGACTATGTGAGGGCCCATTTCTTCAATGACACCGACCACACCCACACCATTCTAGACGGGGCCAAATACAATGCTAAAGCTGTAGTGCAGGGCATCCAAGGATTGGAAGATTGTGACTTGAAGGGGTATTTGGTGGAGGATTGATGATTGGAAAATTAAAAGATTGGAAGATTGAAAAATTGCCCCCCATGCCCAAGTCGGGGACTTGGGCATGGGGGCTTAAAAGTCTGAAGACTTTTGCCTATCGAGTAACCCCATGCTTGATTATGAAACGTCCTCGTAAAACCTTACCCCAAAAGGCATGTTTTGCAGTTGGACAATATCCGTTGTGTTTCCGAGTACCTCGTCTACCAAGCCATATTCTTTGGCTTCCGGCGCACTCATATAACGGTCTCGGAGAAACAACTCCTCGATTTCCTGCCATTTATGGCCGATATTGTTGCCAATAATATGAAAAAGCTGGACCTGAAGACGCTCCTGCTCCTTGGTCGCTATCCTGACATCTTCCGTATAACCTTTGGATCCTCCGCTGGTAGGGTGCATGTGGATAGTGGCATGTGACAGGGCTTGGCGTTTGCCTTTTGCCCCACTTGTGAGCAAGGCCGTCGCCATACTTCCCGTAAACCCCACTGCCAACGTGATCACCGGTGCCGAAATCATCTGGATCGTATCATATATCGCCATCCCCGCATAGACACTCCCCCCAGGGCTCTGAATATACAGGCTAATTGGCCTTTTGGTGTCTTGGCTGTTCAGGAACAGTAGCTGGGCCACCACCAAATTGGCCACTTGATCATTGATGGCACTTCCCAAAAAAATGATCCGCTCCTTGAGCAATAAACTGAAAATATTGTAGGCCCTTCCGCTATAATCGTTCTGGTCGATCACCATTGGGACGACCTGTGAGGCATTTGCTGAAATCATCCTTTATCTTTTAAAGAGGTTAACAATTCGCTTTCTAAATCCTTGGTGTCGGGGAGCCTCAAAAAGCTCATGCTCGACATTCCGAATTTCTTCCCGTAATTTCTCCCTTCCATAGTCACGCACGAGCTGATAAGCCATTTTCTGACGGTTAATTTTCTGGGGCATGGAGGTATCCAGCTGCATTTTGGCTTCCATAAGTAGCCGCTCTTCTGGTAAGGAGATGCCCTGGATGAATCTTTCCAGTTCCCTAATTTCACGTAGTGAAGTCCTCATAGGTCAGTGATTTATCTTTTACTTGTGCTCGTACTTTTTCCAGGCATTTAAATTTCTGCACCGTGGCAGACCGTGTGGTTCGATATCCATATCGGTGGGCAACTTCATCCATCGAAAGTCGATCGTAATAAAATGACCTTAACATCTCCATGCATTTTTCACCTGCTGATTGGAGAAAGCTCAATAGGTGCAAAGGTTTGTCTGCTTTGTCCTGCTCACTATCCGTGACCTGTGACAGCGCTGATTCATCTGCTACAAGCGGCAAAGATGAAGCTTCACGAAAACGCTTGTACCAAAGATGCCTGGCTACGCCAAAAAGATACCCCTCATGCTCGTGAACCTTTTTTCCTGCTACCAACTGCTCGTAATAGATCATCAAACTTTCCTGAAAGACATCCTTTGCATCCTCCATCGAACCTCCTCGCCTACTCACATAGCGGGCGACGGATGGAAATGACTCATAATACATCTTCAGGAAAAACTCCTCCCTGCCTTTACGGGTTTTCAATATATTCCTCATAATCAATTGCCTTGGTATACATTATCATGTGTCACAATCTAACCAAATATCACCTCAGAAGACAACTTTTATTTTTGCAGCTCTTATACCCAGGTAAAAAACAAACTGGTCCAAGTCTTCAGACCTGGACCAGTACACTCAAAAGTCTTCAGACTTTTGAGACTTTTCCGCTTACTTTGTCAAGGCTTTTTCCAGCACGGTATTCCAAGCATAAGGATCTTTCTCCTTCCCGGCACGGATGGCTGACAGTCGAGCTTTCAATTGGTACATCTGAGCATCCTCGGCGATATAGGGCCGAAAATCTTGGCCATCTATCTGGATAAGCTCCAAAGGGGCTACCACTGCTGCCGTTCCGGCTCCAAAGGCCTCTACTTTCTTCCCTGTGCTAAAAGCCTCCTCTAGCTCCTTCAAGCTGATTGGCCGCTCTTCCACTGGCCAGCCCATGTCCCTTGCGATGCTCAGCAGCGAATCCCGCGTCACACCAGCCAAAACCGTTTCTCCTGCCGGTGGCGTCAGCAGGACCCCATCTATGATAAACATGAGGTTCATCGTCCCGGATTCTTCCACGAACTGGTGATCACGGGCATCGGTCCAAATCACCTGGTCAAACCCTGCTTGCTGCGCTAAATGGGCGGGGTAATAGGCCGCGCCATAGTTCCCGCCATTTTTGGCTGCCCCTACCCCTCCTGGGACTGCTCGAGTATAGTGCCTTTCCACTTTTACCTTCAGGGGCTTCGCATAGTAAGCAGCCATCGGTGTGCATACCACCATAAACAAATAATCGGTAGAGATACTGACCCCCAATCGCGCTTCAGTCGCAATCACAAACGGCCGGATATAAAGGGAGTTTCCTTCCCCTCCCCTGATCCATTCCTGCTCCAAGTCCACCAATTCCCTGATTCCTGTTTCAAAAAGTTCCTCGGGTATTTCCGGCATCGCCATCCTGCGCAAAGACTGATTGATCCGCTCGTGGTGGCGCGCTAGGCGGAAAATACTGATGGTGTCATCTTCCTGCCGGTAAGCTTTCAGCCCCTCGAAGACCGTCTGCCCATAATGAAGACACATTGCCAAAGGAGATAAAACCAGCTGTTCATAAGGCTGAATGGTCGCCGAATGCCAATGGCCATCACTGTACCTGGCCACCAGCATGTGATCTGTAGCCTCTACGCCAAATTGAAATTGATTAAAATTAAACTGTTTGATGGCACACTGAGACGTTAACTGCCTTTTAATTTCCATACCCGTTATTTTTCAGATGATTATTTTGATTTTATCCAAAATTAAAAAACCTTTTCAGTTCATTACAGATACAGTTTTTGTATTTTTGACCATAACAGATAGGAAAAAGTAAGAAGTACGAAATGAGGGGATAGCAGATGAGCATACAGATGACTCGACCTGTGTCGATCTCAAGACTTAATACTCAATACTCAATACTCCTTACTTTAACCTCACGTCTACCATCTATTTCCATGAACCTATACGAAAAACTAGCCGCCGAGCTTGAAAAGCAAATCAAAAGTGAAACCTACCGATTTGGGGAGAAACTGCCTTCAGTGAGGGAGCTGCACCGTAGCGCTGGCATGAGCATAAGCACGATCCTGCAGTCCTTGTACCTGCTGGAAGCAAAAGGACTCGTGGAAGCCCAGCCCAAACGTGGCTATTATGTCACCTATCATCCTAATCAAGGCAAGAAAACGCCCGTTGTTTACCATCCGACCCAAAAAGAAGGGACAGGGGATATCGAAGACCTCATCCAGCAAGTCTATGGGGCACATGATGAACCCAGCCCAACCGTAAATTTCGCTATCGGAGTTCCTTCCACGAACATGCTGCCCATTGCCCGGCTGAAGAAAATCGTCCGTGAGACCATGTTGGACTTGACGGATGCTTGTGTGCAGTATGAGCCCATTACGGGCAATGACTACCTTCGCCGCCAAGTAGCCCAGCGGACGTCCCTGTGGCATCATGCCCTCTCCCCGGACGACCTGGTCACCACCAGTGGCTGCATGAATGCCCTGGCCTTAGCACTCATGTCCATCACCAAAAAAGGAGACCGCATCCTCACAGAGAGCCCCGTGTACTTTGGCACCCTACAGTTGGCCCAAAGCTTGGGACTGGAAGTCGTGGAAATGCCCACACATGGCGAACATGGGCTTGACATGGAAGAAGTCAAAAAGACCCTGAAACAAACCGCCATTGCCGCCGTGATTGTCGTCAGTAACTTTAGCAATCCCTTGGGGTACAGCATGTCTTCTCAATGCAAAAGGGCGCTGGTCAATATTTGCACCACCCACCAAGTGCCCCTTGTTGAGGAAGACCTGTACGGGGATGTATATTTTGGCACGGAAAGACCACTTTCCTGCAAAAGTTTTGACCGGGAAGGAATCGTCTTATGGTGCAGCGCCGTATCCAAGACCTTGGCCCCGGGCTATCGGGTAGGGTGGATTGCTCCAGGAAAATACAGGGACAAAGTACTCAAAACCAAACTTTATCATCAGGTATCCAGTCCCTCGCTTTCCCACGAAGTGGTCGCCAGGTTTATGGACAAGGGACGCTATGAAAACCACCTCAGGCAGCTCAGGGTTACCCTGCATCATAACCTCCTCAAGTACCTGAAGATAATCCAGGAATATTTTCCCGAAAACACCAAAACCACCTTCCCCAATGGCGGATTTTTGCTTTGGGTCGAGCTTGATCCACGAATCGACACGTCATTGCTCTATCAGCCTGCACTGACTTTAGGCATCAAATACGCCCCGGGAAGAATGTTTACCCTACGAGACCAGTACAAAAATTGCCTCAGGCTAAGCTTTGGCCTGGACTGGAACGAACAGACCGCCACTGCCTTGACCAAGCTGGGACTGCTATTGCAGCACCAGCTGGTAAATTATTAGATCGGAATGGTTCAAAGGATCCTAGGTTGGATGTCAGGCCATGAACCTGGTCGGCATTTTCCCTTTTTCATCCCTACCGCGATGGGCACCTGAGCGTAGCCGAAGGCCGCCCACGCCTACTCCAAACTTGATTGTACCGGGGCAGGATCCAAGCCCAAGTTAGGAAACAGTACCCTCCCCCCTCAATACTCTTAAGTTAATGAAATTAAGTGAGGTCAGGCGGAGCGGAGTCAAGGTCCTACACTAGCCTTCAACTTTAGTTTATCCTGAGCTTGTCGAAGGGCTCAGGGTGACAATTAAAAATTGAAAGATTAGAAAATTGCGCATTACATTGCGAATAGAGGATTACAAACATGGAACAGCTTAATTGAGTCAGAGACTCAAAGCTTGCCAGTCCTGGGGCAGAGCCCCAGCACAACCCGGGTACAGCCTTCTTGGTTCTAATGCCTCATGTCTCACTTCTCACATCTCCACACTCCTTCATTCCCTCTCCAACGTAACGGCCATCAATCCGATGACCACCTCAATGGTAGTGGCCTTTACTTCCAAGGATTTTAGCTCCTTGGCCGGATCCAAGCGCAAATCCAACACCGTAGCGGCTCCGCCATCTATCCCATAGGTGGTAAAATGATCGATAGCGGTGTAGTCATCATGGGCTTCACGGCTGATCTTTCCGGTTTTCAAGTGAACCCGAACCGGCCGGGGCACTCCTAGCGCAAAGGCATGATCATCAATGAAATAATCCTGTTCTATCGGCCACCAACTTTCAGGATTCCGAAGCGATAAGACCTCTTGACTGCCATCTTGATAGTGAACGATCACTTGGCCATTTTCCATTCGACTCTGCATATGATTGGTAGATCCCGCCATCAGAAGGTACGCATGGCTGGCCTTTCCCGACAACGCTACACTTACCTGCTCGGGGTAATTGTCCCATAAAGAAGCAAACAGGATGTTGTTTTTGGTGGAATCTCCCGGAGTGCTGAAGGGAATGCCTTGGGGCAAAACAAACTGATCAGCCTTACCCGCCAATTTTCGCAGCCCTTGGTCATCGATATCCATATAAGCTGCATACGATGCCCAATCCCCCATTCCCTGGACAGGGATCTGTAAGGTAGGATAAGGAGAACGCGGACTTAGGTATTTATTTCTGAAAATGGACGTGACCTTGTCGTTCAGGGCATTAGAAAGGTCCACTGGCTCCAAGCTTCTGGTGGATGCGCCCAACGCCCAATTGGTCACCTGCTGCCTTGCCATCAACTCACCATCGTCATAAACCTCCACCAAATTAGTTCCTGTTTGAAGCATGGATAGTTCTTGGACATCAAATGCTTGTTCTGCTGTCGGCGCCAAGGTCAATGCCGCTTTCCACGGTTTGCCATTCACGTGAATGGATACGGGCAAGGCCTGCTTTTGGTGGTTGGCGACCGTAAAGGCCAATGCTGAAGAAGAGGTGCTATTTGCAGGAGTAATTTCCACCTTTGGCAGAACTTTTACGGGGATCGGCTCCCACCAAGTCAATTCACCTTGGTGCAATTTGACAAAATAGGTCTTGTCACCAATTTGTTCGCCCACCTTGGCTTCAAATCCATGATCTGCGATTGCTTTTTCCATAAACACCTGCTCCGGATCATGCCACTTCAGCACTTCAGCATCTTGCCCTTCTATCACCAAATTTTCTCCCACCGTAACCTGTTGAGGAAAGCTAAAAACTTCAACCGGCGTGCCTTTCCAAGATATGGAAATACGGGTTTTCTCTGCCAAGGGCGCCTTGATCATAATGGAAGGCTTACCCACTTGGTTTGCCAAAACCCGCCACTCCCCGGGCTGACCATTGACCAAAACTTGCTTTATGGCTGCTTTCTTGGCCCGCACCACCAGCTCCAGGGTCATCTCCTGACCGAACCTATTGGTAACCGTATAATGATCCTCTTCACCGCTTCGCTTAAAGTCAATTCCCACATCCGGAGTGCTCAGGGAAGCCTTATCCCAATCGGCAGGAAAGCCTGGCTTGATCTCCAACCGGTTGTTCATCAAATCGGGCTTTATCCCAAAAAGCCCCTCGATAAGCGACCTCGCTCCCATGCCAACTGCATCTGCAAAATCCCGGTACAGCTCGCTTCTCATCGCATCCAAAAAGGACAATTGCTGAAAATTACCTGGACTGCCGCCCAAGTACATGCTTTCCAGCAAGGCACTCTTCCACAAGTTAAATGCTTTGTCGGTATTTCCTGCTTGCCAATAGGCCAAACTCGTATGCAACACCTCAGCCAGGGCCACATTATTGACCGACCACGTGTAAGGCATCCAATTGGTCGTCGAAAGGGTATGAAAAGCTCCTGCTTCCAGTCCATCGGCCACCAACGGGATATGTGGAATGTGATTGTCCACATAGCGGGTCATTTCCCAAGCCTGAAAAGGGTCGGGCACTTCACTGTCAATGGTATGATAAACGGACCAAACACCTGCTTGAGGGTGAAGGTTTTGGGGACCCAAAAAATCCTTGTATTCGGCATACCAGCCACTAGGAAGCCAAAGGGTTTCGTTCATGGCCTTAAGGATCGCTTCTGCTTCTGCTGCATACTGTTTGCCGTCCTCCCCAATAAAGGCCGCCAGCTCAGCGGCTTTTTTATTGGCAAAATAATTATAGGCGGATGCATGGGCCACTCCTCCACTGTTGTATTGGAGGGCATCACTGGCCCAGATGCTGGCATAAGCATTATATAGGCCATCTCCGTCGGGATCGAAATTTCGTTTCTCCCAAGCCAAATGTCGCTCGATGGACGGCCACACGGCTTGCAAGTAAGCCTTATCCCCTGTCCAATCAAAGTGCCGCAGCAACTGATCAAAAAACACTTGGTTCATGTCATAATGGTGCGGAGAGGATGGGGATCCCGGACGGCGGCTGAGATAGCCACGGTTAAAGATGGATTTACCGGTCTTCTCCACCTGTCGTGCCAGGTGTTTGGCCGTGTCAGGATCATTTCTTGTCCCACTGGGCTCCAAATATTGGGATGCCAGATACCCGTCGAAATGCGTCTTGGCACGGTCATGCCAGCCCATCCAATCGGCCACATATGCACCCCTCCAGCCCGGAAGGGGCATTCGCCAGGCCACTGCTCCATGGACGTACGCTGGGGCATCATATATGGCGTCCGCCGCGATGCCCAAGGCACCTCCAATCGTGTTTATATAAGGATCCGGCGTTTCTACCTGAATGCGATTGGCCAATTGGCTTCTTGCTTCATCCGCTTGGGCATAAGCTGTCGCCAATTCTCCATAAGGCAATTCCCGAAATCCGGGGCGGTAAATGGCAACATAATGCGCCTCCTCTCCTGCGGCAACCTTACCTGCCAATACCGGAGCTTCTACCACTTCTGATTCCCATAAAGTGGCTGGGCTGCCCATCTTTTCCGGTGCTGCACGTTTAAGTTGTGCCGAAGATGGAAAGGTGGCCAACATACGTGGGCGATCTTCGCCATCTTTGGCCTCGCCATAAGCCAATATCATTTCATTTTGGCTATTGATTTCAATATCATTGCCTTGGCACTTCTCTACTGTAAGGTCAAAAACAGAAGGTGGATCAGCACCAAGGTCCCCCATCCTGCTGAAACGTTTACCGGTCACACCACCGTAGACAAAAACCAATTCAGCCCCTTCAGGCAATCCCTCCGTTTCTGTCCTAAAAATGGCACCTTCTTGAGCACGTAAGGGCATTACGTTGACACTGACTGTTGCATTGCCCCAGCGTGGATCAGCAATGGCATACATCATCATGCCGGCCCTATAGCTGGCTTTTACCTGCTCGGCTTCATGGAGCCATATGGATTGTCCATCTACTTGGACGCCGATCCTAAAATGCCCTCCCATGCCGGGCAGGTAAAAAGAAAACAATGGCTGATCGCCCGCTTCTGTGCGAAAATCCGAATGGTAGCCGTAGAGGGCACGATTAAACCTGCGCGCTCCATTCTGGATGACAAAATCCTTTCCCTCTGGGGAATACCGTACTTCCCTAGGAATGTCATGCCAATATTCTTGTGCCGTTATGTGATAAATACTGCCAAGGAAGCACAACAGAAACGCAAACAAAAAAAGTAGCTTATTGCCCTTTGAATAATACATGATGGTTTAGTCTTTTATTTTAAATAGATAGGTACTCGAGGTCATGAACGCTCCCCCCTGACTGGTCAAAAAGAGGTAGTCCGGCTGATCATCCTTAAAGAGGAGCTGTGGCCGCTCAAACCGACCATACTTCGACAAATGACCAGGCTTTGGGGGCTGGCTAAAATAATGATCCGTTTCGTAATAGGCAATCTCCGGCGGATCACTGAAATGGATACCATCTTCGGATTCGAGGTAAAGCCCATATTGGTGATTGTAAATTCCCATATCCCGCATGAGCATTCGGAATTTGCCCTCTTGAAACCAGACAAACCCATCTTCCGCTTGGATATTGTCGCCCTTATCCGCATAGTTGATGATGGGATTTCCATCATACTTTCTATAAGGCCCCTCCGGTTGATCAGCTATGGCCAAGCCATATTTTCGGTTTCCACGTATTTTAGGATCGGTATAATGCTCATATTCATAGGTATTCCACGATTTGTAATACAGAAAACACCGCCCATCCGGGTGTTGGACAAAGGACGGATTGGTGGTACAGTGATCGTCCCAACTCCCCTCTTCCCCTGCTTCCAACAGCGGCTTGTCTGGTCGCTTCCACGGGCCATCCAAGGAATCTGCCATCGCCAAGCCAATGCGCTTGGTATTGGTCCGCTTGTTATGGTTGCCCATGTAAAAGAGGTAAAACTTACCGTTTACTGCTTTGATATGCGGATTATGACAAGTGGTGGCGTCCCAATGATCTCCTCCTCTCGGAGAAAGCACCACTTCTTGAAACGTATAGGGCCCTTCCGGCCGATCGGCCACCGCATGGGCGATTTCAGATTGATGGATCCATCCTCCCATGCCAAATTCCGACTTCCACCTTGAGTAAAACACATGGACTTTTCCTGCTTGATCATAAATGGGACTGGTACCCCAAACGTAATACCCTTCCGTCTCCAGTAATCGGTGCATTGGCTCCAGGCGTTTGGCAAACGCTGATACTGGATCTCCACGGAGCAAAGGCTCCAAGGAAGATGGAAACATGGCCATTGCAGGTAACATGGCGGTATATCCGAGAAAATCCCTTCGTTTCATAAATTGAGTTATTTTAACCTTTTCCATCAAAAAGCCACCCGCCGTTAGCGGATGGCTTTCATCTATCTTTCATCTATCTTCTTGACTCTTTCATCTATCTTAATACTGTCCTCGTACCTAATACTTCGTACTTCTAATAGCCTGGATTCTGCTCATACAGGCCCTCTTTTACGTCCAGCTGATTGATCGGCACGGCATAAATCATATCGTCCGACGTGATGTCCGTAGAAATCTTATTTCCGGAATCATCCGTGGCGATCCAATCCAGCATTACATCGATGGCCATTCCAGAACGCACCAAATCATGCCACCTCAAGCCTTCACCGATAAATTCCCTTCTTCGCTCTTCCATGATCTGATCATACGTGACATTGGAAATGGGTGTGCTGATGCCTGCTCGACCCCGGATTTCGTTGACGATCTCGTCAATTTCAGTTTGGGAGCCACCACTTTTGCTCAAGGCTTCTGCTTTCATCAACAGGATGTCGGCATAGCGGATGACCGGGTAGTTCAACTCAAAGTCAAATCGGTCCACACCAAGGTTATCCAAGTCCAGGTATTTCTTGATAAACCTATCCTGAACGGTATTGCCATTGGCGTCGGTATAATTTACCCAAACCGAGAAATCATCCCGCACATCGACGGATTCATAGGAAGCCATCAAATCCGCAGAAACAGTCTTGGGTGCATCAGGGAAGGTCCCGCCAGCAAATGGAATTCCATTGGATCGGGCAAAGGCTTCAGGATAGTGATACTGCACATACTCACCGCCTACCCCAAGGCCTCCACTTAAAAACTGAATATCAAAGATGATCTCTTCATTGTTTTCATTATCATAGGCAAAGATATCTGCATAATCATCCACCAAGTCAAATTGGCCGCTATTGATGATTTCATTCAGCAAGGTCAGGGCTTCACTCCACTCATTGGTGCCGAGCACGGGACCGTCTGGATGCAGCTGTGTACCGGAACGGGTCATGTATACCCTGGCCAGCAAGCCTCTTGCCGCATGGGAAGTCGCCCGGCCCAAATCACCCGCACTGGTATATTCGTCTGGTAAGTTATCGATTGCAAACTCCAAGTCGGCTATGATCAACCCATAAACATCTGCTACGGGGCTTCTTGGAATCTCCAATGCTTCCAGTGGCGTCACGGGCCGGTCGAAAAGCGGCACTTTTCCGTAAAACCTGATCAAATCAAAGTAATATAAGCCCCGCAAAAACTTGGCCTCTGCTTCAATCCTACTGCGCATCGCTTCATCAGGAAGGACATCAGGACTGATGTTGTCCAAAATGGTATTGGCGCGCATGATATTATTGTACAGGCCATTCCAAGTGGAGTTCATTATCCCCGCCGTCGCCAAGTTGGTATTGAAATTATTGATCAGGTTATAATCCCTGACCCCCGCTGTCCCTGGAGAGTAAATATTATCCGAACGCACTTCACTCAGTTCAAAGTGGTTGATGGGATAAGCATTCAGGCCATTGTACGCACCTGTAAGCCCTTTTATAAAATCTGATTCGTTCTGATAAAAGGCATTGGAACCGATAGATGAAATCGGAGACTGGTCCAGCTTGCTTTCACAGGAAACCATTGCTCCAGTGGCCAAGCCCAACAGCGTAATATAGAGTTTATTCAACTTTTTCATTGTTCTTGTTCTTTTGGGTTAAAACTTCAGGTTGACACCAAATACAATTGATTTGGACAAGGGGAATGCGCCATAATCGTCCCCATCACTGTTTACCGCCTCAGGATTAAACCCTCCGGTGTATTTATCCCCGCCAAAGAAGTTTTCAGCTGTCATATAAACCCGGGCGCCAGAAAGCAATTTTTCATTGGCAATAAGCCGTCCGAGGTCATATCCCAACGTAATATTTCGGATACGCCAGTAATCGGAAGGATACAGCCAGTCGGTGTTTTTGATTCGCCCAAAACTGGACACGGCTTTTCCTGTCTCCCCATCACCTGGATTTTCTGGAGAACGCCACCTGTTGCGGTGTCTTCCCAAGGTATTTTCAACATAGCCCATGCCTGGACGGTCCATGGCACGGCCAAAAGTAGAATAAATCAAACCTCCCCATTGGCCCTGCACCAAGATGTTCAAGTCAAAGCCTTTGTAACGGAAATTATTGGTAATGCCCCAAATATAATCCGGGTTAGGATTGCCCGACAAAATTCTGTCATCAGGGTCGATCACACCATCATTATTAGCATCCAAGTACTGTGGATCACCTTCCTCTTGATTGCCATAAAGGGCCGCTCCATTGTCAATTTCCTCTTGGGTCAGGATCCCGATATTCTGCACCAAAAACAAGGTATTCATCGGCTGGCCAACCATGGTGATCCGGTGGTTAATGTCAAAACTTCCGCCCAAGATCGGCGTATTGTTCGGACCAAGCTGCCTTACCTCGTTGTTGTTATGGCTGAGATTGACATTTGTCGTCCATTCAAATTGCCCCGTGATATTCCTAGAGGTCAACTCCAACTCCCAACCTTTATTCATTACTTCACCGATATTGGTCAGGGCAGTCGTAAAGCCTGTAGCAGACGGCACCGGTATGTTCAGGAGCAGGTTGGTGTTTTTTCGGGTATAGTAATCAAAGGATACGTAAAACCTGTTTTCCAGTATTCCCAAATCAAGGCCTACGTTCATCATTTCGGATTCTTCCCAGCCCAACTCAGGATTGGGGAAATTGCCGGGGATCAAGCCATTGCTCAAAGCCCCTCCATAGGAGTAATTGGCAAAATCCAACGTCGCAATATGGGAATAATCTCCGATGCCATTGTTTCCGGAAAGTCCCCAGCTACCCCTTACCTTTAGGTCACTGATAAAGGGAACATCCTGCATGAATGCTTCGTCAGAAAGCCTCCAGCCCAAGGATACTGAAGGGAAAAAGCCCCATTTGGTCTCGTCCCCAAAGCGCGATGAACCGTCTCTTCTGGCCGAAGCCGACACCAAGTATTTGCCTTTATAGTCGTACTGTACCCGACCAAAATAAGACAGCAATGTGCTCTGTGTTTCGGTGGTATTGGTGCTGCCAGCATTGATCACGGCGGCATTGAGGGTGGTAATGCCTTCTACGTCAAAATTACCGCCCATCGTATAGGTATTTCGCTTATTGAAATTGTACGACATACCGATGACCGCATTCAGGTTGTGTTCCTCGTTAAAGGACTTGACATAGGTCAAGGTATTCTCATTCACAAAAGTCAATTTCCGATACCCGTTAAAGCCACCGGTGGTTTGATTGTTTCTGGTCACCGCAGCAGGGGTATAGTTTTTATTTTGCTGATCCACATTGTCCACGTTTAGCGTGGTCTTAAAAGCAAGGCCGTCGATAAAGTCATATTGCCCATAGGCAGTGGCCAAGTTCCGGAAAATGGTCGTTTCATTCAGCCGTGATTTCGCATAGGCAATTGGGCTTAACCGCGAACTGGCCCACGTATAAAGCGGGATCTCCCCTACACCGGTATTGAGTCCCGCATCCGCTTCTACCACTGGCGCCATCCCTACGGTAGTATGGGTAATCGCATCCTTACCTTCCACGCCTGGATCATTTAAGGTGGAGTAAGACGGATTCAGGTTCAGGCCAAATTTCAGCTTATTGCTTGCCTGCACTTCCACATTGGCACGGGCAGAATAACGCTTATAGTCCAATCCCACGGCAATGCCCTCTTGGTCGAGGTAATCCCCGGAAATAAAGTACTTCACGTTTTCATTTCCTCCCGAGGCATTGAGTTGGTAATTTTGGACCAGCCCTTTTCGGAAAAGGTGATCTTGCCAATCCACCAGCATCAAGCCCGGATAACCTTCCATCGTCCAGCGCTCATCGTACATGTAGTTTCGATCAAAACCACCAATAATCGCTTCACGCTCGGCCAAGCTTTGGGATGCACTGCGTCCTTCACCGGACTGCTCCCATTGCGTATTGATCATTTCGGTGGCACGATCGATCCACTCGGTAGGGCTCAGCACGTCCAGCTTCTTCACCGTTTCGTTAAAACCGATGTAAGAGTTCAAGCTGATTTGTGCTTTGCCAGATTTACCACTTTTGGTATTGATCATCACCACGCCATTGGCGGCACGGGAACCATAAATGGCCGCTGCTGCTGCATCTTTCAGGACTTGGATGGATTCAATGTCATTGGGACTGATATTGTCCATGGGATTGCCGCCTGCAGCCTCAAGCGGGAAACCATCGATCACATACAGTGGCTGGCTATTGGCCGTGATAGAGCCCACACCACGGATTTGAATATCAAATCCTCTCCCGGGGACGCCGGTCGTCTGCTTGACGCGGACACCTGCCATCTGCCCGACCAACGCTTGATCTACCCGCTGGATGGGCCGCTCTGTTAAATTCTCCGGTTCCATTTGGGCAATGGCTCCGGTGATATTGGCCTTTTTCTGGGTACCGTACCCGACGACCACTACTTCTCCCAACTGCTGCATGTCCACCTGTAAGGTTACGTTCAGGGTAGTCTGGCTCCCTACAGCGATCTCCTGCGTCACAAAACCAATAGAGCTGAAGGTCAATACCGCCCCTTCGTCGGGTACTTCCAAGGTGAAATTTCCATCAATGTCCGTAACGGTCCCTTTTCCGGTGCCTTTCAGCAAGATACTGACCCCCGGCAAGGGAAGGTTATCTTCACTGGAAACCACGGTACCACTGATCTGCTTTTCTAATTTGTTGATGGTAACTTCAGGAACTTCTTTCTCCAGGTAACTTGCAGGAAAGGGGATTTCCGCTGCACCAGCTACCGTGCCATAGGCCATGGACATTAACAAAAATGTACACTTCTGCCATGGATTTTTAAGGGTTAATTGTCTTTTCATGGGTTATTTTTTAGGGTTTGCTAAACCGGAAAACATCGTTTTATCCGATCATTTGATTACATCAGCTTTTACATCAAAAAGCCACCTGTTTGCATTCCAGAAAGTAAATTCAACTTTACGTTGGTAAAAACTACCTAAATTCACTTCCTCTACAAGCCTCTAATCTTGTCCTCCTAAAGTACAGTAAAAGTTCTTTTTCTTTGTGCTGTAGTATCCCGCTCCCCATTTCGCAAAATGGCTTTAATGTGTCCTTAACCTCCTATTGAGTCGGTAAACACCACTCATAGTCGCCACACACCATGTTGGATATTGCTTGACGCACCATGGCACCAAGGGAGCCTACGAAACAGTCCTCCGGCGCTCATACCTGTCAGATCATAACAGTTATTTCCGTATTATTATGTTTCTTAGGAGCTAGGACAATAATTCCCTTAAAATGACAAAACAAATTGCCTTTAAAATGAAGTTACTGCCGGGCTATGAGGCAGAATATGAGCAACGGCACCGTGAAATATGGCCTGAACTGGTGAAGCTTCTCAAAGACAGCGGTGTGCAGGATTACAGTATCTATCTGGATCGGGAAACCTCCACTCTATTTGCCGTTCAGACCGTCACCGGTGACAGCAATTCCCAGGACTTGGGTAATACCACCATTGTCCAAAAATGGTGGGCTTACATGGCAGACATTATGGAGACCAACCCGGATAATTCACCAGTAAGTCTTCCCTTAAAGGAAGTGTTTACCTTATAAAGGCTGGCCATCCCAATAATACAACGGCCACAGCAGGACCTTGCTCCAATCGTAAATGGCATCGTCCGCATTTCAAAAAGTAAAAATTAGCAATGAAACTCACCTTAAAAGCACTACTTCCAGCTGCCTGTTTGATGGTTTTTTCTTGTCAGACTCCTTCAGAAAACGCAGCCGACACACCTTCCATAACGCCCGATACCTGGCCGGAAATCACCCAGCAATCCAAGCCGTGGACCCGCTGGTGGTGGATGGGCAACGCCGTGGATAAGAAAAACCTCAGCTACCTGCTGCATGAATATGCTGATGCGGGGCTTGGTGGTGTGGAAATCGCCCCAATTTACGGAGCCAAGGGATACGAAGACCGTTACCTCGACTTCTTGTCGGACGAATGGCTGGAAATGCTAAAATATACTGTTAATGTAGCCGACAGCTTGGACATGCAAGTGGACCTGACCCAAGGAACCGGCTGGCCATTCGGGGGGCCATTTGTCGACGTTGACCATGCCGCTTCTAAACTGGTCACCAAGGAATTTGACTTCAACGGGCAGGGGGAATTCTCGCAAAACCTCACGTGGAAAGACGAAAAACATCCCGAACGCAGCCCAGAACTTCTCGCAGTGATGGCCTATGGAAATGATGGACAAGTGGAAGAGCTCACTTCCCAAGTTACCGCCGATGGCCAACTGACGTGGGAATCTTCCGGCAACTGGAAGATCATGGCCATCTACAATGGCAAAACAGGCCAAAAGGTCAAAAGGGCCGCTCCGGGTGGACAGGGATACACCTTGGATCACTTTTCGGCCGAAGCCGTAAACCGCTATTTGGATGTCTTTGGAGAAGCCTTTGGAGAGGACCTTCCCGGCATTCGGGCTTTTTACAACGACAGTTTTGAAGTATACGGGGCTAATTTCACCAAAAACTTCTTGGAAGCATTTCAGCAGCGAAGAGGCTATGACCTGAAAGCTTACCTGCCACAGCTGCTCGGCAAGGAACACTCGGAAGAAACTGCCCGCATCAAATCCGATTACCGCCAAACCCTGCATGAGCTCCTTCTGGAACACTTTACGGAGAATTGGACTGATTGGGCACACAGCAAAGGTAAAAAGACCAAAAACCAAGCTCACGGCTCTCCAGGAAACCTGATCGATTTGTATGCTACGGTAGATATTCCCGAATGCGAGACATTCGGCTCCAGCTATTTCCCAATACCGGGGCTCAGGAGAGACAGTGCCGATATCCGAAACGTGGATCCCGATCCGATCATGCTAAAATTCGCTTCTTCCGCGGGGCACTTGGCCGGAAAACCCTTGATTTCCTGCGAAACTTTTACTTGGCTCGGCGAGCACTTCAAGTCTTCCTTTTCTCAGATGAAGCCCGAAGTGGACCAAGCCTTCCTTGCAGGCATCAACCATGTATTTTACCATGGCGTCACCTATTCTCCGCAGGATATTGATTTTCCGGGATGGTTGTTTTATGCCTCCCTGAACCTTACCCAGCAAAACAGCCTTTGGCCACATTTCAGAAGCTTCAACGACTATATCGCCCGGTGCCAGTCTGTCCTTCAGGCCGGAAAGCCGGACAATGAGCTGATGGTCTATTGGCCCGTTTATGATGTCTGGGCCGAGGAAGGCAATATGTTCCAGATGATCTCGGTACACCACATTGATGACTGGCTTCACCCTACGGCCTTTTATGCCCAAACTACCAAACTAATGGGGCAAGGGTATTCGGTGGACTTTACTTCTGACAAGCTCATCCGAGAAGCTCGGGTGGCGGAAGGAAAAATCCTCACGCATGGAGAGGCCTCACCGGCCAAAGCGCTTCTGATCCCACAAATGGAATATTTCCCCCTTCAAACACTAGAGAGTGCCATTGCATTGGCCAAAGAAGGAGCGACAGTGATCTTTGAAGCGGCGCCAAAGCATGTACCGGGACACTTTGAGGTAGAAAAAAGAGAAAAGGACCTGGCGGACACCTGGGCACAATTAACGTTTGATGATCATGGAGTGGCCACAGTAGGAAAGGGAAAGGTAATCCTGAATGGAAACTTCCAACAGGCACTGGAGAATGAATCCATCGAAAGAGAGACCTTGGCAGACACCGGATTACAGTTTATCCGAAGGACAGTGGGAGATGACAAGTACTATTTCCTCGTAAATCACACTGCAGCGGCCATTGACAAAGAAATCAGCCTGAACGTGGATGCTTCCTCAGTAGTCCTGATGAATCCACTCACAGGAAAAAGCGGTCTTGCCAAAAGCCGTCGTCAAGAAGGCAAAACCTTCGTCAACGTACATTTGGAATCCGGTGAGAGCTTATTGGTGCAGGCCGCAGCAGCAGAAGCCCAGTCGGTCAGCCCATGGACTTATCGCACGGAAGCAACCAAGACCATCCCTGTAGAAGGCCCCTGGGAGCTTCATTTTGATGCGGGAGGACCTGAGCTTCCAAAAAATCAAACTACCGAGACCATCCAACCTTGGACGGGGCAAGGAGACGATATTGCGGATGCATTTTCAGGCCAAGCCACTTACCACACGACCTTTGACCTACAAAAAGAAGCGGACAAGCATTACTTGCTCAAACTGGCCAACGTCCACGAAAGTGCCAAAGTTTGGATCAATGGTCAAGAGGCCGGCTATGCCTGGAGCATTCCCTACCAACTCCGTATAGGAGAGTTTCTGAAAGACGGCAAAAATGACATCAAAATCCAAGTCGCCAACCTCATGGCCAACCGGGTCCGCTATATGGACCAACATGGAATGGAATGGCGAAACTACCACGAAATCAACTTTGTCAACATCAATTATAAGCCCTTCGATGCCTCCACATGGGATGTGATGCCATCGGGGATAGAAGGATCCGTGGAATTGGAAGTATTTTAACACACGTTGTTCATGAGAAAACTTGTGCTGCCCATAAACATGAACATTTAAAGAAATCAGCCACAGGCCAAAACAAGGGACTTTCTCATTGCCTCAAGTCGTTTTAACTTCACTACAGATTTCAACGACCTGTTATGAGAAAGTCCCTACTCCCCACCAACCCTTTTAAGCTTGCAGCCATCACTTAATGGATATGCTTCTATTTGCAAACATGCGCAATCGATTGTACAAAATAGTATTATGGTTTGGCTAATTCAGTGATTTATATTTACAGCAAACGATTTCGACAATTTGGACAGCCTTTCTTCTTTACAAGAAAATCACTAAATTTCTACATAAACGACACCAAATTAAATTTCCTTAAAAAAAGCGTTTAAACTACGAAAAGATCACATTTAAATAGCATAAATATTAAAACACCGCTAAAAACAGGCTACCATCCATATAAAATAACTTCCGGTACTTGCTTGGTATAGCAAGTTCTATTTATATTACAATCGATTGCGCAAACGACTAACCCCCAAAATGATCGAAGCTCCAACATCCATCCGTATTGATTCGGAGTCCAGGATTCCGAAATACCAGCAAATCGTCAATTCCATCATTGAGGACATTGAGAAAGGCAGCCTATCAGTGGGTGAAAAAATCCCTTCCATCAATGAAATCAGTGAAGAGTATTACCTTTCCAGAGATACCGTAGAGAAAGCCTACAACCTTTTAAAGAAAAAGAAGATCATCGTTTCGGTAAAAGGCAAGGGTTATTATGTCGCCAGAAATGTATCCCAATCTCAGGTAAAGGTACTTTTTTTACTCAACAAGCTCTCCAATTACAAGCTTCGCATTTACAATTCATTTGTCAACAGCCTGGGGGCAGACGCGCAGGTAGACCTCCACATCTATCATTGCGACCCAAAGAATTTACTCAATCTCTTAAACGAAAATACGGGGGCCTATGATTATTATGTAGTTATGCCCCATTTTAAGGACGACGACTTACATCATAACAATTACAATCAAGATGTCATTGATGCGCTTCGAAAAATATCTCCTGATAAGTTGATCATTATGGACAACTACATGCCCGACCTTGGGGATGAAGTAGCTTCTATTTATCAGGATTTTAAAATGGACATCTATAAAGCACTCAAGGAAGGCCAAGCCCGTTTGCAAAAATACGATACCTTAATTTTAGTCTATCCCGACAATGTCATCTATCCTTATCCAAAAGAAATCAAACAGGGCTTTAAGAAATTTTGTGTGGAATATGGACTAGAATTTGAAATCATCAACACCATCTATCCAGAAATGGAACTTAGCCCCAATGATGCCTATATCCTGATCGAAGAAAATGACTTGGTCAACCTCATGAGGCAAATCAGGGACGAGGAATATTTACTTGGTGAGGACGTAGGGGTCATTTCTTATAACGACACTCCTCTCAAGGAGCTTTTGGGCATCACAGTCATGTCCACGGACTTCAAAGTCATGGGAGAAACTGCCGCCTATATGATCAAAAAACGAAAAAAGGAGGTGGTCAAAAACGTCTTTAATTTCATCGATCGAGGGTCTATCTAAACCTCCCGTACTTTCGTTCGTCATAACAGTACAGGATAGCTTTCACACCGTGTTTTTTTAATTTCACAGCTACCCAAAATACGATTTAACAACATGTCCGATAAAAAGAATCTTGTACAGAAACTCGAATCTGTCAATGAATATGAAAGGGAAGCTATCCCTCAAAACAAGCTCAAAAGCTGGAAATCCTTTGTAGGAACCTATGCTGGTGAACACACCGCGGGAACGGAATTTGTCCTGGGGCCACTATTTGTGGCGCATGGTGCGAGTGCCGTTGACTTGGTCAGTGGCTTGCTCGTCGGCAATATTCTTGCCGTGCTCAGCTGGGCTTTTTTCACGGGAAAAGCCGCTACCAAAACCCGGCACACCTTGTACTTCCAGTTGGAGAAAATCGCGGGAAGTCGCTTCACCATGATCTATAACTTGGTCAATGCCGTAGCCTTTTGCTTTTTGGCAGGAGCCATGATTACCGTGGCGGCCACCGCCGTGGGCATCCCGTTTGACTTGGCCATGCCTGCGCTGGATGACACCTTGCCCACGAGCTTGGGGTTTGTCCTTACGGTATTCGTAGTGGGCGCCATCACCACGGTGATCGCCATGTTTGGGTTTAACCAAGTCGTGAAATTTGCGAATATTGCCGCCCCATGGATGATCATGATCTTTGTGGCAGCAGCCGTAGCGGTATTGCCCCGATTAGGGATCAACTCCATTGGAGATTTTTGGCCTGTGGCCAAAGAAACCATCTGGTCGGGAGTCCCCTTGGAAGGGAAAACCAAATTCACCTTCTGGCACATCATGTTCTTCGCATGGTTCTGTAACATGGCCATGCACATCGGAATGGCAGACATGTCCATCTTACGATATGCCAAAAAATGGACAGCCGGGTTTGCCACTTCCACAGGGGTGTTTTTAGGGCACTACGTGGCATGGATTGCCTCAGGGATTTTATACTCCCTTTTCCTACTGGAATCTGATGGCAGTTTGGTTTTTGCTCCTGGGCCTATTGCCTACGAGGCAGTCGGTATTGCTGGCGCGATTTGCGTGATCATCGCAGGCTGGACCACTGCAAACCCAACCCTATACCGCGCAGGACTGGCCATTCAGTCCATTAATCCCAACTGGAAAACTTGGAAGGTCACCCTCTTTGTGGGATTGATTACAACCATTGCGGCATGTTTTCCAGCTTTGATGATGCAATTACTAGACTTTGTCGCCCTTTACGGATTGGTATTGATGCCACTAGGGGCGGTTATCTTTATCGACATTTTCTTGTTCCCAAAAATGGGGATGCAGTCTAATTTTGCAGCTTTGACCCATCGTAATTTTAATCCTGCCGTGGGCATCACCTGGCTCATCACCTTGATATTCTGCTTAGGACTAAACTTGTTTGCAGGAGTAGAAATTTTCTTCCTGGGGCTACCCGGCTGGTTTGTGGCTGTCTTGGTGTACATCGCCAGCAGTAAAATCGTCCAAAAAAACACCTCGATACCCCACACCGCTAAGCCAAACGCTAAAAGTGAAGTTCCCGCATCATAACCCAAATCAACCATGAAAACGATCGTTAAAATAATATCATTCATCGCGCTGGGCTTAAACCTAATTCCTGCCTTTTTGGTATTCCAAGGGATCATTTCCTCCGACCAATGTAAGACACTGATGTTTATAGGCACGGTACTTTGGTTTATCACTGCCCCAATGTGGATGAATAAAAAATCTGAAGAGGCCTCGTCATAGGCCTCTTTTTTTTAACTTACAGACCAAAAGACCTAACCCCATTGCCATGTTTTCCTCAAAAAAAACCTTGGTAGCAGCTTTTATTTTCGTTGCACCATTGTGGACACTTGCCCAGCAAAAAACCTATTCCCTTTATTCAAAAGAAGCCCCCAACACCAGAACGTTACTCGCCAAAGACGGGATCGGTGAAGGAGGGCGCATCACAGAAGTCGCCGTCCCACAGCTGACGGTCTATCGCCCCCAGAACAAAAACTCCAACGGAAAAGCCATTCTCATCTGTCCGGGGGGAGGCTATAAGATCATCGCCATCCAGCATGAGGGACACCAAATAGCGCGATGGTACAGTGAAAGGGGCTATACGGCCGCCGTATTGAAATACCGGTTACCAGAAGAGGAATTGCTTACCGAATCCTGGGAAGTCCCGTTAATGGACGCAGAAGAAGGCATGCGCTTTTTACGAAAACATGCCTCCAAATGGGGTTATGCGGAGGACAAAATTGGTGTATTGGGATTTTCGGCAGGAGGACACCTTGCTTCATCAGTATCGGTTCACCACCACCCAACCAATGGCAAAGTCCCTAGCTCAAAGCCAAATTTCAGCATCTTGGTATATCCGGTGATCAGCATGGACACCACCATAACCCATCAAGGTTCTCGACAAAATCTTCTTGGGGAAAAACTGAACACCGAATGGGAAAACTATTTCTCCAATGAAAAACAGGTAAACGGTGATACACCTCCGGCCTTTTTGGTGCACTCTTGGGATGATGGTGGGGTACCGGCCGAAAACTCCATTCGCTATGCCAAAGCACTTCACAGATACGAAATTCCAGTAGAACTGCATCTTTTCCAAAAAGGCGGGCATGGCTATGGCCGTGGCAACTATGAACAGCATGGTAACGCAGCCGCTTGGCTGGAACTAAGTGATCGCTGGATCACCGATCTTTTTCCTACGAAAGATTAAAGCGGATCATCGCAATTTGACCTTAGAAAATTTCACCAAGTCAACTCCAACGTATGAAGTTCACCCCTCCTATTTGATCATGAAGGTGGTTTTTATAAAATAAACCGCCTATTTTTTTTGTAAAAAGTTTTTCAAAAATTGGGCACTTTACACGGCAATAGTTATATTGCACTCAAAGGCAAAGATGATTCACTCTCCATTGCTGCCTTTAATTGGTTGGCGCACACCAATCAATTTTTCCGATAGTTTCGCGGAAAGAGTTGTTAACCCTAAGCATAAGATTAATTGACCCGATTGTACCTTTGGTTTTTTCCAGTGGAAAAGCCATACGTTTACAGCAATTAAACCCTTAGTATTAACCAACTCGAAAGCGTTATGACATTAGTAGCAGAAGGACTTCTTTTACAGATCGACAGCAAGTCCAGGATTCCAAAGTACCAGCAAATCGTCGACTCCATCATTAAGAACATTGAAAACGGTTATCTAAAAGTTGGCGAAAAATTACCTTCCATCAATGATATTTCAGAAGAGTATTACTTGAGCAGGGACACCGTTGTGAGGGCTTATAATCTGCTAAGGGAAAAGAAAATCATCACCTCGGTGGTATCTAAGGGTTTCTATGTCAACAAAGCCGTAAACAGTTCCAATAGCAGAATACTTTTCATTCTCAATAAACTGAGCAATTATAAGCTGGAGATTTATAATACTTTTGTAAACAGCATGGGCTCTGACAATCAGGTAGACCTTAGGGTTTATCATTGCGATCCCCAGCTTCTGATCAATATCCTAGAGGAGAACATGGGGGCTTATGATAACTTTGTCATCATGCCTCATTTTAAGGATCAAAAATCGGGTCACACCAATTATGACAAAGAAGTCATTTCTTGCTTAAAGAAAATCCCTAAGGGGAGGCTGGTGATCATGGACAACTATTTGCCAGAAATGGGGGATAATATCGCCTGCATCTACCAAGATTTCAAAATGGACATTTACCGGGCCTTGGAAGAAGCTAAGGACCAGTTGAAAAAATACGACAAACTGATCTTAGCCTTTCCAAATAACCCCATCTATCCCTATCCCAAAGAAATCAAACAGGGCTTTTTAAACTTCTGCAACACCTATCATTTTGACGCAGAAGTCCTCGATAAGATCTACCCTGACATGGAGCTTCAAAAGAAGGATGCCTACATCGTCATCGATGAAAATGATTTGGTAAGCTTGGTGAAGCAAACGCGGGACATGAAGTATCAGATCGGAAAAGACATCGGAGTGGTCTCTTACAATGACACCCCGCTAAAAGAACTCTTTGATATTACGGTGATCAGCACGGACTTTGAACTGATGGGAGAATCCGCAGCATACATGATCAAAAAGCACAAACAAGAGGTCGTACCAAACATCTTTAGCTTTATCGACAGGGGATCGCTTTAAGGGTTCAAGCGATAGTGCTAGCAGAACAATAATACTCCACCAAGGGGCCAAGGCAATGAAACATCATACATTCCTTCAGTGCAGGCAAAGCATGCAGTTGGTGCCTTCGGGTAGTTGTGGCAAGTTTACTTAGCCGTTGTTTTGCCACTGGACAAACGGTTTCTCTTTTGGGTCAAACCTATTTTCAGAGAGATTTCCCAAATAGAGGGCATTTTAACTATTGGCTGGATGATGCAGAGATGGTGGTGACGCAGAGGGGCATCACGGAAAGGGTTCTCGCAGATGAGAGTGGATACACTGATAGCATGATTACTAAGCAGGATGCCATCATCGTTGCCAAGACAAGGCCCATGAAAAACATTTAAGTTAGCCACAGACAAAATGGACGAACACAGATGGTGTAAGAATTGCATCTGTGTTTATCTGCATTCATCTCTAACCAAATAGAGCCCAACGGTGGCAAGGAATGTGTTTAGCTTTTAAATCAATCCAATTTCCCCAAGCTTTTCCCCTTGTTTTGATCCAACGAGATGTGTTTTGGAGAGCCAATTACTTGTGAGCCATAAATCCCTGAATGCCCACTGAACAGGTAGGCCAATACACACGCCAAGCCGACATACACGCCAGATTCAGCACCAAAAAGCTCAATGCCCATCAGGGTACACGAAAGCGGGGTATTGGTAGCGCCAGAGAAAACCGCCACGAACCCCATGCCGGCCAGTAACGCCATAGGAAGCGGAATCACTCCCGAAAGCATATTTCCGAGTGTGGCACCAATATAAAAAAGCGGGGTCACCTCACCACCTTTAAATCCTGCGCCCAAGGTCAAAGAGGTAAAGCCGGTTTTGGCAAGAAAATCGTACCAAGGCAAGGGAGCATTAAACGCCTCCTCAATGGTGGGTACCCCCAAACCAATGTATTTTGTGGTACCGATCATAAACACCAAGACCGCCACCATGGCACCTCCTATTACCGGTCGAAGGGGCGGATACCGCACGGAGGTTTTAAATGCCGCTCCAAAAAACTGCGTGGCTTTTGAAAACAGCCTGGCCGCCAAGCCAAAACAAATTCCTGCCGGGATAATCCAAAGTATATTTAACAACGTCAAGGAGGGGATAAAAGGAATCTCGTACGGCGTGTGGTGCGCATGCCAAAAATCAGCACAAGCATAATCCGCCACATAAGCCCCAAGGAACGCCGGCAAAATCGCTTCATACCGGACCCTCCCGACAATCAGCCACTCCAAGGCGAAGATCGCGCCGGCCAAAGGAGTCCCAAAAACAGATGCAAAACCAGCTGCCACCCCAAGGGTAATGATGGCCTTTCTGTCAATGGCATCAAGCTTAAACCATTTGGTAAATCGGTCGGCAATGGCGCCGCCCATTTGCACGGCAGTGCCCTCCCGGCCTGCAGAACCTCCAAAAAGATGCGTAGCGATGGTCCCAAAAACGACTAATGGAGCCATCCTGAGCGGTATTGGGGTCAAGGGATTGTAAAATTCCTCCAAAAGCTGATTATTGCCCTTTACTACGGATTGCCCATATTTATGATAAACCCACCCTATAGCAAAGCCACCTACGGGTAACAACGCGATCATGTATACATGCTCTTCCCGGAACAACGTCGCCCACTCCAGCCCAAACAAAAAGAAAGCGGAGGCTGTTCCGACCAGCAGGCCAATAAAAATGGCCAGCACCAGCCACTTTATGGTATACTGTATACTGGGAACAAATTCTTTGGTAAAGAATCTTTTAACATGAATCAAATCACGCGCCTTCTCCAACATAGGTATCGCTGTTTTTTTCAATGGTAAACTAGTCGAAGCAGGAGTCATCAGCGCTGAAAAATCAGAGCGGTTATAGGTGGCACCCCATCACCTTGTACCATCACCAGCCACTTATGGGATAACATCAAAAAACTCACCAGATGCTCCTTCAGCTTGGTTTTTGCATGATACTAGGACAAATATAGGCTTTTTCTTAACTTATTCCGAAAGATTGAGTTAATGAATAAAAAGCCATGATGAACAACATTCTGATTACCGGGGGATCTGGCCTGATAGGGCAAGCACTTACCAAGGCACTGGAAGCGAAGGGTTATGCCGTCGCTTGGCTTAGCCGGAACCCAGAAAAGCAAACCCAAAAGAGTTTTGCATGGGACATCCAAAAAGGCCACTTGGATACTCAAGCATTGGAATGGGCTGACGCCATCATTCACCTGGCTGGTGCAGGGGTAGCGGAAAAAAGGTGGACCGCCTCGCGCAAAAAACTGATTCTGGAAAGTCGTACCCAGTCTACGAAGCTGCTTTTTGATCAAGTAAGGCTCTTGGAAAACAAACCCAGCACTTTTATCTCGGCCAGCGGAGCCAATTATTACGGCTTGGACAATGGGGAAACATGGCTCAATGAAGAAAGCAAAATGGGCGATGATTTCCTCTCCTTGGTAGTGGAAGCATGGGAAAAATCAGCCTTCCAATTTGAGGGACTAGGCATCAGGACCGTGGCCTTCCGTACTGGAGTAGTCCTCTCCCAAAAAGGAGGCGCCCTGCCCCAAATGCTTCAACCCCCCATTGCCGCACCACTTGGAAGCGGGGAACAATACATGAGCTGGATCCACCTTACGGACTTGGTCGAAATGTACGTGTATGCCCTAGAGGCTGATAACATATCGGGATACTACAACGCCGTCGCCCCGCAGCCCGTGACCAATCGCGAACTCACTAGAAAAGCTGCCGCTGCCAAAGGAAAGCCTTTTGTGAACATTCCTGTTCCAGGCTTTTTGCTTAAACTTGTACTGGGAGAAATGGCAGAAATGATCCTGGGAGGCAATAAAATTTCCTGCGATAAAATCATCAGTGGGGGCTATAGTTTCCGCTATTCATCCCTTGACCATGCCTTAAAAGACCTCTTCGGAAATTAAAGCACCGCCTTCCCCCTACCGATCAAAAACCATAAAATACTTCCCACTAAGGGAAGCAGTATCACGATCAGTACCCAGATCACTTTATCTGTATCAGTGTGAAATTTACTTCTGACCACATCTACGATCGTCAAAATGTAGATAATGGTACCGATGATGCCAAGCTTTCCCATGTTCCTTTCCGTTTTCGATGGATAAAAAATACTATTCGATCAGTTTATTTTACCTTCAGAATTAATTTACTTAATTTTTTTAAGAAATATTGTGCAGCTTTGGATAATGATAAAATAAAATCCTTTAAACGAAATAAGATGTTGAAAAGAATATTATCACTTATTCTCTTTCTGGCAGCATTTCACGGGCTAGCCCAAGAGAATGTATCGCTTGACTATTATCTAAAACCTGGCTATTCGTATAATCCGGACATCCCCACACCAGCATCTGTGCTGGGATATAATATTGGGGAATGGCACGTGAGCTACGACCAAGTGCATATGTACATGAAGGCCCTTGCCGAAGCTTCAGATCGTATAAAACTGGAAATCACGGGGCGTACCTACGAGCAACGGCCACTGATGATGTTAACCATCAGCCATCCGGACAACCTCAACAAGCTAAACGCCTTGAAATTTCAACGCTCCCAACTTCGGAATCCTGCTGAATCCCGAGAGGTAGACATCGAAAACATGCCTGCCGTGGTATATATGGGATATTCTGTCCATGGCAACGAAGCCAGTGGAGTGAATGCTTCCTTGTTGGCAGCATACCATTTTGCGGCAGCCAATGAAGTAGAAGAAGACCTTAAAAATATTGTCATCATCATGGAGCCGGGCATCAATCCAGACGGCATCAATCGCTTTGCAAGCTGGGTAAACAGCAATCGCAGCATCCATATGAACGGTGACCCCAACAACCGAGAGCTTAACGAAGCTTGGCCCCGCGGCCGTACCAACCACTATTGGTTTGACCTGAACAGGGACTGGCTGCCAGTACAGCATCCCGAATCCCGCAGCAGGATTACTAAAATCCAGGAGTGGAAGCCAAATATGGTCTTGGATTTCCATGAAATGGGCACCAACAGCACGTTCTTCTTCCAACCGGGCATCCCAAGCAGAAATCACCCGCTAACACCTACGAAAAATTTTGAATTGACTGAAAAAATTGCCCAGTATCATGCCAAATACTTGGATGAAATTGGTTCCTTATATTTTACCCAAGAAAGCTATGACGACTTCTATTACGGAAAAGGCTCTACCTATCCAGATGTCCAAGGACAAATCGGGATCCTTTTTGAGCAGGCATCTTCCCGTGGTCACTTGCAGGAAAGTGTAAACGGCCCACTGAGCTTTGCCTTCACCATCCGCAACCAGTTTACCGCGTCACTTTCTTCCTTTGAAGCAGCCATTGCCATGCGAAATGAGCTGAACAGCTATATGCGGGATTTTTATATCGATGCCAAGTCCGATGCTGATGCCGACACAAACAAGGCTTATATCTTCGGTGTGGACAACGATAATGGTCGAACATTTCACTTGGCCGACATGATCTTACAGCACCAGATCAAACTGTACAGCCTTAAAGAAGACATCACCGTAAATGGGGTGGATTTTAAAGCAAACAAAGCTTATATCGTCCCGCTGAACCAACCGCAATACCGTTTGGTCAAAGGGATGTTTGAAACCCGAACTACATTTCAGGACAGCTTATTTTACGATGTATCCGCTTGGACCCTGCCGATGGCTTTTGATATGGAATTCATGGCGGTCAACAGCCGAATCATGAACCTGGCCAATGTGGAAGAGGTCAAAAAGGGATTGACGATGCCCCAAGGAAACGTTGCTGGAGCTGCAGGAGCTTATGGCTATGCCTTTGAGTGGGGAGAATATTATGCCCCTAAGGCCGCTTACCGTTTAATGGACCTTGGTTATAATTTGCGCGTGACCCATGAGCCATTCGAAGTAAGCGGAGATTTGCAGTTTAGTAGAGGCACCATTTTGGTGGATAAAGGACAATCGGGAGCTTCCGACCAGGCCTTTTTCGAAGACCTCCAAGCAGTCGCCCGTGAGACAGGAATTACGGTTCATGCTATCAATACAGGCTACACTGGAGGAATCAATATGGGATCCCCCAGCATCGATGTACTGGAAAAACCTGAAATAGCCCTATTGGTGGATAGCGGTGTATCCAGCTACGAAGCAGGTGAAATATGGCACCTGATGGACCAACGATTGGAAATCCCAATCACCCTGCTGCCACTGGACATGGTTTCCCGAGCTGACCTAAACCGCTACAATGTGATCATTATGCCAAATGGCAGCTACCATCCCCTGAGCAACTCCGCTACCGAATCCCTGCAGCGATGGGTAAGTGACGGCGGGACCATCATTGCCAGAGGTCGCGCCCTCAACTGGCTGAACGACCATAAACTGGGTGAGTTTTCCTTTAAAAGTGAAACCGAGAAAGACAGTACTGTCCAAAAAAGTTATGCCAATCTCTCCAACGACTATGGCTCGAAGGTGACAGGTGGTGCCATCTTTAATGTCAAACTAGATCTCACACACCCGATTGGGTATGGATATAAAAATGAAGAACTGTATACCTTCAGAGACAGCAATCAATTCCTTTTACCTTCCGAAAACCCATATGCCAATCCGCTGATCTATACGGATGAGCCTTTGGCAAGTGGATACGTTTATCCATTCAACCTGGAGCAAATGAAAAATACCGCCATGATAAGGATAAGTGCCAAAGGGAGAGGGAAAATCATTGGCTTTGTCGACGATCCAAATTTCAGGGCCTTCTGGTTTGGAACAAACAAACTGTTCTACAATAGTATTTTCTTCGGTCAGACCATCAGTGGTAGTTCGGCCAGGTAAATGCAAGACACCAGCCCTTCTCGAAGGGAGAAGGGCTGGTCCTTTTTCGTAAAATCCCTTGACATGATTTTTTAATCCTTCAAAGAAATGGATACCTGTCTTTTCCTTCCCGCAGACCATTTAAAAACACCTACTCCACACGGCAACGTATAAACCAGCCGTTCCTAAGTGACACTCATCCCTGTATTGCAAGTGATGTTGAAGAAGTATCGGGATCAAGTAACCAAATGGCAATATTGGATTACTGGGTTTCCTCAGTGATATTTTCATAAAGGATCTTTTTTAATGCCGGCAAGGAATAAGGCTTTATGATGTACCCTTGTATTCCTGAATCTTCCATAAGCTTCCGATCCAATTCCTCCTCCATCACAGCTGTATGGGCTATGATCGGTACATCAACTACCTCTTTGATTTTTCTGGATAATGCATATCCACTGATGGAGGGCATGTTCAAGTCCATGAGGACTAAATGAATTTTTTCTTTTAATATGATGGAGACCACGTCATCGCTATCGGTAGCCTTGAAGCATTTATATCCCAACTTGGTAACCAAACGCTCTGCCACCATCAAGTTGATATCACTGTCGTCCACCACCAAAATATGAAGCCCCTCCTTTTTTGGTGATAATTCCGCGTCCCGAACAGTGACCTCATTCTTATTCGTTTCCATTAGGAGTTCAAAAGAAAACGTTGCACCTTCCCCTTCTTCACTTCGTAGATGGATCTTAGAGTCCATTTCTTGCAGCAGTTTCTCCACCACAAAAAGTCCAATCCCCACCCCATGAAGATCAAAAGGATTATGGGAGGAGTCCTGATCCCCGATCCTGTCCATAAAGTTAAACATCTTTTCCTGCTGCTCTTTTGGAATGCCTATTCCGTTATCAGAAACTTTAAAGTTAAATTTTCCGGCATTGTCCTCTGCCCCCACTTTCTCGACACTGAGAACCACCTTGCTATCTCCACTATACTTGATCCCGTTAATGATCAGGTTTAGCAATACCTGCATTAATTTTTGACGTTCGCCTTTTACCCACATTGGTCCTTCCCAAGTGGTGTTCAGTAGCAGGTCAACTTCATTTTGCTGAGCGAAATAATGGGCCGAATCAATAACATCTGCCAAAATCTCGCTCAGATCAAAATAGGATTTATTGGGTTTAGACTGGTCCTTTTGACCTTGCTCAAAATTCATCATTTGTAAGATATTATTGATCAAAAGAAGCAAGTAGTCTCCCGAATGTTTGATTGCCTTGATTTGCTGAGGGACCACCTTGTCCACATCCATAACAGAAGTAAGGCCAGTAATTGCGTAGACAGGAGTCCTCAATTCATGAGAAACCACCGAAAAAAATTTTGATTTGTCCCTGCTTACATTCTCCAACAGCTTATTTTGAGCCATCAAGCTTTCATTAAGCGCCATTTGAATCCTTCTATTTCTTAAGGCCAAATAGAAATACGTCCCCATCAACACCAAGATCAGTACAATTAATCCAATATAAAGCTGTTTCTCTAGGTTCAAACGCCTATTTTTCATCTGTGTCATCTCAAGCTCTTGCTCAAGATTAGAGAGCTCCTTGAGGTAAACCGGGATCTCATGGGTTCTTTGTACGAACTGCTGCTTACTCATCCTCAAATGAAAGTTATACTTTTCCAGACTCGCTTTTACCGCTTCCAAGTCCCCCAACTTGAGGTAATAGTTAAGGTACTCTTCATAGATCCTGGACAATTTTTCTTGATCTCCGTATGGTTCAAAAAAATATTTTGCTTCATCTAAATATGACTTTACCAAATCAAATTTTTGTTCAGTCTTAATGTAACATTTAGCCAGTTCAATTTTAATAATCACCGTTTCGGTAGCCACCCGATAATCCAGCATTGGATCTGGAGCATCCATCTTCTGGTGGTATTCTGCCCTTTCCAAAAAACGCTTTCCAAACACAATTCCTTGTTCATAATTTTGAATATCATAACTATTATACAAGGCAAGTTCCATCAAGGGAATTAACTCCTTAGACTTGACTTGGTAACGTTGGGAAATTTTCAGGCAATAGTCCATTTCAGCTTTTAGCTTGTCGTATTCTCCCAAACTTCTATATACAGTGGCCAGTTCTTTTGCCAGCTCCAGATAAAGCCCCCACTCTTCGATCGATTTTGCCAGCCTCATGCCATTTAAGATGTACTTTTCGCTGTCTTGGAAATAAAAAATGGACCTATAATAAATCCCTAAATACCGAGAAGCCTTTACTATATCCAACGGATCTTCGATCTGATGATAAAAGTTTTCCAATTCTAGGATATAATCAAAATCCATCGAATCGCGGATGTCCCGATTGATCACTCCCTTCGAAGCTTCTAGTACCCTCTCTAGGCGAGCTGTGTCCATACTGGACTGACCCGAAACGAAGGAATACCCCCCGATTAGCAGCCCAAGGACAACCAACGTATTTATGAGCAAACCTTTCCCTAACATTTTAAGCATAATTTAAAATGGTACTTATAGCTATTTATGAGCACTATTAACCTAAAGCCTAATATTTAAAACATATTGATAAAACCATCCTATAATATGCCTATTTTCATATTAAGTCCTTATGTTTTATATGAATTTTTACAATTTATCCAGCAAAAATAAACGGTATAAATGACCCTTGGTTCTTCCTTTTCACCCCTACCCGAAAATTCCTCCCTCTTTGCATTTCCATTTTGACGATAAAACCGTAATTTGCAGGATTATTGTACATAGCTCAACATGATTCAAAAACTCTTTCCATTAGACAAGAACTATATTCTCCGGCAGGCCCAATCTGTCATGGAAGAAGAGTTGGTGGAAGTGCTGGTACAGGAACTCAAAAAATCGTATACTTTACTATACAATCCCTTAGGATTGATGGACAACACGTACCAGCAAATTGTTGAAACACAGGTTTTTCCAAAAGACCGTGTCCGGGTAATTTACGAGCAACTTTGTGGAATTTATCGATTTAAGTATGGCTCCAACCAACTTGAGTTCTTATTTGATGGCCGTAGCCACCTTGATAAGTACAGGGAAGATTGGAAAGCACAGTTTACCAATTGGCTTAGAGAACTGGGCACCCATGAACCCTATGTCAAAACCATGCTTAGAATGACCGTCCTTTTCGACACTGAAAACAGGGCTGAGTTTGCAGAAAACCGCTGTAAAAGCTTTATAAATGATTTTTTTAAATTAAAAATTGTCAAAAGAAAAGGCGAACTTAAGTTAAAGATCGCCTAGTCTCCTTTCCTGTTATTGCCTATCGTTTAATCTCGAAGGTGTCATGCTTAAGATCATATCCTTCACTTAGCAACAAAAGTGCTGTTACTTCGGCTTGGGGAGGCCCATGTTTTAGCCATTTCTCCATGGCTTTCACCTGTTCCTCATTCCCTTGGATCACTGTCAGGACAGAACCATCTGGCTCATTTTTCACCCAACCTTTCACCCCGATTTCCTGGGCTTTTTCTTGAGTACTCTTTCTAAAAAATACCCCTTGGACTTTACCTAGTATTTTGTATTTCTTATTCATTTCTAGTAAAAATTAATACAATTACAAATTAAACAAAGATCAAATTCTTTAAAACCTCTTTTACATTCTCGGACAATTATTTGTAAATTAAAAGGTATAAATGCGCTTGCTTGAAGCAGCATAGATCCTCAAATCACAACCGTTTTTTTAGGATTAAAATAAAAAACAGGCATTCTCCAAACTACTCAACGCGCTATCTTGTTATCCATACAATATGAAAGGATTTAGATTCACTCAATACACCCCTCAAAAGGATCCTAACAAAAATACTTTTGAGAACCTCTTGGATGTATTTTTGCAGCTTGTCACCATGACTGGTGGCGATGTAGGCGAGGCTTTGAGCTGGTTGACGAACTTGGACAATCGCTATGGCATGACCAATCCGGGATACGGGATCGGCGATTTCATCGATGACCTCAAAGACAAAGGATACCTCACGGAAGAAAATCAAAAGGGAGAAATCAAAATCACCGGGAAATCGGAACAACAAATTCGTAAAAGTGCTTTAGAAGAGATTTTCGGCAAATTAAAAAAGGGAAAAGGCGGCCAACACCGGACCACCCTTACGGGGCAAGGTGAAGATAAAGGCAGTGAACGAAGGCCGTTTGAATTTGGAGACAACCTGGAACAAATTGCCCTGACAGACTCCCTTCGCAATGCCCAGATCAACCATGGTTTCGGTGGTGATTTCCTGCTTACCGAAGATGACCTGGAAGTCACCGAAAACGAATACCGTACCCAGACCAGCACGGTGCTGATGATCGACATTTCCCACTCCATGATCCTGTATGGCGAGGACCGGATCACCCCTGCCAAAAAGGTGGCCATGGCCCTTGCTGAACTCATCAAAACCCGATATCCAAAGGATACCCTTGATGTTATTGTCTTTGGGAATGATGCTTGGCAGATCGAGATCAAGGACCTCCCTTACTTGCAAGTAGGACCCTACCACACCAATACGGTGGCGGGACTCCAGCTGGCCATGGATTTATTAAGAAGAAGAAAAAATCCCAATAAGCAAATCTTTATGATCACCGACGGGAAACCCACCTGTCTGAAAGTAGGGATCAAATATTACAAAAACAGTTTCGGCATTGACAGCAAAATCCTAAATGAAACCCTAAAACTGGCTGCTCAATGTCGAAAAATAAAAATACCGGTCACCACCTTTATGATTGCTTCAGATCCCTATCTCAAGGAATTCGTGCAGGAATTTACCAAAGCCAACAATGGCAATGCCTATTACAGCAACCTTAAAGGGCTAGGCCACCTTATTTTTGAAGACTATCGAAGAAACAGAACAAAACGCTTTTAAGCATGACATACCAGCAATTGAAGAGCAAAGATTTATTAAAAATAAAAACACTTGGCGAATTAAAGGCCAGCGGTTATCAGCCTAAATCCATTAAGGAAGAACTCCGCCAAAATCTGATACAAAAAATAAAAGCAAAAGAAAATGTTTTTGCTGGAATTTGGGGTTATGAAGACACGGTCATCCCGGACATCGAGCGTGCCATCCTTTCCCGCCACAACATCAACTTTCTCGGCCTAAGAGGACAGGCAAAAACGAGAATTGCCCGGCAAATGACCGAGCTTTTGGATGAATACGTGCCCGTGGTGGAGGGTGCTGAGCTTAACGATGACCCCATGCAACCTTTAACCAATTTTGCCATAGAGTTGGTGGACGAAAAAGGGGACGATACGCCCATTGGATGGTGGCACAGGGATGATCGATACACCGAAAAACTGGCCACGCCCGACGTCTCCGTAGCAGACCTTATCGGGGATGTGGACCCCATCAAAGCCGCCACGCTAAAACTCTCCTATAACGATGAGCGTGTCATCCATTATGGTTTGGTGCCCCGTTCGCACCGCTCCATATTTGTGATCAACGAGCTTCCTGACTTGCAGGCGAGAATCCAAGTGGCGCTGTTTAACATCCTTCAAGAAGGTGACATTCAGATCCGGGGCTTCAAACTCAGACTTCCACTGGACATCCAATTTGTCTTTACGGCCAATCCAGAAGATTATACCAATCGTGGCAGTATCGTCACCCCGCTGAAAGACCGGATTGAATCCCAAATCATCACCCACTATCCCAAAAACATCGAAATCGGCAAAAAAATCACTGCCCAAGAATCCAAGATCAGTGGAAAGCCGATGGATAAGATCCATGTGCCAGAACTGATGAAAAACCTGATAGAACAGGTGGCGGTGGAAGCGCGCACAAGCGAATATGTAGATGAAAAAAGTGGGGTTTCGGCAAGGCTGACCATTTCAGCCTATGAAAACTTACTTTCAGCCGCCGAACGCAGGATTTATCTGAACGACGAAAACGAAACCGTCACCCGAATTGCAGACCTAATCGGGATCATTCCAGCCATTACGGGAAAAGTGGAATTGGTATATGAAGGCGAGCAGGAAGGCGCCGGACTGGTAGCCTATAACCTTATTGGCAAAGCGATTAGGACCTTGTTTGCACAACACTTCCCCACCCCAGAGCAAAAGAAAAAAGACAAAGAAGGCAATCCTTACGTCTTGCCCCTTTCATGGTTCGGAGAAGGCCACCACATCGACATCTTGGCATCACAAAGTGACAAGGAATACAAAAAATCCCTACATGAAGTCCCTGGATTGGAAAAAGTCACCACGGATTTTGTAAAGCAGCTACCTGAAAAAGAAAAGGAATTCTATATGGAATTTGCCTTGCATGGCTTGGCCGAATACAGTCAACTCAGCAAAAAACTCCTTGACACCGGTATGCAGTTTAAGGACCTTTTCAGCAGCATGTTTGACATGGAAGCCCCTGACGAAGATGATTTCGATGAGGAAAATTTAAATTGACCTGGTTGAGGCTGCCCCATTATGTGATGTCCCTTGCCCCAAATATCTATGTATGTCTTTTGGTGAGTGCATGCGTAAATAATTGGAGCAGCCTCTGATATATTTCACTAATCCAAAACATGTCCAATGGAAGATAAAATCCAACCTTTTAGACAACCCATAATCACTGGAGGAGGCATCATATTAGGTTTTATTTTGAACTTTGCTGCCGAGTTTGTCAAAACCGACACAAAGCACAACACCTTGGCCTTTATCATCGGTGGTTTCACTTTAATAGGAGTCATTTTCATTATCATCTCCATGGCCCGTATACTTAACTTTAATTACCCAAAAGATAAAGCCGACATATACTATCAGAAAACTTATCTTTTTTTTATTATGGGAATTATATTTTCTTTTATCGGGGTATTCATCAATATGACCATCACATTTTTCACCTAATCCGGTGACTCACATTCATTTATAAATATTTTTTTACTAAAATTAATTTATATTCACCTATAATATTAAGAGTAATAGGGAAGCATTTTAGCCACAAAACATAATATTCGTCCCTAGAAAACAACCCTCCTCCTCTATCCTTTGCAATGCATTTAGGTTCATGGCTAAAGATATCATTGGTCATGAAAAAAATTCTCTTAAAGGAGGTGCACCCCCTGCCGTTAGGTAAAGCCATCGACAGGGATAACTGACTATTCAGGACCTTTATTAGCAAAATAATCCTATGCAAAAATGGACATTATTCCTACTATTTTCATTTCTCCTATTTGATAGCGCTTTGGGTCAAGACCGCTTTTTGACCCTCCAATCTCCAGACAGCATCCATGGTGTCCCACGATTTAGCACCAGCTTGGGAGTAAACATGAAACTCAATGGCTATATGGACATATTTGGTGGCCTACAAGACAGCGAAACATTTAAAGTAGGCCAAATCAATGTTTTCGGTAATGACGATTCCAAAAGCTTGCACGTAGACATGTACCAAACGCAGCTAAAATTGGCTACCACGCTCATGCTACCGGATGGTCAACGAATAGATGCCTTGGTGGAATCAGATTTTTGGGGAGGCAATGGTACCATAAGGCTACGAAGGGCATTTGTAGAGATGTCCCATTGGCAGATTGGGCAAAACTGGCATAACTTTGGCGATGAAGTATTATGGCCAAACATCATGGAATGGGAAGGACCTCCATCCGGGATCTGGCTGCGAACCCCTCACATAAAGTATAAAAACCACTTCCAAAACAAGCAATTCATCTATGAAATCAGCCTTGAGGCTCCTCTTAGTGACTACAATCATTTTGGAGAATTGGAACCTTTTGTGGAGGAAGCCCAGCAATTCACCCCTGACCTGACATTTGCCCTCAAAAACAAACGCAGCTGGGGACATATACGACTTTCATCTGTTTTACGATATATACGATACCGCCTTCAAGACCACAACAGTGGCTTTATGGGATATGGATTTAGCCTTTCAGGCATTTACACCAATGCTCTACGCCGTAACAATCTTCAATTCCAACTGGTCGGAGGAAAGGGCATCACGGCATTTATGACCAGTATCGCGGGCCAAGGTTACGATGGGTTTCCTACAAATGACGGACGCTTCCAGGCTACTCCCGTGTATGGGGGCTGGATAAGCTACGAATATTTTTTTACCCCCACCTTACATGGGAACATCGTCACGGGGTACACCCACTTTTCGGCGCAGAACTTGAGCAGATACCTCCTCACCCCTGAGCCAGAGACACCAGAAATCCACTTGGACGGCCATGTGCAGCACATGCATTATTACGGGATCATTAACCTCATGTACGACCCTTACGAACGCATGACCATTGGTTTGGAATTGGATTATGGTGTAAAAGACCTGAAAGCAGATGGGTATGTAAACGGGACGCCTCTATCCAGGGGGAAAGCAAGGGATGCCATGCGGATAAGTTTTGGCTTTATGTTTTATTTCTAAAAATATTAACCCTGCTTTTATTATATTGGTTTTAAGATAATATATAAACTGACAATCTATGGTTAAGAAAATTCTGTTTACCCTATTGGTCATTTTCATCATTATTCAATTTTTTAGACCTGAAAAAAACGACTCAAATGCTCAGCCCGCTCCGCTTAGCGCGGACTATGTCCTCTCAAATGAGGTGAGTTCGATCCTAGAAAAAGCCTGCGATGACTGCCATAGCAATCACACCAATTACCCTTGGTATGCCAATGTGCAACCGGTCGCCTGGTGGCTGGACGGTCACATCAAGGACGGCAAGCGCCACCTGAATTTCGATGACTTCACCAATGCGCCCATCGCGCGTCAAAACCACAAACTAGAAGAAGTCATTGAAGTGATCGAGGAAGGAGAAATGCCCCTCAATTCATATACCGCACTGGGCATGCACAGTGAAGCTAACCTCACGGAAGAAGAAAAAGCAGTCTTGATCGACTGGGCCAAAAACCAAATATCCATGCTCAAAGACAAGTATCCGGCGGACAGTTTGGTCATGAAGAGGCGTCAAAGACCCCAAAATGCAGCTGGCAACCACTAATTCATATGGAACGATTTCTCCATCTCCTCAACCAAAACCAAAAAAACATGCCCTAAGGACAGGAGCCAGATGACCGTGATGCCATATCTCCCATGACCATTTCCATTTTGGTAGGATCGGCACCATTGTCACGGCGATGAAGGCAGTGGCAGGGGGCGACTATCGCCATAGTTGCGATAGCGGTGACCTTGATCCATTGGCCTTTATCGGTACCGGAACGGTCCTTAACAGGATCAGGATAGCATTCAGGAATTGAATTCACTTTTTCTTTTCCAGTAACTCCAAGTACAAGCCTTCCACCTTGGCCCTTGCCCACGGGGTACGGCGAAGGAATTTTAAGCTGCTTTTGATGCTTGGGTTGGAAATAAAACAATTGACGGGTACCTTTTCGGCCAGGTTATCATAGCCGTAATATTTTACCAGCACCGTCACAATTTGTTCAAGTTTTACCCCGTGCATGGGATTATTGGGTTGATCTTCCATGGAATCAAAATAATTTCTGATTTATAAAGATACTTGAATTACCTTTGAGGCATGACACTTTCTAACTTAAATCAGCAAAAAGTCCTTCAAAATTTGGGCATTTCAGCACTCAATGAGATGCAAGAAGCAACGCTTGAGGCCACAAAAAAGCATGCAAACCTTATGCTTATCGCTCCCACTGGCAGTGGCAAAACACTTGCCTATTTGCTCAGCCTGCTAACCAAACTCGAAGAAAAGGATGGAATACAAGCCCTGATTCTTGCCCCTACCAGAGAACTGGTGCTGCAAATAGAAAGTGTCCTCAAAAACATGAAACTCCCCATCAAAATAAACGCTTGTTATGGGGGGCACATGTTCAGTATTGAGCGAAAGAACTTTTCTGTACCACCAAGTATTTTAGTCGGCACACCTGGCCGGATAAAAGATCACTTGGAGCGTGGGACTTTTTCTCCTGACACCATCCGTCATCTTATTTTCGATGAATTTGACAAATCCTTGGAAATGGGATTTATCGGACAAATGAAATACATCACCGGACAGTTATTTCAGGTGACAGATAAAATCCTGGTTTCTGCCACCAAGGCAATAGAGGTGCCGTATTACCTGGACTTTGAAGATCACTTTACCCTAGAAAGTCAACAAACCGCTACAACGACCCTCAAAACCCAAAAGATCACCACCGCTAAAGAAGGCAAACTGGAAGGCCTGCTCATGCTGATCCGCAGTCTGGGAAGTGACCAAAACGCCATCGTATTTGCCAACCATCGCGATGCCTGTGACCGTATAGGAGAATTCCTCGATCAGCATGGAGTGATATTTTCACTCTTTAGAGGCGGATTGGAGCAAGACGAACGGGAATCCCAACTGACAAAATTCAGAAATGGAAGCACCCAAGTGCTCATCGCCACGGATATTGCTGCGCGGGGAATTGACATCCCAGAACTGGACTACGTGGTGCACTTCCAACTTCCCCCACAAGAGACAACTTACCTCCATCGAAATGGCCGAACAGCCCGGATGAAAGCCTCCGGAACCTGTATTCTGATGATGACGGAAGGGGATTATCTTCCCCACTTTCTAGATGAGGTTCCGACAGAATTCAGCCTTGCCCCCCAAAGCCAACCCATCACGCCCGCTTTTGTCACCTTGCACATCAACAAAGGAAAAAAAGACAAAGTCAACAAAATCGACTTGGTGGGCTTTTTCCTGCAATTTGACTTTATGGAAAAAGAAGACCTCGGGCTCATCGAGGTAAAAGACTTCTTTTCTTATGTCGCCGTGAAAAGGGAAAAATTCAAAGAAGCCATTGCCGCTTCCAAAAACCAACGCATCAAAAGAAAGGCCATCAAAGTAAGTCTGGCGAAATAACATAGCCGTCTCGTCGACTGACGAGACGGCCGGTGATTATTCTGCCTCTGAGATCAGCGCAGGCTTTTTCTTCAAGATCACTGGCTCTTGAAGTTTATTGACCATAAATTCCATAAAAGTCTTTAATCCTTGATATTCAGAAGCATACACAATTTCGCTTTTCACATCAAACAACACATTGATTCTGAGAATATTGGTAGCTTCACTCGCTTGAGGCAGGTACATGAATTTCGCCACGCCTCCGGGCATTGAAATGGCCAGCTGCTCTGGAAAATCATCCAGGACATACCCTTCTGGCACATGAATCGTAGCGATATAATTATCAGAAACAAGGTAGTTAAAATCCACTGGGAAATTTCGTTCGTCTACCTTAAAAGGATTTTCCTTATGCCTGGAAACAATGATGGGATTGACCAGCAACATCTCCGCAGAAGCATCGAAAGGCTTGGAAACCTCAAAGGTACTTTCCACTTTCAAGTACTTCTCTAGGCTCTTTTCCACGTTAAACTCCTCCACCGCTGCAGTTTCTTCCAGGGCAAACCAGGATTGAGCATCCTCCAAGTCCACCCCTTCATTTTCCTTCAAAAAGTCTACCGCATCATAATCCAAATACCTCACTGCATGATTATAATGGGCTGTATCCTGATTAAATGTAATGTCCACCATCTGCTTGATCCCTGACTGGTGTTCCAAGGTCACGTCAATCAACCCACTATTCTCTTCCATGACCAAAAAACCACCCTTCACATGATTATTTAACGGTAAATAGCCAAACGGCAAGTGCTCCTCTGAGGTATCTGCATATACAGGCTTATCATCCACCAAAACCTGTACAATTAACCTGTTAAATTGGGTCACAAAAGGAAATTGAACCAGATAGGAGCGTCCATTTCCCTTGCTGCTGATCAGCAAAGGATCTGCTTGGATACCATGGGCCCTTAGCATGGCCATAAAAAGCAAGTTTAGATCCGTCTCACTTCCTATTTTACCATCCATCAACCGCTTGGCAGTTTGGGTGGGAACAAATCCTCGCTCATCGTTCAGCTTATAATTATCCTTGATATATTGATAGATATATGCCGCTTTGGAAAAGTCGTCTTCTCCCTCCACCTTAATTTCTTGGAGGTCCTTTGCTACATTATTTCTAAAATAGGACTTGAAATCATCGATACTGAATAGTTCATCCGCCAATTTTTGCCAAGACCCCAAATAAGACTCATAAAGTCCATTATTGCTAAAGTCCTTGTATCCTGCCAGCTGAAACTCTATCCTATCCAAATAGTCTACAAAATTGCTCATATACGGCTCCGGCTTGATCGACCTGAGATTGGTCAGCACCCATTCATTCTCCCCATATTTATTTTCTTTGTTTTGATTGGCCAACACAAAATTCTCTCCCTGACCCAAAAACCGGTAATCCAAATGTTCGGGGATATCGATTTTGTATCGGGAAAAAATTGTCGGAATCTTGTTTTGGAAACTCCAACCATCCAGAAAGGTAATCGATTTTGAATACACCTTGTATTCGTACTCCAAAATTGAACCGGCTTTTACATCGGGAAAGGTAAATCGAATTTCCTTATGGCCATTTCCGAGGTCAGAGTCATAAAAATCACGCTTTGACAGCTTGGTCGTTTCTTCCTTTCCGTTTTCATAATTCATGACCTGGGCTTTGAGGCCACTGATGCTTTCCAAGTCACCATCCTCCCCTACATAGTACCGTATCGTAATATCTGCATGGTCCTTGGCTTTTTCACTATCAAACACTTTGATCCTTCTCTTAATTTCGGTGACCAAATGTGAATTTGAAAAGAAACTGATGCCTTGCTCTCCTAATACTATCGCAGAGGCTTCTGGCTCAAAACTACAAGAAGTCATATCTAATTCTTTTTGACTGTATTTTCCCAGCTTAATTTCCTGGGCATTACTGGTAGCGGTAAATAGGATCAAGATGGCCATGGTCAAAACAGCCCATCCTTGACACTTGATTGAGTAGTTCATTTTCTTAAAAATATTGGTTGATTATCGAGTTGTGCTATTTTCTTAAGGGCTTTATCCATGGTATCCCGGTCGGTGGACTCGGGAAAATGAAAATTCACCGTGCGGACTACGGTCAGGGTATTGTCTGCAAACTGAATCTCTTTGGCATAATCAAAAAAATCTTCCGACAATTGGACCGGATCTCCACCACTTTCCAACTCCACTGATTCTTCGTTTAAAATCTCCCATCTCTCTTCCCATTTCATGAAGCGGTTGCCCAGCAAATCACTGTCCACAGACTGAAACTTGGGGGTGATGATCATCCGCTTGCTCGTGGACTGATAGAATTGCTGCAAAAACGTATCATGGTTTAGCTCCGCTGTAGGCACCTTTTTACTGCCATCTACACGAAGCTCAAAATCCTCTATGTGTGCACCGCTAAGTCCCAAATCATGGTAAAGGTACTTTTGGATGTCCTTTTCATTAAGGACACTTTGGGCATATAGGTAATTTTGGGCTGCAAACCCTGTCAATTCTTTGGCTTGATGGATCCGGGCCATGCCATTCCCAAGGAGGTTTACCTTGGAGACATTTTTGATCTGATTATAATCGATGGCATCATAACAGGGCGTCTTTAACAAAACCCCTCCTTCGTCCGTAATCGCCAGCACATGGCGGTCCATCGTGAAGTCACCCAAAAATCCTGCTGGAAGGGTGTTGGAAGTACATTCCAGCCAGAGGGTATCCTGCTCAACAGGCACCTGTAAAATCACATGGTTAAACTGGTTGGAAGGAAAACCGGTATCGATATCGTCTTCATCACTTCCTGCTTGCACCAAGGTGTAATTGGCCGCAATACCAGCTTCCTGAAGCATCGACTTCATCAAAAATGTCAGGCCTTTGCAATCTCCATATTTCTTCTCGAAAACCTCATTGGCATAAACTGGCTGAAGTCCCCCGATGCCCATTTGGATACTTACGTAGCGGTAATTTCCCTGCAAATAACGGTAAAGGGCTTTGATCTTCTCCCGGTCAGTCTCCAAACTGTCAACAATTCCTCCTACGGTGCTTTTGGCTTGGGGAGAAAGCTCCGCCCTTCCCGCCAGAAGTTGGTTCACCCACATCCCAAATCCATTCCAAGTGCTCATGTCAGCAGCATAGCCTTCCATGGAAAATGCCTTCGGCGCAATCTTCACCAACGCCACACTATCCTCCTCCGGATCATCAAGGTTAAAAAGGTTCTCAAACATCCATTTCATCCGTACCTCTCCATTGTCTTTGGTGATGTTCGGAGCAGTGGCTATATTCTCCGTCTTATACCGTAATCCCAACTTCTCGGGATAGATGACTTCCAAAACATTTTGTTCAACCAGCTGCTTTGGCTTTCCCTCGGGTGTCCACGAAGGGAAATACATGTTTCCTCTGATCTTTTGGGTGTATTCATACGTGATCTCTACGGGAAATTGATAAAGGGATGGCTTGTAGTATTTTAATCGATCATCCTCAAACACCGACCCCTCACTGATGTGGGAAACATCCTTAAAGTGCTTTAGCTTTAGCTTCTCGATGGTTTTTCCGGTTTGGGGATCCGTGATTTCTCCCTCAAAATCCTCAATAGACAACAAGTCACTATACGAGAGCCAAATATTTCCATCCTTTAGCCCGTCCTCGTTAAGAATAAGAATCTTATTTTTCTCCCTGAGAAAAACCTCATAGTCTTCGGTAAGCCGAATGGTGTTGACACTGTTGATCTTGGAATTGATCAACTTTACTTCTTCCATTCCTTGGCCTGCAGCGAAATTTACCGTCCATAAAAGTAACGAAAAGGGGATTAGCCATGCCCTATCAAAAATAGCAATCATCTTAAAATCAAGCAAGTAGCGTTTCTTAAAACAAAACAGTTTGTTAAAAGAACTATTTTTTTCGCAAAAACAATAACTTTTACATAAAAACGTTCATTTTTTCCTCCAACAACTATCCAACACTTAGAAGCTAATATCATCCATAAAGTGTCATACCAAGAAAGATCACGGCCCTCAAACTAACCTATACAGCACCGGTCATCGAAACGACAAAGGCTACCTTGACGCGTGACAAGTGGCAAATGCTACTCGCTGGCCTAGCCCTCGACGACCTCTGGTTTCTAATCTATAGTCTTTTGTGTATATTCGCTTTTTGAAAATATCAACTTATTTCATGAGCCAATTAGTCATTAACAGTTTTGAGGAGTTTGAAAAATACATCGGCCAAAGCCTAGGAACCTCCGAATACCACAAAATCACCCAAGATCAGATAAATAAATTCGCGGATGCCACGCTGGACCATCAGTGGATCCATACTGATCCGGAAAAAGCCAAATCGGAGGGTGCTTTTGGAAACACCATTGCCCATGGTTACTTGACCCTCTCGTTGGTGCCCTACCTTTGGGAACAGATCGTCAAAGTCAACAACCTAAAAATGTTGGTCAATTACGGCATTGAATCATTCAAATTTGCCCAGCCCGTACTGGTGGACAGCGAAGTAAGGCTTCACGCCTCATTGGCAAACATCACGAATTTACGGGGTACCGTCAAAACTGAAATGAGCATCAAACTTGAAATCAAAGACCAGAAAAAACCTGCCTTTACCGGAAAATTGATCTTCCTATATCATTTTAAGTAATAGCTGACAGCCCTTCTCGCTATCCATTTTGAATAAAACGTAACCTGAGCCCCTGACTTTTAGCAAAGCCTGTGGGCTTTTGTTATTTTAAGCGGAATATCATCGATTATTTGCCCATGATTTTTTCCCATGGCTACTGAAATTAACCCCTTCCGGAGTTAGCTCGGAGGACACGATAGTCCCTATCAAATACCAACCTCTAAATCCACTGATTTTCTACCACTTACACATTTACATACATGCACTAAAATTGGTTATTTCGATTTCTTACCCATCAAAATTATATACCTTTTGTAATTAAAATTATAACTATTACAATATTGCGTACATGTGCGTAGCGTAATTTTTGCCATCTGAGGCTCTTATAGGTAAATTATCTTACACGGCATCTTACCATCCCCTAGTTTCGTCCATCCCATGACCTATGCAGGTGGTCGAAATCTTCTGATGCCTTTATTTAACCAAGAATTCAAAGACATGAAAAAAATAGTGATACCATTGATCATAGTGATGTTGCTGGCCGGATGTGGCCATCAGGAAAACAGGGAGACCTATGCTTTACTGGACCAGTTTGTCCATGAAACCGATACACCTGACAGTCAGGTGTACCTTGTCAGCCATACCCAACCTATCCAGTACTTCCTTAAACCACAAGGTTCCTTGACCGAGGCCTATGGTGCAGTAAAAGACCATCGCTCTCCCTTGACGGGCAAATCCTTTAAGAAGGTTGTTTCTGAACAAGCCTTTACAGAAATCTGCCAACAGCAAGGTAAAAAAATCTATTTTAACCCGCTCAAAGCCAATCAATTTGGCATTCACCTTATCGATGCCCCGCTTCCAAAGAAGGCAACTGAAGGAACCACCCCCTATCAATTGGCCTCAAATGCTGCTTCTAAGGATTACGTCATTACCACTTCCAAGCCGTTCTTTTTGAAAAACTATGCCATCGCCTGCATTTTTTATGCGGCTGAGACCCAAAAAGCAACCACTCGTTCACTCGCCCTTTACCAGAAAATCAATGGTAAATGGACGAAAACCTATGATTTCCGCTTAGAAAAATGGTAATCCCTATCCCGTCTGCTGAGGCTGTAAGCGTAAATGGCTCCCTTTAGTAAACGGTGGACATTTCTAAAACAAAAAATAGCCCCCACTCGGAGACTATCTTTTTATATTAAATCAAATCAACCTCTTTGTTTAATCCAATCGGTTTCGCTCCTCGGCACTACCACTCCTATTGGACACTTTGAATTTTTCGCCTTTGGAGAAGTTCCACCTAAACGTCACCCTGACGGCTTGCTGGCTATTGTATTGCCTGATATCGGTATTGATATCGGCAAAATTCACCCCGCCTTTGATCCCTCGCGTCCTGAAAATATCCTGGCCATTTACTGTCACACTGAACTTATCGTCTTTAAAGGACTTGGTAACCCCGGCATCCACCCAGCCAAAGCCGTTGAATTTCATTTGTCCTTCAAGAAAAGGACTGATATACATGCCCACGAGCTCTACCTTAAACCCTTTGGGAAGGGTGATGTTGTGTTGGGTCCTTGCCATGTACGAAAACTGACTTACATCAAGAAAGTCATCCCCTAATTGAGACTGGTAAGCTTTATAATACAAGTGAAGCATATTACTGGTGCTATACCATTCAGCAATCTCTACCGGTACCATCATCCTTAAGCTAAAATCCTCTGATTTATCAAAGTTTTGTACTTGAAGGGTGGTTTCTTTGGTTTCATCGTTTTGGATCATCACCTGATCGATAGAATTCGTGGTCCTGGAATAGGCCAAGGTAAATTGGTAAGCCTGCTTAAAAACATGGCTCATTTCAAAATTATTGGCATACTGGGGCTGAAGATTGGGATTACCTTTTTCGGTAGTCAATGGATCCACATAAAACACGAAGGGATTCAGCAAGCGATAATTAGGCCGGGTGATCCTTCTGTTTACATTATAGATGATGGAATAATTATCGGACACTTTGTGCTGTAAAAACATACTTGGAAACAGGTTTAGATATTCCTGTTTGTTGACTTGGTTAAGCGTCACTGAATTTCCGGTGATGTCCGAATATTCCATTCTGAGCCCAGCTTGAAAGTCCAGTTTTTTGCCTAGCGGAGATTTTACTGAAGCATAAGCTGCCAATACATTTTCATTGTAAATAAAGTGGTTGCTATTTTGGTCTGGCTCGAAAGGGCCATCTTCAGTGCTCTTGGAAATGTCCAGCATATTGTCCGATTCCACCCAGCTGCCCTTCACTCCAGTTTCAAGCTTCACCTTTTCACTTAGCGGCTTGGTAAAATCTGCTTTGGCCGTAAAAATCGTGTAGGCCATGTCATTGTCCGTTCGAATCCTATCCATGGTACCGGCCTCTGTGGCCTCATTGACCCAATAATTGTTGGTCAGCAAGCTAAGACTTCCTCCATCCACAACGGTATAGTCTACATCAGCCGATAACTTTGTGCCCAGGGTGTCCAAATTACCTACGTAATGGAAGTTGGTGAAAACCCGGGTATTCCCTGATTCGCTGTCATTCAGCGCCTGCAGGTGATTGATGTCCGGATTGTCCGGATTGGAAATATCCGTTCGGGAATCTCCATTTTCCTCGCCATCCCGATCAGAAGCCTGAAAACTAAACCCAACGGAATGCTTTGTGTTTATCTGATAATCCGCCCCGCCAGACAGGAAAAAATTCTCCTCTCCAAGCTGTAAAAGAGCGTCCTGATCAAACTCAGAAGTACCGTTTTCTTCTTTAAACCTCCTTAAGATTTGCAGGTCAATATCACGTACCCAAGTGTTATAGTTTAAGCTAAGATTGGTGGTCCACTTCCCCCGTTTAAGGTTTAAGCTTCCTCCAGCAAAGGGAGCATGTCGACCATTATAATAGTGTCCGGCCTGGATGCTTCCGTTCATGCCATTGTAATCATTCTTTTTCAATTGGATATTGAGCACACCTGCGGCTCCTTCCGCATCGTATTTGGCAGGTGGATTATTGATCACTTCTATGCTTTTGATATTGTCCGCAGGCATGGCCCTTAGAAAATTAGCCAGGTCTTTTGCGCTCATGTAGGTTTGACGATCATCTATCAAGACAATCACCCCAGACCGTCCATTAAGGTTGATATTTCCATCGGCATCTACATAGACACCCGGAGACCGCCCTACTACATCAAGCGCCGTACTACCTTCTGCCATTACGGTACCTTCGACATTTACCACGGTCCTGTCCGCCTCAATGATGACTTCTGGCCTGCTACTCCTAACTTCCACGGCATCCAGCGAGGTCGCCTCCTCTTCCACTTGAATGGTTCCAAAATCCTTTTTCATACCTGACTCAAGGGTAAATGGGGATGTTTGGTAAGTCTTGTATCCAATGGAAGAGATGCTCAGGATGACTTCTCCCGTCTTGGATGTGCTGATCAAAAAGTCGCCATTTTCATCTGAAACAGCACCTACGACCATACGCCCACCTTCTTTTTCCAAAACGGAAACATTCGCAAAGGGCAAGGCCACTCCATCGACATCCTCCACGCTACCCTTCAGCTCGGTATGCTGCCTGGCCACAGCATGGCCTGATGCCAACAGGAAGAAAAATAGGACGGTACACAATTGGTAAGATATTTTCATAGTTCTTTAATTTTCAATGCTACGACCTACCTTTAGAAAAAGCAGTGCCAGACCAAAAATAAAATTACAATCATCTGTATTACAGTGATTTACGAAAACATGAGGTGTACAAAAGTGTACACTTACGTACACTTTGATCGTTCATTTGTATACACTTTGGCCCGTCTAGAAGAGCAACTCAACGCTTAAGGCATCAAAAAACACGAAACAATTGGTACAAGGGCAATCAAGTGCTAATGGACTTTTGGTCTGCCAACTCCACGGTAAACAACATGCTTTACCGTTTCCTCTTTTGACAGACAGAAGAGCATGTCATATTTTCCTGACAGAAAATTGGACAAGCTGACGCAGGTAATGAAGAATTTCGCTGGTCTTTATTGAAGGCACCATCCTAAAAGCGGTCACCTTGGATTTTTTCAGCCCGACAGGGGGCTTCTAATGCTATTAAGTTAAGGGAAATCTAGCTCGATAGTCATCCTGATCGCTTGCCTATCCCGCAGGCGGGGAGTCGAAGTATGACGTATGGCCTCGACTCTCTGGCCTCCGTATGAGGGCGCTCGGCCTGACATCTATTAATTATGTTGACCAATAGCATTGAAGGGCATTAAGCGGATATTTATCCCCAAACCCCATGCTGTAACCGAAGGTTGAAAGGAATTTATGATTGCCAAAGTCCAGCTTTGCTTTGGCTAAAAGCCCCTATCCCTGTTTATCCGTGTCCTTCCGTGCCCCCAGGAATATTGCTTGATCCTACATGCACTATATTCCTACCACGTACTTTTTCATTTTCAGCAAAAAAAAACCCCGACCCGCACTAGCGAATCGAGGATATTTCTCAGTTAATTTTACTTCAGCAAATCCACTTATTTGGCGGCTGCATATCTTTTGCTCACTTCTTCCCAGTTCACGACGTTCCAGAAAGCTGAGATATAATCAGGTCTTCTGTTTTGGTAATTTAGGTAATAAGCATGCTCCCAAACATCAAGTCCAAGGATTGGGGTACCTGGACATTCTGCGATATCCATCAATGGGTTATCTTGGTTTGGAGAAGAGCATACACAAAGTTCTTTATTTTTGTCTACACAAAGCCAAGCCCATCCAGAGCCAAATCTTGTTGCAGCAGCTTTATTGAATTCTTCTTTGAATGCGTCAAAAGATCCAAACTTCGCATCGATAGCGGATGCCAAATCACCAGAAGGCTGACCTCCACCATTTGGCGAAAGAATAGTCCAGAAAAGAGAGTGGTTAAAGTGTCCACCACCATTATTTCTTACAGCCCCGTTAGAGCCAGCAACTTTCATTAATTCCTCAAGGCTTTTACCTTCCAAGTCAGTCCCCGCTACTGCATCGTTCAGTTTAGTTACATAACCATTGTGGTGTTTTCCATGGTGGATTTCCATTGTCTTAGCATCGATATTTGGTTCCAATGCGTTAAAGTCGTACGGTAGTTTTGGTAATTCAAAAGCCATTGTTTATAAAATTTTATGGTTAAACATTAAAATAATTCTTCTATACTAAAATCATGTAATATCCCAACCAAGATAATGCTAAAAGAGTTCTCTAAACCGCTTAAAAATGCTATTTTCTCAGTTGTTCGAAGAAGGAATCTAACAATTCTTTTGCTTCGGCCTGCATAATCCCTTTACTGACTTTGGTTTTGGGATGTAAAAGACCGCTGGAAACGTTAGAATATCCTCTTCTAGGATCTGAAGCTGCAAAATGGATGCCACCTAGCTGCGCCCAAAAACTGGCTCCTGCACACATCACACAAGGCTCCAATGTGACATACAGTTCACACTCTGTGAGGTATTTTGCACCTAGCGCATCCGATGCTGCTGTGATGGCCAAAATTTCTGCATGAGCAGTCACATCGGTAAGTTTTTCCGTTTGATTATAAGCCCTAGCTATCACCCGGTTTCTACAGACCATCACTGCGCCCACCGGAATCTCTCCCTCCTCATAAGCCATCTTGGCCTGCTTCAGGGCTTCATTCATGAAATACTCCGGTGTGTACAACTCCATATTCATTGATTTTGGAAAATGAAGTTAAGGTAAATTTGGCGGGAGACAAAGCGCTTTTTTAGACCTGCACGCAAGATTTTAAAGATGAGGCAAAAAAAAAGCGGCCAAGGCCGCTTTTTCATTCCTGAGATGATCAAAAGATCATGTCTATTATTTCATTCCGCACTCCTTCATTGATGATCAATGCCAATATCAGGGACACCAGCAAGCCGATAGCAGCTTTGACCATGTCATTCCTAGCCATCAAATAGGCACGTACCAAACGGGCTTTTCTCTTTTTAAGCTTTTTGGATTTAGCCATGGCAATGGCTATTTCGCGCCCACCTAAAAGCCCAATAAATACCCAAGTGGTACTCATAGGCATTTTGCTGTACATTTTAAAATAAAACAGCAATATACAATACACAAAATCCACTATCGTGGCCGCCCGAACATCGGTTACTTGTGTTTTTTCATTCACGATACCTTGAATCCGGTCTCCTTTAAAATAGAACAAGAAGCCCATTCCAAAGAAAATAAATCCGGCATAGGCGATGAATTCATAAATGTTAAGGACCCTTGGCAAAAACACCGCTATGTTCGCCGCGTCCTGCATCAGCCAAAGTGACCATAATGCCCCAGAGGTAATCCACTGAAGGATGTACCAGTAATTCTTTGTCTTGCCTTTTAGGTAGGAGGTGACAAACTTCTCCAGCACATACCAAACCACAATGGCAATAACAAAGGCCAGTACATACCCAATCAAACTTTTCTGCACCACGCCCCCTATGGTACCTGCTTTGTAGGTAAATACGTTGAGCAGTAAGAAGGTAGTCGACACGGGCATTCTCAGCCTGGTCATGACCATCAGCACAATAGGGGCTGCCAATTGTAAAAATACAAACTCTTCTGGTGCCTTGTCCAGCCCCTTAACATAGAGGCGCTGGTAACTCACGTCACCACCATAGGTAACCCAACTATAGATGGCAGTGGCCACAAATATACCACCCATGAACAACCACAGCCAGTACCACTTGCGGCGCTGGTTAGAGGCGATGAAGGTACCAATGGTCTGAATACTGTCATTGCCTATGGCAGAGTAAGCTGCTAGGGAAAACCCAAACCACATAGCGGCATATGTGTACTGAGTGATAAAACCGGCAATAGAAACCAGGATACATAAAACAATCAAAAAGGATTTTTCCTTCTTTGTAAAATCAAAAAGTGAATAGGCCGCCTTGGATAATGCATCCTGATTAATGTTTTGATCTTTTAATTTAGCCATAGATTTTTTTTTGGCGATTAATGGAGAGGAATTTTACTCGGCCACAAAGTTAAATAACTTTATAGGAGTTATATATTATGAAATTGTTAACATAACATCACTGATCTGCGAAAAAACTTAATCTACTACAATATGTTCTAAAAAAAATTGCCACCAAAATTTTTGAAAAAAAATCCGTCTTTTCCAAGAATAAAATATTGATCAAGTATTTCATTTTTTCAAAAGGATGAGGTATTATTAACATAAGCTTCACATTAATTACAAAATTATCTAAGGTTATTCGCCTTATTTTGTGAATTACCCTAAATTAGGCCTTAATTTAAGCAGAGCACTCATTACTAGATGACAGAATTGACCCAGAAAAAAGATTACACCAAAAGGTGGATCATGGCAGCGCAAATGTTATTTGCGCTTATTCTTTTCATGACCTCTATAGATCTTTTGACGGTCTCACTCCTGAACATGAACAATGAGGTGGCAAATGAAATTTTCTTGGCCACCAGCAATCCCTTTATTGGACTTTTTATCGGATTGCTCATGACTGGGCTTATCCAGTCCAGTAGCACGGTGACCGCCATGGTCGTAGCAGTGGTCGCCTCAGGCAATCTCAGCCTCACCCAAGCAGTACCAATTGTCATGGGCGCCAATATCGGTACCACCATCACCTCGACATTGGTTTCTTTTACGTATATCATGAAGAAAAGCGAGTTCCGAAAGGCCATTTCTGCTGGAATCCTACACGACCTCTTCAATATCATCACCGTCATCATACTGTTGCCGTTAGAGTATTATTTTAATTTTCTTAGCAAACTGGCATCATTCTTCTCTCAAAGCTTATTCTCCCTAACGAGTGGAGTAGAGGGCGACTACAGCTACAATATCATCTTCACCCGGTCATTGAGCAAGTTAATTATCGATTGGATCCAGATCCCTGTGCTGGCCCTTGCCATCAGTGTGGTCTTGCTCTTCCTGTCCATTAAGATCCTTTCCTCTACCGTTTACAAGACCTTTATTTCCTCTAGCTTCAAAGAAGTCAGTAAACATATTTTCAAATACCCTTACCGATCATTCGCATATGGCGTGTTTTTTACGGCCGCTGTCCAGTCCAGTACCGTGACCACCTCCTTATTGGTGCCGGCAGTCGCCACCAAAAAAGTATCCTTAAACAAAGTTTTTCCTTTTATCATTGGTGCCAATATCGGCACCACCATCACGGCGGCCATCGCGGCTATTTACAAGACTGAGGCTGCCATTGCCATTGCCATCGTCCATTTCCTTTTTAACTTTATAGGTGCCCTGATCTTTTTACCTTACGCTGGCCTTCGAAACATTCCGGTGAAGCTGGCGATCTATTTTGGAAAAAATGCCGCTAAAAAAAAGGTAATTGGTGTGGCCTACATCCTGCTGACATTCTTTATTATCCCGTTTATTTTGATTTATTTGAACAAGGATGGGGATACCGAAAACCTGGAGGTCGATAAGGAGAAAGTGGAAATTCAAGCAACCCAACCCTTTAAAGCTCCGTCTAATGAAAACAAGTGACTGCCGACAATCGGTATCGTCGTCTAGAAAACCAAATGGTAATTTTTAACCATACCCCCAATAACCACTTTATGACAAAAGCTATTTTCGCAGCAACAGTGCTGTTGTTCTTAGGCATTTTTCAGCTCACTTCAGCCCAACAACCGTACGCCGGCGTCGTCCAATCCATCGACATCCAAGATTATCAGGGTAAAAAATTTACATTCACTGCGCTTACCAAGTATAAATCCAGCAACCAAATGATAGGTTTTGCAGCTTATTATGATGACCAAGGCCGGTTTTTGGCAAATCACCTGGGGGATGGTCCCGCTCCAATGGAAGGCAGGGAATGGCAAATGCTCACCCTTTCTGGGAAAATCAATAAAAAGGCCGCTAAGTTATTAGTCGGAGTACTTTGTCAAGGAAAAGGAGCATTCAGCTTAGACGACATGACCCTGAGCATCAAAGGGCAACCAAACGATTCTCTGCTATTGGTAAATGGCAACCTTGAGCAACACGAAGTTGGCGTATCGGCATTTATAAGCCTTAACAAAGACGATAGCATCAGCATCACCCCATCCCCGCTAAAAAAGGACAATCACATCCTAAAGTTGATCACAAATGAAGAAAGTACTGCCATTGGAAGTAATAAAAATGCGGGGAAACGGGTAAATGCCAATGGCGTAGCGCTTTACTATGAAACATATGGAAAAGGGGATCCATTGCTGCTATTGCACGGTGCTGACATGTCCATAGCAAGCTTTAACCGCATTATTCCCATTTTGGCAAAACATTACAAGGTCATCGCGCTGGACACTAGAGGCCATGGCCAATCCAGCGAAGACGGCAAAAAACTGACCTATGAACTGTATGCTGAGGATGTCAACGCCTTTTTGGACGAACTGGGACTGGAAGCGGTGAACGTCTTAGGGTGGAGTGATGGAGGAAACACCGGCTTGATACTTGCCATGAACCATCCCGATAAAGTCAAGTCCCTGGCTGCCATGGCCGCTGTACTGTATAACGACAAGAGCTCCGTAGATCCGCAAGTCAATAAAATATTATCAAAACAAATTAAGGCTTTAGAAAACGGGGCATTAACAGACAGGGAAGCCTTTTCCCTACGTGTCAAAAAAAGCCTCCTGACAGAGCCCAATATTTCTCCTTCCTCTCTATCGAAAATTACTTGCCCCGCTTTGATCATGGCCGGAGAAAATGACTATGTCAAGGAAGCACATACCAAGCTGATTGCCGACCACATCTCCGACGCCACACTGGTGACATTTAAGGATACCGGTCACAATGCCCCTTTAGAGATTCCAAAGAAATTTAGCGAGATAGTGGTTAACTTCTTGAAAGGAAATTAAGGGGAAGCTCAGCCATTTAGGGAAAGCCATTCCTCCATGATCTGGACGCCTGCACTGGTACCGATCCTATCGGCACCTGCTGTGACAAAAGCCTTTGCCTGCTCAAGTGTTTTTATGCCTCCACTGGCCTTGATCCCCACCTGATCTGGCAAGAACTCCCGCATCAGCTTCACCTCTTCCAGCCGCGCACCAGAAGGAGCAAATCCTGTCGAGGTCTTGACAATATCCACCCCGGCATCGCTGCAGATCTTACAGGCTTGCCTGAGTTCGTCAGTCTCAAGATAGGCCGTCTCCACAATTACTTTCAGCAGCTTTCCTGCTTCATGACATACCGAAGAAAGCTTGACCAATTCGATTTTTGGCCAATTCATACCAGCCTTAAAGGCACTCAGTGACCAAACCACATCGATTTCATCGGCACCATTTTCAATGGCCTTTTGCGTTTCGAAGACTTTGGTTTCGGTCATTTGGTAGCCCAAGGGGAAGCCTACTACCGTCACCACCGTGATGCCTGTATTTTCCAATTCACGCTTGACTTTCTTTACCCAAAATGGCGGAACACAGACTCCCAAAAAGCGATATTTCATCGCCTCATGGATCACTCGGTTTACCTGTTGATCTGTAAGGACAGGGTTGAGAGCGGTATGTTCTAGATAAGTATTGATGGAATTCATGAATCATCGGAACGTTCGCGGACAAAGTCCTCCAAATAATCAAAGTAATGGGTCAATTCACCATTTTCTGCAATGGTGGCCTTTTCAATTATCCCGCTTTCATCCTCCAACAAAGCAGGGATCACCGTCTCCATCAGCTGGCTACCAAAATCCTCCGAAGCATCCCTGGGCAGTTCACACGGCAAATTATCAATGGCCATGACCGATATGCTCAATTGCTCTCCAAACGCCGGTAATACTTCAAATGACTCCCTGTCCACATCATACACCGGAGCATCAATGGTGCTGGGCTTTACCGTGGTCGGTACCGAACCATCAATATCACAAGTAATGTCCGCGATCACCGAAAGGTTAAAATCTTCACTGACGACATCCTTCCGCTCGAATAGTTTAGGAGCCTTTGGATCCCAAAAAGCCGCTGCAAATAGCACGTCACTCACTTCTGCGAATTTAAGAAAGTGGCTTTCGTACTTTTCAGGCTGACTGTAAAACTCCGCTTTATCATATCCTCCATCGGTTTTGCGGCGATTATAATCCTCCATTGCCAATTGCACAAAAACAGGCTCATCATAATAATTCTGTAGAAGTTCTTTTGGGCTTACTTCTCGGATACCGGCCACCTGCAGGATTTCCTTTACCCCGTTTCCCACACGGCCATTACCTGTGATGACCATTTTGATCGGTGGGAGCTGGATTTGTTTCACTTCTTCATGAAGCTCCATCAAGTCAAAACAGTCTTTGGCCCGTTTCATATCGAAAAGACCGGTCTTTTTACCATAGGTCCATAACCCATTGTATCCACCTACAATACCGGCCCACCTCCCAAAAGCCACCACTCGCTCGCCCGCATTGCGCAGGACTTCATAGTCAACCAGCCGAATATCCTTTTCCAACACGGCCTGCAAAAGTCCTCGGTTATAGGGCTGTGCCTTAATGGTATGAGAAAAGAAAAAATACGTTTTTCCTTCCATTAACGAAGCTATGGGCACTTCTTTGATGCCCATTAACACATCACAGTCTGACACATCATCCACCACCTCTATACCTTCCTCCTCATATTCCTCATTCTTGAAAGCACGGATATCGCTTTTCTCCACGACAAAAACAGCACGGCCTGCATAAGCCTCATTCATTGTCTTCAACTGCTGTGGACTGAATGCCACACGCCTGTCAGAAGGTACTTTACCTTCTTTGATCAAACCAATTTTCATAATAAATTATAATTACGGATATTCGCAGCTCCTATTGATAGGTAAATCCATTAAATCCATACGGGTAATCAATATAGAAAGAAAATATCATTTTCACCTGAACAGCCTGCTTCAAAAGCCCCTTTATCCCTTCCGATATGACAGAACTCATCATCTATGCCATTATTTTCCTGCTTCTCTTTGGGCACGCCACCATGGCGTCCATGATGTATTCCCAAGTGCACAAAAACACATCACTCAGCATCAAAGAAAAAAATGACTGGAAGCTCAAGGCACTGATATTCCCCATTTACTACTGGGGGCAATACAAAAACGCCACGAAAGACAACTAATAGGCCATATTCTGGGGGACGATAAGTTTCTTTTAGGGTAGGTAAAGCATCCTATCTATATTTATCAGCGCTCATCCGTGGTCAAATAATAACAAAAGGTGGCAAAGTATATGATTTGTCATCGAAATAGGCTAACCCCATCTTTTCTGCTTGGTCTCGCTTTTACTTGGTCAACGCAATCAATGAACACTAAAAAAGGATCAAGCAATATTTATGGGGGAATGATTTTCGACATGTTCTTATGAAAGAAAATATCACACCGCTAAAACGATGCTTTTCCTCCATCCGCTCGAATGGGTTTTAGCGGGAAGTTGTGGGGAATAGGGCGGTCAATGCGGCTAAAACGGAAAACATTGAATGGGGTAATTTACCATGGGCTTCACCCATGGCTATGAATGTGCGCCCATCTAGGGCTAACTTTCGAGTCTACATCATACACCATACCACGGATCAAGCAATATTCTTGAGGGCAGCTTTATTTAAAAGGATGCTATTTCATCTATAAACTGGATGAATCCATGCTTTGCCGAGAAGTCCTGTTCATAGCCAAAGGCATGGGCATCGTAAACCTTTAGGTCACGTAAGCCACGGATAAAAGGGATGCACACAGAATTGCAATGGTCTAAGCATCCTATCTGTGATTATCAGCGTTCATCCGTGACCAAATAGCAACCAAAAGCTAAGAATGTGCGCCCATCTAGGGCTAACTTTCGAGTCTACATCATACACCATACCACGGATCAAGCAATATTCCTGAGGGCAGCTTTATTTAAAAGGATGCTATTTCATCTATGAACTGGATGAATCCAAGCTTTGCCGAGAAGTCCTCTTCATAGCCAAAGGCATGGGCATCCTAAACTTTTAGGTCACGTAAGCTACTTAAAAAAGATCTGAACACGGATTTGCCATTTCTTAAGCATCCTATCTGTGAGTATCAGCGTTCATCCGTGACCAAATAGCAACCAAAGGTGGCGAAGAACATATTTACCCATCGAAATAGGCTCCCCCCCATCTTTTCAGCTTGATCCTAAAAAAGCCATGTCCGATAACAGACATGGCCTTGTAAACGAGTGTATATATTGAGTTGGACTATTCTTTAATCAGCTGAACACTGGCTAAGATTCTGATAGGATCGCCCACCACGACACTGCCAGCTTCTGTTACCGCATTCCAAGTAAGGCCAAATTCCTTTCTACTGATCTTACCTTCCAGTTCAAACCCTGCCTTGGTATTTCCGTAAGGATCCTCTGCGACTCCTCCAAAGTCCACATCAAGCACCACTGACTTGGTGGTTTCTTTGATGGTCAAGTCTCCCTTGAGCTTGTATTCGCCTCCTTCTTTAGATAAAACCCCATTGTCGAAAGAAAGTTTTGGGAACTTTTCGGCATCAAAGAAATCTTCAGATTTCAGGTGTGCATCCCGGTCACTTTGGTTGGTGTCGATGCTGTCAATGTTTGCCGAAAAAGCCACCTTAGCTCCGTCAAAGTCTTCTGAAGGAGTCGATGCCTCTCCTTCGAATTCCTTGAATTTCCCAGTCACGGTCGAAATCACCAAATGCTTGACCTTGAAGTTGATTTCAGAGTGTGTCGGGTCGATTGTCCATTTTACTGTGCTCATAACAAATTGAATTTTATAGTTTTATAATTTAAGTTTTTACATTTAATGTCTATACATTTATACAACGAAATTTTTTATCCTCTTAGTTTATCCAAGAGTGAATTTAACATATTCACCTCTTCTTCATCGAGGTTGATCACATCATGGTTAAAGGATTTGATCTCTTCATCCAGCTGCTGAAGGAGCTTGTTCCCTGCAGCTGTAATGGTAATATCTACTTGCCGCCTATCGGTGGGACACTCTTTCCTATCTGCCAATCCCTTTTGCTTTAACTTCTCGACCAACCGCGAAGCGTTGGACATTTTGTTTAGCATTCTGTCCTGAATAGAGGATACGGTGATCGGTTCAGGGTGGTGACCACGCAAAATCCGCAGGACATTATATTGTTCTGGAGAAAGACCAAAGGGTTTAAACAACTTCCCCTGACGGGTAACGATATAGCTCTGGGTATATAAAATATTTACCACCGCTTTATTATATCCGCTTTTAAAAGTCTTTTGTTTGATCTCCTCCTCTAATCTCATGATTATATGAACTGTTTTTGTATATAATGTATATACATTTAATACAGGCAAAAGGTTTCAAACTTTACGTTTTTTTTATTTTTTTCACCAACACCCTAAAAATCCAGTGTCAAAAGGTACTGCATCACCCCTGAACGGATGTCAGCAGTATGGAACACAAGGCCCCGAACCTTCGGCATACCAAATGGGGCCGTAAAAAGGTGCTTTCGGTCCCTTTGGCAGACGATTTTCACCAAACATTCCTTCCTAGTTTCCCCTTAGAATTTGCATAGGAGGTTTATTGATTATATTACGACCATTCAGCCAGCCCAGCAAAACCGTTAGCAATGTAATGACTGCATAGATGGCCAATGCACTTCCCCAAGCCAATTTTACGGGAAATTCAAACACAAATACACTCAATAAAGCGGTCGCCAAAAAGGACAGTAAGATCCCACTTAATGAAGCCAAACTGCCCAAGAAGAAATATTCCAGTGTGTTGATCTTTCGCACGATCTGGCTACTCGCCCCTAGCGTCCTGAGCAATATGCTTTCTCTCATACGTTGGTATTTACTGATGATCAAGGAGCTGATCAGCACCAAAATCCCAGTCACAATACTAAAAAGTGCCATAAACTGAATCACGAAACTGATTTTCCCTAAAATTTCCTCCAGGGTATCCACGATCATCCCCAGGTTGATCACAGAGATGTTTGGGAAAGCCCTGACAATTTCATTTTGGACCTTCGCCGCTTGCTCGTCCGTCTTGGACTTGGTGATGACCACATGGAACTTGGGCGCTTTTTCCAAGACGTTTTCTGGGAACAGCACCAGAAAATTGGTAGACACTTTCCTGAAATTAACTTCCCTGAAACTCCCCACATACGATTTGAGGGGCCTTCCCTGGACGTTAAACACAATTTCATCTCCCAGCTTTACACCAGCCCTTTCTGCATATCCTTGGTCAAAGGAAACAAAAATGCTATCTCCCGGTGAGGTCACCTGATGCAGCTTCCCTTCCACAAGGGTTTCGGAGCTGATCAACGTATCCCGATAGGTAACCCTAAATTCGCGGTTATAAAGCCTTCTGGATTTCTGTTCCTCTTCCGGCAAAGCTTCATTTTCAGATTTGTCCAGTCCGTTGATCTCGTCCATCCGCATCGTAACAATAGGCACTTCCTGCATGATGGGCAAATCCTCCTCCAGCACAGCCTGCTTTACCTCCTCCACTTGGGAAGTCTGGATATCGAAGAACAGCATGTTTGGCTGGTCCTCCTTATCGGCAAATTTAACCTGATCCAACAATTGATTCTGCACAAAAAACAGGGTTGAAATCATCGCTGTACCCAGACCAATGGTGGCGATGAGGGAAATGGTTTGATTGTTTGGCCGATATAGATTGGCCAATGACTGCCTGACCGGATAGGCCAGTGACAACGGCAAAAACCGCCTGATCAGCCACATTACACCTGTCCCTACCAGCCATAATACACCAAAAGCTAGCAGTACAAACCCTGTAAAGCCCAACGCCTCTTCCCAGCCATCCAGCAAGGTCATGCTAAACCCAAACACAAATACCGTAATGGCCAGCATCACTGCCCAGCGCCACGGATCCCTCACAAAATTCACCATGTCCGCATCAGTCCTTAACGTCATCATGGGCGGTACATTCCGGATTTTGAGCAAGGGAAGCAATGCAAACAAGATGGAAATACACAAGCCGGTCACGATCCCAAATCCCACGGCTGCCCACGAAACCTGGACCGTCACATCCACCGGAAGAAAATCACTGAAGACCTCTGGCAAAATAAATTGGATGACAGTCCCCAAAGCAGCTCCCAGGATTGATCCCATCAGTCCCATGAGCATGATCTGCACCAAATAGATCAAAAAAGTATCGATAGATGACACGCCCAAACAGCGCAAGATGGCCACAGAGGGCAGTTTTTCTTTAGAAAAAACATTGACAGCACTCGCCACCCCCACACATCCCAACAGCAAGGCGATAAATGCCACTAGGCTAAGAAAATCCGACAGGTTCTCAAATGACCTGCCCGTCCTCTCCTTCCGCTCCTGCACCGTATCCTCATCAATATGGTCGGCTTCCCATTCATCCTCGAATGGTTCGATCAATTTCTCCACATCCACCTGCTCGCCAAAGCTGTAATAACGGGAATAATTGATCCTACTGCCATACTGGATAAGTCCTGTTTCTTCTGCAAATTTCTTGGGAATATACACCACTGGAGCCACGGTGGCCGTAATGCCATTCTGACCGGGTGCTTCATGCAGTGCCCCTGCGATGACAAAGCTCACCTTGCCCACTTTCACACTATCGCCCACCTCGGCCCCAAATTGATCCATCAGTATTTTTTCCACCAATGCTTTTTTGGTCCCATCACGGAACCCTTCCGCCGCTGCGGCCGGCACAGTCTCCAATTGTCCATAAAAAGGAAAGGGACCTTCCAGCGCCCTTACTTGCACCAATCGACTTTCATCACTCTTGGGGAAGGCCACCATACTGGCAAAATTGATCTCTGAAGCCATCCCTATGGCCATGGTATCCAATACTTGGTCACCTAAAGACTGGTTATTTTCCAATACCAAATCTGCTCCCAATAGTTCTTTCGCCTGGTTATCAATATCCTTTTCAAGGTTGTCACCAAAAGAGCTGATGGCCACCAAAGCAGCAATTCCAATCACAATGGAAGAAACAAACAACAGTAATTTGGCCTTGTTTTGTCGAAAGTCCCGCAAGGCCATTTTTAGTATCCACAAAAATCTATGCATGTTGCTCCTCTTGTATTTTACCTCCTTTAATATGGATGATTCTGTTGGTCTTGGCTGCCAGGTCCGTATCATGCGTCACCAAGATCAAAGTGGTTCCAAGCGCCTTGTTCAGGTCAAATATTAAGGTTTCGATCAGCTCTCCGGTTTCTGTATCCAAGTTGCCGGTAGGCTCATCTGCAAAGAGAATCTTAGGCTCGTTTGCAAAAGCCCTGGCTATCGACACCCGCTGCTGCTCCCCTCCAGAAAGCTGTGTGGGATAATGGGTCATACGATCGCCCAAGCCTACTTGCTGAAGCAGCTCAGTGGCCTTTTGTTTGGCATCTTTCCGCTTTTTTAGCTCCAAGGGCACCATCACATTTTCCAATGCCGTCAGAGTAGGTAATAGTTGAAAATTTTGGAATATAAAACCAATTTCTTGGCTCCGGACAGCCGCTCTTTGATCCTCGGAGAGTCCTTCCAGTCGGTGCCCGTTCAGCGCTACACTACCCGAGGAGGCACTGTCAAGCCCAGCGCAAAGGCCCAATAAAGTGGTTTTCCCACTACCAGAAGGCCCGACGATTGCGATACTGTCTCCAGCCTTTACGCTTAGGTTGATGTCCTCCAAGACCGTGAGTGTCCTTGAACCGCTTTGGTATATTTTACTTACATTTTCTATAGAAAGTATGTCCATAAAGTTGTGCAGGATAATTGTCGTTGTAACTGAAACAAATCAGGTCTATTTTTTGGTTATACCAAAAGCATCCTGATTATTTCTTAAAATTGTATGGGCTTAGCGCGAAATTTAATCAATTTTAGGATCCGGATATCGCTTAAGCAATAACTATATAAATCGTAATTCCATCTCAATAAGTTTCACATAATGATTAAAATACGTGTATTTTCTGTTTTGACAGTGTTCTTTTTGGTTGCCTTGGGCACATTTTCGTGCAGTGAAAGCCAGCAAACCTCCGATAAAGAAGCGTCGTCTTCCAAAGCCGATACGGAAAAAGAAAATCAAGTCCCTAAAAAAACCATTCTCTTCTTTGGGGATAGCATGACCGCAGGTTATGGTGTAGATCAGGATGAAGCCTTCCCAGCCCTGCTCCAGCATAAAATTGACAGTCTTAACCTTCCCTATAAGGTCATCAATGGTGGCCTGAGCGGAGAAACCAGCGCCAGCGGATTAACCAGAATCGATTGGTTCTTGGAGTCAAAACCAGATATTTTCATCCTTGAGCTGGGGGGGAATGATGGGCTTAGAGGCATAGCATTGTCTTCCACCAAGGACAACCTCCAAGGCATCATTGATAAAGTCAAAGAAAAATACCCTTCCACCAAAATCATTCTGGCCGGCATGCAAATCCCGCCAAATATGGGGGAAGCATACACGACAGATTTCAAAGAAATCTTCCCTTCCCTTGCGGAACAAAACGACCTGCTACTGATCCCTTTCCTGTTAGATGGTGTAGGCGGAAACCCCGATCTCAACCAACCTGACGGCATCCATCCCACGGCCGAAGGCCATAAGATCGTCGCAAAAACCGTTTGGAAATACCTTGAGCCTGAATTGTAATCTTCCAAATTAATGTGCGCAGGGCATCAACATGGCCCACTCCAAATTCCAAGGAGGACATGCTTGCTCCCTTCATCCCATCAATAAAACCGTGAATAAACCATTTATAAAATTTTTCACTGAAGCGGCTAAACAGAAGATTATTTACACATTTTTCAATCAGAAAATGAATTAAATATTCTTTTGACAATACAGCAATAAAATTTTTAACGATCAATCAACCGCATAAAGTGATTTGCAAAATTTCATCAATTACTAAAACCATTTAGCTAATAAATTTTTATTATATTTCCAGTAGAAATAAAGTCGTCTCTGATCCTGACATTCTAATCTATTTCTCCTAAAAAAGTTTTAGAAATGCTGAATCAACGTCTTTGCTTTCGTGAAAAATTGGTTTAACTTAAGAGACAATTACAAAATAATCACACATGAGTTTTCAAATAAAATCGTCCGGTGAAGCGTATGATGTCATCATCGTCGGTTCAGGAGCCGGAGGAGGTATGGCCTCGAAAATTCTTTCAGAGGCAGGATTTTCTGTGGCCGTAGTAGAAGCAGGAGCGGATTTCGACCCGGCAAAGGAAGAAGACCGCACCCAGCTCAGGCCCCCATGGGAATCTCCCCGCAGAGGAGCGAGCACCCGTAACCGTCCATTTGGAGATTTTGATGCTGCCATTGGTGGATGGGATATCGAAGGAGAACCTTACACCTTTGAAGGTGACACCAAGTTTGATTGGTTTCGATCAAGGATGGTAGGTGGCCGTACCAACCACTGGGGAAGGATCTCCCTGCGCTTTGGTCCAAACGATTTTAAGCGAAAAGACATTGATGGTTTAGGAGACAATTGGCCGATAGGCTATGATGATCTTAAACCCTATTACGATAAAGTCGACAAATTAATTGGGGTCTTTGGCTCTAAGGAGGGCATTTACAATGAGCCTGATGGCTTTTTCCTCCCTCCCCCAAAGCCCAGACTACACGAATTATACATCAAGAAAGGCGCTGACAAAATCGGCGTCCCTGTCATTCCATCCAGGCTTTCGATCCTCACCAAGCCGATCAACAACGAGCGAGGAGCATGCTTTTTCTGTAATCAATGTAACCGGGCCTGCCAAGCATATGCGGATTTCTCGTCGGGCACTTGCCTGGTAAAACCGGCCATGAAAAAAGGGAAAGTAGATCTTTACACCTATGCCATGGTGCGCAAGGTCACCACTGATGACAAAGGCAAGGCCACGGGAGTTTCCTATATCAGTAAAGTGGACATGAAAGAATACAAGTTGCGTTCGCGTGTAGTGGTCTTGGGAGCCTCTGCCTGTGAATCTGCCCGTATCATGCTCAATTCCAAGTCCAAAAACCACCCAGATGGTTTGGCCAATGGCAGCGGAATGATCGGCCATTATTTGCATGACTCCACTGGGTCGGACAGGATGGGTTTTATCCCCGGACTCCTCGACCGGAAAAAATACAACGAAGATGGTGTGGGCGGTATGCACGTCTATACCCCTTGGTGGGAAGACAATAGTAAACTTGACTTTGCTCGGGGCTACCACATTGAATACTGGGGAGGCATGAGCATGCCGGGTTATGGCTTTGGTTTTGGCATGGAGACTATCCGCCAACACATCAAGGATGAATTTGGCAATCCTGGCACCAGCGGCGGCTATGGCGAAGGACTCAAAAAGGACATCCGAGCTTATTTCGGCACCATGGTGGGCATGTCTGGTCGTGGAGAGAGTATTCCGAGATATGAAAACTATTGCGAGATCGACAATAACACAGTGGATAAATACGGCATCCCGGTATTGAAATTTAATTACAATTGGACGGACCAAGAAGTCAACCAAGCCAAGCACATGCACGACACTTTTGAGGAAGTCCTCACCAATGCAGGTGCCGTAATTTATGGAAACAAGCCTGGTCCTGACACCCAATATGGCCTCCTGACGCCTGGCAGAATCATTCACGAGGTGGGCACCACCCGCATGGGCAATAACCCGAAAACTTCCGTGCTCAACAGCAACTGTCAAGCACATGAATGTGATAATTTATTTGTCGTGGACGGTGGGCCATTTGTTTCTCAAGCAGACAAGAACCCTACATGGACTATATTGGCTTTGGCATGGAGAACTTCGGATTATATCGTAAGTGAATTGAAAAAGAAAAACATTTAAAGGACAGGACGATGAATAGAAGAGAGAATTTAAAACTGTTATTCACAGGTTCTTTAGCAACCGGCTTTTTTATGACAGGCTGTGGTCCTGAAGCACCCAAGGAGGTCGTCCACGCGCCTAAAATAGGTGACGGCACCAAGTGGGGCCGTACTCCTGAAGAAATGGCCTTGAATGCCGCGCTCAAAAAAGAGGAGTTTTTCACAGAAGATGAAATGAAAAAGCTGCATTACCTTGTCGATGTGATCATCCCCAAGGACGATGTTTCAGGCAGTGCCACCGATGCAGGCGTTCCGGATTTCATCGAATTTATTGTCAAGGACATGCCCCACTACAAAACCCCTATGCGAGGTGGGCTGATGTGGCTGGACACCCAGTCTGAAGACCGGTATGGTAAGCCGTTTATGGAAGCCAGCGAAGACGAGCGCATCAAAATCATTGATGATATTGCCTACCCTGACAAAGCCAAACCCGAAATGGAAAGAGGGGTTACGTTTTTCAATACACTCCGTGACTTGACGGCCACAGGCTTCTTCACTTCTCCGGAAGGGTTCAAAGATTTGGATTACAAAGGCAATACCCCGAATGTATGGACAGGGGTCCCTGATGATGTCATGGCCAAGCATGGTTTTAAGTTGGAAGAAAAATATCTCACGATATACATGAATCCCGATACACGGCATACTCTTGCCCAGTGGGATGACGAAGGAAATTTAATTGGTTAATTGTTTGTTTTGGATGTGAAAAGGCCATCCGCCACGGCGGATGGTTTTTTTTATGCCTTTTTCTATTCTTGAACTTTCTTTCGTTGAAACTGGCCTTTTAGACCAAGGAAGAGTTCTCTCTTGCATTGTTCACAACGTAATATCTCCACCACTACCCCACAAGAAATCCAAATGAAATGAAAACCATGATCAATTCCTCTACTATTTTTCATCCTCCTATTCGGAGGAATTGGCCCTCTGTTTTGAAGTGTGCTCATACAATTAACATTTTTAGGTGATATAAAACTTTAACATCCACTAAGGGAAAGACATCAATAAATGTCAGGTTGGGTAATTGCACTTCAGGTCGGAATTTTGGGCATTGTCTTGCACTATGTAGCGCCAAAATAATCAGCTACATCATAGCGCATACTAACTTAAAAATATCATAGAGAAGGAGTATTCTTTACCAAACAGTCACTTACATAACCATCATAAAACCAATGTTTTACAAAATTAATCAACCCGATTAATAATAAAAATACACTAAAACATGTATTTAAAAAAGTATATACTGCATTAAAAAATCGGCCTTATTTTAATTCATCAAGTCTTATCGCTAAAATCATTCAATTCGCTTCAAAACCATCTTGCCCTTATTTTCCCCAGCCTTTCCAATTGGAGAAAGCACCAAATGATCAGGCGTTAATTCAAGCATTGTAGCCTTTTTGTCTTCCTTCTTGCCCTCTGAGTGGATCACCAGTAACTTTCCTTCCTTTACGCGATAGGTAGCCTTCCGTTGGACGACGCTGCCGTCACTTAGATCAGTGTAGTTAACGCTGTCGGTGCTGGTAAAATGATAAAAAGTATTAGCGATGAAACGATCAATTTTTCTATCCATCCCTTCACGTGCTTGAGGAGATGCTGTGCGGTAAGCCTCCGATAGCCGGATATTTTCGATGGCATCATAACTTTTGAGCTTCCACTTCCCCTGCAGCATGGATGTATCCAAGTCTTGGCTGCTGGCCGAAACCCCATATAAAACAAGCCCAAATAGCAACAATAATCTTTTCATGTGAATCATCTAATCTGTTACATTAACCAAACCACCCGAAAATAATGTGCCACAGATAGGATTACTAACGAATAGGCCGAAAAAAAACTCGTTGCCCTCCTTTCTTTTAAAAGAAGAGGCCCATTCAACAAAGCTCCTTTTTATTTTGCCTACTATGCAAGCCTCATCAAACCCTCCCCCTAAACGCTGCATAATGCCAAATATGAAGTGATTTAAAAAACTTTTTGATTATATTAATTACCGATAAAACAATAACCCATAACACCATGTCAGATCAAACTACAAATCTTCATCGAAGAAGATTCCTTTCCAAAACCGGGGCGTTGGCAGCCGGTTCATTTTTCATTCACCCCATCGCCAAGGCCTTAAATCTACGTGAAAATCCTGCGCAAAAGCTGCGAGTAGCTTTAGTAGGCACAGGCATAAGAGGCACCAGCATGTTTGGCAGAAGCATCGTCGAGGACTATCCAAATGAAGTGGAATTTGTAGGGCTCTCGGATATCAACGAGGGCCGTCTGGCGTATGGCAAAACATACATTGGAGTAGATTGCCCCACTTTTGTGGATTTTGATGAAATGATGGCCACCGTAAAACCAGACGTCCTTATCGTGACCACCATGGACAGTACCCATGACCAATTCATCATCAAAGGCCTCGAAGCCGGCGCCAATGTCATCACCGAAAAGCCCATGACTACCGATGAGGTAAAGTGCCAAAACATCCTTGACGCGGAACGTCGCACGGGAAAACAGGTCATTGTCACCTTTAATTACCGCTACAGTCCCCACCGTCAAAAAATCTATGAGCTCCTCCATGGTGGGGAAATCGGCGAGGTCACCTCTGTGGATTTCCATTGGTATTTGGACACCGATCATGGCACCTCCTACTTTCGCCGTTGGCACGGTTACCGCGAAAAGGGCGGCACGCTGCTCGTCCACAAGGCTACGCACCACTTTGACCTGCTCAACTGGTGGCTAGACTCCGATCCAGCAGAGGTTTTCGCTTTCGGAAAATTAGAATTCTATGGTAAAAACGGCCCCTATCGTTCCACTAATTGTCGGCCTTGTCCCCACAAGGATGACTGTGACTTTTACTGGGACATCACCAAAAGCAAGCGCTTAATGGACCTCTATGTGGCCAACGAGGAATATGACGGCTATTTACGGGATGGCTGTGTTTACCGGGAAGACATTGATATTTATGATAAAATGGCGGTCCAGATCCGGTACATGAACGATGTACAAGTCAGCTACTCACTCACCACCTATTCACCTTACGAAGGATACCGCATCGCCTTTAACGGCACTAAAGGCCGATTGGAAGCCTGGATAAAAGAAAGTCAACCTTGGGAAGAAAAGCCAGCAGATGAACTTCGACTGACCAAGAATTTTGGTGATACGGAAATCATCACCATTCCCCACACAGGGGGAGGACATGGAGGTGGAGATGTGCGCCTGAAAGATAAACTCTTTAAAGACCCCAACATGGCGGATCCGTATCGGCAATCTGCCGGTACCCGTGACGGTGCCATGTCTATCCTAATTGGCATCGCTGCCCGAAAAAGTATCGAAACCAATAAACCAGTTTACATTTCAGACCTGGTGGACATTAAGCTCCAAGCCAAACGCCCTAAGGGCTAAAAGTCTGAAGACTTTTACAACACGGTATAGGTCCAAGTCTGAAGACTTGGGCCATTCTATGCCCTTGGTTCAAGTCGCCCTAGGTTCAAGTCTCCAGACTTGCAACCATTACTTACAGAAGTCTTCTGACTTCTCACCCAATAAATTTCACATCCAACACTTTATCCACCATCCCTGCATAATTTGCAGCACTGCTATATACATAATCCTCGGGCTGATATACAATTCCAGCCTTTACTGGATTCTGATGAATATAATTCAAGTAGTTTATCATCTTCTTCGTCGAATTTAACTCCAGTGGATGACTATGGTGCTGCCAAAATTGATATTTGGTATTGCTGGCCTTAAAACTTCCCGCCCTTTCAAAAAAATATAACAGCCAATCCTTCCTGCTTTCCTCCGTATTTTGCTCAATAGCCTCTAAAATTTTCACGGAAGTGTATTTTTTTACATCCCGGATGATTCCTTGAAGGGAACTCTTGCCATTTCTACCAATAATCAGATGGACGTGATTGGTCATGATGACAAAAGCATACACTTCCAACCCTTTATTATCCTGGCAAAATTTTAAGGAATCGATAAAAATATCCCTATAGCGATTCCGCGTAAACACGTCTATCCATCTTACAATGGTAAAAGTCACAAAATACAACTCATCCTGATCTCTGATTTGGTACTTTCTGCTCATTTTAACCTCCTTTAAAACAAGCTAATAAAAAAATAGGAAGTCTGAAGACTTCCATAAAGTATGAGGTCCAAGTAGACTTGGACCATGCTGTCCACTGGTTCCAGTCCGGGACTGAAACCGATACTTTCCACCGGTTTCAGTCTTCGGACTGGAACCGATACTTACAGAAGTCTTCAGACTTCTACGCCATCTTCTTTTCACTGGCCTCCAAGACCAAGGCCGCTCCATAGGCGGAGCCAAGCGGAAAATCCGAAAACTCCAATTCGCTTTCCGGGAGGTAATACCTTAACAATTCCATAAAAACCTCATTGTGGACAAAACCACCATCGATAAAAACCTTTTTGATACCTGAATTTCCCCTGGCCAATTTCAAGGACTCCACCTGCAGCAAGGTCAGTCCCCATATCAAATGATGATAAGCTTCATCAAAGTTGGCAAAGGATGCTGGGTTCCATTCATTCCCCTCATACAGCGCTTTTACCAGAGGCGTCTCCGCTATATGTCTGGGGTAAAAGGTATTGCTTACCTTGCCCGTCTTGATCGCTTTGATGATGGCCGGATTGGCTGGAACGGATTTATAAAATTTATCCGGTTTGCCAAAGTGCTTGTTGATTCGGTCGATTTGGTAATTAAACTCGTACCCCATGAAAAATCGGGATGCCTTCACCGGCTTGCCCTCGATACTGAGGAAATTCAGGCAGTCGTTGTGCAATTCATCCTTCGTCAGCGGATCTGTTGTAAAAGGATTCAGGGAAATGCTCCAAGTACCTGTAGAAATCAATAGAAAGGGCTCCTTCACCCGCACCAGATAGGAGGCCAGGGCAGAGGAACTGTCATGGATCCCTACACCGATATCCACCTTGCGCCCACACAGGTCGACCTGATACAATTGTCCGGTCGGTACGATATCAGGCAGCACCCGGTCAATGCCCTCCTGCTTTACCCAATCATGATATTGGTCTTTTTGGAAGTCCCATAGCCGCGTATGACAACCAATGGAAGTCGGTTCGCTGACGGCCTTTTTGGTAAACAAGTAGCTCAAGTACTGAGGGAAGTGCAGCGAATAGGCAATCTTGGAAAACAAATCAGGCTTGGTCTTCTTCAGCCAGTACAGCTGCAATCCTGAATTGAGCATCCCAAGGGATGGAGATGCCGTTTCGAGGTTATTGGTTTCTTCCGGATATTGCCGATAAAATTCGTCGATAATTTCCTGAGGGATTTCTTTCAGGTAATTATAAAGTGGCGTAAGCGGGTTTCCGTCCGCATCAATATGTACAAATGACGCACCGTAGGTGGAAAAATTGATTCCTTTGAGCGCATAATCCGGTGATTGGCATATTTCTTCTACCGTGGATGTAATCCATTCGGAAAGGGCCACCAAATCATCACATTCAAAACCATCTTCATCCTCCGTCAAGGGGATTTTATTGTACTCCTGCTTGATTTCATTGCTATGCTCATCAAACAAAAAGAACTTCTTATTGGTCTTTCCTATATCAAATATGGCAATTACCGGTATTGGCGTCATGGGAGGTGTTTTAATGATGCTTCTCGTTCGAAGCAGGAATAATAAAACCGACAATCCAGTTCAATTTTTTTCAGAAGAAAATCTCAAACCTATTAAACCCTTGAAAAAGAGATGAACGGACTGCCGGAATATATGGTGATAATTTTATGTTCTTGTTGCGTCCATGCAAGCATGCCAGACAAGACCATAACGGTCTCAACTCCTTCATGCCGCACAGGTCCGCAATGGGGCCAAACAGCCTGTTACAGCCCGGTGGAAATCACTTTCTCACCACGCTGGGCTATCAACTCCTTGCGGACATTAAGTTTTCTGTATGCCGCTATCGGATCAAGGGCTCCATCTGCCTGCAACCTGGCCTCTGCCAGCAAGGAGCGGACATCGGTGCGATAGGCAGCTTGCAGGATCTCTTGTGCCAAGGCCGGATCATTATTTTCCCGGGCCTCTTCCAAAGCATCCCGATCCACCAAAAGCGCCTGGGCATAGGCCAGCTTGATCGCTTCCAGTGATTGCAACAGGTCCTCCAAGGGATCCTTAAGGTTATGGCTGGCATCGATCATCCAAGCTGGATATGGATTGTTTGAGGAAGGATCTTCCATTCCGTCCACCAGTTCATTGAAGATCAAAAACAGCTGATATGGTTTCAGCGAGCCTACGGTCACGTCGTCATCGCCATATTTGGAGTCATTGAAGTGGAACCCTCCGAGCTTGCCCACCATCATCAGGGTGGCGACGATTTGCTCAATATTGGTATTGGGCAGGTGATGGCCCAGGTCCACCAAGCTATAAGCACGGTCACCCAGCTTATCGGCCAGCATGTGGGAAGTGCCCCAATCCTGTATCACCGTCGAATAGAAGTTCGGCTCGTAAGGCTTGTATTCCACAAACAACTTCCAGTCTTCAGGCATCCCCGCATAGATTTCCTGCAACGATTCCAACGTCCGTTGGAATGCCTTCTTAAAATTCAGCTGTCCCGGAAAAGAAGAGCCGTCGGCCAACCAAACCGTCAATGACTTGGACCCCAAGGCATCGCCATATTTGATCACTTCAAGGTTATGCTTCACCGCTTGGTCACGGACCTTCTTGTCTGCATGGCAAAGAGATCCAAACTTATAGGACAGCTCTTGGTCGGGTTGGTCCTGAAAAGTGTTGGAGTTTACTGCATCGAAGATCAACCCATGGGAAGCTGCCAGTTCTTTGATGGCTTGCACATCATTGGGAATATCCCATGGAATGTGCAATGAAATCGCCCCCGCAGATTGGCTCAACTGATGTAGCAGCCCTACATCGGAAATCTTGTCCTCCAAGGTACCTGGCTCCCCACCCCCGGAAAACCTTCCGAAACGGGTGCCACCAGTGCCCAGCGCCCAGCTCGGCACGGCCACTTGAAATTCCTTAAGTTTCTCTACAAGGACATTGACATCAATGCCTTTCTTTCCCAACACACTGCTCAAATGACCAAAACTCTCCCGGTGTTCCGAGAGAGCTTGGTCGTTTACTTCTTTTATTTTTTGCTTGTCTATTCGCATAATTATCTAACAAAGGCAGCGGCTACTCCGCCATCTACATTCAGAATATTACCGGTACATTTGCTAAGGTGACCGCCTACAAAGGCAAATACACCATTGGCAATGTCATCAACACCGATGATTTCGTTCAGGATCGTTCTTTTGGCATAGAAGGCCGGCAGTTCTTCTACCGTAATGCCATAGGCTTTTGCACGTCCTTTGGCCCATTCGCCTTCCCAGATTTTACTTCCTTCGATTACGGCATCTGGATTCACCACGTTTACGCGGATCTTGTCCTTGCCGAGCTCGGCAGCCAATAATCTGCTCATGTGTACTTGAGCCGCTTTGGCCGTACCATAACCCACGTTGTTTGGTCCAGATACAAGGGCATTCTTACTGGCAATATTGATGATGTCTCCGCCGAGGTTTTGGGCCCTCAAAGTCTCTACACCTGCTTTGGAAACAGCAAACTGACCTTTTACCAAGATGTCCTGCAGCAAGTCCCAATCTTGTTCGGAAGTTTGCTCGATAGGCTTGGAAATCGCCAAACCGGCACAGTTGACGATAATGTCCACTCCACCAAATTTCAACGCCGCTGCTTTGTACGCCTTGATGATATCGTCACCTTTGGTCACGTCCATCACAGCTCCTCCGCCAACGTCTTTGGAATAAGTGGCAACAGCACCATCCAATCGCTCTTGGTTGATGTCCGTGATGAATACACAGGCACCTTCACTGGCCAGCTTATCGGCAATGGCTTTACCGATTCCACCGGCACCACCTGTCACCAAAGCGACCTTTCTGGAAAGTGGCTGCTCTTTGGGCATTCTTTGCAGCTTGGCTTCTTCCAACAACCAGTATTCGATATCAAAAGCCTCTTGCAGTGGCAAGGCCACATATTCGGAAACGGCTTCAGCACCGCGCATTACGTTGATGGCATTGATGTAAAATTCGCTGGCCACACGTGCGGTTTGCTTGTTTTTGGCATAAGAGAACATGCCCACTCCCGGCCAGATGATGACCACTGGGTTCGGGTCGCGCATGGCTGGACTGTTGTCACGCTTATGGTCTTCGTAATATTTTTTATAGTACGCTCTGTACTCTTCGAAATCCTTGTCAAGTTTTTCCTTGATCTCATCGGCTTTGCTCAAATCCACATCAGCAGGGAAATCCAGCACCAAAGGCCTGATTTTGGTTCTGAGGAAGTGGTCAGGACAGCTTGTACCCAATGGCGCCAGCTTTTCAAGGTCATGGCTATTGGCAAACTGCAATACGCGCTCGTCATCGGTGAAGTGTCCCACCATTCTGTTATAGCCGGAAGCCAACCCTCTCAATACCGGGGCGATGATGGATGCCTGCTCTTGACGTTGTTCAGGAGCAAGGGATTCGATCTTTTGTCCACCGAATACTGGACGGTCTTTGCCGTAATTTTGCTCCAAGTACTCGGACGCCTTGTCAATGACCTCAAGGCTGTTGATATAGCATTCGTAAGCCGTATCTCCCCAAGTGAACAGTCCGTGTCCACCCAGCATGATGCCGCGGATACCAGGGTTCTCGTTCAATGCCTTTTCCAATTGCAAGGCCAGGTCAAAGCCGGGACGTTGCCATGGCACCCATGCAATCTGGCCTTCGAAAAGCTCTTCGGTGATCTTCTCACCATCCTTGGAAGCGGCAATTGCAATGGCTGCATCAGGGTGCAGGTGGTCAATGTGCTTAAACGGCAAGAACGCGTGCAATGGCGTGTCTATGGAAGGTGCCTTGGAATCCAGGTCATAGATGCAATGGTTGAACAACCCTACCATCTCGTCCTCAAATTCCAGCCCTCTGTAAACATTCTTCAAAGAATGCAACTTCTCCACATAAAGCCCGGCAAGGCCACTTCTCTTCAACGTACCGATATCACCACCGGATCCTTTTACCCACATCACCTCTGTCTCTTCCTTGGTCAAAGGATCGACTTCCGTGGTTTTACAACTGGTATTGCCTCCACCATAGTTGGTGATGCGAAGATCGGCGCCAAGGATATTGGACCGGTAAATCAAAAGGGCCACCTCATCCCCCTCAAGTTCCTGGGCTTTTTGCTCGTCCCAGAGGTAGTTAACATGCTTAAAAGTACGTTCTGCTGTGCTCATTATGTTATGTGTTTTTTAATTGCAGATTTGAAGTTTATAATAGCGAATTTATCCTTTTTAAACTAAAATACTGTCCTGTTCTGTACTGATAATACCGCCTGCATAAGGATTTGATCGTCAACCACATTACCTGACGTGAAATTGAATTTCTTCATCGTCGGCTTTTTCTCCGGCTGCCCAAAGCACGTTGGCTTCAGCATCATAGGCCCAGCCGGCTTCTCCTGCTCTTATCGCTGTGGCGTCAAGCGGCTGGAGGGCATCCCCATTTAGCTGCACTGCTTCGGGTTGAATATCGGTATGAATTTTCAGGACATAACTTCTGGCTCCCGGACGATAGTCCCCTTCTGATTTGCCCACCGAAATTTCCATGCCTTGGTCATCTGATGTGGCCCTAAAAAGCGTCTCGGCATAGTGCCCTTCCATGTACTTTTCAGACACTCCATCATCTTCAAACAGACGATACTCAGAAGTACCACCCGGGAAAATATCCAAGGTAATCGTACCAAAGGCTTCCTTATTGTCATACGCCACCTCATCCTGCATCGGGATAATAGCACCTGCTTTCACAAAGATGGGGAGCTCTTCCAGTGGCGTGACAATATTATAGTATTGCTTACCTTCATATTGGGTGCCATCCCAGTAGTCATACCACGTACCCTCAGGCAAATAAACGGTTCTGGTTTGGGCCTCTTTGGTCAACACTGGACAAACGATCATGTGGTCACCAAAATAGTACTGATCGTCGACGGTGTACGTATTGTAATCATCCTGGTGCTCCAATACCAATGCCCGCATGATTGGCTTCCCGGATTGGTATTGCTGGAAAGCCGTCGTATAGATATAAGGAATCAAGCGGTAGCGCAATTTGTCGTATTGGGTAAAGATTTCTTCTGCTTTTGCGCCATAATTCCAAGGCTCTTTATAACCCGGATGATCCATACCAAACACATGCGCTACAGGGCTAAACATGCCAAACTGTACCCATCTGGAAAATAATTCTGGATCTGCCTGATGCTCAAAGCCTCCCATATTATGCGACCAATATCCTACGCCCGATAGGCCAATATTGATTCCTGCTTTGATCACGGGGCCATAATACTGCCATTCACTTGGCCAGTCTCCAGCCCAAATGAAGGGATACCGCTGAATCCCGGCATAACCTTCCCGGGTATGGTTCATTCCTCGCATTCCGTTGTAGGCCTTGAACTTTTCGTAAGGGGCCTTTGCATACGCTACAGGAAAGGCATTGTGCAACCTTCGGGCCTCTTCAGTCCTTGGGCCAGTCTTGTCGCTTTCATTGGCCTTCCGGCCAAAAGCACTCCCTTCATCGGTTTTCAGGAACATGGCGCCAATCTCCGCAATCCGCATCACACCATTTTCCCACCACCAGTCTACAGCTTCTTCATCAAAGAAATTGACGAACTCGCCAGGATTGTCCTCCTCTGGGTAAACAAATCCCTGTTCACGGGCTTGATTCAGTAAATCCAGCTGCTTGCCATTATCAAACCGGGGCCTTAAATGCAGTCCCACCATATTGATATCCATGGCATAAAGGCTATCAAACATACTTGCCGGATCCTTAAAAGTCTCTCTCCACTCAAAAGTCGTCGCACCACTTCCGCCGTTTTCACCAAACATTCTCCAAGTGGAATCCAAGTGCAGTACATCGAAAGGAATTCCCTTTTCCCTGTACTTCCGCGCCAATTCCACGACATAATGCGTACTGGTCATCTCCTCATGGCCCCAAGTACCGCCACTGTAGGTCCCCACTTGAAGCCCATGGGCAAAACGCGGCAACAACGGCGACCTTCCCGTCAGACCTGTGTAATGATACAGCAACTTGGAAAAATCCGGACCATACATAAAGAAGTAATCCAGCTCACCTCCCTCGGCCTCGAAACTCAGGTGCTCATTGCTCTCCGAGCCAAGGTCCCAATGGGTCGCGTAGCTATTGTGAAAAAAGATCCCGTAGCCTTTTGTACTCATAAAGAAAGGTACGGGCGCATAATTGGCCTCCAGCACATTATAAGCACCGATGATATGAGGCCTTCCCAATCCTCTTCCCACATTTAAGTCCACTTCCTTTCCCCTTCGATCGAGGAAATCCATTCGCTCTCCAAAGCCGAAAAAATGCTCATCCGGCTGAAGGGTCTTAATTGCCCCCACGACCCTATCATCTTGATAAGCACCCCCGTCGACATCTGAAACATCCTCACCCGAAAGCAAGTTTCCTTGCGTGTCATACACGGCCAGGTTCAGGCTGAATTCGTCCACCTTTACCAACAACCTGCCGGTGTCGAAGACAAAGGTGCCCTCTTTCTGGGTGGTCTGGACAGGAAGAAGATCAAAAGCTTGCTGCTTGAGCATATAAGAAAAGTGCTCTTCCGGCTCCTCTCCCCAAAAGGTCTTTACGCGAAACACCTCTGGAGAGTGAAACTGCAATTGCAGGGTTTTGTTCCCCGCAGTAATTCGATAGGTATTTTGGTCTTTTGAAAGCTTTCCTGAACTACTTTGAGCCAGTATAAGGCTGGTTTGGGTCAAGAAAATGAAAATAGCTGCAAAGAAATGTTTATGATTCATGAAGCTGTTAATTGATTTTATAGGTTTATTTAAGGTAACTTTATCCTTTATAAAGGCAAGGATAATGTGGCCATTGACGGGAAATATAATTCATTTTCCGTCCAATGGTGTACTTTACTTACCTGTCCCCCGACCAAACAGTGCCATATTCGCCGCTTGGGCTTTTGCAGTATCAGATGCTAAACAGTATGGTGCAGGATGAATGTTTTGGCGGCCAAACCTATATTGGGAATTAGAATCTAAAAACTATGCGAGTAGGACTCTTTATACCTTGTTATGTAGATCAGTTTTATCCAGGCGCAGCGCAAGCCACGTTGGAGCTGTTGGAAAAATACGGCATGGATGTCGTGTACCCCCTTTCCCAAACCTGCTGTGGCCAGCCAATGGCCAACTCCGGGTATGAAAGGTATGGGAAGGCCTCTTCGGAGCTCTTTTTGGAGAACTTCGGTGAGTTTGAGTACATCGTGGCTCCTTCTGGAAGCTGTACGCTACATGTAAAAGACCACGTACTTCCCAAAACGGCCGAGGCTCCCAAAATCTATGAACTTTGTGAATTTCTTACGGACATCCTGAAGGTGGACCACGTAGATGCCAGTTTTCCGTACAAAGTAGGCTTCCACTCCAGCTGCCACGGACTGCGCGGACTGCGTTTGGCCAAATGCTCCGAGCGGATGGATGAAGAGTTTAACAAACCCCTTTCCCTGCTGAGCAAAGTCAAAGGCATCGAAATGGTGGAGCTTGACCGCAAAGATGAGTGCTGCGGCTTTGGAGGTACTTTTGCCGTGGCAGAAGAAGCCGTTTCCGTCACCATGGGCAATGACCGGATCGCCGACCACCAGCGTAATGGGGTGGAAGTGCTCACTGGAGCAGATATGTCCTGCCTCATGCACATGCAAGGCCTTCTCAAACGCCAAAAAAGCCCCATCAAAGTCATGCACATTGCCGAAATCCTGAATGGAAATGATGTCATGGATCGCGAGGTATAAGTCCTGAGACAATAGTTAAAATTTAATGGAAACATGAAAGCAAAGACCCACGCCGAAGAGGCGGCAGCATTTATAAAAGACGATGCCAGGACCCATTGGCATGATGAGACCCTCTGGCACGTCCGCTCCAACAGGGATCGCTCGGCCCAGGGAATTCCAGAATGGGAAACCTTGAGGGATACTGCTTCAGCTACCAAAAACTATGTGCTTTCACATTTGGGGGAATTGCTGGAGCAGTTTGAAGCAAACGCAAAAGCCAATGGCGTCGAAGTCCTTTGGGCACGGGATGACAAAGAGCACAACGAGCATGTCTACCGCATCCTGCAAGAAAATAAGGTCAGCAATATCGTCAAAAGTAAATCCATTCTGACGGAAGAATGTGGCCTCAATCATTACCTGGAAAAGAAAGGCTATGACGTGGTGGACACTGATCTGGGCGAACGCATCATCCAGTTTGCAAAACAGACGCCCAGCCATATCGTCTTGCCCGCCATACACCTCAAAAAGCAGGACATTGGCGAGATTTTCCACGACCATATCGGCACCAAAAAAGGCGCTTCCGACCCCAATTACCTGACAGAGGCCGCCAGGCAGCACCTTCGTAAAAAGTTTGTTGAGGCCAATGCCGCCATCACCGGGGTCAATTTTGGCATTGCGGAGACCGGTGGTTTTGTGGTCTGCACCAATGAAGGCAATGCGGACATGGGCACCCACTTGGCCGATGTACACATCGCCTGTATGGGCATCGAAAAACTCATTCCCCGGGCTGCCGACCTTGGGGTATTCCTACGGCTATTGGCACGAAGTGCTACCGGACAGAGCATCACCAATTACAGCTCTCACTTCCACCGCCCTGCCAAAGGCAAAAAGCTTTACATCATCCTCGTGGATAATGGCAGAACAGCACAACTGGGCCGGGAAGACTTTAAAAACTCCCTGAAATGCATTCGTTGCGGCGCATGCATGAACACCTGCCCGATCTACCGTAGAAGCGGAGGCCACAGCTACAACTATACCGTCCCCGGACCAATCGGATCCATCCTTTCTCCTGGAAGGGACCTAAAGCAATACAGTACCTTGCCTTTTGCTTCCACCCTGTGCGGATCATGCTCAGATGTGTGTCCAGTAAAAATCAATATCCATGAACAGCTGTACAAATGGCGACAAGTCATCACGGAAAACACCAATGTGGATAAAAGCAAACAGCTTTCCATGAAAGTGGCCGGAATGACCTTTGGCAAGCCGGTACTTTATGACCTTGCCGGGAAAATGGCCCGAACAGCCCTGAAAATCACCCCCAAAAGCCTTGTGTACAGCAGCCTCAACGTTTGGGGAAAACACCGGGACCTCCCTGAAGTCCCCAAGGAGAGTTTTAAGGAATGGTTTAAGAAAAACAGAAAACAATGACGAGCAAGGAATCCATATTAGCAGCCATCAAGAACAACAAACCGGAAGCCAGTTCCTTACCCGACCTTTTGTCTTTCCCTGAGGAAGATCATCTCATCGAACGGTACGAAAAAGGCCTGACGGGCAATGGCGGCAAACTAAAGGTGGTGGATACTTTGGCGGAAGTGGAAGCCTTTGTGAAGGAAAATTATTCCAATGACCAGCTCATTGCATCATTGGTGGATGAAGTAAAAGGAAATGTGGACGTCCATAAAATTTCCGATCCTCACGACCTGGAGCATGTCGAATTGGCCATTTTGAAGGGAGCATTAGGGGTCTCAGAAAATGGCGCCATTTGGATGCCTGAAAAGAACATCGTCCATCGCGTGCTGCCATTTATCGCCCAGCACCTGATCATCGTCATTCATGAAGAAACCCTGCTCACCAACATGCACCAAGCGTACGAAAAAGTCCAAGTCGCGGCGGATGGTTATGGTGTATTCATCGCCGGCCCTTCCAAGACGGCGGACATCGAGCAGTCCCTGGTCATCGGAGCCCACGGCCCAAGAAGCTTGACGGTGTTTTTGCTGAAAAAACAAGGTTAATGAAAAACGATAAAGGGGGATTTCACTTCCCCCTTATCGTTACTCTTCATTTAGGTCCAGCACTTTTTGGATATCTTTGATATCCCCGAAAAGGACCAAAATATCCCCCTCCTCGATGACCGTACTGCCACTAACCACACCGAGGACTTTCTGCCGCTCTTGCATGTCACCAAAAAGGTTTGGACGATTTCTGACTTTGATAATGGTCAGGATGTTGACGTTGAAACGATTTCTCACATCCGTTTCCCCAATGGTTTTTCCGATAAACTCATTTGGCGCATTCAGCTCCACAATATTGTACCCATCTGAGATATCAAAGCTGTCGATTACGCCCTTCATCTCCAACTTCTTCGCCAATCGCTCGGCCGTCTCTTCCTCGGGATGAATGATCTCATCAATTCCAATGGCCTTAATGACCGTCTCATGGGTATTGGTGATGGCGCGGCTAATGATCCGCTTGGCTTTCAGCTCTTTAAAAACTGCCGTAGCCATAATAGATGCCCCCATATCTTCTCCTATGGCAATCAATACCACATCGGTATCCTTTATGGGCAAATTCTTGACCGCCTGCTTATCTGTGGCATTCATACAAATGGTATGGGTAACCTTGTCCTTGACCCCTTCGATCTTAGACATGTCACTGTCCACACCAATGACTTCATGCCCCTTGTCCGTCAGCCTTGCTGCCAGATAGGCTCCAAAATTTCCCATTCCCACGATGATAAACTTCATATTCTTGGTCGTTATTTTTCAATTAATGGATAGTGCATTATGCGGTTAAAATTCGGATCATGTAATAAAAACACTCTCCTCAGGATAGCGGTAACTCTGGTTCTTGACACCTTTACTCAGCGCGATCAGCAAGGTCAATATCCCGACTCTTCCAATGAACATGGTCATGATCAATACCATCTTGCTGCCAAAGCTCAAACTTCCCGTAATCCCCAAACTCAGCCCCACGGTGGAAAAAGCCGAAAATGCTTCAAACACCACGCTGATCAGCGGAAGATCGCGGTCAAATAGCGTCAAGGCAAAAACCGCCAACCCTATGATCATAAAAGACAAAAAGGTTACCGTAAAAGCTTTCCTCAAGGTACTGCTGGAAATTTCCCTCCTGAACACCTCTACCCGATCCTTGCCTTTGGCTATGCTGAAAGCACTTAAAATGGCCACCGCAAATGTACTGGTCTTCAAACCACCTCCTGTAGAACCCGGAGAAGCCCCGATCCACATCAGCAGTAAATAAATCAATACGGTCGGCACAGAAAGTGCGGTCATGTCCACGGTATTGAAGCCTGCTGTCCGAGGAGTGACTGCCCCAAAAAAAGAAGTGACGACTTTCCCATAGGTATCCAAGCCCGCCAAAGTATGGTCATACTCCAGCATCCAGTAGGAAACAAAACCAACCAGTATCAATATTCCCGTGGTCAATACAATCAACCTGGTCCCGATATTGACCACCCTTGGCAAATGCCGGTAGCTCTCACCATAAGCTATCTTTCTGTACATCCCCCGCACAAAATGCCGCAAGTATCCGTAATAGTTTAGCACCACCGGAAATCCTATTCCTCCAAAAATAATGGAAAAGGCTATCACCAACTGCATCGTGTAGTTGTCCCGAAAACCTTCTTCATAAAGCCCATTGCTCAGGACACTAAATCCTGCATTACAAAATCCTGAAATGCTGTGAAAGATGCTGAAAAATATCATTTCCCCTACTCCGCCAAACAAATCATTGTCCAATGAAACAAAGATCAGCACGGCAGCGACTCCCTCCACCAAGAAGGTAAACAGGATTATTTTCATCAGGGTACTGAATATTTGACCAAAATCATCCTCATTGATAAAATCCTTTAAAAAGAGTTGGTTTTGGATGCTGAAGCTTCCTCGAAAGAAAAACCCAAAGAAACTGGTAAAAGTCATCATCCCCAGCCCTCCCAGCTGGAACAACAGCATAATGATCAGCTGTCCAAAAAGAGTGAAATCTTTGGCGGTATCCAATACAATAAGCCCCGTAACGCAAACCGCACTGGTCGCCGTAAATAGCGCGTCCACCAAATGGATCGGTTGATGGGTGGCGTTTGGCAACATCAGCAAAACCGTCCCGATCAGGATCAACACCAAAAAGCTCAGGATAAATATCAGTGGCGGGTTTAGCTGCAATTCATTGACGCCCAAACTTACCTTGGATAATTCAATCAAAAACACCCCGGCCACCAACAGGTCCACCAAAAAGCGGTCCGTCGTCGCTTGGGTAATTACGTCCAAGCCAGGAACCGAATAGTCTGTGAAAATAAATAATAGGATCCCACTAATGAGCAAGATGGCGATCAGCTCCGAAATTCTTTTTTTGGTAAAGCCTCCCGTCTTTGATTTTACCAAAAAATATAGCGCAAGGTATCCCGCCCAAATGGATGAAAGCATCACTTTTAGCAGCAAATGGGAATCCGTCACTGTCAAAAACGGCTTTTTGAAGCCTTCCTCATAAATCACCAAAGCAAAAGCCGTAAAGCTCAGCACCAGGATTACCTTTTCGATGATTTGTTTGAGCAGCTTTTTGTTCACATTCATACCCTTTAAATAATGGCAGTAAAGTTAGTCCATCTTTGTAGAAAACAAGCGTGGACAAATGGTTTTGTCATGGGTACTAAAGCCTGGTCCCACAATATTTACAATGATAGGCATCATCGTCATGGCCCGAAGCATGACAGGTATGACATACCCGCTCATCTTGCTTTCTCCGCTTGCTGGATGCTGATATTTCAGAAGTGACGATTCCTGTGGGCACTGCTATGATCGCATACCCCAACAGCATGATCAAAGAAGCCATAAATTGCCCAAGAGGAGTGGCAGGTGAGATGTCTCCATACCCAACTGTCGTCAAGGTCACAATGGCCCAGTACATAGCGGTAGGGATGCTGGTAAAACCACTCTCCGGTCCTTCGATAAAAAACATGACCGTTCCCATGACCAACACGATGGTCACGACAGATCCCAGGAAAACCTGAATCTTCAAACGGCTATTGTACAAGGCGTCCGTCAGTACCTGCGCCTCCCTGAGGTATCGTCCAAGCTTCAGTACCCGCAGCACCCTCAAAAACCGTAAGGCCCTGACCACCGCAAGAAAATGGCTGTTGGCCACGATCAAACTAAGGTAGGTGGGCAGAATCGCCAGCAAGTCTACTAGTCCATAGAAGCTGAAAACATAACCCGCCGTACGCCTGCTTAGCCAGACCCGCAACAGGTATTCCATGGTAAATAGAATGGTAAAGCTCCACTCCAAGAGGTAAAACACTGTGCCATATTCCTTATGTAGCTCTTGGACAGAGTCTAAAATCGCTATGGTCACACTGCCTAGAATCGCCACCAATAAAACTATATCAAAACGCTTTGATGCAGTATCATCAGATTCAAAAACAATATGGGCGAGCCTTTTTCTTGTCAAGTCCATGGGGAAACCATCTTCATGGTGTTTTCAGTATTTACTACTCACTTTGCTTGGCAATGATCCATACCGCATGGACAATTCCCGGAATAAACCCGAGCAGGGTCAACAACACATTTATCCAAAAAGATTTTCCTAATCCAACGGTAAAAAAGACCCCTAATGGAGGTAAAATTACAGCTAGAATAATACGAATAAGGTTTGACATCTTAACTTAGGTTTTATATTTCTACAAAAAGACAATTATTCATCGGAAGGTTTATCAAGTTTATGCTTCTCTCGTAATCTATCAAAAGAATCTTTCTTGATATGATCAGCATCCGGCTCCCCTATCAAGAAGCTGAACGGCTGAGTGGCATCGGTCATTTCAAAAATTATTTTCATGACTGCTACCATCGGCAAGGCCAGTATCAATCCTCCCAAACCAAATAGCATCCCGCCCAATAGCAAGGAAATAATGGCCACCAATGGATTAAGGCTCACTTTTCCTCCCACAATATTGGGGGTGATAAAGTTCCCCTCCAAAAACTGCACCACCTGAAACCAACCGATAACCCCCAAGGCATACCAATAACTGTCCATAGTAGCCAAGGCAAACAATGCCGGCACCAACGAGCCGATGGCTACGCCAATATAAGGGATCAAAATCAATATGGCAGCCAAGGTTCCAAAAAACCATGCATATTCCAGCCCCATGATCAGTAAACCAACCGTATTGAGAACTGCTACGATACCCATCACCGTCACCAGCCCCAAAAGGTAACTTTGGATAACATGGTAAATCCTATTGATGGTATCCATGACTTTACTGGCCGGGGCACCTTTCACCGCTTGGATAAGGAAATCCTTAAAGAAGTCTCGATAATACAGGAAAAAGAAGGTATAAAGCGGCACCAATACGCCATTGGCAAGGGTACCACCTGCCGAGCTGAATACAGAGGTCAAGTACTTTCCTACACCGGACAGTTGCTTTTGGCCTGCCTCACGGATGCGCTGGGTCAGCTCTCCTGGCCTCAGGCCAAATGTCGATTCCAGCCATCCCTGGATACTGTCGTATATCATCCCAAAATTATGGGCAATATCCTGACCGTCTTTTCCGATGACGATCACCTGATGGACGATAAAGTACAGCAACGCCGATAACACCAATGTGGCTATAATGACCGAAATGATGGAAGCTGCCGCCCTGGGCAGTTTCATCTTTTCCAAAAAATTGCAAATTGGAAATAGCATAATGGAAATAACCAAGGCAAACATCAAAGGCACTAAAACACTCTTAAGAAAATAAGCGATGGCCACTGTCAAAAACAAGACGATGAGTTTTGCCGCTAAAATGATACTACTGGGATATTGCTTTTCCATAAAACGTAATTGAAACTGGTTCTGTTAATGTTTTCCGTTAATCGATGTTTTCGCCTGGGTTATCGAAGATAAGGCCCATTTTTTTTGCTCTTTCTGCCCATTTGTTCCGTGCCAATACTTGCATATCTCGTTCTTCATCACTTTCATCCTGAATCTCCATTCCTAATAGGGTCTCTAGAATATCCTCCATCGTGACAATCCCCGACATACCTCCATATTTGTCCACGACCAAGGCCACGTGCTCTCGCTTATTGAGCATGGTTTCCAGTACCGTAGGAATTGGATAATGCTCATAAACGATGGTGATTTCCCGCTTTAATTCCACCAATTTTTTCTCAAACTGATCTTCTGCCATTGCAGCGAGCACATCATGCTTCATGATATAACCTGAAATATTGTCAATGGTTTTATGATAAATAGGAAATCTCGAAAACCGTTTGGAATCAGATTTGGCATAAAAATCCTTAACGGTTTCACTTTCTTCCATGGCTACTGTGACCGTTCTGGGTGTCATCACGTTGGCCACTAAAATGGACCTGAACCGGATCAGGTTCTGGATGATTTTGGACTCGTCTTCCCTGAACACTCCTTCTTTCGTGGCGATGGTGGTCATCGCCGCCAGCTCCTCCCGGCTTGTGGTATGCTCCTCTGCGGATTTGAAAAACTGGGTCAGGTACTCCGAAACCTTCACCAACGGATAAAGGCCATAAATCATCACCTTGAGAATACCTCCGATAAAAGGGGCCATCTGCTTCCAATAATTGGCACCAATGGACTTGGGGATTATTTCAGAAAAAACCAAAATCGCAATGGTCAGCCCCGCTGAGATATAACCAAAATACTGCTGCCCAAATACCTCCACGGCTTGGGCTCCCACGCCTGCTGCACCTACGGTATGGGCAATGGTATTGAAGGATAATATGGCCGCCAATGGCTGGTTGATGTTTTCTTTTAGCCGCATTAACTGTTTGGCATAGGCCTTTCCCTTTTCCTGCTGAGTAGCAATGTACGAAGGGGTAATACTCAGTAATGCCGCCTCCAACATGGAACATAAAAAAGACACCCCTATCGCCAGTGTCAGGTAAAGGATCAATAAAACCATAAATGTGTATGTGGTATTGTCATTTAAATTACTAAAAATAAACAGGTTCTTCAATGAGGTATAAAAAAATCATGCCATGACTGGTGCCATGACATGATATCTTTTCCTTCAATGATAACAACTCCATCATTTCACCTCATACGCCGGAACCTTGGGCTGAACAGATGGCTGCTGCTTCAGCAGTCTCAATGTTTCCTCAATGGCCTTTTCCAACTGCGGATCTGTTCCATTGGCCAGCGCGGTAGGATCTTCGGCCACTTCAATATCAGGATCTACCCCGTGGCCTTCCTTAAACCATTCTCCACTCGGATCAAACATCCGGAAGGTGGGCACGGTCACCGAACCTCCATCGATCAAGGAAGGGGCTCCGGAAATACCGATCAAGCCTCCCCAAGTACGGGTGCCAATCAGCGGGCCGAGGCCTGCCTTGCGGAAGTAATCAGGAAAGGCATCTCCACCCGACCCACTCCAGCCATTGATCAGCATGACTTTGGGACCAAAGTTGGCCACCTGCGGCCATTGCCATGTTTCCCCATCCCGTACAGCCCAAAAGGCCAATGGCTTCCGGTTAAGTAACTCTACAAAACGGTCCGGAATCTGGCCTCCGTTATTGAAGCGCTCATCGATGATCAACCCCTCCTTATCAAACTGGGCATAAAACATCCTCGCCAATTCCTGCTGGCCGTCATAACCGGTGCTGGGAACATAGATATAACCTATTTTACCATCCGTGGCTTCTTCAACCCGCTTCCTGTTTTCCTCTATCCAAGCCAAATTCCGTAAGCGCGTTTCAGTGCCCAAGGTCTTGACCATGACTTTTTTACTTCCGTCCAAGCTGGCCTGATCATTTACCGTCAACTCCACTGTCTCTCCGGCCAAATCCTCAAAGGCCGCCCAAGGATCCTTTTCCATGTCTATAGGAACCCCATTTACGGCTAGGATAAAGTCACCTTCACTGATATCCACACCGGCCTCGTCCAGTGGTGACCTGGCTTCGCTGTCCCAAGGAGCTCCCCTGATAATTTCTTTCACGAAATAGGCGTCGTCCTTTTCACCCCAGTCAATGCCCAAATAGCCAATGGACTTGCTGGAAGTACTTTCTGTATCTCCTCCTCCCCGGTAGGTATGGGAAGCACTGATTTCCCCGATCAGCTCACCTATGATGTAATTGACATCTTCTCGGGTGATGGCATGGTCGATCAATTTGCCATAATGGTCACGCATGGCCTCCCAGTCTACCCCGTGCATGTTTGGATCATAGAAGAAATCTCGCTCCAATCGCCAGGCGTCGTTAAAAATTTGCCGCCACTCTGCCTTGGGCTCCAAGATCATCTCTATTTTGTCCGTAGGCATTTTGTCCTCCAGCTTCTTTCCTTCCCCGATACCGATGATGCCAAAAGAACCTTGTGACACTACCAATGCTTTCTCGCCATTGGCGGTCAATCTATAACCGCTGACATTGCCCATGATCGTTTTGGATTCTCGTGCCTCCACATCATAGTAAGCCAATTCGGATTGATGGGAGTCCGATCCGTTTGTGGGATGCTTCAGGTAAAGGACTTTTCCTTTTACCGCTCCTAGACTACTATAATTTCCAGCAGATGGAGGCAATACCACCATTCGACGCTCCAAACCGTCCCAATCAATTTTCACCTTGTCGCTGTCTTCTTCTGTATCCGCATCATCGCTTTTATCCTTCTTGCTTTTTTTGCTTTTGTCCTCTTCCTTGGCCGATTGCTCCTCCTCCTTTACGGAAGTGGAATCATTTTTTGGGGCCAAGGGAGAAGCCGTTTCTTTAAGCAACGGAATGGCAGCCAATTGGGTAGCATTGGCATACACCCAAGTGCCCTCAAAATCACTGTACACGGGATCAAAATCCCTGTTGGTCAAACAGTAAAGATACTTTCCCTCTGGGCCGAACACGGGATTATTATCGCTGTAAAAGCCTGAAGTGATTTGGTGAAGTGCTTCCTCTTCAATGTCGAATACCGCGATGGCATTGTGCTGGTTGGTCAGGTTCTTCTCGAATGCCAAATACCTGCTGTCCGGTGACCAAGAAACAGAAAAATTGTCCAGCCCATATTGAAAAAGAGACTTCTGCTTGTCCACATGGGTCGTTTTGTCTTTTTCCTTATCGTAGACATAAATATCCATGGCCTTGTCCACGAATGCCACTTTCTTACTGTCGGGTGACCAATAAAGCTGGTAACGATAGCCGGCCCCATAGGCACTGAGGGTCTTTTCTGCCCCACCGTTTTTCAAGTCCTTGATGGTCAATTCGTACTCTCCAGTCCGGTCACTCCAGTACGCCACATACCGCCCATCAGGAGACCAAGCAGGATATCGCTCCGCCACACCAGAAGACTGGGTCAGGTTGATCACCGGACCGTCCTTGGCAGGTACTGAAAAGAGTTCTCCCCTTGCCTCGAACACCGCACGGTTTCCATCATAACTGGGCCAAACATTCTGGATATAGCGCTTCACATTTTCCTTTCGCGGCATCAGGGCCGTTACGTCGCTGCTTACCTGGATGCTTACTGCTTCAAACTCCCCTGACGACAGGTCCAAAAGGTAAATCTCACCTCCTGCGGTAAATACAATCTCATCCTTGCCAATACTTGGGAAAAGCACATCATACGCGCTGAAATCCGTAATCTGAGCGATTTCCTTGGTGGCTAAATCATAACTGTAAATATTATTTCGCTGATGTGCTCCACGATCCGACAGGAAATAGATCTTATCCGCTGTCCACATGGGAAATTCATCGTTATAAATGCTATTGCTGATGTTTTCAGAAGCATTGCTGGCCAGATCAAAGGTGAAAATATCAGTGGCCATGCCGCCTTTATAGCGCTTCCAAGTTCGGAATGCCCGGCTCTTAGGGGTGTACGCTATCTTGTTTCCATCTGGAGAAATCATCCCAAACTCCCCATAAGGAACTGGGAGCTTTTCTGGCAAGCCTCCATCAACAGACACCTTATAGAACTGATTGTATCGTTGCTTTTCACTTTCCCGGGACGAGGCAAACAAAATATGGTTCCCATCGCCATACCAGTCCACCATGCGGTCACTCATACCATGATACGTCAATCGCTGCGGCATGCCTCCCTGGAATGGCATCACGTAGACATCCGAATTGCCATTATAAACACCGCTGAAGGCCACCTTGGATCCATCAGGTGAAAACTTCGGGAAGGACTCTGTCCCTTTTGAGGTCGTCAGGCGATTGGCCAACCCTCCAGTTTTAGGGACTATCCAAATGTCACCACCATAGCTGAAGGTGATATGTGTATCCGAGACATCTGGATATTGGGCAATTTTGGCATCCAATTGGGCCCAGCTGACAAAAGGCACCAGCAATGCCGCACCCAATAATTTGCTAAGTTTCTTAAACATAATCTCTGAAAGTTTTAGGAAAAATTATTTTGATACAAAAGCCCATATCGTTCGCCATCGTGCACAAATCCTCCCAAAAACCATTCGGGCTTTCCAAAGATAAAAAAATCCTTGAAAGTGGTGTAAAATAGATGGTATAATGGAGGAGGTAATAACGTCGCTTCCTAGCTTAAGGAACTCCATCAAGAGGTATTTACACCTCACTTACAAAAGCTCTATGTCATAGCCCATAAGAGAAAATACAAAAGGAGTAAAACGGATCAAGCTGCCCCTTCGAAGGGCAAAAAAAAACGTGGATATTACTACCCACGTTTTTATATGATAAAGGTTAATTAACTAACTATTGAAGGCTCTTCTTTAGAAAGTGTATCCTAGCTTGATGCTGATCTCCGTACCTGGAGACAGGCTAGTGAAAATTTGGTCAGCAGCATTGTAAGAACGGAACACTTCTTCTTTCTTATCATTCAGCAAGTTGGTCACTTTCAATCCGGTCTGGAATCGCTCATCAGGACCAAAAGACTTGTTGATGTTCAGGTTTAAGCTATGGAAAGGCACCGTATAAGTATCGGTTCTGTTCGCGAAGCCAATATAGGAAAGTGTACTTCCCTGCACGTTATAATATACGCCGGCTTCCCAACCAGATTCCCAGTTTTCATAGGCCAATCCAGTGTTAATGATATAAGGAGCTTGTCCTGCCATGTCCCTGGTTGAAGACACTTCTTCTCCATCTCGGGCAGAAATCTCCCTGGACCTTAACTCAGATTCAGACATCTGAATGCTGGATTTAGTAAAGGTCAAGTTGGCATTGAAGAAGAAATTTTCAGCCGCTGGAGTAATGATATCCAGTGATTTTCGCACTTCTAATTCCACTCCTGTCACTTGACCGTCGCCAACATTCCTTGGCTGGAAAGAGCCTGGATCTGAAAGGAACTGTACCATCTCGATCGGATCGGCAAATTGCTTGTAGAAAAGGCTCGCAGAAAAGATCTCACCGCGCTTAGGGAACATCTCCCACCGAGCATCCAAGTTATGGATACGGGTGGATTGAAGGTTACCATCCCAAAGTACTTCCGTACCGCCATTGGTGGTTTCTTCAAACAGACCGCCTACAAAAGTCCTACCGGTAATTGGGTCAAGGATTTCAGCGTAAGACATCTCTTTGAAAGAAGGTCTTGCAATGGTCCTGGAGTAAGAGAAACGTAGGTTCTGAATCTCTCCCAGGTCATAGATCAAGTTAAGTGTTGGGAAGAAGTCCGTATCATCGAGTACTTTTTCATTGTCATAAACGATGGTCGCCATTTGGTTTTTACCCGTATAATACTGCTGGTACATTTCCATTCTCACCCCTACGATAGCCTTAAGCTTCTCCCAAGGATTGATCTCGGTATTCACATAGACGCCCAGGTTATTGATACTGGCATTGTACTCATTCGGGTTGTTTGGCAAGAACAACGGATCATAGCGGATACCATTGACATTGTCTGAAGAAAACAACCTGTCCTCAGTAAATACCTGGTTTGGATCTCCGTCAAATGGATTTGTGGTATTGTTGTCACCCATAGGGAACTGGAAGCTCTGGATCAAGAAATCCCGTTGCTTATAGGTATAGCTGGTTCCAAAACCAAATTTGGCCGGCTTATCTCTGAAATCATAATTTTTGATCACATCCACTTTTCCGACGACATTATCTTCCTCCAAGTTACGCCAGATACGCTCAGGAAGTCCTACTTCCGTAGAGATGGAATTATTGGTGTCTCTGAAACGTAGAATCCTTACGTCGGGATCATTGATGACCGACCTTGTTGGCGACAATTTCCAGTTAAGTTCCCAATCGTTCGTTGGTCCCAACTTATGCTCACCACTCAAAAGGATATTGGTCAGTGAACGCTCACTGTATTCAATATTATACTGGTTTGCACCATAAACGGTACCCACATTGGTACTTTCAAAATCAAACTGTCCTACTTTAGACTCACCATTTTGCAGTCTTAGGAAATTCAACTTAAACTTAGAAAGTCCTGTCTTATAGGCCACTCCAGCCATACCGCCTAACAAAACATTATTCACGCCATAGTCCCCTATTTGAGTTTCGAGTGAAGTCAGTTCATAATCAGATGAGCTGCTTGGTTTACCGTACAGGTTGTATTGTGCATCTTTAAAATACGATGTCTCGTTGCTGTAGGTCAAGGCCAGGTTATAGCCCAGTTTATTTTCATTGCCTACCGTCACCTGATTACCAAAGGACAGTCCAAGGCTCATGTCCATTAAGCTGCGGTCACGGTAACCGCCCATGGTGGGGTTAAAGCCCCTAAGGATGCTTTGGTATTCTTGCCCCCTTGGGCCGTCAGGATTCCCTACCACTTGGGCATACTGGGGAATGTCTGTTTTACCGCCTGTTGGAATATCACGGTATCCATTGTCAAAGCCTAAAAAGTCAGTACCACTACCATTTACACGAAGGTAGTTGCTGTTAAAGTGCATGGAAGGATTATAACCTCCGCTAACGCTCACTTTGAATGTTTTTTCTTCTGGAAAATCTTTGGTTTCGATATCCACTACCCCACCGGTAAAATCTGCCGGAAGGTTACTGGTAAATGACTTGGATACAATAATATTATCCACCACGTTGGTGGGGAAAATGTCCATTTGGATGGAGTTTCGGTCTGGATCCAGCCCAGGAATATCCACACCGTTCAAAACGGTTTTGGTATAGCGATCACCCAGACCACGGATGTAAACATATTTTCCACCCTCGATGGAAACCCCCGTCACCCTTTTGATGGCAGAAGCAGCATCACTGTCTCCGATCTTACGGAAAGTAGAGGCCGAAATTCCATCGATGACATTGGCAGCATTACGCTTAACGGTCATCAACGCTGCCTCGGTAGTTCTAATGGCTTTGGCAGAAACTACCACCGACTCCAATTCTTCAGTGGCTTCACCCATTTTGATATCACTAAGGACAGTGACCTCTCCGGGTTTTACTTCCACTTCACTGATTTCAACTTTATTAAAAGAAATGAAAGACGCTACAAGCGAATAAGTTCCAGGCGCAAGCTTGATTTCAAAAGCTCCGTCCAGATCCGTAACAGCACCGGTTTGTGTTTCCTTTACCAAAACAGAAACCCCGATCAAAGGTTCTCCTAGACCTTCGTCAATGATGTTTCCTCGAATAGTCCCCTGTTGGGCAAAGACGAGTTGAGGGATAGCAGCAAATACCAGAAAGGTAAAGGCCACAAGTATCTTTTTCATTTTTTTAGAATTATTAAGTTACAGCTAACGATTTTAAGTTTAAAAAGTAAGAAGAAGGGATCGCAGTCGATCCCTTCTTATATGGATGATTATTATTATTTCAAGATATCAAGAGAACCAGAAGCGGCAGTCCAAGACCATCCGGCAAAGGCAGACTTGTCAGCACCTACAGTGTTTTCTCCTTCGGCTACAGCAGTAGCAAATGCAGCAGATCCACCTTTGAAGAAGTCTTCTACAGTGCTTCCTTCAGGAAGGGTGATTTCGAAATTGCTGAATTCATGGTCTACAGTTGGCAATTGGTCAAATGTCTGACCTGCCATCACGCTAGTGAAGTAGATATTGGACATGTTTACATTGGTATTGTCATCATTATCCACCAAGCCAGCTGCTCCACCAGCGATCACTGATCCGTTGGTCAAGGTATAGTTTCCATTTACATAAGAAGCTTCAGGGCCATCTAGCTCAAAGCACTTATCGCCACCGTTTACCACGATGAAGTTATCCAAGGTACCATTCCAAGCCATATCTGCATCGATGGCATCATCACCTGCATTCCAAACCACAGCATTTTTTACGCTTACTGTGCCACCAAACCATTCGATACCATCATCTTGGTTTCCGACAACTTCCACGTTTTCAATGACTGTTCCTGAACCTACACCACCAAGGGTAAGGCCATTGATTTCATTACCATCGCCAAGGTTAGCTCCACCATGACGGATAGAAACATATTTCAATACACCAGAATTGTCTTCGTCATCTTCACCGCCATAAAGGCCATTAGAATCGGATGGTGGGATACCTTCGATTTGCTTCTCAGTAGTACCGCCTTCTGGAGAAATTCTAGCTTTACCCAAAACCAAAAGACCGCCCCAAAGACCATTCTGAGTAGGCGCAAGTCCATCTGCATGGAAAACTTCACCTGGCTGGATTTCATCAGCAATAGTAGTGAAGATAATAGGTGAATCAGCGGTACCTTCTGCCATGATCTTACCACCTCTGGCGATGATCAGTGCAGTAGCATTTGCTCCAGAACCAGCTTCACCTTTGATGATCACTCCTGGCTCGATGGTCAAAGTCACACCGTCCAACACTGAAACCCTGCTGGCTAGTGTATATACATTTCCAGACTCCAATGTTCTGTCTTCTGTGATGTTGCCATCAAGTACCATTTCATCTTCTGGATCTGGATTCGGTGTCGGAGTAGGATCATCATCACTACAAGAAGTGAACATCACGGATGCTCCGATCAACATTAAAAAGAGTAGATTGAGTTTTTTCATGATATGAAATTGATTTAGTTTGTTTGCTTTTTTTGTTTTCGCTCCACAAAACTGAATCAATTTTTTCTCGTCATGGAATTTTTCCAATTATGTATTTTTTAAAAAAGATGCGGCCATTTAATATTGAATTAACAACAGGTCAAAAAAAAAGCCTTTGACGAATCAAAGGCTTTGCATATCATATTCAAGGCGGTTATTTCAATGTTACCGATTTGTTAATTGGAATCTTATCCAAGATAATCTGGATCAAGTCTCTGGTGTTGACATTGTCTGCTTCGGCTTCATAATTTAGAATTATCCGGTGATTTAGCACATCTTCCGCCACATCCTTGATGTCTTCCGGGAGCACATAATCCCGGCCATCCATAAAGGCTACTGCCCGTGAAGCAAGGTTAAGGTTGATGCTGGCACGTGGTGAAACCCCAAACTGGATGTACTTGGCCTCTTCCTTAAGGCCATACTGCTCCGGAAAGCGTGTGGCGAACACCAATTCGATGATGTAATGCTCCAGTGGCTCAGACACCTGCACTTGGTTGATCTTGTCCCTGATATCAAAAACATCTTCTTTGGAAAGAATCGGTTCCACTTCTGAGCTGAAGCTCATATTGGCCATTCGGCGCATCACTTCCAGTTCATCCTCCTTCCCAGGATAATCAATGTGAACTTTCATCATAAACCGATCCACTTGTGCTTCTGGCAGAGGATAGGTTCCTTCTTGATCTACCGGGTTTTGGGTAGCCAACACCAAAAACGGCCGATCCAGCTGAAAGGTGGTCTCGCCGATCGTCACCTGCTTTTCCTGCATGGCCTCCAGCAATGCTGATTGCACTTTGGCAGGTGAACGGTTCACCTCATCGGCCAGGATGAGATTGGAAAAGATAGGTCCTTTCTTTACCTCAAAATCACCATTCTGCTGGTTATAGATCATCGTTCCGATGAGATCGGCAGGTAATAAATCCGGCGTAAACTGAATGCGGTTAAAATCAAGGTGAAGCACTTTGGCAAGGGTGTTGACGGTCAAGGTTTTGGCCAGCCCCGGCACACCTTCCAATAAAATATGCCCGTTGGTAAAAAGGCCGATCAATAGTCGGTTGACCATTCGATCCTGGCCTACCACCACTTTTCTCACCTCCTTGATCGCGTCCTGTATCTTTTCCTGATGCATTTGATATTTAGTTACTTAGTTTTAGTTATTACTGATCAATAAAGACGTATGGCCCCGTAAATGTTCATTCTGCTAAATTGCCCTTTAGCTATCATGCTTGAGCCTAGCCTAGCTGGCCTCGCTAAATTAAGAAGCCTAAATTAGAATAAATTGCCATTTAACACAATTTAACAAGCGCCGAAATCCATAAGTTTTACCGCCCCTTGCGCCGCTTAGGTGAAAAGGGCTTCTTCCCACGGCCCTGGCCGCCGGTTGTTTTTGCCTGCAGGTTGGAAGGATTTAGTCTCAGGCATTTATAGATCTCCTCCTTTTCAAACTCACGGACTTCCCCCACTTCGAATCCAGCGATGGTCAAATCTTCCATGGACCACCGCACCAATCGAAGGGTAGGATACCCTACCGCTGCTGTCATTTTACGGACTTGGCGGTTTTTCCCTTCTATCAGTGTCAGTTCCACCCAAGCATCGGGGACCGTCTTACGATAACGAATAGGCGGGTCTCTTTCGGGTAGAAGAGGGGCATTATTTTTTAAGTTTGCCTTCGCGGGCTTTGTATGGTATACTTTCCCGTCCACTTTTATGGCCACCCCGCTTTCGAGGCTTCGCAGGGCTGCTTCATCTGGTGCTCCTTCCACCTGTGCCAAATAGGTGCGCCGGTGCCCAAACTGGGGATGGAGCAAATGATGGTTAAGGGCCTTGTCATTGGTGAGCAGCAGCAGCCCCTCACTGTCCTTATCCAGTCTCCCCACGGGATACACATCCGATGGCAAATCTCCTATGGCCTTCAAGGTATGAGCTTCTCCACTAAATTGACTCAAAATGCCAAACGGCTTATAAAGCACAAAATATCTGAACATAAACTAAATGGATAATGGACAAAGTTTGCGATAATTGGTCTCAAGACAAAAAAAGCCCTGAAATAAATCGGTTATCCCAAGGCTTCTTTGATCAAATGGACGGCATCTATTCCACTTCATTTACCAGCACGTCTCCTTCAGCAGTTTTACTTACGATGACCACTAAGGCCGGTCTGATGGTGTGGCTTTGTTCCTCGCCTTCTTCTACCTTATAGGATAAGGTCAAGGTACCAGCACCATCATCCACAAGGCTTACCGGCGTTAGCTCGGTGGCCATGTTAGTGGATGGCTTGGCCACTGCAATGACAAACTGACGCTGGAAATCGATGGCAGTGGGCTTTCCATCATCCCCCATCACCGTGGCAGATCCGAAGAACTTTTGAAATTCCTCTGCGGAATCTATCTTAGGATCGGACAAGCTCGGGGCATCATTTTTTAGGAAGTATTTCTCTGCTATGCGAAAAGACACCTCTTTTTCCATGGGGGCCTCCTGGCTTTCTTCCTTTTCGGTGGTAGCGGTCTCGGATGTTTGGTTGCCTCCGCATGCCGCCAATCCTACTACCAAGATGGTTGCAGCAAAAAATGATTTGATGCTCATAACGATATGATTTGGTTTGAAATTTCTTTGCATGTCAAATGGTGGCTAGCTGTTTTGGCCAAGACAGCCATTGCCTGACACTTAAGGTGAAGTTAACAAAAAATACGCCCAAAACGTGAAATCATGTAAAAATTATAATTATTACAAGTATTTAAATAAAATATACGTCATTTTAACATATATCAATACCTTAGGATCATATGTCATCCTTGATTTAATGGAAAGGTCATTTCTACGAAAGCCCAAGCATGGGCAAATGCTTCACCTTATGGTAAGTTAAGGCTGCTGCAATGCACTTTTTAAGTGTTTCTTTTGGGAGTGCTTCCTCCAAGCTAAAAACCATGGCCCTGGTTCCTTCAAAAGTAAAAACACCGGGGTAGGCCATCTTAAAACTGGGCACCAATTTACTGGTGCATTTAAAGTAAAGCGCGTATTGATCGGGCTGCTTTTGCTTCCAGTCCATCCGCAGGGTGCTGCCCTTTTTGGTAATGAAGCTAGGCTCTCCCCAGCGAAGGGTTTCTTCCAATGCTCCTATCTCGTCCAGCTCTTCAGCGGTCTCCCGCACCAATGCCCTTAACGCCTCCATCTTTGGCTTTACCGCTTGAGGATACTGGTCAAAAACCTGAACAACGCCCGGGTCGGTGGATATTTGAAGTGCTTGCATTGAAAATCATTTATAGGTTGTTCATTATTTATCTATCAAGGAGGCTATACGGTCAATCGGATCTTCATGGCTTTATTTTTCAAGACATAGGAAAAACTGTAATGGTCTCATCATGAAACAAAAATAATAAACCCCGTCAATTTCCAAAGATCAACGGGGTTTTTCGAATTCAACAAGGCGACTTCAGTTTCTCTCTTTGCCATAGATGATTCCTCAGCCGCTTTAGTTTATGTTTTGTCTTGTATTTTAGATTTGCTTCGTATTTGTAATCGTAAAAGAGTTTCAATTCCTTTAAGGCATCCATCCCACTGATTTCGGCATATCTTCGGACAAGGAACGTCAACATTTCAGGCTGAAATCCCAAACGGTTAAGACTCTTGGCCGCTAGCTTTTCATCGATGGAAGTAAATTTCAGCCGGTTGTTATCGATCACCGTAAAATCAAAATTCCCATCCACCTCTTGATAAAGCACATTGCTAAGGGTATAATCCTCATGAAAGATCCTGTTTTGATGAAGTTTCATCGTAAAATGTGCCAGTCCATCCAGCAAGGCCCTCGCCTTATCCGCATCTGAAGCGTCAAAAGCAGAAAGCGGCTGGTAATCGGTGTACAATGATACGAAATATCCCGCCTTCAGCATTCCATTCTCTACACAATCAATATAGGCCACAGGGTCAGGGGTATTGACCCCATGGTCCTGGAGCAAAAGGCCATACTCATAGGCTCGTTTGGCCTTAGATGGGCGAAAATACGCATAAATGATCCTATTGGCCAGGTAAATTTTGCGGAAAGACTTAATGACAATCTTCACCCCACTTACTTCATCGACCCTCACTTGGTTGCGAAGGTCATAAACCACTTCCCCACGCGCCTCAAATTCCTCCGGTATATTTTCCAGATAGGTCCTTAAATGTTCATATTTAGCATTTACGTGTATACTTTTTCGCATCATCTAGTCATTTGGGCATGGCGCCAGCAGTGGAAACCACAGCTTTCTTCCTTAAAAATCAGTTTTGGTGCTGTATCATGTGCCGGATCAGCTCCTCAGGGCTCCTGAGGGAATGGGCCATTTCTTCGGTAAGCTCTAAGTGCAAGGCATCTTCCACATCAAAGATCAAACCGTCCAAGAACACCCGATCAAAGCCCATGTCTTCCATAAAATCTGATCGCTTGACCTTGGAAATTGGTGTAATGCCATATTTCCCCATCACCTCAATGATGGTCTTTAGTTTGGTGTAATTATTCGCTTTCATGGCTTTATCTTTTCTTTTTAGACGAGACTGCTGGTATTTTTGTCTCAATATTTCTTTTATCACTTTACTAAATGACACCTCAGGCGTCATTTACCCTGACTAAGGATGTAAAAATCGGTGCAGCTTCAAGAAGATCCGCTGAGCTTTCCTTCCTTCATGTTGGCCGCAGTCCTTCCCAAAACCGCACCGACTATCATCAACTAACCATATGCATCAGGAACGGTGATGATCCCTAACACGGTATTTACCTAGTTTAGCAGAAGGTATACTTCCTACTAAACATATTCAGCCACCTCGGATTCTGATTCGGAAAGCTCAGTCTCTTCGATGATAATTTCTTCTTTCTTGTCTTTGCCAAAACGTGCGAGGATTCGGTCAAATATGTAATAGATCACCGGCACCACCACCATGGTCAAAAACATGGAGGAAATCAATCCACCAATCAATGCCCAAGCAAGGCCATTTTTCCATTCCGCTCCGGCTCCGGACGCCAATGCAATCGGCAGCATCCCAAACACCATCGCCAAGGTGGTCATCAAAATGGGACGGAAACGAATTTCCACTGCTTTTACCAGGGCTGCTTTCACTTCAAGTCCTGCCGCTTTGAGCTGATTGGTAAAGTCTACCAAAAGAATCGCATTCTTGGCCACCAGCCCCATAAGCATGATGAGCCCTAGAATACTGAAAATACTCAATGCAGAACCGGACATGGCCAATGCCAACAAAGCTCCAATAACCGCTAACGGCAACGAAAACATCACCACGAGTGGGAAGACATAGTTGTCATACAGTGCCACCATGATCAGGTAGATGAGGAGAATGGAGGCCAATAAGGCCACCCCCAAGCTCCCGAAGCCTTCTTCCTGCATTTTCATGTCACCCTCATAGGCCACCGTTACTTCTTTTGGAAGATCCAATTTTGCTATTCGCTCTTGGATTTCGGTCCCTACGGTACCGGAAGGCCTTCCGGACACTTGGGACTGAACGGTCACGGAAGTAATTCTGTCCTGACGGTTAAGCTCGCTTGGTCCTTCAGAAGGAATGGCTTTGGCAAATTGCTTAAGCAAGACCGTCTGCCCTTTGGTATTCACAAAGGCAAGATTCTCAATATCCGCCACGGATTTACGGTCAAATTCATCCATCCGGATGTTGATGTCATATTCATAATCACCATCCCTGTATTTGGTATCGGTATTGCCGTTAAAGGCTACCTGCATCGTCCCACCGACCATCGCCATGTCCAGCCCGAGGTCGGACATTTTGGCGCGGTCCACCTCTACGCGGATTTCTGGGTTTCCATCTTCTAGGGAAGTTTGTGCTTTTCGCGTGCCGGGCACTTTCTCCACTTCGGCCAATACCCGTTGGGAAAAGCTTTTCAAAGTGTCCAAATCAGGCCCAGACAGCACTATCTGAATGGGAGCATCGTTCGCTGTACCTGTAATTCCTATCGGCACGGCGGTAAATTCTGCCCCGACGATATTTTCCTCAAGGGCAATTTCCATTTCCCGGGCAAACTCTGGTGCGGTTAGGTTTCTTTTCTTTCCATCTACCATTTTCACCGTAATCTCCGATGCATATGGCGTGGATTGGCTGCCGGACATACTCCCCGTCGTCTGCCCCACGGTGGTAAAGACACTGGTCACCATCGGGTTTTTGGTCAAGAAGTTCTCTGCCTCCCTAGTGGTGAAATTGGTCTCCTCTAAAGTGGCTGACTTAGGCAGCTCCAAGCGCATGATAAATTCCCCTTTGTCACCCTGACTGACAAATTCACTTCCTATAAAACCATACCCAACCAGCATGAATGAAGAGACAAATAGCACAAAGGTCGCCACAAGGGTAATGATCTTATGGTTAAAGGACCATTTAAGAATCCCGGTTAACCACGCTACGAAAGCATCCAGGAATCCTTCAAAACCGTTTACGATTTTTCCGAAAATACTTTTTGGATCGAGGTGCTCCAGTTTGGAAAACCGAGAGGTCAGTAATGGAATCAAGGTAAAGGCTACCAGCAAACTCATCATCGTGGCCACTGCCACTGTGATACTGAACTGGGTCAAAATCCCTGAAATCAATCCTCCCGTCATGGACAGCGGGACAAACACCACGACAATTACCAAGGTGATCGAAGTCACCGTCCCGCCAATCTCACGGATCCCATCGTACGATGCCTGAATGGCAGATTTGCCTTTCTCCATGTGACGGTAAATATTCTCGATCACCACAATGGCATCATCCACCAAGATCCCCACCACCAACGAAAGTGCCAGCAAACTCATCAAGTTTAAGGTAAAGCCTGCCAGATACATCACCGTAAAGGTCGCTATGATGGACATCGGTACGGCAATCATCACTATGACTGCATTTCTGAAACTGTGCAAGAACAATAACATGATCACGGCCACCAACACGACGGCAATAATCAAATCGTGGATCACGGCATTAGCTGCCTCCAAGGTAAATTCAGAACTGTCCTGTGAAATCTCAAACCGCAAGTCATCCCCGGCATAGGTCGTCTCCAACTGAGCCAATGCCTTGTTTACACGCTCAGCGACATCCACCGCATTGGCATCGGATTGCTTCTGGATACTGATACCGATGGCACTGTTTCCATTCAATCTACTGAGAATTTCCTCATCTTTATTGGAGTCCACTACCTCCGCTACATCCTTGATCTTTATAGGGGAACCATCCGCATAAGAAACGATCAGCTCACCGATTTCATCCACCTGCGTAAATTTCCCTGCCAGACGGATCAGGATTTGCTCCTTATCACTTTTCAATTTCCCCGTAGGAAAATCCAAATTGGCCTGGGCGATGGCTTGGTTTACCTGCAATGGTGAAATGCCATAAGTGTTCAGCTTATTTTGGTCCAAGTTCACCTTGATTTCCCGCTCGGCACCACCAAGAAGGTTTACCTGCGCCACCCCATCGATCTGTGAGATCATCGGCTGGATCCGCTGGTCCATCAGGTCGTAAAAATCCGTTGCAGTCAAGTTAGAATAGGCTCCCATTTGCATAATGGGCATATCGTCAAGGCTGAACTTCCCTAAAGAAGGTGGATCCACGTCCTCCGGCAAATCCCCCAATACCGCATCGATATCCCGCTGGGCGTCCTGAAGGATCAAGTCTACGTCCACATCATCATCCAACTCAATGGTAATGATGGAAAAGCTCTCCAAAGAGGTGGATTTCATCACGTCTATTCCCTCCAAGGAAGCCAAGGCATCCTCCAATTTTCTGGTAACGGAATTTTCTACTTCCGAAGGTGCCGCTCCCGGATAAACCGTGGATACTGTCACTACATTCGGACTGAATTTTGGCAGCAGCTCGTAAGACATTTGCGTATAGGAAAAAATCCCCAGCAATGTCAAGATCGTAAACAGTACCACCACAATGGTGGACCGTTTGATGGATATTTTCGTAATCTGCATGTTTCTTGATTTTTCGGATTAAAGTTCTGAGACAGCGGTACCGTCCTTCAAGTTTATCAAACCGGAAGTCACCAGCTTATCTCCTTCTTTCAGGCCATCCAGCAACACAAGCTTATTATCTCCCACCTGCGCCAACTTTACTTTTTTAAGCACCGCTTTGCCATTTTCCACCACAAAAACTTCTGGATTCTTAACCCCATTGGCCAAGGCTTTTCGATCGATCAAAATGGCTTCCTCTGCAGGGTATTCAAATGAGGCATAGGCAAACATCCCTGGCTTGATCTGTGCTGTTTCCTCTTGCAGAGCGATCTCTACCTCGTATCGCAAGGAGGCATCGCCTTTATTGCTGGTAAAGCTCACCTTACCGGTAAAATCCTTTTCCGGCAATACGCCCACTTTAACTGCTACCGAATCCCCCACGCTGATCCGGGCAATCTCCAATTCGGAAACATTTACCACTAGCTTCAGGGGTTTCACATTGACGATATCCACCACATTCATCCCCGGACTCATCAAGGTTCCGATCTCGATATAATCTTCATTGATGTAACCAGAAATCGGCGCGGTAATGGCCGTATTGGCCAATCGCTTTTTGTTCATTTTGACTTGGGATGCTGCCATCTTCGTGGCATTGCGGATTTCTTCCAGTTGCTTTTCCGTAATGGCCTCTGTGCCAGCGAGATTTTCATAACGGCCCAGATCTTTCTCGTTTTGGCGGAGTTTTACCTCGGAGATGGACAGCTCAGACTGGATCAATTCATCATCCAACTTCGCTATCACGTCCCCTTTGCGAACATAATCGCCTTTTTTCTTATATATCTTCAGCACCTTTCCACTGGCTTCTGCCTTGAGTGTCAATTCTTGGCTTGGCTCAAACGTGCCGTTAGAAGTAAACGAAATTTTGTGAGCGGTCTTTTTAATGGTTTCGGTTCGCACGGGAATCGATTCACTGGTCTTCATGGCCTGCTCAGCTTTGACCTCCATTTCCTGCTTGTTTTTGAAAAGCGTAAAACCAATTGCAGCGGCTATGGCTACTATTATCAAAGGTGTAATTAACTTTTTCATAGCTGTTGATGATATTAAATTAAGGAAGTAGCTCCCTGATTAATGCTTGTTTTAGTTGATGATTTTTTCAATTTGACCTGTGGATTTGTACAAGTCAGCTTCGGCCGTTTTGACATTGATGATCTGTCGATAATAACTTGATCGGGCCTGACGCAGCGATGTCTCTGCATCCAGCAAATCTGTCAATGGCGAAAGCCCTTCGCGGTAAAGCTGTCCTGTCTGTCTGAACACATCCTCTGACAGTTCCAAGTTGGATTCCTGTGCTTTAAGGCTTTTGATGCTATTGTTCAGTTTTTTTACGGCATTCAGGTATTCGGCTTCTGCATTTTGCTCCGCCATATACTGATCATATTTGATCTTCTGACCTTCCACCCTTGCTTGGGCGATTTTGTGCTTCTTCTGAAAACCATCGAAAATCGGCAAGGACAACTTCAACCCTACCAACGCCCCACGGTACCAAACATGTCCAGTGGACAGAAAATCAAATTCACTCGAAAAGGCATTATAGTTTACATCTGCAAAAGCAGACAACGTGGGATAATATCCTGATTTGATGTTATCGACATTCAGGTCATTTAGCTCCTGCTGTTTGCTCAGCACTTTCAGGTCATACCGCTGACTCAAATCAGGATCCATCTGCAGGGCTTGCAATGGCAAGGATTTGTCATCAAAATCATACTGAGCCAATTCAATTTGGGTATTTACAGGAATCCCCATCACCAACTTCAAGTAATTTTTACGTTGCTCGATCGCAATCTCCAAATTGTCCATTTCGGTCTCCAGTGTGGTCAGGTTTACCTTCACCCGGTTATAATCTACTTTTCGGGCCAAGTCATTCTCATACTGCGACCGAATGATCTCTTCTAGCCGCTTCAGCTGGTCGTGGTTGGCCCGAAGGTTATCCATCTGCAGTTCGGTAGAAATCACCGAATAATAGTTTAAGGCCACATCATAGATAATATCCTCTTCGGTCATTTGTGTCATCAGCCGGTAAAACTCTTCAGAGGTTTTAGCGGCCTTCAACCCCACCAAATACGATTGACTGAAGATCAATTGACTCACTTGCACCCCTGCTTTCATACTTTGAGGGACGCCGAAAGCGATCACGTTAATATCACTCGGATCTGAATTGGGATCCAAGACCCCTCCTGGAATGGCTTGGGGATAAACATCTAGGAAATTGTTGTAATCACCGTAAGCATCCACTTGTGGAAGGCCGGTACCCGTGATTTCCTTTTGCTGATGGTCTGCAGCATCTTCGTCCAATTGGGCTTTTTTGATGTCGGTGTTATGCTTTAAGCCCAGCTTAATGGCTTCCTGAAGGGTGAGCACTTCACCATCCGCCACCGGCTCCTGGGCCATGAGGGAATTCCCCACAAAACACACCGCCATAAGTCCGATCCAAAATTGTTTTTTCATTTTAATAAATTATAGTTAATTTCTTAATCATTACTTTGTTCTGTAAAAAAAGAACTAAACAAACAAAAAATATATCAGCTGTTGTGTAGCCGATCATATTTTTCGATCAATTTGGGCATTTCTTCCTGCATGAATTCGATAAACTTTTGAAAGTCTTCAATGCAGTTATTGAATTCCATATTTTTGGCAGAGCGCATGGCCATCACATCCTTCAAGAGCATGTTGATCCTGAAAATTCCCTGCATATCTTCTTGCATATCTTTTCTCCAATTCCGTACTTTCAGCCTGAAATACCGCTTCCGCTCGCCCGGTTTAGTGGTATATTCTACCTTATTTTGGGTTTGGAGCAGGGTAAGGGCGTTGCTTACCGCACTCTTGCTGACCGATAGATACTCTTGGATCTCATCAAAGGTGGCTTCCGCTTCATCCAGCACCAACAGTAAGCCCATGATCCTCCCCAAAATCGGCTGATGTCCTTTTCGTTCGAAAAAAACCCCGATTCGCTCTATAATTTCTTGTTGCTCAGATGTTAACTTCATAATTCCTCCTCTTGTCTGTGAAGACTTAACGGGACAAAGATACAAAAGGTTTTGTTAGTTCATAAAAAAGAGAACCAAATTTTTACTTTTTTGCATTGCTCATCCTTTTTATCTACAGCGTAAAATAGTTTAAAGCACTGGATGAAAAAATGGATCAAGCGGAAAAGCTGGGGACTGCCAGTTTTACTTAAAGGCAAAACCGCGGGTAAAAAAAGCCACAAAGAGGCTGTCTCATAAATAAATAATCCGTCATTACGAACGGAGTGAAGTGATCTCGATGTGCTTTCATTGCACGTATGACGAGATTGCTTCTTCCGATATCCATCGGAATCGCA